>OLBQ01000684.1_pt1 | contig 6593 bp, 6 predicted proteins | sample 1607741 | NCBI WGS metagenome assembly OLBQ01 (sample SAMN02674693, study PRJEB24791) | human gut metagenome, SKBSTL018 | isolation source: stool | host: Homo sapiens | place: USA | reverse complement strand
TTTCAAAGGTTGCGGAGGGCGTTTCTCAGAAAACCGAGAAAGAGTTTTCAAACATCAAAGGCAGCGGTGAGCAGTTAAGCAATTCGGTTTCATCTTCGTTTAAGAAAATAGGAATGGCTGTGGTTGCCGCTTTTTCTGTTGCTAAAATCAATGAGTTCGGTCAGCAGTGCATTGAATCGGCTGCGGAAGTCAATGCGGCAAATTCGCAGTTTGAGCAGACATTCGGTACAATGCAGTCGCAGGCAGAATCAGCCATTCAGAGCGTTGCCGATCAAAGCGGTATTCTTGAAACCCGATTACAGGGTGTCGGCACAAGCATTTATGCCTTTGCAAAAACTACGGGTATGGACAGTTCAAGTGCTTTGGGTATGATGCAGGAGGCTTTGCAGGTAACAGCCGACAGTGCCGCATATTATGACCGTTCGCTTGAAGACACCGCAGAAAGCCTGAAATCGTTTCTCAAAGGCAACTTTGAAAATGATGCCGCACTCGGTTTGTCCTGTACTGAAACCACACGAAATGCGGCGGCTAATAAGTTGTATGGCAAGTCATTTATGGATTTGTCGGAATCGCAGAAACAGCTCACGCTTTTGCAAATGGTTAAGGACGCTAATCAGCTTTCGGGTGCTATGGGACAGGCAAGCCGTGAAGCAGACGGTTGGGAGAATGTAACAGGCAACCTCAGAGAAAGTTGGAAACAGCTCCTTGCCGTAGTCGGTCAGCCTATTCTTCAGGTGGCAACTCAGGTTGTAAAGCGGTTGAGTTCCGCACTTGCAACTTTAACGGAATATGCCAAAGGTGCGGTTGAATCGCTTTCAAAGGTCTTCGGCTGGGATACAGGCAACAACACCGCAAGCAATATCAAATCTGCGTCCGATTCTGCCAAAAGCCTTACGGATACGGCAGATGACAGTTCAAAGTCACTTGATAATGTTCAGAAAAGTTCCGAAAAAGCAAAGAGAAGTGTTGCGGGCTTTGATAAGCTGAATGTGCTTTCAAGCTCTGACAGCTCATCTTCAAAGTCAGACACCTCCTCATCAAAAAGCTCTTCAGGCGGTTCATCAGGCGGAGCTGTTGCAAAGAATGTTGTCAAGGACACAAGCAAAAACCTTTCGGGAGCATTCAAAAATCTATACGAAAAAAGCGGATTCAAAGGCTTTGTCGAGAATGTACAGAAAGGTATTAACAAGGTTGATTGGTCAGCTATAGGCAAGAACTGCAAGACCGTTTTTGATAATGCTGTTCCCATAGTTCAAAAGGCATTCGGCACAATGCAAAAGGTCGGTTCCGCAAAACTCGGGGCAATTGGCTCCGCATTCGGAGCGGTTGCGACAATCGGTGGAAAGTCGTTTCAGACCATTTCAGGCGGTGTTGCTAAGTGGATTTCAAAAGACAGGGAAAAGATTATCGGCTTTATAGACACCATAGGCAACAATCTTACAAACGGCTATAACAACCTTTCAATCTTTTTTGATAATTTCGGTACACTTGCAGGCAATGCAATTGACAATGTTCGCCCTCAAATGGAAGAATCAATTTCCAATCTTTTAAGCGATCTTACAACCTTTGCGGGCTCAGTCGGCGAAGTTGTTTCGGGTGCGTTTTCAACTGCAACCGAAAGCCTTGTTGAATGGACTGAAAATGACGGTGCAACAATCACTGAATTTCTCGAAAATTTACAATTGCAGTTTGCAGATGTGTTTAACTTTATCGGTCAAATTTTCGGAGATATCGGAACAATTATCAGTAATTGGTGGAACGGCAACGGACAGCAGATTTTTCAGAATATCTGCAATATGTTTACCAACATTGGCACAACCCTGATGAATGTTTACAATCAATGGATTAAGCCTGCGTGGGATTTTATCGTAGCAATAGTAAAGTCAGCTTGGGAAAACTGGCTGAAGCCTGTTTTTGAGGGTGCAATAAACTTCTTCGGCAAGGTTGCAGACTGTGTTTCAACCGTGTGGAATAACTTCCTGTCACCGTTTGTAAACTGGCTTGTCAGTTTTTGGGGACCTATATTTCAGAATGTTTTCAATGCCGTAAAAAGGGTGTTTGATAATGTGTTTACATTTATCGGTGGGTTGGTTACCTCTATACAGAAAACATTCGGCGGTCTAATTGACTTCATTACAGGTGTTTTCTCAGGCGATTGGAACAAAGCATGGCAGGGTATCTATGACTTCTTCAAAGGCATTTGGGACGGCATTTGCGCCGTGTTTAAGTTCATTATAAACGCAATCATTGACGGCATAAATGCGTTGTGGACAGGTATTTATAATTTCGTTTCGGGTGTTGTTAATTCAATCGGCGGAATAGCCGGTATTATCGGAGCGGCTTTTGGACAGGATTGGAGTTTTTCAATGCCTGAAAATCCGCCTCTCATTCCGAGATTTGAAGAACCCACGGAATCACCGGCACGAAAATTTGCAAAAGGCGGTATTGTTAAAGCTCCGACACTTGCGGTTGTCGGCGATAACGCAGGTGCTAACAGCGGTAACCCTGAGGTTATTTCTCCTCTTAACAAGTTACAGGGTATGCTCGACAATTCGGGCGGTCAGGATACAGTGATTCTCACACAAATTCTTGACCTGCTTAAACGCATTTATGAAATGTTCATTATCTTTCGCAATAACGGTGGCAACACTTATTCGTTTACTGCCGAGCTTGAGGGTTCAACGCTTTTTGAAGAAATGATAAGACAGGATGAGCTTTACAGACGCAGACACAACGGTAAATCCGCATTTGCATAAAGGGGGGATGATATGTCAAATTATAACGGCTATTTGCTTAAATTCGGCAACAACATAATGCCGAATAAGTACATTACCGCATTTTCATCAACTCCGAATCAGCGACTTGAAACTTCTGCGGAACGAGATCAGAACGGTACGCTTCAAAGGGCAACGCTGCCAAATTACAAAACAAAAATTTCGTTTTCAACTCACATTCTTCATCTTGACGAAAAGATTGATTTTCAGTCGATTATCAACCTCTCAATGGCGAATAAGTTACAGAGGAAGTGCAGGGTAACTTATTGGAACGATGAAACGAACAGCTATTACACCTCTTATTTTTATATTCCCGATATTGAATATACCGTAATGGATGCCGAAAAGAATGATATAACCTATCAGCCGATTACTGTTGAGCTGATTGAGTATTAAGGGGTGATTCTTAAAAATGCTTGTATCTAAAGAAATTGCTGATAAGCTGAAAACAAACACACTTTACAACACCGTTGCCCTGCATTCTCCTGACGGCAGTTTTGAGGATATAACAGGTGAAAGTATCGTGCTTGACAGTTTTTCGCTTGAAAATGAAATCGTTGAAAAAGAATTGAAATTCGGCGGTTGCATAGCCTCTGAAATGAGCGTGAAACTCATTGATTATGATTGCTCGGCTTTGATAGGAAAGACGGTACAGGTCATCATAACGGCAACATATCTTGAATCAGAGTTGTATCCGTCAGATGATTTGTACCCGTCAAATACTCTTATTTGTCCTGCCGAAACAGGAACGGTTGAATGTCCTGTTTTCTACGGTAAAATTCAGTCGGCTCAAAGAGATAAAAAACAGCGTAACATCGTCAAAATCACAGCCTATGACGCTTTTTATGATATGTCAAAGGTGGATATGTCTTTGTGGTTTGCAGGCAAAGAGAACGAGGACGGCAGTTTTGCTTATGGTTATGCGCACTATCAAAAAGACGATAATTTTAAGAACTTTTATTCAATAATCGCAGAATTTGCCAAAGATTATGCAATTACAGGGGTTTCACCGCCGAGCTTATCTGTCTTTAGTGTACCGCTGAAATTTGATGATACCTGCGTGGAAAAGGTTATAAAGGACATTACCTTGTCAGATTTAATCCAAGCTTATGCAGAATTAACTTTGAGCTTTGCCGTTATAGATGCCGACGGAAAAATGCGTTTTAAAAGGCTGTATTCTCAATCTTCCGTTGAAACAATCGATTCGTACAAAGATTTATCCTTTGAAGATTACGAACTTGAGCCTATCCGTATGTACAGTGCTAAGTTTGCTGATAAAAAAGCGTTTTTGTATGGCAACAGTAACGATTTTTCGTGGTATGTTTCCGATAACATTTTGATGAGGTGCAGAACAACAGCAAGTGATATCGGCACAAAATATAATTCTGTTAATTTTTTTGGTGATGTATATAAATACCGCCCGACAAAAATTAAGCTGTTTTCGTATTGGTGGCTTGAGGCAGGCGATAAGTACACAATTAAAACTCCGTTTGAAGATTTGCCGACAATCGAAACATTTGTGTTCAATAAGAAAATGGACGGATTTATAACTGCCCTCACATCAAAGGGCGAAAAACGATTAGGAAAGGAAGTAAAAGAAAATGAACAAATACAATAAAATTGTCTTTGTGAACGGCTCTGCTCCGCCCCTCAATGCCGACAACCTCAACCATATGGACGAGGGGATTGAACAGGCAACAGACGGGGCAATTGCACTTGAAACCGAAATAGCCACGGCAAGAGGCGGTCAAAATTCACTCGGAGCAAGGCTTGATAAAACAGACAAGAGTATTGCCCGAAAGCTTGATTCAATGCCGTTCGACAGCGAACCCAAAAATAACAGCCCGTGTTATCTCACAAGCGGAGCAGTTTACAACGCTCTGCTTGTGAAAGCAGATAAAACCGCCTTGGCGACTAAATACGATTCGTCAAATATTGAAAGTGGTACATCAATACTCACACCGTATTCAACCGTCACCGATAAAATCAAAAGTGCAAACTGTACATATAAGACGATTGGTGACATCGTAATCGTCAGTGCAACGGTCAAAATGAACGCAGTATCTCTTGGCGGCAATAGCATGTGTCTGCTGATTGATTTGCCGTACAAATGTATTTCCGAGGACAATGTTTTTTGTGTTGGTATTTCAAACCTTGGCAAGCTCTTTAAATTTGCCATTCCGAAAAATAACACTTGGCTACAGTTTTCAACTCAGGATAAGACGGCTTACACATTTGCAGACGGCGAGCAAATTAATGTGATTTGCTTGTACAAAATTAAATAACGGAGGTAAAAATAATGGAACTTAAAGAAAAAATTACACTTGATATGCTCACAAAGGACAGCGTGTCGGTACTCAGGCAGCAGTTTTTGACCTTTAACGGTGAAGAAATGCAGGTTGGCGGAAACATCCGCAATGCATATATGAACAGCAAATCGGGCAGAGAACAGCTCAAAACGGTGCTGTCGGATGAATACTATAACGCTGTCATGGCGGTGTGGGGCGACAACCCAACCGTTGATGAGCCGATGATAGAAGAAAGCGAGGAAACATAATGAAGAAAATCAACTGGAAGCAGAAACTTACAAGCAGGAAATTTTGGGCAGCGGTAATCGGTTTTGTTACAGCACTCCTTATGGGATTTGGAGTAACAGAAACCGAAACTGCACAGGTTACATCAATTATTATGTCCGCAGGTACGATGATAGCATATATCATCGGCGAAGGCATGGTTGATGCCAACAGAAACGAATAACAATGAAAGCGAGGAATAGTAATGGCAAAGAAAATCTATCTCAGCCCGTCAAATCAGTATGCAAATTCATACGCATACGGCAATACCACAGAAATGGAACAATGCAATAAGATTGCAATTGCAGCAGAAACCGCCTTGAAGCGTTGCGGATTTACTGTAAAGCGTGCTCCGAAAGGTCAGAATATGTACACATCAATTTCTGAAAGTAATAACTTTGGAGCTGATGTCCATGTTTGCATCCATACAAACGCTGGTGGCGGCAAGGGTACAAATGTATTTGTTTATAACCGTTCTGCGGAAAATCTCAAGTACGCACAGCCGGTTTACAACGAACTTGTAAAGCTCACAGGTGTAGGTAGAGGCATTTCAAAAAATGAACTTGCAGAGATTAATTCAACACACGCCAAATGCGTATATTGTGAATGTGAATTTCATGACAGTTCAAATCTTGCAAAGTGGATTATCAACAATACCACAAAACTCGGCGAAGCTATTTGTAAAGGCTTATGCACAGCTTTTGGCGTTACATACAAATCTGCAAACTCGTCGGCTCATGATAAAATCACGAGCGAAAGTAAGCTCAAATCAAAGGCATACGCATACGGCGACTGCAAAAACCTTTGTACAATGCCTAAAAATTCAAGTATTACACACATTTTCGATGACGGTTACGGCTGGAGTAAAATTAAGTATAGAGGCAAAGAAGGCTATGTTCAAAATACAAGAATTAGCAACAATTCTTCCTTGTCGAAGTATCCGAAGATGACCGCTAAATCAACCGCACCTATCTACACTCACCCCGACAAGAAAGTTAAATTTGGCATAATCCCTAAAGGTACAAGAGTAACCGTGCGTTACATTGTAGAAAGGGGTAAAAATGCAGGAATGGCAGAAATTGCCTACCCAAAGAGCAACAGCATTGTATTTGTTGACCGCAAGTTTTTAAAGTGATTTTTTGATCCATAATAACGCCCCTAAAAAAGTTATTATGGAGGTAAAAATGCGTAGCTTTATGGGCTGGATTGGTGGTAAAAGTCACCTTAAAAATCAGATTATTTCACT
>OLBQ01000674.1_pt1 | contig 6650 bp, 3 predicted proteins | sample 1607741 | NCBI WGS metagenome assembly OLBQ01 (sample SAMN02674693, study PRJEB24791) | human gut metagenome, SKBSTL018 | isolation source: stool | host: Homo sapiens | place: USA | reverse complement strand
TCGATGACCTTGTACAGGGTCTGGAAGGAGGAGCAGCCGTCAATGGCGGCAGCCTCGTCCAGATCACGCGGGACGTTGCGCATGAACTGCACCAGCTGATACACGAAGTAGGTCTCGGTAGCAAATGCGCAGTGCACCCAGATGGCCAGATAGAAGGGGCTGTCCACCCAGCCGAACTTGTTGTACAGCAGGTACTGGGGCACGTTCAGCACGACCTGCGGCAGGAACAGGGTGGCCAGCATGATGTTGAACAGCAGCTTGCGGCCGGGGAAGTCGAAACGGCCAAAGCCGTAAGCGGCAATACAGGCAGACACCACAGTGCAGATCACCTTGGGGATGACATAGCTGTAAGTGTTGAGCATGGCCTGCAGGATGTTGATGGAGCCGCCGAAGTTGTTCAGGGCGTTGCGGTAGCCATCCAGCGTAGGCTTTTTGATCCACAGGCTGATGCCTGCAAAGATCTCGCTGTTATCCTTGAAGGTAGCGCTGATCATCCACAGCAGAGGATAGATCATGATGATACCAACCAGGATCAGCACGAAGTACTTAAAGAAGGTTGCGATCTTATTCGATGCTTTCATTCCCATATTGGTCACCTTACCTTTCATCCGAGTAGTAGACCCACTTCTTCTGGCTGGTGAACGCAATGATCGTCAGGATGCAGACGATGATGAACATGATCCATGCCAGAGCAGAAGCCATGCCCATGTCATAGGACTTGAATGCGTAGTTGTAAACCAGCAGGGAGATCAGGGTAGTGGAACCACGGGGACCACCGTTGGTGATGATGTAGGGGCCGTTGAACTCCTGGAAAGCCTGGCAGATCTGAGTGACCAGGTTGTAGAAGATGATGGGGGTGATCATCGGAACGGTGATGGAGAAGAACTGACGCCACTTGCCGGCACCGTCGATGGTAGCAGCCTCGTACAGATCTGCGGGCACGCCCTTCAGTGCAGCAAGGAACAGCACCATGGCAGAGCCGAACTGCCATATACGCAGGAAGCAGATGATCCACAGCGCGTAGTTGGGGTCACTCAGCCACTCGGGGCCCTGCACCGCACCAAAGGTGACAGCGCGCACCACGGTGTTCAGCAGACCGTCCACGCTGAACACAGCCTTCCACAGCACGGCGATAGCCACAGAGCCGCCCAGAATGGAGGGAATGTAGTACACAGTGCGGAACAGGTTGACGCAGGCGATCTTGAAGTTCAGGATGTAGGCGATGAACAGCGCGAAGATCAGCTTCAGGGGCACGGTGATAAAGGCGTACTTGAAGGTGATGATCAGCGCCTTGGTGATCTTTCTGGTGTGGAATGCGGTAATGTAGTTGGCCAGACCAACAAAGCTGGTGCCGTCCTTGAAGAAGTTCATATCGGTGAAGCTGTAGTACAGCGACTGACCGAAGGGGAACGCCTTAAAGACGAGAAAGCCGATGATCCAGGGAATCAGATAAAACAGGCCCTGATACTTATCGACCCATTTCTGGAACGGAGTTCGTGCGCCGGCGGGCGCATTACTTTTTTTCATCCGAAGTCCTCCTTTTACAGGATTTGAAGCAGACAGTGCAGCAGGTCACAGACCGGCAACAATTCATTCAAGGTTTGATAACCATTCTCCGAAAAAACAAGGGCATCTGTCGTACGGGCGGCAGATGCCCCTATTTCATTCAGAGTATAGGTGCCGGTTCAGGCTGCTGTCAGTGCAATAAACTTAGCCGATGGTGTAGCCGACAGACTCCATGCCGTCCAGCAGGGTCTCAACAGCCTCTTCGGGGGTCTGATCGCCGTAGTCGATGTTGTCGAACACTTCCTGATAGATGCCGGTGCCGGAAGCCTTCAGGTCGTTGTTCTCGAACAGGGGATCCAGCTTGTTGGTGGTGAAGGCCATGACCTTGGCGTTAGCCTCTGCAACCAGGCTCTTGACAGCGCCAGCGTCCTGCGCGAACTTCAGGCCAGCCTTGGAAGCGGGGATGCCGCACTCAGAACCCATGATGGAAGCGCCCTTCTCCTCGTTCAGCAGGAAGTTGATCAGGGTAGCAGCCTCGGCAACGTTCTTGCAGGTCTTGGTGATAGCCAGACCCATGGACACCTTGGAGAAGCCGCCGTTGTTGTCGCCGAACTTGATCTCCTCGCCGACGGTGAAGCCGTCCTTGTTGCTGTCGTCCAGAGCGGAGGAGTACTTGCTTGCAGCGGAATCCCACTCGAAGATGCCTGCGATCTTACCGGTGATCCACTCGTTGGACTGGTGGGTAGCGGTATCGGAGTTTGCAGAGTAGTAGGTCTTCAGGTTCATCATGACGTGGTTGTCCACCAGGCTCTTGATGAAGGCCAGACCCTCAGCGATCTCGTCCTCGGTGTAGTTCAGGGTGGAGGTAACGGGATCTGCCCAGTCCTTGCCGTACTTGGACTCGAGGTAGAACACCATCAGGATCATACGGTCGTATGCGCCCAGGTGCATGGGGTAGTAATCGTCGCCCAGCTTCTCCTGGAAAGCCTTACCGGCAGCCATCAGATCGTCCAGAGACTTGGGGACCTCGGTGATGCCAGCCTTATTAAAGGTGGTCATGTTCCAGTAGAAGATACGGCCGGTCATGGAGACGGGCACGCACTGCTGGCTGTTGGCCACATAGCAAGCGTCCATAGCAGCGGAATCCCACTGGGTCAGGTCGATGAACTTGGAGGTGGTGTTCAGATCCACGAACTTGCTGCCGTCGGCAGAGTAGTTGTACAGCCAGTTCCAGTTCACCTGGCAGACATCCTGAGCGTTGCCTGCGATGAAGGCAGCAGCCATCTTCTCTTCCCAGCCGGACCATGCGGCGAAGGTGGGCTCCACGGTGATGTTGGAGTGCTCAGCCTGGAAAGCCTCCAGAGCGCTCTGGTAAGCAGCGTGACGGCTGTCGCCGCCCCACCAGCTGATGCTCAGGTTGACGGGGCCGTCAGACAGGGCCAGGCTCTCGTCTGCGGAAGCAGCGGGGGCCTGAGAAGCAGCGGAAGAAGCGGTGGAAGAAGCAGCGGGCTTGCTGCCGCAGGCAGCCAGCAGACCTGCAGCACCGACAGCGCCGGTAGCCATCAGGAAGTTACGACGAGAAATTGCCTTGCTCATTTTTGTTCTCCTCCTAATAGAAAACATCTTCATGCAGGGGGCCTGCACATGCCCCCTTGTATACAATTATGATAACAAAAGCCACCGAAAAAAGAAAGATGTAAATTACAGTGATACGGGATAAAAACGTACAAATATTGCCCTTGTTTTCGCGTGCAATTCGACGTCCTTGCCGAAATGAATAAACTTGCGCTGAAAAACTGTGCAACTTGTATACTTCAATGACTTGCATAAAAATCTGGGATGCAACATGGGAAGAACGGCAAAAATTTCAATAATTTCTGTTACATTTACCGTTCCGCCTGTAATTTTTTATGCTCTGCCGCCCCCGCTGCTCTCTTCTTCTCCCATTCCCGCTCCCCTCCGGCAAGTAACTGCCCGGTCTGAACTGATATATCAATAGCGCAAAAAACGTGCGAATTCCGTCCGGTTGATATATCAGTTTCTCTCACAAAATGCAACAAATTGATATATCAGTCTGTATACAGCCTGTTGGAGACTATGGTGGGGGTACCCCTTCCATCTGCTCACTGCGTTCGCAGCCACCTTCCCCAAGGGGACGGCTTTTTGGCGGTGGCGGTACAGTTTCCGACTGAAGCGGAAAGCTGCTTGCCCGGAAGTCAACCCTCTCCGTCATCGCTGCGCGATGCCACCTCCCCCGAAAGGGGGAGGTTTTGCTCTACCTACCGGCAGAAGCCGTGCCTGAGAGGGTTTAATCCACGCAAAAAAGCCGCTGCACCCGGCGCGGTACAGCGGCTTGTATAAAATATAAAAGTATCTCAGTTTTTCCTTGCAGCGTAAAACGCCCGCCGTGCCTTGAAGTAGCACTGGGGGCACATGCTGACGTACTGCACATCGTTTTCAAGGTCGATGGCTACCTGCTCGCCCTCAAAGACGAACCGTCCGTTCACCTTGCGGCAGTTGCAGATGGCCTTGCGCCCGCAGGTGCAGATGGTCTTCATCTCCTCGATGGTGTGCGCCAGCTCCAGCAGACGGGTAGAACCCGGGAAGCCCTTGAGGGAAAAATCTGCCCGCAGACCGTAGCAGATCACTGGGATGTTCAGATCTACCGTGATCATGAACAGCTGCTCGGCCTGCTCCGGGGTAAAGAACTGGCTCTCGTCGCACAGCACACAGAGGATGATGCAGAAGAACTGCTTGCCATCTATGCACCATATGTAAAGCAGACCGCTATCACCTTTGAGTATGATGTACCATCGAAGAAAGATTTTAAAAGCCGTATCAGTCATACATTGGAAAAATATCCTTATCTGGTGGCAGAAGAGGATGGAAAGATAGTAGGCTATGCCTATGTCAGTCCATTTAAGGAGAGAGCAGCATATGACTGGTCTGTTGAGACATCAATATATGTAGATATGATACAGAAGCGAAAAGGCATAGGCAGACTGCTTTACGACAGGCTAGAGGAAATACTTAAGAAACAGGGAATATTAAATGTCAATGCATGTATAGGCTATCCTCAGATAGATGATGAATACCTGACAAAGGACAGTGTGTATTTTCATGAGAAACTTGGGTATCATATGGTTGGAACATTCCATCAGTGCGGATACAAGTTTGGACGCTGGTATGATATGGTATGGATGGAGAAATTCATTGGAGAACACAGCATGCAGAGAAATCAGCCGGATGTTATCCCATTTAGCAATATCAGTTGTGAAATGCTTTATTAGTGTGGTGTGGGCATTTAGCAATATCAATTGCACGTAAGTATGAATTTATGTTGCAGGTTGATCATTTAATCATATAATTAATGGGAAAAATAAAAAAGAGGCGATAACAAATGAACAAAAAGATGATAAACCGTAACAGGAATTGGTGCGGCAATGTCACTTAACATGAGGATCATTCCAAATCCGGGAGATGGCATCGTACAGGCGATAGCTGATTTTGTACACAAGGGTGTTGGTATCACGAAAAACTGCTTTGATATATGTAATGTATTGTTTACCTGCTGTATTGGTCTGATCTTTACGGGGCATCTCGTTGGAAATAGAAGAGAGTGACATTGATGCAAGAGTTAATGAGCTTTTAGCACTTATATCCTCAACAAGCAAGGCTGTAAAGGAAGCCACTAAAAATGCAGTGCTAAAAGACGGGGAGCTTAATCTTCCCGATGATATAAAAAAGAAACATCATGATCTGGCATATCATGCGGCCGCGGAAAGTATGACTTTGCTCAAAAACAATAATGGTATTTTACCACTGAAACGCAATACAAAGGTTGCGATTATCGGAGATTTTGCAAAAAATCCAAGATATCAGGGAGCAGGCTCAAGTATGGTAAATACTACAGCTCTTGATAATCTGCTTGACTGCATGGAAAAATCGTCTGTAGAGGTAGTCGGATATGCAAAGGGCTTTGACCGTCTCGGACAACCGGATGATGTGGCTGTAAAGGAAGCGCGAGAGCTTGCAAAGTGTGCTGAAATAACTATTCTTTGTCTGGGACTTGATGAGGTGCAGGAGAGTGAAGGACTTGACCGGCAGATGATGAAGCTCAGACAAAACCAGATATCACTGCTTAAAGCACTTCACAGAGACGGCAGAAAGATAGTCGTAGTACTGTCTGCAGGAAGCAGTATTGAAATACAGTGGAAATCATATTGTGATGCGATACTTTATGCCTGCTTAAGTGGACAGGCTGGAGCACGTGCTGTGGCAGATGCACTGACAGGTGTCATAAATCCAAGCGGAAAGCTGGCAGAGACATGGATAGAGAAATATGAGGACACCCCTTCCTTACATCATTTTGCCGGTAAAAAGAGAACTGTGGAATACCGTGAAGGCATATATATAGGATACAGATATTATCAGAAAGCAGATGTGACTACGGCTTTTCCGTTTGGATATGGATTGAGCTATACAACATTTAAATATTCGGATATTGATGTTGAAGCGGATAGTGTAAGCTTTACAGTGACAAATACGGGAAGTATTTTAGGAAAAGAAATATCGCAGTTGTATATAAGTGCTCCGGGAAAAATGGTTTTTGCACCTAAGCGTGAGCTCAAAGGATTTGCAAAGACATCACTTAAACCTGGCGAGAGCAAAAGAGTGACAATTCCTTTGGATGACAAGGCTTTTCGTTACTGGAATGTTAAAACAAACAGATGGGAGCAGGAAGAAGGAGTCTACAAAATATCTGTCGGAAGATCATCTGAGGATATAGTATTAAGCGATGAGATAACCCTCAAAGGAACAACAGATAAGAAACCATATGATATGAGAAAGTTGCCGCATTATGAGTCAGGTGATGTACAAAATGTCGGTAAAGATGAATTTGTAAAATTACTGGGACATGAAATACCGGATGGAAAACCTGATATCAGCCGTAATATGACTCTTGGAGAGATGAATCACGCAAGAAGCCCGTTGGGATGGCTGATATGGGCAATACTCACAGGGATGCTTAACCGAAGCTTAAAGAAAGGCAGCCCGGACTTAAATCTTCTTTTCCAGTTAAATATGCCTTTGCGTGGACTTGCTAAAATGACAAGCGGAATGATAAGCATGAGATCGGAAGA
>OLBQ01000660.1_pt1 | contig 6785 bp, 6 predicted proteins | sample 1607741 | NCBI WGS metagenome assembly OLBQ01 (sample SAMN02674693, study PRJEB24791) | human gut metagenome, SKBSTL018 | isolation source: stool | host: Homo sapiens | place: USA | reverse complement strand
TACCAGAATAGAAAAACCCTGTGTGATACCTGTCATGATACCGAACACCAGCCATCCGCGCCGGAGATCTGGACGCCGTATGTGCTGCCGCCGGCAATGCGCTGGAAGAGTGCAGCGGTGCAAAGGATAACGAAGCGATCAAGGCCCTGCTCCGGGCGCACGGCGCTGTCACCGCGCTGATGACCGGCAGCGGCGCGGCAGTGTTCGGCGTGTTCCGGGACGAAGCTGCCGCCAGAGCCGCCGCAGCGGCAGCAAAGCGGCAGTGGCCGCAGGTGTATGTGGCGCAGCCCGACCGCGGCGGTGCCCGGGTGATCCGCTAAAAAGCATAAACCTCCTTCCCGCAGGGCATACTGGCCCCAAAGGAAGGAGGTCTTTTTAGTGCAGACCTTTTATAAAATCTGCCTGCTGCTGCTCATCGTGGGCGGTGTGAACTGGGGGCTTGTGGGCTTGTTCCAGTTCGACCTTGTGGGCTGGCTGCTGGGCGGCAGCACCTCGGTGTGGTCCCGCATCGTGTTTGCGCTGGTGGGCTTGGCTGCCCTTGGTGCCATCCCGGAGATGTTCAGCGAGGAACCGGAGGAAGAATAACAAAAACGGCTGCTGCACAAAAGTGTGCAGCAGCCGTTTGCGCATTGCAGCGCTTCCGGTAAAAAAGCAGGTCTGGAAAATCCTTGGATTTTCCAGACCTGAAAATAAAAAACGTTTTCTGCGTGGATTACTTGTCGTTATCCACATCATCCCAGCCGATAAGGTCGGGCAGGGTCAGCGTTTCGTCCGAGCAGTGATGGCTTGCGCGGCGCTGGTCGGCAGCCTTGGTGTGCACTACCTCGCGGGCAAGCTCCCGGATGGCAATGCAGTCCTCCGGCAGGTCGGTCTGGCTGCGGCCGGAGTGGGTGAATAAAATTTTTCCCTCATGCCCTACGATCAGGGTCATGGGCAGGATCTGCGGGGCATTGCGGTCGTAATGATAGCCGGCATCCCGGGCGCTTTTGTAGATGCGCTGGGCAGAAAAGCTCCAGCTCAAAAGCCCGCGCGCCTGCTCCACCCCCAGATAACTGTACAGCACACCCGGCGCATCGCAGATGATGGGGAAGGGAAACTCCTTCCCCTGTGTAGCCTCGGCCACCGCGCGGGGCGCTGAGCGCACCACACACGCCAGCCGCACACCCCGCAGCCGCGGCAGGGTCTTTAAGTAGCGGGTTAGGTATTCCCGGGTGACCGGGTGGTCGAACCCGGGCAGAAAGATCATGCACAGGGGTTCGGTGCCCGCACACAGGGCGTAAAAATCGTTGCCCGGGGTGGTGGGGGTGTCAAAGGTGAACCGGGGAATGGAAGTACCAACCAGATGCTCAGAACTCATGCCGCAATTGCACATCCTTTCAAATGGTGATAAAAAAATCCACAGCCGTGCCCTGTGTTTGCAGGGGCACAAGCGGTGGATTGGATTACTATAAAGATCCCGCCCGGTCGTCTGCGGCCAATCAAACCTACCCTTACGGACAGGTGGGTGCCCTGTCTCCGGAATCACGCTTCCTCATCGAACCTCCATGGTCGACCCATGGCGGGGAGGTCTGCAATCCACCGGAGAACTCCGGGCTCCCGTTGAATGATTAGTAGGATCATACAAACCGCAACAAATCGAGCCGGGCAGGAAGTCTTGCACGGGTCAATCCGTCAAAGGACTTACTCGATATCGTAGTCCTCGCTCAGACGCTGCTCGAACAGCTTGCTGACTTCCATCAGCACCTCGTCATCCTCTACAACGTCCAGATATTCGCCTTCATCGTCCTCCCCGACACTCAGGATCACCAGCTGGGCGTCCTCGTTCAGGTCTTCTTCGTTTTCGGCGTATTCCACAACAGCCAGATAATGCACACCCTTGTGGTCCAGCGCGTCGATCACCTCAAAGGTGACCTCGTTGCCGTCCTCGTCCTCAAGGGTCATCAGGTCAGGCTGATATTCTTCCTCAGTATTAGGGTTCTTGATCTCGTCAGACATAATACGCTCCTGTATTGCTTTATCACAAAAAGCAGTTGATGCTACGGGCTGCACCCCGCTTGGTCTGCTTATAGTGTAGCGTGTTTTGTGCAGTTCGTCAAGATGCTTTTTCGCACAGAAATCATTGGATAAATTTTCACGCATTTTCCTCTCGCACTGCCGCGCAGAATATGGTATACTACTGGTTGAATCTTTTGCGCTGCACCGTGCAGCGTGCAGTACAGTATATGGAACAGGGAGCGGGAATATGTTGAAAAAATTCGGGGCAGTCTGTCTTGCGGCGGTGCTGCTGCTTACCGGCTGCACGCTGCGGCCGCAGGAAAACGGCAGCAAAGTCCAGAGCATCAGCCGCCCGGCGGTGGAATCCGCCGAGCTGCAGTTCACCCACCCGGCAGCAGGGGACACGGTTGCGGTGTTCGATACCTCGGCGGGTGTTTTCCGGGCGGTGCTCTTCCCGGAAAAGGCTCCGCAGGCCTGCGATAACTTTATCGGCCTTGTGCAGCAGGGCTACTACAACGGCCTTACCGTAAGCCGGGTGGAGAATCAGTTCGTGGTGGAAGCTGGGCAGGGCGCAGACGGCAAGGGCTCTACCATCTGGAAGGGCAATCGTTACCCGGTGGAAGCATCGGACAGCCTGCACCACTACGCCGGGGCGCTGTGCATGGGCGTGGACGCCGCCGGCGAGTGCGCCAGCGTGTTCTACGTGGTGGAATCGCTGCCGGGAGAACAGTCGGTAACGCAGGAACTGACAGACCAGATGAACGCCGCCGGCTACCGCGCCGAGGTGGTATCCGCGTACCAGACGGCGGGCGGTGCGCCCTATCTGGACTACACCGACACCGTATTCGGGCAGGTGTACGAGGGCATGGACATCGTGGACACCATCGCCCAGACCGCCGTGGACGAAAACCAGAAGCCCACCGCCGATATCACCATCAACAGCGTGAGCATCGAGACCTATCAGGGATAAATAGTAAATGATGCCTGTGCGTGAGCACAGGCATCATTTTTTATATCTCCCCGGGGTGTTCCTTGCGCCATGCAAGGTAGTCCTCCAAAATCACTGTGGCGCTGACCGAATCCAATATCTCCTTGCGGCGGCTGCCGTAGGTGCCGCTTTCGTCCAGAAGGTCGGCGGCGGCGCAGGTGGTCTGGCGCTCGTCCCACATCCGCACCGGCAGGCCGCTCCAAAGCTCTACGGTCTTTGCCAGCTTGCGGCTCTTGGCGGCGCGTTCCCCCTCGGTGCCGTCCATATTCAGCGGCAGACCGATCAGAATCATCTCGGCTTCGATCTCCTTGGCCACCTCGCATACCCGGGCGGCTACCTTATTGCGGGCTTTTAAAGTGATCTGGGGCGTGATGGCGGTGGTAAGAAATTCGGTGCGGTCGCAGGTGGCAAGGCCGGTGCGGCTGTCCCCGTAGTCAACGGCTAAAATCTTCATACAAAGTCCCTTTCCGGTGTGCAGGCTGTTTTTTTCAGTGTACCACAGCTGGCAGGGGATTGCAAAGAAAAGCTGTGGTTTTATCACCGGTTTCGTGTTACAATAAAGGCAAAAATCAACGAGCGGGAGGAAACCGAAATGCTGAAACTGGTTTTGGGCGCTTCCGGCAGCGGCAAGACCACCCTGCTGTATGCCTGCATCCGTGCCCGCGCCGAGGCGGGAAAGCGCAGCATCCTGCTGGTGCCGGAGCAGTTTACTTCCAGCACCGAAGCACGCATCTACCGGGAGCTGGGAGATGCCCTTTCCGGCATGGTGGAAAGCTATTCCTTTACCAGTCTGGCCGAGCATATCCTTGCGGTAGAGGGCGGCGCGGCGGTGCAGACCCTGACCGATGCCGGGCGGGCGGTGCTGGTGCGCCGTGCGCTGGAGGAATTGCAGGATAACGTGCACTACTACTACCGCCACCGGCGCAGCGCGGCCTTTTGCCAGATGGCTGCCGAGACCATTGATGAGCTGAAAAGCGCCGGGCTTTCCGGGCAGCAATTGCAGGAGCTTGCCCGGGACTGCGGCTCCGAGAGCGCAAAGCTGGGCGAACTGGCACTCATTTTTCAGGGCTACGAAAGCCTGCTGGCGGGCACCGGCATGGACCCCGCCGACCGTCTGGAACTGGCGGCTGACCGTCTGGAAGCCGCGCTTGCCCGGGACGAGCTGCCGGACTTTTTGCGGGAGCGCGAGGTGTTCATTGACGAGTTCGACACCTTCAACGCGCCCAAGAAGCGGCTGATGGGTGCCATGCTGGCCGCGCTGCCCGCCGTGACGGTGGCGCTGTGCGAGGACGGCGCACCCATGCAGCCCGGGGACTTGGAACTGTTCTCCGGTGCAAAGCAGGTGGCGGCGCAGCTGCGCCAGCTGGCGCGCAAAAACGGCGCACAGGTGGCCGCGCCGGAACTGCTGCGGCGGGACCTGCGCCATAAAGATGCCCCGGGGCTTGCCGCCTTGACCGAGCTGCTGGAGACCGGCAGCTGCACCCCGCCGGAAAGCGCCCCGGAGCTGCGGCTGTTTGCCGCCGCCAGCCGGGAGGAGGAAGCCCGCTGCGCTGCTGCCGCCATCCGCCGCCTGATGCGGCAGGGCGTGCGCTGCGGAAAGATCGCGGTGGTCTGCCGCGATATCAGTCTGTACCGGGCTGCGGTGCGGTACGAGTTCCGCATGGCAGAGATCCCTCTGTACTGCGATGAACCCACCACCCCGGAGTTCAGCGCACCCGCCACGGCGGTGCGGGCGCTGCTGGCACTGCTGCGGGGCGCGGACATGACCGAGCAGCTGACCGTACTGGCAAAGACCGGCCTGTGCGACCTGACCGAGCCGGAAGTCTGTGCGCTGGAAAACTACGCCTACACGTGGTCGCCCAATGCTGCGGCGTGGCGGGCAGAATTTACCAAAAGCCCCCGGGGCTTCGGTGACGCCGAGCTGACCGAGGAAGATACGCTGAACCTGACCCGTGCCGAGAACGCCCGCAAAAAGCTGGTAACGGCGGTGGATACTTTGCGCGGCAAGGTGCGCAGTGCCAACGCCGAGCAGATCAGCCGGGCGCTGTATTTCTGCCTGAAGGAGCTGGGCGCAGAGGGGCAGCAAGCTGCACAGGTGGAGGATATCCGCGCTGCCCGGGGTATCCCGGCGGCAGAGGAAGCCGCCCGCGAGTGGAATGTGGTGATGCAGCTGCTGGACGAGATGGCGCGGCTGCTGGGCAGTCAGGGCATCACCGTGCCGGAGTACGAGGATCTTTTCAGCCTGCTGCTGCGCTCCTCTGACCTTGGGCACATCCCGCAGACCTTGGACGCGGTGGTGCTGGCAAGCGCCGGTAAAATGCGTCTGGATGCGCCGGACTATGTGTTCGTGCTGGGGCTTGCAGAGGGCGAATTTCCCTGTACCCCCGCAGAAAGCGGTCTGCTGACCCACGCCGACCGCGACCTGCTGATGGCAAAACAGATCGATCTGCCGGACTGTTTTGAGAACCGTGTGGTGCGGGAACAGGTCTGCTTTTATAAAGCCCTTACCGCCCCGGCAAAGGGGCTGTGGATGAGCTGGCCGAAGGGACAGGGGCAGACCCTGTGCGCTGCGCTGGAACCCATCGTGGAGGCATTGCAGCCCGCCGCACCGCAGCTGGAACTCATTGACCTTGCTGCCACCCCCGCAGACGGCTTAGACGTGCTGGGCGGCGGCTGGCCGCTGACCGAACTGGAACGTGCTAGCCTGACCGAGGTGCTGCGCGCCCCCGGCGAGGGGGTGCAGACACCCCGTGGGCTTGCGTTGTTGCAGCGCATGGAGCAGGACCCGCCCCGGCAGGTGCAGGATCTGCCCACACTGGAAACGCTGCTGGGCAGGCGGCTGCACATCTCGCCCAGCCAGCTGGAAAAATACTATACCTGCCGCTACGGTTACTTTTTGCAGTATGTGCTGGGGCTCAAGCCCCGCCGCCGTGCAGAGCTTTCTGCCGACCAGAGCGGTACCCTGATGCACTGGGTGCTGCAAATGGCGCTGGACCCCCACCCCGGGGAGGACAACCCCTGCGCCGGGCTGCGCCCCTTTTTAGAACTGGATGATGCCGCCATGGCCGACCTTGCCGCCGCACTGGTGGACGAGTACGCGCGGCGCTATCTGCCGGAGGATACCGCACGCTTTGCCTACCTGCTCTCCCGGCTGAAAAAGAGCATGACCAGCCTGCTGTGCTATCTGCGGGACGAGCAGAACCAGTCCCAATTTAAGCCCGTGGCCTGTGAACTGAAGATCGGCCGGGGCGAGGATGCCGTGCCCGGGCAGGTGTACCGACTGTCAGATGGGCGCACGGTGCAGCTGGTGGGCACGGTGGACCGCGCAGACGAGTGGATCGAGGACGACGGCACCCGCTGGGTGCGGGTGGTGGACTACAAGACCGGCAGCAAAAAGCTGGACTTGAAAGAGGTCTACTGCGGTCTGGACTGCCAGATGCTGCTGTATCTGTTCAGCCTGACCCGGGATGCCGGCGGGCGCTTTACCGGCGCACAGCCGGCGGGCGTATTGTATCTGCTGGCCGACCCCGCCCCCCAGACCCTGCCCCGCGGACAGGCTGCCCGGGCGGTGGAGTACCAGCTGGACGGCCTTGTGCGGGACGAGCAGAAGATCTTTGACGCCATGGATGCAGACGAAACGGGCAAGTACCTGCCCTTTGGCTACCGCAACGGCGCACCCAGCCCCTATCAGAAGGACAAGCGGGCGGACAGCGCCAAGCTCAGCCGCATCCAGCTGCATCTGGACGATCTTGTTACCCAGATGGGCGAGCAGCTTTACGGCGGGCAGATCGATGCCGAGCCG
>OLBQ01000590.1_pt1 | contig 7250 bp, 8 predicted proteins | sample 1607741 | NCBI WGS metagenome assembly OLBQ01 (sample SAMN02674693, study PRJEB24791) | human gut metagenome, SKBSTL018 | isolation source: stool | host: Homo sapiens | place: USA | reverse complement strand
ATCCATAGATCTGATGATAATAATCCATATCTTTTGTTATAACTGTTATATCCTAATCTTCCTTCTCTCATTGTGCCAATCTCCTTTCATCTACCGTTTCCGCAGGGGCGCCCTGAATCAGGGCTCCCTTTTGAAAATTCTCTTCTACGCCAGTCAACTCCCGACTACACCTTACCAACATTCTCCTTGTCTGCTATCTACAGGTGCGTGACACGCTCCTGTAATAAAGTGTTCAGAAAGAACCTTTACCATCGAAAGTTCTCCGGTATTCCCCGTCTGTCCAGATATTCCTTCCGGAACTTTTCTCTTTCTTCTTCCGTTGGTGCTGTTTTGGATTTGCTGTATACTTCACGATTCACCATTGCATCCAGTTTTTTCTCCAATCCCAACCGTATTATTTCTTCACCATCGTAGTTATCCATCAAAAAATATTGCAAGAGCTGAAAGAATAACTCGTATGGAATCTGTACACTTTTATTTTGCATCTATTCTCCTTTCAAGGTAGCAAGATCCCCTCTTCTTAAGAAATGGTAATCTTGCCATCTTCCATTTTTATTCTGGCAACATCCAATACCATTGCTTTCCACGTTTTACGGAATCAATTTCAAGTTCCCGTTTGGCGTTCCATAGCGTTTTACTTTTGATTCCTCTGGCTTCTGCTTCTTCTGCAATTTTCTTCTGAGTCATTCCTCCATTTGCCAGTATCTCAAGGAGAAATTCTTTTGCTTTCCGACTTTTCTGTCCTCTTCCGTCTCCATTAAGAAGTTCATCGGCACTGATATCATATTCTCCAATCCATTCAAACCCATTATTCTTATCCAGTCTGAATGCAATGGACGTTCCTTCCGGTGCAAGAGAACTCTTCGTATGACATACCACTCTTACTTCCGGTTCATCTTTCACTCGCCCGACAATCAGAACACTTCTTGCAGCAGCCTGAAAATCAATGGAGCCAAGTCCTCGATAAGAAGATTTGCCGTTGCTGTTTTTGTTCATATGACCGATTAAAATAACTGCACAGTGATATTTTTCTGACAGCACTGCGATACGCTTCATCAGTGGTCTGATCTCATTTGCCCTGTGCATATCTACGTCCGCTCCCAGAAAGCCCTGTATCGGATCAAGAACAACCATTTTTGCTTTTGTCTGCACGATTGCTTCTTCCAATCTGACATCTGCCATTGTCAGTGGCTGGTCACTGTCATCAATCACCAGCACCTTTGAACAATCTGCACCTGCAGCAAGTAATCTGGGTTTGATAGTATCTCCAAGTCCATCTTCTGCTGTCTGATAGATTACATTTACAGGTGACACAGAAGACTGTTCCTGCATATTATCTTCAGCATCTAAATCTTCATTCTCACTATCGACTTCATCACTTCGTTTTTCTTTTGTTTTCGTTTTATCAGTAACAGGAAGAATCGGCTCTCCTCTGGTCAGTTTTGCAATAATCTGAAGTACCATCGTTGTCTTGCCTTCTCCTGGATCTCCCTGTATAATGGTCACTTTTCCATAAGGAATAAACGGATAAAGCAGCCATTCTACCTGTTCCACCTCTACTGAATCCATATTGATCAGTTTCAGTTTTGGTTCTATTCTACAATTCTCAATTTTATTTTTTTCATTCATATTCATTCCATCATCTCCTCCTGCCCTTCCGGGCAAGTCTCTGATGAACAGATATTCGGGAATTGTCGTATTTCCCGATTCGTGATATACTGAATCTGCCAAGATGGTATATCAGTGAATCTGATTATCAGAGAACTTGCTCAGATTATTTATCTGGGCTTTTTCTTTTGCCTTTTCAACATTCATCTCTTTCTTCTCCCAATCCGGTAACAGCATTTCCATTTTCATTATCCAGAAGATTTGCAATCTTTCTCTGCTGATTTGGATAAAGATGTCCATAAGTGTTCAATGTGATACGAATATCTTTATGACCTAATCTGTCCCGAATCAATAACGGTTCCACACCTTTCTCAATAAGATAAGCCACATGGCTGTGCCTGATATCATGCACTCGAATTTTCTTCACTCCTGCCAGCTCAATCTGCCGTTTCATCTTATGCTGTACCGCTTCCTGAACAACCGGAAATAATCTTTCTGTATCCGGCATTCCGTAATGACCATCTACAAATTCCTTAATTTCCTCTTTCAGAAATTCCGGAATTTCGATTGTCCGAAAGGACTGTTTTGTTTTCGGTTCTGTGATAATATCCTGCATTCCTGTCCGGTAATAAGTCTTATTGATACTAAGCTGATTCTTTTCAAAATTGATATCAGCTTTTGTAATCGCAAGCAGCTCCCCGATCCTGCATCCAGTCCAGAACAGCATCTCAAACATAAGATAATATCTTGTTCCCGGCTCCATTGTCTGTATAAACTGTTTGTACTCGTCCAGTGTCCAGAAGTTCAAACTTCTGGAATCTGAATTTCCCATTCGTTTCACTTTCTTGCATGGATTAACCGGCAAGTCATAGATTTTAGCTGCATGTGTAAACAGACTGGTCAACTGATTCTGAATCATTCTCAGATAAGAATCTGAATAGCCTTTTTTCTGAATTTCATTCTGCCACTGAATAATCTGTGAAGCCTTGATTTCACTCATCATCTGATTTCCGAAGTATGGAACGATATGCTGTTGCATCATATATCTTTTATTTTTGATTGTTCGATCTTTCAGATCATTTTGTTTGTCTGAAAAATAAATCTCAATAAAATCGCTCAGCTTCATATCCATACTTCGCTCATTGCTCAACTTTTTGCTTCGTTCAAACTCCAATGCTTCTCGCTTTGTTTCAAATCCACGCTTTCTGCGTTTTTTCTTCTCACCCATGACATTTGTCTCAAACCACTGGGCTGTCCATTTTTTTGTGTCTTTTTCTCTGTAAGCCATATTGATCCTCCCTAATTTTCTGCTATTTCATAGCCATACATCTTTTTTGCCCAAAACGCCTTTGGTATTCTTCCAGCCATCGTAATATATCCCTGTGCAGATAATTCTTTATTCATAGCTTTCACCAGTTTATAGGCATGAGATTTTGAGCAGTTTAATTCCTGTGCCACTTCATCAGCACTCATTATATAATTGTAACTTTCCATAATAGCAAACATTCGCAGGAGTTTCTTTTTGGCACCGTTTTGGCACCGCTGGTCTTATTTTTTAATTATAAATTTATCTGTATTTCATCTTGCTGATAAATGTTTCACTATTACTAACCTGATAAATTTACGAATAATTCTTTTCTTAGAGTACAGAAAAACCCCGGAAACCTTACGGTTCCGGGGTATCTTACGTTTGGACACAATGTACCTTGCGGTACTCAATATATATTAGTCAGTGATTACTCGATGATTGTAGCAACACGTCCTGATCCTACAGTACGTCCACCTTCACGATACTTTAATCCCGTTTTATCTCATATTTTTTATGGTTTTCTCTCCAAAATACAGTGAAAAACGACTGATTTGTACTATTTATTTTTATTTGCCTGATTTCTTGGCACCGTTTTGGCACCGGAAGCCTCAGTCAAAAAGCTTCTCTTCTGCTGTTTATACTCTTCTCTATCAGCTTTAATTTATAGCCAAAAAGCAGCCAGTTTTTCATATAAATAATTTCTAATAACTTTTATCGCCTTTCTTCAAAGGAGAAAACGTAATCTTATTTGCCAAAAGAAAAAGAATTATTATTACAATACCAAATCCCACAAAAAGTGAACTTGTATCAACAACAGTAACTTTGTATATAATACTAATCACAAAAGATACCACTGGCGCGCATGCGTATGTAAGTGAAAATCGAATTGCAGAAACACGTCCTATATATTCTTTAGTAACTTCTTTTACAAATTTCACTTGTACATAAGTAATCATTAATCCCAATGCTGCACCAATTATTATCGAACCGATTAGCAACAGTAATTTTTGAGTTATAGGATTTGCAATATATTTTGAAACAAATGCAATAAAAACATAGTATACACCTAAAACAATTCCACAAAATGTAACAAGTGTATTATTTTTTTTCTCCTCTTTCATTTTTGCAAAAGTCAATGATCCCAAAATAGTACCAATAGTTACGCTTACACTTAGTAATGAAACAATTTTGGCATCTCCACTAAACATTTCTCTTGCAATCGGGGCGAGCAGTGCATCAAATGGAACCACTGCTGAATTAATTAGAATACATAAAAAACATAGTTTTAATAGCTTCTTATGGTCAAATACATAACTAAATCCATCTCTAAGCGAAATTAAATATTCTCTGCCAATTATTCGGTTTGTCTTCTTTTCTTCTTGAACAGAAAATTCTATTTTTACTATAAGCAACGCTGATATTAAAAATATCAAAGCATCTATCGCTAAAGAAATACCTATTCCAAATGAACTAATCACTATGCCTGACAAGCCAGTTCCAACTAATACTGCTATTTTGGTACAAGACACATTGACACTTACACCTTTATCATAATGTTCATTAGGAAGTACATGCTGAATAACTGCTACCCCTGCTGGCATATGAAATGCTTCTATTAATGAAATGGATATTGTCATAAAAACCAATATTAATGGTGAAAGCATGTTTTGTGTATATACATATAATATATACAAAACTAACAGAACTCGAGCTATATCTGAAAGTACTAACACTTTCTTTTTATTCATATTCTCGACTAATGGACCTATAAATGGTTGAATAATTACAGAAGTAGCTTGATTAATACCAAAAATAATCGCAGACCACCCTGCACTATTTGTAAGTAAATATACCAACCATGTAAAAAGTATTGTATCTAATGAATCACCACAGCGGTTAATAATATTAGAAGTCAGCAGATAAACATAATTGTGGTTATGATATAACTCATGTTTATTCATATTTGTTACCTCTCTAATCATAATTTAGATTGTTTAATTTCGCAAGCTATCTTATAAAGATCCTGATGTTTTAAAGCCGCTGCTTTTTCTATAACATTATCAATTTCTGATATATCATTAAGTGATTCCAAATATTTTTTCCATTTTTTCATTTCAACATTATATGCACAGTATCTATTTTCACTTTCAAATGAGCCGTTAATGCAATAACGACTATTACTACATCCTCCTAAGCATCGTTCTGTATAACGACATTCTCTGCAAAATCCTTTTAACTTACTACTATCAAAATTTCTATTCCACTTAAAAGAGTCCGGACTTTCCCAAATCGACTTTAAAGATTTTTCACGAATATTTCCCGCTACTAATGTTTTATCTCTAATAGAAGTACAAGCAACAATATCTCCATTATGCAGAATACCAATTACATGCTTTCCTGCTCCACAACCTGTCCAAGACCAATTATCATTAAGAAAATTCTCATTTACTTTTATATCTTTATTGCTATAATAACCTATGCAATCTGCCAAAACAATTAACAACTTACCTCCAATTTTATTATATGCAAAATCAATAATAGAAAGAATATCTTGAGGTTCTATAAGCCATTCTGGGCGTTTTGCAAAATTCCCCATTGGTAATGCAATCTGTAACTGCCAACTATTAACTCCCAAATCACTTAATAATTGATATAGTTCTTCCAATTCACATATATTTTCTTTATTTATTGAAGTTATTACTGATGTCGAAATATTATTTTTTCTTAATTCTTTCAATGCTTTAATACTTTTATTGAATGATCCCGATCTCCGTATAAAATCGTGAGTTTTTTCAAGACCATCAATACTTAAACAGACACTTCTAATTCCTGATGTTATCGCATTATGAATAAAGTTTTCATCAATCAACCAACCATTTGTAATAATACTTGTTATTATGCCATTATCTACTAATCTTTTCGCAATAATATGCCAGTCACTACGTGTCGTAGGTTCCCCTCCAGATAATGTAATAACTTTTAATCCCAAATCTTTTAATTGGTCACACACCTCAAGAGCTTCTGATGTATTCAACTCATCGGGTAGCGCTTCTGCACAACTTGAACCGCAATGTTTACAACGCATATTACAACCCATTGTTATTTCCCATACAGCTGTAGTTAATTTATTCATATATTCTCTCCTATAATCCTTTTTAAATAAAAAAGACCTACTCTATATTTCTTTTTACATAGAGCAAGTCTTTTCTACAAACTACATTCTCACACCTGTTCCGTACATAACTGGTCCAAATAAGTTCTTAGAGGTTTTTAATTCAGAAATCTCTACAAACTCCAAGCTCAATTCTTCAAGATTAAACATTTTTATCCACCTCCCGTTTATTGAATTTATCTTAAGAGTACATCTCTTATTTTCAAATGTCAAGTTATTTTCATTATTTTTTCCAAATTTCGAGTTCAAATTCTCGTTTTATTTGTAACATATTTTCCATTTTCTACGCATACATCAGATCTCTTAACCACTTATAAATGTCCGTAAAATTGCAAAAGCAACTGGAATCAGTGCTACAACCTTATATTCAATCATTCAAAAAGATTCCAATATTCGATTTGATTTTGCTTTAAGACTTGCAAACGAATTGCAAATTGATGTGAATGAGATATGTTCTGCCAGTCCATTTTCTGACACAATTAAGGAAGAAGAGATTTATCCTACACTTCCAGACGGTTTGAACGGAGCATTAGACGCAAGTCGTGTAAAGACTTACTTAAAAAATTCTATGTATCCGCTGATGTACCTTTTCGGTAAGAACAGTATGCCTGATGTAGATAATCTGCTTACATCGTTCTATCAGCTTGATGATGAAGCCAGACAGGAAGTTGTAGAAACAATCCGTCTGAAACTGCAATATCATCGAGATCCGAAACGTGCTGAACAGATCAAGCAGATTAAAGGTTGGTAAAAAATCACTCCTGTGAATGGCAAACATTCGCAGGAGTTTCTTTTTGGGCACCGTTTTGGCACCACTGGTCTTATTTTTCAATTTTAAATTTATCTGTATTTTATCTTGCTGATAAATATTTCGCTATTTCTCTACTTATAATTTTTCAAATCATTCTCTCTTTAAGATACAGAAAAACCCGTAGAACCGAAGTTCTACGGGTATCTTACGTTTAGACACAACGTTATCTTACGATAACAAATCCATATTAAGATTGTATTACTCAATAACTGTAGCAACACGTCCAGATCCTACTGTACGTCCACCTTCACGGATAGCGAATGTAAGACCCTGCTCCATAGCTACTGGATGGATGAGCTCGATTGTCATCTCTACGTTATCACCAGGCATGCACATCTCTGTTCCTGCTG
>OLBQ01000562.1_pt1 | contig 7480 bp, 7 predicted proteins | sample 1607741 | NCBI WGS metagenome assembly OLBQ01 (sample SAMN02674693, study PRJEB24791) | human gut metagenome, SKBSTL018 | isolation source: stool | host: Homo sapiens | place: USA | reverse complement strand
CACGACGCTCTTCCGATCTGGCATATACTGTGCAGCCAAGAATCTCGACAAAAAGGCACAGATAGTAATAAATGACCCGACAAGCTCAGTCAGACCTCTCATGGAGACATTTTCAGAGGCAAAGGGCTATCCAACAGACATGTTTATAAATAGTGAGGAGGGCCTCGAGATGGTGAGCAAGGATACGCTTGTCATGGTGGTGGACACCAACAGGCCAAGCTACACAGAGTGCCCTGAGCTCCTCAGAAAGACAGGAAAAATAGTCGTATTTGACCACCACAGACAAAGCAGCGAGATAATAGAGAATCCTATACTCTCATACATCGAGCCGTATGCATCAAGTGCGTGTGAGATGGTCGCAGAGGTATTGCAGTACTTCAACGACGGAGTCAAGATCAATGCGACAGAGGCAGACTGCATCTACGCAGGAATCCTCATCGACACCAACAACTTTATGACGAAGACAGGCGTGCGTACATTTGAGGCCGCAGCCTTTTTGAAGCGCTCAGGCGCAGAGGTAACACGCGTCAGAAAGATGCTTAGAAATGACATGGCATGCTACAAGGCAAGAGCCGAGGCAGTACGCCATGCAGAGGTATACAGGGGCTCGTTTGCCATATCGGTATGCCCTAGCGAGAATGTGGAGAGCCCGACAATCGTCGGCGCACAGGCGGCAAATGAGCTGCTCAACATAATAGGAATCAAGGCATCATTTGTGCTCACGGAGTACAATGACAAGATTTATATCAGCTCTCGTTCAATCGACGAGATAAATGTCCAGATAATCATGGAGAAGCTGGGCGGTGGAGGACACTTAAATGTGGCAGGAGCACAGCTTGAAGGCGTCACTATCGTGCAGGCAAAGCGCATGATACAGGATACACTGGACGAAATGCTAAAAGAAGGAGACATAGAAGAATGAAAGTAATCTTATTACAGGACGTAAAACCATTAGGTAAAAAAGGCGAGATAGTAAACGTAAGTGACGGCTACGCCAGAAACAATATCATACCTAAAAAGCTCGGAGTAGAGGCTACTCCAAAGAACTTAAATGACTTAAAGCTTCAGAACCAGCACGCTGACAAGGTGGCACAGGAAAACTACGAGAGTGCACTTGCACTCGCAAAGGTCGTTGAGAGCACAAAGGTAGTAGTAAAGCTGCGCTCAGGTGAGGGAGGCAGAACCTTCGGCTCCATCTCCACCAAGGAGATATCGGCTGCAGCAAAGGAGCAGCACGGCTTAGAGCTCGACAAGAAAAAGATGCAGCTTAACGAGTCAATCAAGGCACTCGGAAACTATGAGGTACCTGTCAAGCTTCATCCAAAGGTAACAGCAAACCTCACAGTATCAGTGGTTGAAGGATAGGAGGAATCCCCTTGGAAGAAGCATTAATCAAACGAATAATGCCAAACAGCCTTGAGGCAGAGCAGTCCGTGGTCGGCTCCATGATTATGAGCAAGGATGCCATAGTGACCGCCAGCGAGATGCTCCTTAAGGAGGATTTTTATCATCAGCAGTACGGCATCATATTTGAGACCATGGTTGAGCTCTTTACAGAGGGGCAGCCTGTAGATCTCGTCACACTCCAGAACCGTTTAAAGGAAAAGGATGTGCCGCAGGAAATACAAAGCCTTGACTTTGTGAGAACTCTTGTCACCAGTGTGCCGACCTCTGCCAACATCAAGTACTATGCCAATATCGTAAAAGAGAATGCCATAAAGCGAAAGCTCATCCATGTGACAGAGGACATAGAGAACGAGTGCTACGCCGGCAAGGAATCACTCGAGAGCGTACTCGACAAGACAGAGCACGATGTATTTGAGCTGCTTTCCACAAGGCAGACAGGTGACTACGTGCCAATCCGTACTGTAGTCATGAATGCCCTCGAGAAAATCGAAAAAGCAGCACAGCAGGAGGGCACAGTAACAGGAATCCCGACAGGCTTCATAGACCTTGACTACAGGACAGCGGGACTTCAGCCGTCAGATCTCGTGCTCGTGGCAGCCCGTCCGTCAATGGGAAAGACAGCCTTCGTGCTCAACATAGCACAGCATGTGGCATTCCACGAACATCTATGTACAGCCATATTCTCACTCGAGATGTCGAAGGAGCAGCTGGTAAACCGTCTTTTCTCACTCGAATCAAAGGTAGATGCACAGGCACTGCGTACAGGAAATCTGTCTGATGCCGACTGGGAAAAGCTGGTCGAGGGAGCCGGAATCATCGGAGACTCCGAGCTCATCATAGACGACACTCCGGGTATCAGCATATCAGAGCTTCGAAGCAAGTGCCGTAAATACAAGCTTGAACACGACTTAAAGCTCGTCATCATCGATTACCTGCAGCTCATGACAGGCTCAGGACGAGGCTCAGAATCTCGTCAGCAGGAAATCTCAGACATATCACGTTCACTTAAGGCGCTCGCTAGAGAGCTTTCAGTCCCTGTAGTGGCACTCTCCCAGCTATCACGAGCCGTAGAGCAGCGACCGGAACACAGACCGATGCTTTCTGACCTTCGAGAGTCAGGAGCTATCGAGCAGGATGCCGATGTCGTCATGTTCATCTATCGTGACGACTACTACAACAAGGACACCGAGCTTAAGGGTATCTCAGAGATCATCATCGCTAAACAGCGTAATGGTCCAATCGGCACCGTAAACCTTGCATGGCTTCCTGAGTACACGAAGTTTGCAAATCTGGAGCATTAAAACTAAAACACAAAAAGAATAAAGAGACAATCCATCCCGGCTCACGTCATAGGATAAAGCTAAGTATCCTGATGTGGGCCGGGATTTTTCAAAATCTCTTTATACTTAAAAAGAGTGGATGATATCAACAAGAGCGTAAAAATACAGAGTCAGGAGGCCCGCAACAAGGATCTCATGACTCTGAAATTTGCATCCATAAAGAAGCAGGCCAGCGAGGTGCGTGTCGGCACGCAGGCCGCAAGCCGCTACTACAAGTCCATGTCAGGAACCGGATATATGGAGCCGCAGTTTATGGACAATAAAAAGTGAAAAGTTTAATTTAATATTTCACCTCAATATCCCCAAGCCCTGAGTCGATAACCAGGTGCTTTTTGGCATGCTCATTTACCTCATACTCATCATCATAGTCATTGCCGTTGATTGTGATATCGCCTGTACCTGAGTCCAGGTCCATCATGTAACCGTCAAGTGACTGTGAGGATGTCACGGTGATGTTACCTGTACCGCCGTCGATATCCATCTCGTCAAAGGCACAGTTTTCAAAGCTAAGATTGCCGGTTCCGCCATCCACATCACATGTGGCGAAGCTGCAGTCTGTGACATATAAATCGCCTATGCCGGTGTCAAATTCTGCATCGGCTACGGTCAGGGAATTAAGGTTTACCTCGCCTACGCCGGTATCAAGGGAGAGCTTGTTCAATGCTGCGCCCTCAGGAATGGTAACAGTGATTTCACTCGTGGTGTTTCTTCTGTAGTTGGCTCCTTTGCTTTGGGATATTGTGAGGGTATCGCCGGAGCTCTTAATCTTTGGAACCAGTCGCTTGTTGCATTTGTATGAGACCATGTAGCTGTCACCGGTTTTCACGTTGATGTTCGATATGGTTGTATCAAATACCAGGTTTGAAAATTCATCGACTGAAAGCTCCTCTGTGCATACGTTTCCGAGAGACTTGTCTGAGCGCGGAATCAGATTGTCAAACAGGCCTAGGGCAAAGCCCCCGATATGGTAGAGACTCCCGGCGATGATGCAGACCACGGTAATTATTGTAATTATTATTAGATATATATTCTTTTTCATGACTTGTCTCCATTTCTGAATTATCTTGTTGCATAATTTGTTTTGTGATTATTCAAAATATGCTACACACATTTTTGACTGTCTTGGTTTCCATTAATTTCCATGTTTATCGCCGAGCAGGTTTTCCACCAGCGAATTGATGATTGCGGCTATTGGCCAGATAATCCATGTTATACCCCAGTCAAAGGTAATAAAGCTCCAGCATAGATAGATGCATGTGACAGTTGACCAGTAGACTGACATGATTGCAGCCACAACAGGGTTTTCATAGTGCACCTTGCCATCGTGTGAATTGGCAAAATTACCGCCCATAGTCTGTGCTCCGTTCAGGGAAAGAAGCTTGTCAAAGCTTGATTTCTTCATGTTTGTGAATACTATCATGAATACACCGATTGCTATAAACACGAGCACGAGTCCGCCTGAAAGTGAGTCTGCGAAGGTGCTTTTGGTGTTCAGTGAGCTGATTATGATTGCCGGCACTGCGCAGAGTATGCAGAGCATGATACCCACTGTTAAAAGCATCGCATGTGTGGAGCGGTAGCTTTCCTTTCGCTCGATGACCCAGTTTGCTGTTTCAAAGTCTATGCAGTAAGGCTCTTTTTTCAGGTAGCTCCATTTAGATGAGAGAGAACCTGAGAAGATAAAGAAGCCGACTGCCACAGCGATACAAACGAACAGGAACGTGATGCCGATTGCATCAGATGCGTCCGGTGAAGCGAGTGAACGCGGAATGCATTCGCTGAATATCGGTCCAAGACTTGCGATTATGCAAAGAAGCACTCCAAATGCTCTGAGATATGCCTGTTTTGCTGAATCCCTTAGGAATGTGGCAGCAGTCTCGCGGGAGAGCGTTTTGGCGGCAGGCATTGCCTGACTGGGATCCACGAAGCTCTTGATGCCGAGTGAGTCGGCGAGCTCGTCAAGGTTTCCAAACTCTGATATGACGATTCCTATGGCCTCGTTATCGGATTTGCCCTCGGATATTAATTCGTTGTATTTATCCTCCATCATCTGATAGAGCTCATATTTGGCTTTTTGCACCTCGGGGGTATTCGGGAGGTGCGAAAACATATTTTCCAGATAATTCTTTATAGTTTCCATAAAATGTCTCCTTTAAAATCGTATAAATTTGCTTACTACATCAAGTGTCAGCTTCCATTCCTCGCATTTCATCCTGTAATATTCTCTGCCGGCATCAGTAATCTGATAGTAGGTCCGGCGCTTTCCACTTGCATTGTCGTTCGAAGAGAATGATGTGATATAGCCGTTTTTCTCAAGGCGGGTAAATGCAGAGTAGAGAGTTGTTTCTTTTATGACGTATTTTTCCTCGGATATCAGCTTTATCTGCTTTGAAATCTCGTAGCCGTAGGATGGTCTGTCGAGGAGCAGGTAGAGTATGATGGTATCGTTGTATCCGCGGATGACATCGCTGCTTATATTGAGCATTATTCACCTCCTGTATCAAGTGCTTAATTTCATCTTAAAATTATTCAATACTACGAGTAACATACTACGAGTGTCATACTATGTCTGTCGTAGTAAACATATCACATGTTGTTTTTCGTGTCAACCATGATTTTAAAAAGTTAGCCATTCCGTACAAAAATTAGCGGTAAAATACATTGACACAGCCCATGTCATTTGATATATTTTTGTAGAAGCAAAGGCGATTAATTAAATACACACTACCTCTGAGGGAGTAGTTCGCGTATTCTTAAATATACGTGGTTTGTCAACAGACCGGTCAATAGACCTGGCAAACATTAAAGAATGAGACTCAAGTATGCAGCACACAATAAAGCTATATAAGCCATAAATTATAGCTTTATAAGGTTTCGTGTCTGCATGCGAGGGTCTCATTTTTTCATATGCTTATCCGTGAGAAATTAATCGCCGCACACTAGGCAAAAGGGAGAAAAATATGGTATTATTTATTGAAATCCTGCTCATAGGAGTAGGTTTGTCAATGGACGCCTTCGCAGTATCCATCTGCAAGGGACTTGGAATGACAAAGGTAAACAGAAAGCAGGCGCTGACAATCGGTCTGTATTTCGGAGGATTTCAGGCGCTCATGCCGTTTATCGGTTATATGCTGGGCATCCGCTTTGAGAAGTACATCACAAGCATTGACCACTGGATAGCATTCATTCTGCTGGGATTTATCGGTGGAAAGATGGTTTATGAGGCAGTAAAGGAAAAGGATGATGACGCGGTCGTGGAAAAAGACCTGGCGCTCAATCAGGGAGAGATGCTTCTGCTTGCAATTGCGACAAGCATCGATGCGCTTGCAGTCGGAATCATGTTTGCATTTACCTATGACAGCTTAAACATCTACTGGGCTATTGCAATCATCGGACTTACAACCTTCGTGCTCTCAATCATCGGAGTCATAGTCGGAAACTTTTTCGGCAATAAATATAAAAAGAAATCAGAGATAGCCGGAGGAATCATTCTCATACTCATAGGTGTGAAGATATTGCTTGAGCACCTGGGAATTATAAGCTTTTAAAAAATAAAAAATGGAGGAATCAACATGGAAAATTTCATCAATAATGCACCGTTTATAGTGGTGCTGCTCTGCCTCATAGTGGGCTTTGTGTTTTTGGTAAAGGGCGCAGACCTGTTCGTGGAGGGCAGCTCAAGCGTGGCAAAGCGCTTCAAGGTGCCGTCACTTATCATTGGACTGACAATTGTTGCGATGGGAACTTCGCTTCCTGAAACAGCGGTCAGTGTGGCAGCATCCATAGCACACAACAATACGCTTGCAGTCAGCAACGTGACAGGCTCAAACATATTTAACCTTATGGTAGTAATCGGCGTGTGCGCTTTGATGACACCGATAGTGGTGGATGGAGCATCATTAAAAAGGGATTTCCCATTTTCGATGATATGTGCCATTTTACTTCTTGTCATGGGAACAATCGGCATGACACTCGGCAGAGTGGACGGGATAATACTGCTCGGCTGCTTTGCAGGATACATTTTCTACCTTATCAGACACACATTAAAGCGGAACAGGCAGTCATCAGATGAGGAGGTCGATGAGATACCTCTCATCTCAATGCCAAAAGCAGTGATTTTCATTCTAATCGGAGCTGTCGGCATCGCGGTAGGCGGAGATGTCGTAGTAGACAGTGCAAGCCGCATAGCGATTGACCTTGGAATGAGCCAGACACTCGTCGGACTAACCATCGTATCTATCGGAACATCGCTTCCGGAGCTCGTGACATCAATAGTCGCAGCCAGAAAAAACGAGGTCGATATGGCACTCCGGATTATCTGGAAGATTTCGAAGACGATTTCGATGATGATGATTTCGACGATGACTTTTTCGATGATGACGATCAGGTATAAGAACCGGGCGAATGAATAAGTGAAGAAAGAAGCAGGTTAGAAACCGATCTGATATAAGAAAGGCGACTGGCCTGCTTTTCTCTTGCGGTCTCGAGTGCAATCCAATACAATCCGAAGATATAAATCTATGAACATATAAAATAAAAGGCAAGGTTATATAGATATATGAATAAGTAACGGGAGGGAAAGAATGGAAGAACAGTGTTATGCACTGCTGATCGATGCGGATAATGTATCAGCAAAATACATCAAACCAATATTGACAGAGTTGTCAAAATACGGGATTATTACATACAAAAGAATATATGGAGACTGGACCAGCACGCAGCATTCGAGCTGG
>OLBQ01000561.1_pt1 | contig 7485 bp, 7 predicted proteins | sample 1607741 | NCBI WGS metagenome assembly OLBQ01 (sample SAMN02674693, study PRJEB24791) | human gut metagenome, SKBSTL018 | isolation source: stool | host: Homo sapiens | place: USA | reverse complement strand
CGGAATAAATGGACATGCCCATACAAAGCAATGAAGAATAGGCAAAGTATTTATGCGCAGTCATAGATTTTTTGATTCCAGAATAAATGCATCCCAACATACAGAAAAGTGCGCCTAAGGACCAGTATTTATGTGATTTCATGATTTGATACCTCCTTTGATTTAACTGATTCAATTATAACGTTTTTTTACGAAAATGCAAGCATTACCGGGAACGCTTTCATGTGGATGCTGTGACTGCCGCTACGGTCATGATCGGTGGGCATTACGAACAAGGCTCATATGTAGCATTCGACTCCGAATATCAGCCGGCACACATATGAGGACGGAAAATGTAGCAGCTTTTGAAAAAAATTGCTTTTTTCTGCTCAAAGTGCTACAATCGGAATATAGCGAATACAAAGGGAGGAAAGCTCCCATGCCAAGACCGCCACGGTGCCGTCAAATTTGTGGCGTACCACAGGTCGATACATTCTGTCCCAACGGGTGCGAGAATACCGAGCCGATCCTGCTGACGCTGGACGAATACGAGGTCATTCGGCTGGTTGACTTGGAGCAGCAAACCCACGAGCAGTGTGCCGCTCAAATGGACATTTCCCGCTCTACCGTGCAGGAGATTTACGAAAGCGCACGGCGCAAGATCGCAGCGTGTCTTGTCCACGGGAAACCGCTGCACATCACCGGGGGAAACTACCGCATCTGCGGAGGACAGGAGGCAGCTCACTGCGGCCGTTGCTGCCGGATGCAGAGAGCCAACATGGAAAAATCAGGCAAAACTTGCAAAGGAGATTCTATTATGAAAATTGCAACGGTGTACAAAGGGAACATAATAAAAAACTTAATAATGGACTGCCAATCTTACACAAAGTACCGCCCAAACGAGACTACGGGCGGTATTTTTGTATCATGGCGGAGAAAGGAGGAACTTCCCACGGGGGCTTGACTGAAAAGTTGAGCCCCTTTTTTCATGCCAAAAAACAGGAGGTAAATGCTTATGGCAGATGATAAAACCACAAAAACGCCGGAACAGCCGGTAACGGATAGCGGGCCGGGCAAGGAAACGCCTCCCGCTCCCCCAAAAGAGCCGGAGAAGGTTTCCGTTTCCCCGGAGCCGGAAAAAAAGACGGAACCGGAGGTAAAGAACCCGCAGGTTTCCGTCTATAACTTCGCTGAAATTATGAAGGAAAAGAAGGTCGAGGAACGGGCGGCAGCTCCCAGCGGGGAAAAGCCTGTCCCGGCAAAAACGGAAAAACCGGAAAAGCAGCCGGAGGCTCCGAAGAAAGCGGAGGAAAAACCCAAAGAGCCGGAACAGCCGAAGCGCCGGGGCCGTCCCCCGAAAGCAGATAAGGACAAGGCCGCAGCCCCGAAGTCCAAAGCCCCCGCACAGAAACCGGAAAAGACGGTCAAAAAGGAGCCGGAGAAAAAAACGGCTCCAACGGTGCAGACCGCTCCCACTCCGAAGGAACCTGAAAAGCCGCAGGATGCACCACGCCGGGGCAAGGAGCAGATCGTCTATATCAAGCTGAATGAACTCCACGCCTTCAAGAACCATCCCTTTGAGGTTCGGGATGATGAAGAAATGCGGGCTATGGTGTCCAGCGTCAAGGACAAGGGCGTTACCCAGCCCGCTATCGTCCGTCCCCGTGAGGATGGCGGCTATGAGATCGTGTCCGGCCACCGCCGCCAGAAAGCCAGTGAGCTTGCCGGATATGCGGATATGCCCTGTATCGTCCGAAACCTGACGGACGATGAAGCCATCACGCAGATGGTCGAGGACAATCTCAACCAGCGTGAAGAAATCCTCCCCAGTGAGCGGGCCAAAGCCTTGAAAATGCAGCTTGAAGCTATCAAGCACCAGGGCTCCCGCACTTCGGGCCAGATTGACCCGAAGGACGCTGGCAAACGCTCCAACGAGATCGTGGCCGAGCGCAATAAGATGGCGGTCAAGCAGGTGCAGCGGTATATCCGTCTCAATGAGCTGGTTCCCGACCTGATGAAGTTGATGGATGAAAAAAAGCTGGGCTTTACTACGGCGGTGGAGCTTTCCTATATCGGCAAGAAGAACCAGAACTATATCGCCGTCGCCATTGACAGCCAGCAGTCCTCGCCTTCACAGGCGCAGGCAAAGCGTATGCGTGAGCTGGACGAAAAGAAGCTGCTCAACGGGGATGTGATCGACGGCATTATGATGGAGGACAAAAAGGAGGTAGACAAAGTGATTTTGACAGGTGCGGAACTGAGCAAGTATTTCGGCAAGGAAACTACGCCGAGGGAAATGAAGGACCAGATCATCAAGCTGCTGGACGACTGGAAGGGTCAGCAGAAGGAACACGAAAAGCCGGAGAAGAAAACCGAACAGGAAAAGTAAGCCCAAACTTCGGGTCAGCATGGCCCGAGGATTGCGGGGCTCTGCCCCGCGCCCCGAAGCTCTGGAGATATAAATTATTCCCCGTCGCCAGTTATTCCGTAGCATAGCCGGGAAAATCAGTCAAGGGCAGCGCCGCCGCAGGCGGTGCCAGAGGCACCCTTGACGGATTTCTCCCGGTTATGCTTTTTCCCGGTCAAGCGACGGGGATATAAATTCTCCAGAGCCGTTCCCCTTCCCGGGGGAAGGGGCGGAGGGGTTGGGCGAACTCTTGCTTTTCCCTAAACCAAAACAGAAATGGAGGCTCAACCAATGAAACGACCTTTAGCATACCTGACCGCCGCATGGAGCGGCGAGCCGGATGTTGATATGGAGCTGGCGGCCCACTACTGCCGTCTTGCTTATGAGGCGGGCTTTTCCCCGATCTGCCCGCTCTTGTATCTGCCGCTGTTTTTGAATGACAGCGTTCCCGAGGAACACAAGGCCGGGATTGATATGCGCCGGGATATGCTGCGGCGCTCCCATACCCTGATCGTCTGTGGAAGCGTTGTGGACGAGGATGTAAAAAACGATATTGCGGTTGCCGGGCGGCTGGGCATTGCGGCGACCACACTGGAAGGGGTGCTTGCCGTGAAGGGACACGGCACCCCGGGCCATGCCGGACATTAAGCTGGGGAGCCTTTTCGACGGGATTGGCGTGTTCCCTCTGGCTGCTTCCCGGTGCGGTATCCGTCCGGTATGGGCCAGCGAGATTGAAAAAGCGCCCATCTCCATAACCAAAAGGCACTTTCCCGACATGGTGCATTTGGGGGATATTACGAAGGTGGACGGCGGGAAAATCCCGCCGGTCCATGTGATAACCTTCGGCTCTCCCTGTCAGAACCTTTCTCTGATCGGCAACCGCTCCGGCCTTGCCGGGGCAAAATCAAGCCTGTTCTATCAGGCGTTTCGTATCATACAGGAAATGAGGGATGCTACTGATAACCTATATCCAGCTATCGCTGTTTGGGAAAACGTCATGGGAGCGTTTTCTACAAATGACCGGATGGACTTTAGAGCCGTCCTATCCGCCTTCTCGGACACCGAAGTTCCAATGCCTCCTTCGGGAAGATGGGGAAACGCCGGAATGGTGCGAGGGGGAACGCCTGATGTGTGCTGGCGGCTCATGGACGCCCAGTATTGGGCAGGCTCCCGAAGGCTGGCACGAAGGCAGCGGATTTTCGTCGTGGCGGATTTTGGAGGCAGACGTGCCGCAGACATACTATTTAAGCCCCGTCCAATGCTCCCACTTCCTCCGCCTTGCGGAGAGGGCGGGCGGGCCGCCGCCGAAGGAGATCGAACAGCTTCTTTTGAAACAGGGCGGCAGATACCAGTCATCCACCCCTTTCAGTGCTTCCGTATGCGGGGAGCGGCAAAAAGGCAGGAAGAAACGGCCTTCCGAAACAGCTTCGGATTACCAACTGACCCTTTTCCCACTCTTTTAGCCAGTGATGTAACGCCCTTTGCCTTCTGGTATGAGGGCGACCCGGAGGGCGGCTGTATCCGTTTTCTGACGGAAACAGAAAGTGAACGGCTGATGGGGCTGCCGGAGGGCTGGACAAAGTACGGGGCGGACGGCATGGAGATCCGGCCTCTGCAACGCTACAAGGCGCTGGGAAATGCGATTGCCCTCCCTTGTGCCGATTACATTATGGCCGGGATCTATGAGGTGCTGGCTGACCGGGTCGGAAAGGAGGAATAAGCCTATGTTTGAAGCCTATATAACCAATACAGCCCTGTACCCCTTAATGGGGATTGAGGTAGGGACAACGGTACATTTCCCCATGACGACACAGGAGTTGCAGGCCGCCCTTGCCAAAATCGGGATAGACGGGAAACGGTACAGCGAAGTGTTCTTTACCAGCTTTGACAGTGATGTGCTGGGGCTCTACGATTATCTCTACGAATGTGAGAACATCGACGAGCTGAACGAGCTGGGCCACGCCCTGCTGGAAGTACGGGATAAGGGCGGACTGGAAACCTTTGAAGCCGCTCTTGTCTTGGGAAACCACACAAGGAGCGTGAAGGATTTGATAAACCTGACGCAGAACCTTGACCTTTACCGCTTTTACCCGGATATTTCCGATGATGAAGGGCTGGGCCGTCTTTACGCCGACGAGCTTGGGACTATCGACATACCGGAGCACATTCAGAACTACTTCGATTATGAGGCATACGGGCGGGATGTGCGTATCAACGAGGGCGGCGTATTCGCTCCCGGTGGGTATGTGTCGGCAGTCCCGGAGGGCTTCAAGGAGTATTACCACGGGCCGCAGGACATTCCGCCGGAACACCGGATATTTGCCTATCCTGAAAAGGCCGAGCCTGTCCACTCCATTCTCGCTGCACTCAAACGGTTTCAAGAAGCCCCGCCCGCTCCGAAAAAGGACAAGGCGGGGCCTTCCCATGAAGAACGGTAAGACTTCGGGCCAGCATGGCCCGAAGCATGAAGGAGGTGCATACCATCAACTATTACCCTATCAATGAAGGAGCCGCCCGCCGGGCAAAAGAAATGAACAGCTTTTCCGACTACAAGGAAGGGAGCGCAACGGCGGAATACCGGGCAATGGTGGACAAGGCCGCCGCCATAGCGGAACAGCAGAAATCCCGGGTGGACCCCATGTACCATGAGAAGATCGACCATCTGTTAGACACCTACGCCCGCAAGCTGGCCGAAAACATGAACCAGGGCTTTGCCATTGACGCAAGGGTTCCCTCTGTGATGATCGCCGGACCTGCCAATTTCCCGGTGGGAAAGAAGGAAAAACAGAACCGGGCCCGGGACAGCAACATGGAGGAATGGCGGTATATTCAAGGGCTGCTGGATAAGATACGCAGCACCGGCATGGGCGGGATCAGCGCCGATGACCCGGCAGCGATTGAAAAGCTCCAGAAGAAGCTGGACGGGCTGGAACGCTCCCAGCTCATTATGAAGGAGGTCAACGCCTATTACCGCAAGCATGGCAAGCTGGACGGCTGTGCGCTGCTGTCGCCGGACCAGATTGAAAAGCTGAAAGCAAGCATGGCGTCAAGTTGGCGAAGCGACCCGAGGCCCTTTGAAAGTTACCAGCTAACCAACAACAATGCGGAGATCCGCCGGGTAAAGGCCCGTATCGAACAGCTTTCCAAACAGGCACAGCAGGAATTTTCCGGCTGGGAGTTCGATGGGGGTCGTGTGGAAATGAACCGGGAGGACAACCGCTTGCAGGTGTTCTTTGACGGAAAGCCTGACGCGGACACCCGGGCCGAGCTGAAAAGCAGCGGCTTTCGTTGGGCTCCCAGCGTGGGCGCATGGCAGAGGCAGCTCACAGACAACGCCATCCGGGCGGCTGACCGTCTGGAATGTATCAAGCCGCTGTCCGGCGAAAAGCCCTCCCAGCTTCAAAAGAAGCCCTCTATCTTGCAGACCATGCGGGAACAGGGCGAAAAAGTCCAGACGGAGCCGGAAAAGAAAGCTCCGTCCGGCAGGGATGCCGAGCGGTAAGCCTCGGGCCACATTGGCCCGAGGTTTTCTGTTCCCCGAGATTGTACGGGGGCCTCCCGGATAGCGGGAACCCCGACGGAAAGGAGGTTTTATGCAGGAAGAAGTAAACCAAAAAACGGTTGCCCTTTCGATCAGGACAACGAAGCTCACGGGAAAAGTGCTGGCTGCCGCTCTTGGGAAGGTAGCGCGGGCGCTGCAAAAGCACCACCGGAAGGCGCTGACCCCGCAGGGACGCCAGAGTGTAAAAAAGCTGATGAACCACTATGGCGGCAAAAGCGCCATGCCCTATGTGGGAGCCCCAAAGGATTTTGACCGGATCGCAAAGGAGTTCCATGTGGACTACGCTTTCCATAAAGTGAGCCCCGGTCATTACCTGCTGTTCTTCAAAGCCAATCAGGCGGACGCTATCACGGCGGCCTTCCAGAAGTACAGCGCAAAGGTGCTGAACAAAGAGCAGGACAAGGCTTCCATCCTCGGCCAGCTTCGGAAATTCACGGAGCAGATCAGGACACAGGCAAAGGAAAAGCAGCGAACCAGAGAGGCGGTGAAGGACGGACGTTGAGTGACAAGATTAGAAAATATGTGCTCCCAAACCTGCCGTACCTCTTTGTGTTCTGGTTCTTCTCCAAAATCGGGACGGCCTACCGGATCGCCCCCGGCACAGACTTCGGGACAAAGCTCATGGGGATGCTCGATACCTTCCCCAAAGCCTTTGAAACCTACTGGCCGGGGCTGGGAGGTATTGACCTGCTGGTGGGCCTTGCCGGTGCGGCTGGGATGTATCTGCTGATACAGTCAAAGATCAGGCAGGCGAAAAAATTCCGGCGGGATGCGGAGTACGGCACCGCCCGCTTTGGAACAAAGGAGGATATAAAGCCGTTTGTAGACCCTAAATTTCAGAACAATGTCATTCTGACCGGGACGGAGTTCCTTACCATGAACACCCGTCCGAAGATACCCGCCAATGCCCGGAACCTAAACGCCTGTGTCATCGGATCGTCCGGCTCGGGAAAGACAAGGTTCTGGTTGACCCCGCAGCTCCTTCAAGCCCATTCCTCGTATGTGGTGGTAGACCCGAAGGGCGGCACTCTCGACCAGTGCGGGCGGTTTCTGCAACGGGAGAAATACAGGGTGCGGGTGTTCAACAGTATCGACTTTTCAAAATCCATGCACTACAATCCGCTGGCCTATATCAAGACGGAAAGCGATGTTTTGAAATTTGTTACCGCCCTGATTGCCAACACCAAAGGCGACGGCAAGGAGGGCGACGAGTTCTGGACAAAAGCAGAAACCCTCTTGTACTGTGCCCTTGTGGCCTACATCGTCTTTGAGGGGCCGGAGGAAGAACGCAACATGAATACGCTGGTGGAAATGATAAACAGCATGGAAGTCCGGGAGGATGACGAAACCTTCAAAAACGCGGTGGACTATATGTTTGACGGGCTGGAACGCCGCAGCCCCCAGCACTTCGCCGTGAGGCAGTATAAGAAATACAAGCTCGCCAGCGGTGTTGTATGCTCTAAAAGACTTCTTAATCAAGCAGTTGGGAAGTCTCTTAGAACACACAACCTAAAACCGAAGAAAGGAGCGCAAGTTA
>OLBQ01000552.1_pt1 | contig 7546 bp, 10 predicted proteins | sample 1607741 | NCBI WGS metagenome assembly OLBQ01 (sample SAMN02674693, study PRJEB24791) | human gut metagenome, SKBSTL018 | isolation source: stool | host: Homo sapiens | place: USA | reverse complement strand
GAAAAATATCCAAAACTTCCGGTTGTGCTGGTGACGGCATACATGAATTACGCACGAGTAATTGATATCGCATATTTGTATCAGCATTCATTCCGCAATATTCTCTCGGTACCACTTCATTTGGAACATATTCTAATGGAATATCATATAAATCGAATTGGTCACTGGTCAAATCAATATAGTGGCCATTGATTTTATTGAAGTAATGTGTTCCTCCACCATCAACTTTTAATTTGTAAATCGTGCCGTCAAATAGATCATAAACGAGTGATGCAGTTATTGCACATTGTCCGTATGTAGGGTCATTATCATAATCATAATCTTTTTGACAACTTGGGTAAGCCGTTTCTTTACACCAAACATTTAATAAAACATTAAATAGCTGATCAATTGTGCTTATGGTGGGATTATTTCCATCCTGCCTTTGGATATCTAATGTATGTTCTCTTCCATAGTATGAAATAAAACGTCCTGAGTTTGTTGTAAACATGTCAATACCTCCAAATTAGTAAACATAAAACTTCTTTTCAATCAATATTATTTTTCCCAATCCTATAATTTTAGTTATAAAAGCAAATTTTTTCCTAGATGCTATTAAAAGCTCCAAATCAGCTTTATTATCGATTCTAACATCACTTCTCCCAAGACGCCTACTGCTAATAGTAAGAAGCTTGTGAAGCCGATTACAGCTAGTAATCCTGTCTGAAGCCAGTCGCCATAAACAGCTATGAGAAGAATGCTAAAAATGATTACAAACAAGTATACTATTCCGTGTACAATCTCATATAGTGATACCAAAGTCTTAACAATCAGCCAAATAAAAACTAAAACCAATATAATTGGCAATACCAGTAATTTCTTTAACCCTTTAAGTATAATCATAGCTTTTCCTTCCCTTACGTCAATTTCTCTTCTGAAGAAGTCGATATGGAATTATTGATGAAAGCTCTGGCGAATCCGGAAATGCGGGCGTTGCTTAATTCGCTGGCTAAGACAATGAAGTAATGAAAAGTAGTGAGTCTATCTCCATCATGCCTATAGAAATTATTCAATAAAAGCGAGCAAAACATCAATACAATTGTATTGAATCAGCAATGAAATGGCATTATAATGAAGAAAAAAGGAGGTTTCTAAAATGGCAAGTACAATTCAGATCAGGGTAGACGATGACTTAAAAAATAAATCAGATCAGCTTTTTAAAGATCTTGGAACTGATACGACATCAGCAATAAGGATGTTTTTAACGCAGGCGGTTGCATATAATGGATTTCCATTTGAAATAAAACGAACTGTGCATAATCCTTATACATCTATGACAGAAGAAGAGATGCTTCAAAGACTGGAACAATCCAGAGAATCTTCAAAAAAGGGAAATTACCGAAATGCAGATGATGTGATTTCAGATATGAGAGGAAAATATGGATTATAAAGTAGTTGTAACAGCTGAAGCAGAAGAAGACTTGAACCAGTTTATACAGTATCTGCTTTTTGCCAAGAAAAATAAGCAGGCAGCCAAAAATGTGCTTGATGATTTTGAGGATACTATTAAAAAGTTGAAGTATGTAGCGAGTAGTTTGAATGTATGCGACAATCCACGTTTACAGAGCCTTGGATATCGTCGAATAAATTTTCAACAGCACAGATACTTTATGTTGTACAGAATAGAAAATGATGTTGTATATGTGGATGATATTTTCCATGAATTACAAGATTATGAAAACCGAATGATATAAATTGAATATTGGCAGTAAAAAGAGTATTTACCGTAAAACCGTAAATGCTCTTTTTTTGCACCTATTTGGAAAGAATAAATAATATAGCGTCTATAAGGAAGCGTTGGTTTTAATGGAAATGCATTATTGGAAAATCCTCTAATTTCAAAAATAAAAAGTAGTCGAAATTTCCATAGACAAATACACGCTCACGTTGTATATTATAAATATAAATCTAGTCAATTAAATATAGATATCATTTCCACCTCTAAGGGAATGGTAGTCATAGGATTGATGTAGTTAGTATCATTACATACTTCCCCAAATATTAGCTGTAGCTAAAAAGTTGCTAACAAGCTGTACTTATCTAAGGTTTATAGCTGATTACAGTAATTGACTGGATAAAAATTGTGGTCAAGTTGACCACAATACAGGAAAGAGAAGTATTGATGTGATCGGAGAACTTTGCGGAGACAGTGCAAAGCAGGTCCACTAATGAAAATATGCGAACCTTTAGAAATTGTAAAAAAATTAGCACCGTTTAAAGTGCTAATCTTCATAATGATATTTACATGAGTATATAATCAGATTTTGGATGTTATCCATATAGTAAATTAATCTATGCTCATCGGTAATGCGTCTGCTACATGCTTTTCGGTGCTTTAATGGTTCTGGCTTACCAATTCCGGTTAAAAGCCCATTGCGGTCAATATCCTTAATAAGCTCATTGATCCGCTTAACCATTTTTTTATCTTCCCTCTGCCATTCGGTGTATTGCTCCCAAGCAGTAGGAGTAAATACTATATTCATTTATTCGTATGTCTCCAATTCTTCAATGGACTTAGTAACAAAACCACCTGCCTCAGCCTCTGCCATAGATTTATCAAGCATAGCAAGATACTCAGCGTTTCGCTTGGCTTTCATCATTTCGTTGTATTCAGCTTCGGAAAGCATAACAATATTTTCGTTCTTGGGTCTTGATATAATTAATGTTTCACCATTAAAAACCTTATCACATAAACTCTTGAAATTATCTCTAACATCCATGCTCTTTACTGCTAACATATAAAACACTCCTTTCCGTACATAAAAACGTATGGTTTTACGTACTTTAATTATATGCTATTATTATCTCCAGGTCAATAAATTTAATGTATTCACTTTCTGGCTACTTTGGATTTTGAATGACAGATATTGAGAAAATGGGCGATAGAAGCAAGTGTCTACAAATTGTCTACTTGTGACCCTTTTTGTAACTGATTTTGTCAATGCCGATATTAACCAGACCATCAAGTCTTCTTGAGCGCTCCGGTTCTAAATCGTGAAGAGCACGATTGACACAGCGGCCTACAGTTTCCCAGTCCACTCTCATGAAGTATGATGTGGTACTTCTTGGAAGATAGGATGCAAACCATGCAACGGTAAGGTCGAAATCCTTGGTAAATCTACTACCTGGATATGCCCATGGAACTTCGGCAACATATACCCCATGTTCAAGGCAGATGATACGATGCGTCTGGTATTCAACTTCGACCAGAATACCACCCCAGTCCAGCCCCCTCCAAGTGGTTGGTCTGCTGGAATGTTTGTCATAAGCAGGACATGACTTGTGACAGAAAGGGCAGTCATTCTCATGCCATTTATTAGGTCTGGCTTTGATACGGATGTGTTTCACGCCATCCTCATCAGAGTAAAGATTAAAATTTTCTATCAAGAGAATAAAGTATTAACAAAATTTTGTGGGGCGGGGTAGAATGATGGTAAAAAATTCCAAAACATAACGCATTGGTGCTTTTCGCAGAAAGAAGAAAAATAAACATGAAAAAGAGAAAGAACTTGGGAAAAAAGTTAGTAACAATGTTAGTGTCTGTAGGCTTTTTTGCAGTTTTGATTACAGTCTTGAATTTAATGGCATTACAAGCTATTCGAGGAAAGAATGATGTGCTTATAGAACAGTTTGAACAATATGAAGAAGCAGTGAAAAATAATGATACCGCGGTTTTTGAAACAGCAAAAGGAGAAGTGGCAGAAGCCATCAGACATAGCAACTACAAAATAAATGGAAGCATCATTTTTGATCTTGCACTTGTGGTAGCTGATATTATTGTAATCGTACTTCTTTCGATTGTTATTAATAAGTCCATTGTTCGTCCAGCAAAAAGAGCAAAGAATGATTTGGATGATATCATTTTAGGTATAGAATCAGGACAGGGTAATCTTACGTTAAGAGTATTTGATGAAACCAGTGATGAAATTGGTCAGCTTGCAAATGGTGTCAACCATTTTATTGAAACATTACAAAATCTTATGGTAAAGATTCAGAGTGTATCAAAAGATATGAAAAAATCTTCCTATCTTGTACAAAATGAGGCGGAATCTTCAAATATGAGTGCATCCAATGTGAGTGCAACATCGGAAGAACTTGCAGCATCCATGGAAGAGGTATCTGCTTCTCTATATGATTTAGCCCAAGGATGTAATAATCTGCTGGAGAAAATGGCAGGCATGAATGAGGATGCTAAGAACTCTGCAATGAAGTTGCATGAAGTGAAGCTTACTGCAGAAAATAGCTATAAAGAAGCGATTGCATCAAAAGAAAAAACAGTAGAAACATTTGATGGCATTCAAAAGGATGTCGCGGAGGCAGTAGAAGCATCTAAGTCTGTAAATGAAATTGCAAAACTTACAGAAAATATCTTAAATATCGCAGCACAGACAAATCTTCTAGCACTTAATGCATCGATTGAAGCAGCAAGAGCAGGGGAAGCAGGCAGGGGCTTTGCCGTTGTTGCAGATGAAATCAGACAGCTTGCAGATAGTTCACGTGAGACAGCAAACAATATTCAGGAAATCAGTGGAAAAGTTATTGAGGCAGTAAACAATCTGTCTGGAAATGCAACGGAAATGATTCGTTTTGTAGATGAAAAGGTAGCACTTGATTATGACAAATTTGTAAAAATTATTGGAAATTATGATGCTGATTCTGATCAGGCAAGTAATACATTTAACGAGTTTGCAGTTAAGTCAAAAGATAGCTTAGGTACAATGAATGATATGAATGAAGGTATCAATAACATTTCTATAGCGATTGAAGAATCTGCAAAAGGTGTTACAAACGTAGCACAAGAGATATCACAACTTGTAACAGCAATTTCAGCAATTACAGTGCAGGCGGACGAAAATAAGAACCTTTCGGAAGATTTATCGGATGAAGTAGCAAAATTTGAAAAAGTTTAACTAACAGATTTTTATTATGAGAAAAACTGTATTAGGTAAATAACCCGCACTAACTAAAAATGAATGCCAGAATAAGCACAAAGGCATAGCCTCATTACGGGTTCTATGCCTTTGCGTTTTCCGGAAGCAGCATCCGGTCGTCGATATAGTAATCACAGGAAATCTTCCGGCTGTTGTGTCCATAGAATTCGATGATTTCCGGAAGATTGTCATTAACTGCATCAAATTCAAAATTCTGTTCCCGGCACCATTCGACAGCTTTTGACAGGGCTTCCCCCACACGGCAAGTCCAGAGAATGAGTTTATTGCCATTACGTTTCCATTCCTGGAGATATTCAATACCAGTGAGCGCAAAGTTTATATACCGGGATTTGTGGCACAGTGCCTTATTGATATAAAGAAGGAACAGGATGAGGTAAAGGAGGCGCTTGGCAGTGAGTATACCGATTACAACTTGATAATGGCGAAGACAATGAAAGTATAAATATAGAAGAACGATATTGTGTGGAGTAGGAAATCTATGCAGTATCGTTTTTTTCGTTTCTTGTAAAAAAATTTGTAGTTATTTGTAAGAATTTGTCGAGAAGCGCCATGTATATAATGTAGGTAGGTTTTAACATGACCAAAGACGAAGAAATCAGAATGATAAATGAAAAACTGGATTTTTATGTAATGGAGGCAAGTGATGAGGAGTTCGATACCGAAGAGGTACGGAAATTTGTGAAGCGATTAGATGAATTGGATTCCATACCATTGCCGTGGAAATCGGATGAGGAAGCATTGAAAGACTTCTGGGATTATTGTGAAGAGAGGCAGAGGGAAGAACGTATAATAGCAGATATGAAAATTAAGGATGAAAATAAGGATTAAGAAGTCTGTGTTTTGGAAAAATTATGTGGTAAAATATATATACGAGAAGTCTGTAAATCGGAATTTGATAAAGGAGTGATTGTATGAAAAAGATAGTATGTATAGTAATTTTGATTTTAGCAATTACAGGGTTATTGAATGGTATTAGTTATTTGATTTCAGGTATTAGTGCAAGAGGAATAGGTGGTGTAAATTATGGGAGGGTTATCTTTCCACTATTAGTTGGAGCTATTGCTGTTTATTTTTTAAAAAAGGAGAAGAAAAAATAGAAAACTTCAAGCTTGTAGAATTAAGAAAATCGGAATTTGTGGAGAGATTTCTTGAACTTTCCTTATTTTACGGGCTTTCCAGCCCCTTAAATAGTGAAATGATATGTATTTTCCCTTATTTTTGACCTTATGCGGAATCAGCAAGGGAAATAAGGGAATTTTTTATTTAGTCGTTGCCTGCCACTTTATCAAGAAGTCTGGCGGAGTTCCGCTTTGCCTTTCTTGTAGAGTGGGCGTAGACATTCATTGTGGTACTGACATCAGAGTGCCCTAACAGTTCCTGCACATCTTTTGGGGCAGCTCCGTTTGAGAGGAGGTTGCTTGTGTAGGTGTGTCGCAACTGGTGGAAATGGAAATTCTCAAATCCGTCCAGCCTTTTTGCAACTGATCGGCAGGCAATGCTGAGTGTGCTTGGCAGTTCCAGACATCCGTCCGGTCTCAGGCAGACAAAGGAGATTTCCTTGTAATCTACCGGGATTTCTTCGGTTCCGTCCAGATGATAATATTCATAATACACTCTGTTTTTGTCCTGTGCTTCCTTGTAGAAATTGCGGTGGTAAAGTTCACCATACTGCATCCGGCTTTTAAGCTGTTTTTTTCTGGCGGTTTTCAGTATTTCAGTCAGAGTATCGCCAAAATCAACAATCCTTACTTTCTTTCGCTTGGTCGGTCCGATGATGTTTTTATGTTTTGTGCCATCATAGCGGATACTTCTTTTAATGGTCAGGCATTGTTCTTCAAGATTGATGTCCTGCCATGTCAATCCGCAAACTTCACCGATACGAAGTCCCGCATAGTATGCGATCTGGATTGGCAGGATTGCAGGTGGATTCTTTACTTTGAGGTATTCTATCAGTCTCTCATAATCTTCATGGGAAATAGGCTGTATGCCTTCTTCTACCTCATCATCTGAGAATAAATCCACATCCTCTGCCTGTTTTTTCAGCTTAATATACTGCATAGGATTAAAAGTAATCAACTGTTTTGGAAATACTGCAAACCGGAAAGCCTGTTGTAATACTGCTGAAAAGGAATGGATGTAATCTTTACTGTATCCTTTTCTCACTTTTCCATCTGGAAATTCCCCACCGAATGTAAGCAGATCGAGAAATGCCTGTAAATGTTCAGCAGTAACGGTTTTTAATTTGCGTTCTGCAATCGGATGTTTCTTGATACAACGGATTGCACCAAGATAATTTTCCACTGTACCATTGCTGAGTGTTCCGACTTTCAGTTCTTCTTCCGCCCACATATCAAGAAGTTCTCCTACAGTAAGATTATCTGTCTTTGCGACAAATTTCTTGCTTTCGTAATCATCCATTGCCTGACGGAGCAGTTTTTCCGTTTCACTTTTACTTTCTGTTCCAGCGTATTCTTTCTGAACCAGATTGCCGCTTGCATCTTCTACATAGAAGCGGTAGTACCATTTCTTTCCTTTTTTTCTTACAGATCCTTTTG
>OLBQ01000521.1_pt1 | contig 7775 bp, 5 predicted proteins | sample 1607741 | NCBI WGS metagenome assembly OLBQ01 (sample SAMN02674693, study PRJEB24791) | human gut metagenome, SKBSTL018 | isolation source: stool | host: Homo sapiens | place: USA | reverse complement strand
ACCGGATGCAGAACACAAGGGGTTTGGGCACAGCCCAACAAGCATTTTGAATTTGGATTTTGAAAAATCCGATTCAAAAATCGCAAGTTGGTACCAAGTTGCACTGCTTGCGACGTAGATGTTTCCGTTAACTACTGCGCCAGAAGTTTTTAAATCACTTCAGCTTTGCGAGGATATCGTCTGCGCTCACGCCGCTTGCCAGCAGCTTTTTCAGAACATCCTCTGCTTCGGCTTTCTTTGCGGATTCTGCTGCTTTGGTTTCAGCTTTGACCTTTTTAGCCTCGATTCTGGCGATTTCCTTGTCGATAGATTTCAGCTCTGCCTTCTTGGTTTTCAGGTCGGCTTTCAGCGTATCGATGTTAGCGGTGATGGATGCGATTTCAGCGGCAGCGGCTTCCTTTGCGGACTGCTTTTCGGCAATCTGCGCAGCAAAGTCAACGGTTGCTTTTACGGTCTTGGTCTTGTTCTTGCTTCCTTTGGGACGGGGCATAAGGGACACCTCCAATGTTTTTTGATGGCTTTAGTATAACACTCGTTTTTTATGTTCGCAAGAGGTGCATTTTGTAGAATAAAAATATATCTATGAGTGAAGCAATAAATCGATTTTGGAATATGCACCGGCGTGGGTTGCCAACTTGTTGGGATGTATCTCCCGCTGGTCGTAGAACTGTTCAAAGCGTTTGGCAACGGCATCTTTTACAGTCGTGATGAAGTTCACCTCACTATGATGTTACAGAAATCCGTGCAGCTATGCATACGCATCTGCGTATGATGCAAAAGTATTTTATGATACAGAGAATGTGCAGCCGCATAATGGCAAAGAATATATTTAATAAAAAAAGTATCCTCCATAGTGATAATGGAGGATACCAATCTTTCGACATCGTTGTTTGAATTCTTCTCTTATTTTATCATGGTTATATCTGGGAATCAATAGAAATCCTTACAAATGCATCCCACCTGACCTTAGAAAAAAACTCGCAGAAGCTAAAAGTTTGTTGCACATTGCCCAGTTCTGCATGAAAAATCCAGCAAAAAACGAAGGTGGACAGAATAAGTGGTCAGAAGGGTGTCCAAGACGCAGGAGGAAACAGAAATGGCACGACGGGGAGAAAACATTCATAAACGCAAGGATGGCCGGTGGGAAGGCCGCTACATCAAAGCGCGTACACCGGAGGGGAAAATCCAGTGGGGCTACGTCTATGGCACGGTCTATGCTGAGGTCAAACGTGTGCTGATTCAAAAGAAAGCAGAGGCAGGCTTCTACAATCTAAAGAGAACCGACCTGGCCTTTGAAGCACTGGCTGAGGTATGGCTGCACTCCCAGCGGAATGCAGTAAAAGAATCCACCTATGCGCATTACTCGTACACGCTGCACAAATATCTTCTTCCGGTTTTGAGTAAAGTGCCCGTTGCATCTCTTGAGGAAAGTTTTCTGGAACAAGCTATGCAGCAGATCATCGCGCCGATAGATGCCACCCACAAGCCGCTGGGGAACTCCTCTGCCCGGGAATGCCTCTCGATGCTGCGCCGTATCTGCAAATATGCCGCGCACTTGCGCCTGATCCGTCCGATGGAGCTAGAAGTAGCGCTGCCAAAAGCCATCGACAAAATTTCTGTGCCTCTCTCCCCGGCAGAGCAGCAGCGGCTTTATCAGTATGTACAGGAGAACCCTACGCCCCGCAAAATCGGCTTATTACTAGGGCTGGAATTGGGACTGCGTATTGGTGAGATCTGCGGCTTACAGTGGGGCGATTTCGACCTGAAACTCGGAACGCTGAAGATCAACAGGACTGTCTGCCGAATTTCCTGTGGAAACAGTCATACAAAGGTAGTCATTCAAACGCCCAAGACCCGCACCTCCCGCCGGGAAATTCCAATCCCAAAGCAGCTGCTTATTATGCTGAAAAAGCTGCGCGGATGTGTCAGCAATGCTGCATGGTTTCTGTCCGGCAACGAGTCCAAGCCCACCGAGCCCCGCTGCTACCGAAAAAGCATCAAATCATATCTGAAACAGGCAACTGTCCGGCAAGTACGTCCGCACGCGCTGCGCCATACCTTTGCAACGACCTGTCTGCAGGCGGGGTGCGATGTAAAGACCCTCAGCGAATTGTTAGGACACGCTAACGCCAACATCACCTTGCAGCGCTATGTGCACTCTGACCTGACCCGAAAGCGCCGGGAGATGAACCGAATTTTCTCCCATCAGGTGTCCATGAGGGGCAGGAACACGCTAAATATGACGTAATAGTGCATGATTTCTTTCCCGTTCCTCCATTATCACTGTAGAGGATACCCCTTTATGCGGGAAGGGGTGAACAAGGTGGCATTGCGTCTGTTTGAGCACAACGAGAAAGCATATCATGCGGTGATTCGGATGATGGAGCAGTATGGCAAGGCTGCCATTGTTCATCCCACCGGCACCGGAAAGAGCTACATTGCGTTCAAGCTGATCGAGGACAACCCAGAGAAGGTCGTAATCTGGCTTTCTCCCAGTGAATATATCTTTAAGACCCAGCTGGAGAGCCTGAAAAGGAACGACCCGGATTTTCCGCTGGCAAACGTTCACTTTTATACCTATGCCAAACTGATGTGCTGTACACAGGCGCAGCTGGAGAAAATTGCAGCGCAGAAGCCTGCCTATATTATACTCGATGAATTCCACCGTGTCGGTGCTGAATGTTGGGGCGAAAGCACGGTGGCTTTATTAAAGTTATGCCCGGATGCAAAGCTTCTGGGGCTGACGGCAACAAACATCCGATATCTGGATAATAACCGCGATATGGCCGAAGAGCTTTTCGATAGCCGTGTTGCGAGCAACATGACCCTTGGCGAAGCAGTCGTCAGGGGTATTTTGCCTGCCCCGAAATATGTGACCACGGTCTACCAGTACCAGAAAGCGCTTGCAAAGTATCAGGCACGAGTGGATAACCTGCGGGCACCGGGCATTCAGGATGTGAATCAGAAATATCTGGACGCGCTGCGCCGCGCACTGGAGCAGGCAGACGGGCTGGACAGGGTCTTTGCCCATCATATTACAAACAAATCTGGAAAATACATCGTGTTCTGCGCCAACAAAGAGCACATGGACGAGATGGTATCCCACGTGCCGGAGTGGTTCGCCGGGGTTAACCCAGACGTTGTGGTATACGAAGCTTACTCGGATGATCCGAACACGGACAAGGCTTTTGCGGACTTCAAAACGGACACAAGCAACCGGCTGAAGCTGCTGTTCTGCATCGATATGCTCAACGAGGGTGTCCATGTGGAAGGTATTTCGGGCGTCATTTTGTTCCGGCCTACCATCTCGCCCATCATCTACAAGCAGCAGATCGGACGCGCCCTGACCGCTGGGGATAATACGACACCACTTATCCTAGATGTTGTCAACAACTTTGAAGGTCTGACCAGTATTTCCGGCCTGCAAAGCGAGATGCAGGAAGCAGTCCATCGTCTGTATGCCAACGGCGAGGGCGATAAGATCGTGACCGAACGGTTCGAGGTCATCGAGCAGGTGCATGACTGTCGGGTGCTGTTCGAGCAGCTGCAGGCAAGCCTTTCTTCTAGCTGGGAGCACTATTTCTCCGAAGCAAGCATCTACTATGCGGAGCACGGCAATTTGGACGTCCCGAAACTGTATACGACGCCCGGTGGTCTGAGCCTTGGGGTGTGGCTGGTCACCCAGCGCCGTGTGCGCGAGGGACAGATCCAAGGCAATCTGACCGAGCAGCAGATCGCGCGGCTAGACAGCATCGGCATGGTCTGGGGCAACCGGAAGGAAATTGCGTGGCAGCATGGATTTGAGGTCGCAAAGAAATACCATGACACCTACGGAAACCTGATGGTGCCCGGAAAATATGTAGACCCAGACGGCTACCCACTGGGACAGTGGATCATCAAGACCCGGCAGCAAAAGCTGAACGATCGCTTGAAGGAAGAACGCATTGCACAGCTTGATGAGATCGGCATGGTGTGGAACATTTTCGATGCCAAGTGGGAAAAGGCTTATGCGCTGGCTGCCGCCTACTATGAGGAAAACGGCAACCTGAATATCCCGCGTTCCTATGTGACAGCGGCTGGTGAGCGGCTGGGACAGTGGGTCGCAAGCCAGCAATGGGCATACCCGAAGGGAAAGCTGACAGACGAACAGGTCGAACGGCTCAACAGAATCGGAATGTACTGGGGCAACCGCAATGACCGCCAGTGGAACGAAGGGTATCAGGAAGCGAAGCGCTACTTTGATGCCCACGGCGACCTGAACGTCCCTGCCGATTATGTATCACCGGGCGGTTACAACCTCGGAAATTGGGTCAAGCGGCAGCGGTATACCCGCCAGAATCCTGAAAAAAGCTGCGCTGTTCTGACAGAGGAACGTATTGCAAAGCTGAATGAGATCGGGATGCGGTGGGAGAAAGCGGATTCGAGGCCGCGCCGGTTAGAACTGGCACAAGAATCTAAGAGGAAAAGTGAAAATCTGAATGTTTCGGCTAACCACAAAACGGGGGAAGATATCGGTTTGTGTAGTTAATAGCTCGACCCAAAACAGTTGCTGTAATCTGGGTCGTAAAAAGAAAGTCTAAAGGAGTTATTGGAGAGGATTATGTCAAAGTTTCAGCATGATGTAATGTTGCGGATTGTAAAGATCTTGAATGTTCTGATGATCGAGCTGCCGTTTGCGGCCTGCTGGTTCCTGTACTACTCGCACCAGACCTATGCAAATCTGGCATGGGAGGGTCATTTTGCGATTTTAGGCCTGTTTTTTATCCTGTACATTGTACTTGGCAAGGTCTACGATGCGTTCTGGATGTCCATGCAGCGGGTCTCGGAGCTGGTGTACGGCCAGATCCTTGGTGCGATGGCAACCGATGGCATCTTATACATTGTAATCTGCCTGATGTCGGCAAAGCTCTGCAATCTGTTGCCGGGTATTGCGGCAATTGTAGGGCAGCTGGTGATGGCCGCGATCTGGGCATCTTGTGCACATAAATGGTACTATACGACCTTCCCGCCGCAGAAGACCGCAGTTGTCTACGATGTACGTCATGGTATGGAAAAGCTCATCAACGAGTATGGTCTGAACCAGAAATACGACGTGCAGGTTACCCTGAGCGTGTCGGAGTGCTTGGCAGACCTGAGCATTCTGGACGACATGGAGACTGTTTTTGTCAGTGGTGTTCACAGCCATGAGCGAAACATTATTCTGAAACACTGCGTAGGGAAGGGCATCAATATGTTCGTCATTCCCCGCGTTGGCGACGTTATTATGAGCGGCGCGTGGCCCATGCATATGTTCCATCTGCCGATGCTGCGCGTCGGTCGCTACATGGCAAGCCCGGAATTCCTGTTCGTTAAGCGCACGATGGACATTGTGATTTCGTTGGTGGCACTGGTGATTCTGAGCCCGGTGCTTTTGATTACGGCCATTGCGGTCAAATCCGATGGTGGTCCTGCCTTCTACAAGCAGGTTCGCCTGACCAAGGACGGCAAGCAGTTTGAGATTCTGAAGTTCCGCTCCATGCGCGTGGATGCAGAAAAGGATGGCGTGGCACGTCTTTCCACCGGCGACAAGGATGACCGTATTACAAAGGTCGGTCACATTATCCGCGCCTGCCGTCTGGACGAACTGCCTCAGTTGCTGAACATCCTGAAGGGTGATTTGTCTGTTGTGGGCCCTCGTCCGGAGCGCCCGGAGATCGCCGCACAGTACTGCGAGGAGATGCCGGAGTTTGCGCTGCGTTTGCAGGCTAAGGCTGGTCTGACCGGCTATGCACAGGTGTACGGCAAGTACAACACCACCCCCTATGATAAGCTGCAGATGGATTTGATGTACATTGCGCATCCCAGCCTGATCGAGGATTTGAAAATCATGCTGGCGACCGTGAAGATCCTGTTTATGCCGGAGAGCACAGAAGGCGTGGCAGAAGGTGCGACTACGGCGATGGGGCAGCAGCAGTGTGAGGAGACTGGAAAATGAAAGTTGCGGTAGTATCAATTGGAAGTTTTGATACGCAATACTCGGATTATCACATTATGCGTGATATTATCCTCGGCCTTTTGGAGAGAGGACATGAGGTAAATCTAATTCAGAAGCAGTATTTGGAGACGCCTCAGTATCCGCAGCAATTTGAAAAGTACTTGAAAGGTCAACTTCAAGTTCAAAATATTCGTTTTGAAAAGAAGGCAAAGGCTGATTTGAAGGCTCGTTATCTGGCAGATCTGTCTTATTACAAACAAGCTTGTGCGCTAATGAAAAAAGACAAGCCAGATAAGATCTTTCTTCAGTCTAATAACACGGCTTTTTTTACAGTATTCTACGCAAAGCACATTTTAAGGTGCCCGATTCTCTATAACGAGCAGGACATCTTTCCAGAGAATGCTTTTTTTGCTGGCATTCTTTCTGAGAGTAGTCCGGTCTACAAGGTGGCTCATGCACTGCAAAAATATGCTTACAAAAATGCAACGGCCCTCAGTACGATTTCTGATGACATGAAGTCGACTATCGTTACTCGGTATGGCATTTCGGAGGATAAGGTGCAGGTGATTTACAACTGGGGGCATGAGGAATTGAAAGCCCACAGTGAGCAGGATAATGTGTTCTTAAAAAAATATCCGAAGAAGCCCGGGGAGTTCCGTGTGGTGTATGCGGGTAATCTGGGCAAGATGCAGAACGTGGAGCTCATTTTGGAGACCGCTGCTTTGATGAAAGATGATCAAGATGTCAGCTTTTATATCGTTGGTGGCGGTGTAAACGAGGAGCAACTTAAGACGTTTGCAAAAGAAAAAGAATTGAACAATGTGACATTTGTAGGAATGCAACCGCCTAAAGAAGTGGCGGATCTCTATGCTGCCGCAGACGTCAATGTGATTCCTCTTCAAAAAGGGCTTATCTATGCAGCACTTCCGAGCAAAACGGCTGACTGCTTGATCGCTGGTAAACCGATTATTACTTGTGTTGATAATGGAACGGCAGTTGAGAAGATAATCAGGCCGTACGGCATCGTCAATACTGGTGCGGATGAAAAAAGACTGAAAACAGCAATTCTGAACGCAAAAGAAAAAGCTGGATTGTGTGAAACCAAAGGGCTGCTAGAAAAATATTTTTCGTTGAAGCCGAATGTTGCTAGTCATTGTCAAATGATCGAGATGATGAAATAAGAAAGGAAGCAACGGCATGAATAAAAATCTCCTGCGTGCGCCAATTGAGTTGGCAAGCCGTTTCAACAAAAATACTGAAACTCAAACTGCTTCTTACCGTAGCGATTTTATGCGTGATCGTGACCGTATTATGTACTGTAATGCGTTCCGTAGACTGGATGGAAAAACGCAGATCTATCTGATCGGGAGCGATGATCACCGCAGAAACCGGCTAACCCACACGCTGGAGGTTGCTCAGATTGCGCGTACGATTTCGCAGGCTTTGGGCTTGGATGAAGACTTGACCGAGGCTATTGCGCTTGGACACGATTTGGGGCATACGCCGTTTGGTCATGCGGGCGAGCGGGAGTTGAACCAGATCATGAAGCCGGGCAGCACCGTGAAAATTCCGGAATCGCCACTTTACAAGGAAAACCATGACGGTTACAAAATCTGCGAAAAAAGGCTGAAAAAGCCATTATACGGATTTAAGCACAATCTTCAAAGCGTCCGTGTGGCGGCACGTCTGGAAAATGGCTACGGTGACAGTGGCTTGAACCTGACCAATTACACCCTTTGGGGAATGATGCACCACTCGAAGTTGGCATACGGCGACGAGGATGGAAGCCCCAATTACTGTG
>OLBQ01000520.1_pt1 | contig 7780 bp, 6 predicted proteins | sample 1607741 | NCBI WGS metagenome assembly OLBQ01 (sample SAMN02674693, study PRJEB24791) | human gut metagenome, SKBSTL018 | isolation source: stool | host: Homo sapiens | place: USA | reverse complement strand
CTGATGGAGCAGATCCAGGCAGACCTGCCCTATAAGGCATTCCCGGCGGCTGACGGCGTCGTGGAGCGCAGCTACTGCACCCAGAGCGGCCTGCTGGCCAGCGGCTCCTGCCCGAGCACGGCAGTGGGCTACTACCGTGCCGACGACCTGCCCGACGTCTGCAATTATTCCCACGGTCAGGCAGCTGTCGCCAGCCAGCCTCTCGCGCCTGAGCCGGACACCACCAATCTGGACACCGACTGAGGCAAAAATCATACTTTTCAGCACATCGGGTTGCAGATTCGGTGCGCTGAAGGGGTACTTCACGGCTCAAAACTGGATAATCTGACAAAATAGCATCCGACCTCTTGCAATGCAGGGAGTCGGATGCTATTATATTTTCTGCAAGAACACTTGTGTTTGAGAGGTGAACAAGTTGGAACGCCGTTTTTATCTGGTGGATGCGCAGGTGCTGCCGGAGGTTTTTCTCAAGGTGGTACGCGCCAAGGAGCTGCTGGCCAGCGGCGAAGCCCGCAGCATTTCGGCTGCGACCCGCGCCGTAGAGCTTTCGCGCAGTGCATTTTATAAGTATAAGGATTGTATTTTTGATTCAGAGAACGGCCGTGAGGTCATCACGGTCATGGCCACCCTGCGGGACGAGACCGGTGCGCTGCAAAGCCTTCTGGCCGGCATCAGCGCCGCAGGTGCCAGTATTGTGACCATCAACCAGTCCACCCCGGAGAATGGGGCTGCGCTGGTGGCGGTCACCATCCGCACCGATACCATGCAGATGTCCCCGGAGGAACTGACCGAAAAGCTTTCGCGCCAGCGCATGGTCGTGGGTGTGCGCTGCGGGTATAACCTGTAACAAAGCAGGAAACGAGGGAAAGAGAGTATGGCTAAAATTGCAATTCTGGGCTTTGGCACGGTGGGCAGCGGCGTATACGAGGTGCTGTGCCACAATGCTGCAAGCGTCTCCCGCCGGGCTGGCGAACCGGTGGAGGTAAAATATATTCTGGACCCGAAGGATTTTACCGGCAACCCGGTGGAGCCCTTGGTGGTCAAGAATATCGACGTGATCCTGCAGGACCCGGAGATCCGGGTGGTGGTGGAGACCATCGGCGGTACCCGCTTTGCTTACCCCTACGTCAAGGCGTGTCTGGAGAGCGGCCGCAGCGTGTGCACCTCCAACAAGGAGATGGTGGCCACCTACGGCGCAGAGCTGCTGGCTCTGGCCAAGGCACACAACTGCGCCTTCCTGTTCGAGGCCTCTGTGGGCGGCGGTACGCCCATCATCACCCCCATGCACCAGTGCCTGGCGGCCAACGTCATCACCGAGGTGGAGGGCATCGTGAACGGTACCACCAACTTCATGCTCACCAAGATGGTGCGGGAGGGACTGGGCTTTGAGGATGCGCTGCAAATTGCGCAGGAGCTGGGTTACGCAGAGACCAAGGACCCCAGCGATGACGTGGACGGCCGCGACGCCTGCCGCAAGATCGCCATCCTGTCCTCCATGGTGTGCGGCCACCAGATCTACCCCCAGAACATCCCCACCCGGGGCATCCGCGCCATTACCGCCGCCGATGTGGCCAGCGCCGAAAAGCTGGGCTGCGTTATCAAGCTGATCGCATGGATGAAGCTTGGCAAGGACGGCAGCGTGGCCGCCGGTGTAGAGCCGTGTCTGGTGCCCAAGGCAAACCAGCTGGCCAGCGTGGACGATGTGTTCAACGCGGTGCTGGTCAAGGGCGATATGCTGGGCGATGTGGTGTTCTACGGCAAGGGCGCAGGCAAGCTGCCCACCGCCAGCGCTGTGGTGGCAGACGTGGTGGATGCGCTGAAAAACGGCGCACAGGTGCACGACAGCCTGTTCTGGCAGCCTGCGGACCCGGTGGACGGCATGCTCACCGACCCGGCTCCCGCTGCATATTATGTGCGTGTGGCGGGCATTGCACCCGCTGTGGTGGAGGCCATCTACGGCTACGGCAAGGTGGTGGATGAGCGGTACGAGGGCTGCGCCTACTTTGTGAAGCGCGCCGATGAGCGTGCGCTGGCAGAGGCCGCGCGCAAGGTGGAGGCCGTGGGCGGCAGCGTAAAGCTGGTGCTCAAGCGTCTGCCCGAGGAAGTGTAACGGAAAGGAACTGCGGCAATGAAGATCAAGGTTTCAGTCCCTGCCACCAGCGCCAATGTAGGCTCCGGCTTCGATGCGCTGGGTCTGGCAGTTACGTTGTACAACACAGTCACCTTTGAGGACAGCGAGGTGCTGGAGATCTCGGCATCGGACGGCACCCGCATCCCCCGGGGCGAGTCGAATCTCGTGTACCGCTCCGCCAAGGGCCTGTTCGAAAAGGTTGGCAAGCAGATCCCGCCCCTCAAGATCACCCAGACGAACCCCATCCCCATGGCACGGGGTCTGGGCTCTTCTTCGGCCTGCATTATCGCGGGTCTGCTGGGCGCAAACCGGATGCTGGGCGATGTGCTCAACACGCAGGAGCTGCTCACGCTGGCAACTGCCATTGAGGGACACCCCGATAACGTGGCTCCGGCACTACTGGGCGGCCTGACCAGCAGCGTGTTCGAGGACGGCAAGGTGTATTCGGTCAAGCGGAATGTGGACGAAAGCCTCTGCTTTGCTGCCATCGTGCCGGACTACAAGCTGCTGACCGAGGCAGCCCGCGCTGCCCTGCCTAAAGAGGTATCCCATAAGGACGCGGTGTATAACCTGTCCCGTGCGGCGCTGGTGCCCGCAGCCTTCTGCGAGGGGCGGCACGACCTACTGGCCATTGCCACCGAGGATAAGCTGCACCAGCAGTATCGCATGCCCTTGATGCCCGGCTCCCGCGAGGTGTTCGATATGGCGCGGCTGTGCGGCGCAAAGGCCGTGTATGTGTCCGGTGCAGGCAGCACGGTCATGGCTGTGGCAGAAAAGGCCGAGGCCGAAAAGTTCTATTCCAAGCTGGAAAAAGGTCTGGAGCTGCTGGAAGGTCTGGACGGATGTGAAGCATTTACACTGTTGCAGCTGGATGCCGATAACACCGGCGCAACCGTGGAATGATAAATGGGTAAGGGAAGTGCAAGAACGCTTCCGCCCGGCAAGCCCCCCGCAAGCGCGGGGCGTTAAAGAGGAGAGTGACAAGATATGGCGTTGATCGTACAGAAATTCGGCGGTTCTTCCGTAAAGGACCGTGACCGTATCTTCAACGTTGCGCGGATCGTGGCCAACACCCACAACGCGGGCAATGACGTAGTGGTGGTAGTCTCCGCACAGGGCGACACCACCGATGACCTGATCGCCAAGGCAGGGGAGATCACCCATAACCCCTCGGCGCGTGAGATGGATATGCTGCTGGCCTCCGGCGAGCAGATCAGCATCGCACTGCTGGCCATGGCGCTGAACGAGCTGGGCTGCCATGCCATCAGCCTGACCGGCTGGCAGGCGGGCTTCCGTACCGACCGTGCCTACACCAAGGCGCGCATCACCCGGCTGGAGACCGAGCGAATCTCCTCCGAGCTGGAGCGCAACCGCGTGGTGGTGGTGGCAGGCTTCCAGGGCTTGAACAAGCTGGATGACATCACCACTCTGGGACGCGGCGGCTCCGACACCAGTGCTGTAGCGATTGCCGCTGCCCTGCACGCTGACCGCTGCCAGATCTACACGGATGTGGAGGGCGTTTATACCGCCGACCCGCGCAAAGTGAGCAACACCCGTAAGCTGGAGGAGATCACCTTTGACGAGATGCTGGAACTGGCATCTCTGGGCGCACAGGTGCTGAACAACCGCAGCGTGGAGCTGGCTAAAAAGTACAATGTGGAGCTGGAGGTGCTCTCCAGCCTGAACCCCATCCCGGGTACGGTGGTTAAGGAGGTTACAAAGGACATGGAAGGTATGCTGATCAAGGGTGTCGCCAAGGACACCGATGTTGCCGTTATCACGATTCTCAACGTTCCCGATGAGCCGGGCATGAGCTTTAGGATCTTCGGTCTGCTGGCACAGAAGAACATCAACGTGGACATCATTCTGCAGTCCACCGGCCGCGACGGCAAGAAGGATATCAGCTTTACCTGTGCCGAAGGCGAAGCCGAGCTGGCCATGCGTGTGCTGAAGGAAAGTGCACACTTCAACGATGTCAGTGTGGACACCACCTGCGCCAAGGTCTCCATCGTGGGTGCCGGTATGCAGAGCCACAGCGGCGTTGCCTCCAAGATGTTCGAGGCACTGTCCAACAACAATATCAACATCAAGATGATCTCCACCAGCGAGATCAAGATCTCCTGCATCATCGACCGTGCAGCCGCCGATAAGGCTGTCGGTGCCATCCACGATATGCTGTTTGACTGATCTGCGTAAAATTTTCAGTTATGGCCTGTCTGCTCCCTGCTGGGGGGCGGGCGGGTCATAATTTTTTTACACACAGCGGCGTTTACACAAATTGCAAAGGGGTGTATAATATAGTTTGAATCTGTGCGGCGCACCGGCGCTGCAACAATGCCGAAAAGGAGCCCCGCCGCATGAGTGAATCCACCCGTACCTCCAGAGCGCCTGCTGAGAAGCGCCTGACCTATCAACAATGGAAGCGCCGCAAAATGCTGCGGCTGGCCCGCAACTGGGTGCTGTTTCTGGCCGGCTGCGCGGCGGTGGTAGCGCTGCTGACCGGCGGCATCCTGTGGCTGCTGCCCAAGGTGCACGGTCTGCTGGCCGGGCCAAAGGTATTTGCAGCCAGCGTGTACGACGGCACAGACTATGTATTTAACGCCGCAGATGCCCGGCTGGTACTGGTGAACGCCAACCTGCCCTATACCGCTGAGCCTGCTCCGCTGCTGGATACCGCCGACGAGGCCACCGGCCAGCAGCTGGAAGCCGAAGCAGCCATGCAGTATCGCAGCATGGCTGCCGCCGCGCAGGCGGACGGCGTCAGCCTGATCCTTGTGGCCGGTTATCAGGACGCTGACACCCGTCAGGCCGCCTACGAGGCCCGGGTGCAGACCTACCGCGATAAGCGCAAGAGCGAGGAGGAAGCCGCCCGTCTGGCGGCTACCATCCAGCCCGTCGCCAACGCCAACGAGCACGGCACCGGCTACGCGGCAGATATCCTCAGCGCGGACAATCCGCAGCAGGACACCGGTTTTGCCGAGACCCGCGCCTACGAGTGGCTTACGGCCTACGCGGCGGAATACGGCTTTATCCTGCGCTACCCGCAGGACCGGCAGGCCGCCACCGGCATCGTGTTCGAGCCGTGGCACTGGCGCTATGTGGGGGTGGAAAACGCCCTTGCCATCCGCGCCAGCGGCCTGAGCCTGGAAGAGTTCATCGCCCTGCAGCGGGCAGACTGAATCAAATGCTCTGTGCTGCGGCACAGAGAGAAGGGAACTATCATTGGAACGTACTCTCATTGCACCGGGCGTGCATCTTTCCTGCGACCCGGCTTCTAAATTCAACCGCTGTCGCATCAGCATCCATTTTGCTTTCCCGGCCCAGCGTAAAACGGCCACTGCCCACGCGCTTTTGCCGCTGGTGATGGAGCGCGGCTATGCGGACTGCCCGGATATGACCCGCCTCACCAAAAAGCTGGCAAAGCTCTACGGCGCAGACCTGACCGTGGACGCCCGCCCCATGGGCTGCAACCACAACCTCTGCGTCAGCGTGACCGGCATCAAGGATGCCTTTGCGCTGGAGGGCGAGGCACTGACCGCCGAGTATACCAAAATCGCGCTGGGTGCGGCCTTCCATCCGTATTTTGTGGACGGCTGCTTTGACCCGCAGGCCGTCAGCATTGAAAAGCAGATGCTGAAAAAGGGCCTTGAGGACGAGATCAACGATAAACGCATCTACTGCCTGCATCAGGCCAACCGGGAGTTTTTTGGTGACAGCCCGGCGGGCGTGCGGCAGGAGGGTTATCTGGAAGAGGTGGACGGTCTTACCCCGGCCATGCTGACCGCCGCTTATCAGCAGATGCTGCGCACCGCCAACATTGAGCTGCTGGTGCTGGGCTGTGATACTGCCCAGACCGCCGCCATCCGGGATGCTTTGCTGGCAGAGCTTGCCTGCATCGACCGCGCCCCGCTGCCCCGGGCGGAGAACATCGCCATGCCCCGGCGGGAGCCGGTGCGGAAGGTGGAGCATTTCGACACCACGCAGGCCAAGCTCTGTATGCTGTTCACGCTGGGCCGGCCCATGCAGCCTGAACAGCTGGCCGCTGTCCGGCTGGCGATGGCCCTCTACGGCGGCAGCGTGACCAGCCGCCTTTTCCTGAACGTCCGGGAGCGCGACCATCTGTGCTACTACTGCTCGTCGTCCTTCCAGAGCTTCACGGGCAGCATGGCCGTCAACAGCGGCGTCGAGCACACCGACGCGGCCCGCGCCGAGCAGGCAGTGCTCAAAGAGCTGGCGGACCTCTGCGACGGCCCTATCACCGACGAAGAGCTGGAAGACTGCCGCCGGGGCCTGCTGGCCGGGATGAACGGCCTGGAGGATACGCTGGGCGGCATCGAGACATGGTACTATATGGAGGTGCTGCGGGGCGGCCCGGTGCAGACGCCGGACGACGCCCGCCGCGCCCTGCTGGCTGTGACCAGGGAGGATGTGCGGGATATTCTGAAGCAGTTCACCCTGTCGGTGAGCTGTCTGCTGACGCGGGAGGAGGAAAACGAGAATGGCTGAGAACACCCAGAGCGTGCTGGAACGCACCGCCGCTGACCAGTGGAAAGTTCTGCCCTCGGGGCTGACCGTACTCGTCCGCCCCATGCCGGGCTACTCCGGCACCCATGTCATCTACGCCACCCGCTTCGGCTCCATCGACCGGGATTTCCGGCTGGGGGAGCGGGAAGTGCATCTGCCCGCCGGTGTGGCCCATTTCCTCGAGCACAAGATGTTTGAGGATGAGGACGGCGATGCCTTTGCAAAGTTCGCCAAGACCGGCGCGAATGCCAATGCTTTCACGGCCTTCGACCGCACCTGCTACCTCTTTACGGCCACGGAACAGCTGGACGAGAGCCTTGACGTGCTGCTGGGCATGGTGGGGCATCCCTACTTTACCGAGCAGACCATCGCCAAGGAGCAGGGCATCATCGGGCAGGAGATAAAGATGTACGATGACAGCCCCGACTGGCGGCTCATCACCGGTCTGTGCGAGTGCCTGTATCACAGCCACCCCATCCGCAGCGATATTGCGGGAACGGTGGAGAGCATCGCGGAGATAACGCCGGAAATGCTCTACGACTGCTGCAAAGCGTTCTATGCGCCGGGCAATATGGTGCTGGCCGCAGCGGGCAACACCAGCATGGAGCAGATCCTGGCTGCCTGCGCCCGCCATGGCCTGATGGACGAGCGCCCGGCGGAAAAGGTCGAGCGCCTGCTCCGCCCCGAGCCGATGACGCTGGCGGCGGCCGAAAAGACCATCGCCATGCCCATCGCCAAGCCCTGCTTCGGTCTGGGCTTCAAAGAAGAGCCGCTGCCTTTCGGCGACCTGCGCAGCGAGATGCTGTACGAGCTCATCCTCTGCTGCGTCTGCGGCGGGATGTCGCCGCTCTACCGCCGCCTCTACGACGAGGGCCTGACCAACCCGGGCTTCGGCGGTGAGGTGCTGCGGGTGGACGGATGCTGCTGCATCCTCTTCACCGGCGAGAGCGACCAGCCCGACACCGTCCGGCAGCTTCTGCTGGACGAGATCGAGCGGGTGCGCAAAGAGGGCGTAGACCGGGAGATCTTCACCCTCTGCAAGAACGAAAAATACGGCCAGCTCATCGAAAATCTGGAAAACGTCGAGGATTCGGCCAGCCAGATGGCAGATTTCGCGCTGGCAGG
>OLBQ01000518.1_pt1 | contig 7794 bp, 7 predicted proteins | sample 1607741 | NCBI WGS metagenome assembly OLBQ01 (sample SAMN02674693, study PRJEB24791) | human gut metagenome, SKBSTL018 | isolation source: stool | host: Homo sapiens | place: USA | reverse complement strand
CCGGCTCTGTGATTCTCTCAAGAATCGCATTCTTTCTGTATAATTCCTCATTTGCCTCGATTACAGGTCTTAAAGAATCAAGAACCTCTGTTACTGCCTGTAAGAACTCAGGCTGATCTGCGTTTTTCTTCTTTACTACTTCGAGTACTTCATCAACATAGCTCATTTTTATATCTCCTTTACAAAATTATTTTTTACATCAACAAGTTTATTTTATATAAATCTATTGCTATAATCAAGTAATTTTTGAAGGTTTTATATAAAAAAAATTCATTTTATTTATTATCTTCATTTATATTATCCCAGTTTTGGTACTGATTCTCCTCATCATCGGAATATACCACCTTGAAATAATCCGAGAGTTTTGCAAGTGAAGTTATAAGAACTTTCATTTCGTCATCCGAAAGATCGTCCTTTATATGCTCTATCATATGACGATGAAACTGCTCATGATGATAGTATGCACTCTTTCCCTTGTCTGTGAGTGAGAGCTTTACCACACGCTTATCCTCCTCACTGCGGATACGGTTCACGTATCCCTTGCGGGTGAGACCATCTATTGCCTTTGTCAGCGTGCCCAGAGTGATAGACATAAGCTTGGCTACGGTGCCGGAGCGCTTTGGCTCATCGACTCCTATTGCCTCTATTATATGCATATCGTTGATAGAAATATCAGAAAATTCGTCTGTTATCAGACATCTGCCCTCTATCTCTGTCAAATCCTTGAACAGACACACCAATAATTCATTTAAAGTTTCATCTGCCGTCATAAATACCTCTTTCTATTGCCACTCTATGGCGCAGGCTCCCCATGTAAGCCCTGCTCCAAAGCCTGATAAAATTATTTTTTCCTCATGCTTTATCATACCATCTTTGCGGACTTTATCAAGCAAAATCGGCACACTTGCCGCAGAAATATTTCCACACTGCTGTAAATTGGTCGGAAATTTGTCCATAGGCTGCTTAAGCCTCTTGGCAACCGACTCAATAATACGGATATTGGCCTGATGCAGCACATAGACATCCACATCATCTGCGCTCCAGCCGATTTCATCAAGCAGCTCATTTATAGCCTTTGGCACTGTCTTTACCGCAAACTTGTATACAGCAGGACCGTCCATGGTGACATAGCCACCGAGTGCAGACTGCTTTCCATTGTCGGTAAACGGATTGACTACAGGACGGTTGTCTCCGTCAAGCGCCTCACCGCCTTTTCCGTCAGAGCCCTGTACAAAGCCCTTGAAGGCATCGCCCTCGTCTGTCACAACCGCTGCTCCTGCTCCGTCTCCGAAGAGTACACAGGTGCTTCTGTCATTCCAGTCCATTATTTTTGAAAGAACCTCTGCCCCCACTACAACTGCCTTGTGAAACCTGCCGGTCTTAAAATATGCATCCGCTGTGGCAAGCCCGAATAAAAAGCCTGAGCATGCGGCATTTATGTCAAATGCCACTGCACTGCCTGCACCTATCTCAGCCTGAATCTGACATGCGAGCGATGGAACGATTTTGTCTGTGGATACGCTTGCCGCTATTATCAAGTCTATCTCACTTCCGTCAATTCCCGCATCCTGCAGCGCACTTTTTACTGCATCACAGGCAAGTGAGGTAGTTGTCTCAGTCGTTGCAATGTGTCTGTTTCTTATTCCTGTACGCGAGCTGATCCACTCGTCAGATGTGTCCATTATGGCTGCCAGGTCATCGTTTGAGACCACTCTCTGTGGCAGGCAGCTTCCTGTTCCAACTATCTTCATAGAATTTCCTTTCCGGGACTAGAACTTGCGGAAACGCTTGTATCTTTCCTCCAAGAGCTGGTCCTTTGTCAATTTGCTTTCTTTTTCCAAGAATTTCTTCATGTTGCCCTTCATGTAGTTTCCGATTGATGAAAGGGCATCCTCGTCGGCTCCGCCAAACTCAGGTATTATATCATCCACGACATCAAGCTCCTTTAAGTCGTGTGCTGTAATCTTCATTACCTCTGCGGCTTCCTTTGCACGCTTTCCGTCCTTCCAGAGGATAGATGCAAAGCCCTCTGGCGAGAGAATTGAGTATGTGGCATTTTCCATCATCCACACTTCATTTCCTACAGAAAGAGCTAAAGCTCCGCCGCTTCCGCCTTCTCCTATCATGAGACAAAGGATTGGCACCTTGATGCCGCTCATCTCATAAAGGTTTCTTGCGATTGCCTCACCCTGTCCGTTTTCCTCTGCCTCCATTCCAGGATAAGCTCCTGATGTATTGACAAAGGTTATGATCGGACGGTTGAATTTCTCTGCCTGCTTCATGAGGCGCAGTGCCTTGCGGTAGCCCTCAGGTGATGGCATACCATAGTTTCTCTTTGCGCAGTCTTCAAGGTCTTTTCCCTTGTGGACACCGATAACTGTGACCGGCTGACCGTCTAAATATGCGATTCCACCTACGATAGCCGGGTCATCGCGGAAATATCTGTCTCCGTGCAGCTCCATAAACTCATCAAAGATATAGTCCATATAGTCAACCGATGCAAGTCTCTTAATCTGTCTTGCGGCGCTGACCTTGTCCCATACCTTAAATGGCTTAGCCTTTGCCTCGCGCTCCTTCATAAGCTCTGTCGGCTCGTAATTGTCGTCTGAGTGAAGCGGGTCAAAATTGGCATAGCCAGTGGTAGGTCTGTGAGCACGTAAAATCTTGTAAAGAGTCTTCTTTAAATCCTCACGCTCAACTATCATATCCACAAAGCCGTGCTCAAGCTGGAACTCTGCCCTCTGGAAGCCCTCAGGCAGCTTCTGTCCGATGGTCTGCTCGATAACACGAGGACCCGCAAAGCCGATAAGTGCCTTTGGCTCTGCAAGAATGATGTCTCCAAGCATTGCAAAGCTGGCTGTCACACCACCTGTTGTAGGATCTGTGAGTACAGGCACATATAAAAGTCCTGCCTCTGAATGACGCTTTGCTGCGGCTGAGGTCTTAGCCATCTGCATCAGTGAAATGATACCCTCCTGCATTCTGGCACCGCCTGAACAGCAGAATAATATAACCGGAAGTCTTTCCTCTGTGGCACGCTCAAATGCGCTTGTGATTTTCTCACCAACCACATGACCCATGCTTCCCATCATAAATCTTGAATCAATTACACCAAGCACTGTCTCCTCACCGTAAATCTTTGTCTTACCGATGACAATGCCCTCAGAAAGTCCTGTTTTCTCCTGAGTCTTTGCAATTTTCTCCTCATACTCAGGGAAATTGAGAGGATTTCCTGTTGTAAGCTCTGTAAACCATGGCTCAAATGCTTCCTTGTCGGAAACCATTCTGATTCTGTTTTTAGCACGCACACGGAAATAATAATTACACTCATAGCAGACGTATTTGTGCTGTTTTACAACTGATTTGAGCACAGTCTTGCCACACTTGGGACAAACGATTGTCTCAGGGACATCCTCTTTTGTTTCCTGTGCTGCACCGGCATTTTTGCCATCTGCGGCTGTTTTTGCGCTCTCAGCGTTCTTTGCTAAAGTCTCTTCAGCTTCTATATTTTTATCTTTCTTCTTGAATAACTTCATCATGTCTCCTTATGCAATTAACCTATTGCAAATGTAAGCTCCGCCATACAGGCAACCTTGCCGTTTACCCTGGCAACAGCCTTGCCCACACCGATAGGACCCTTAACCTTTATAATCTCAGTGGTCAGCTCCAGCGTATCTCCCGGAACCACCTTCTGCTTGAACTTGGCATTATTGATGCCTGCAAAATATGCAGTCTTACCCTTCCACTCATCCTGACAAAGAATGGCAACTGCACCGGTCTGCGCCAAAGCCTCAATAATAAGCACTCCCGGCATCACCGGATTTCCCGGAAAATGTCCCATAAAATGCGGCTCATTCATAGTCACATTCTTCTTAGCCACACACTTTACGCCCGGCTGTAGTTCCTCAACCGTATCAATGAGAAGAAACGGACTGCGGTGCGGCAGAATATCCATAATCTGCTGCGTATTCAAAACTGACATATACATCTATCCTTTCTCAATTTACTCCAAACTATCTACACGTTTCGCGCTCCGCAAAGTGGAGCCGGGAAGCACACAGTGTGTTCTGAATGAAAAATATGAACTGTCACGGCGTTCCATCCGCTCCAATAGCATGAAGCACTAACACCATATCACAGCCTGTCCGTGCAAAATGCCGTGACTGACTTCATATTTTTTATGAGGAATATACTGTGTCCTCCACCGGACCTCACAACCTGAATGCGCGAAGCCCCTAAAAAAGCAGAAGCTATTTATCTACACGCTTCGCGCTCAACAAAGTGGAGCCGGGAAGCACAGCCTACATTCGCGAAGCCCCTAAAAAAGCAGAAGCTATTTATTTATAAGCCTTGAGCAGAATACTTGCATTATGTCCACCAAATCCCAGTGAATTGCTCAGTGCATACTCAACAGACTCCTCATAGCTGTCCTTGCAGTAATTGAGGTCAATCTCCTCATCAGGAGTCTCATAGCCAACAGTCTTATGTATAAATCCATCCTGGATTTCCTTCACACATGTTATAAACTCAACAGCTCCCGCTGCTCCGAGCAGATGTCCTATCATAGACTTTGTTGAATTGATTTTAAGATTTGCAGCCTCATCACCGAACGCAAGCTTGATTGCTCTTGTCTCAAAGAGATCATTGTGATGTGTGCCCGTTCCGTGAGCATTGATGTATTTTACATCTGCCGGTGTGACACCTGCATCGCTCATGGCATTGGTCATGGCTCTTGCTGCGCCTGCGCCATCCTCCTGCGGAGATGTGATATGGTATGCATCCGATGAGCAGCCGTATCCGACTACCTCTGCATAAATCTTTGCACCTCTTGCCTTTGCATGCTCAAGCTCTTCAAGGATAACTACTCCTGCGCCCTCACCCATTACAAAGCCGCTTCTGTTCTTGTCAAACGGAAGTGAACACTTTGTCGGATCATCTACTGTAGAAAGCGCTGTAAGTGCTGTAAATCCTGCGATTCCGATAGGACATACACTGCCCTCTGTACCACCGGCTACCATCACGTCAGCCTCACCGTACTGGATGCTTCTGTATGCCTCACCGATTGTGTTTGTTCCTGTAGCGCAGGCTGTTACATCATTGATACTCTTTCCCTTGAGACCGAACTGGATAGAAACATTTCCTGCTGCCATGTTACAGATCATAAGCGGAACAAGCAGAGGATTGACTCTGTTTGGTCCCTTTTCATAAAGCTTTTGTGTCTCGCGCTCCATAGCCTGAAGACTTCCGACACCTGAACCGATGGCACATCCAACCATGTATGGATCTTCCTTTTCGATATCAAGTCCGCTGTCATCAATTGCCTGCTTTGCTGCAGCTACAGCGTACTGTGAGAATGGCTCCATTCTCTTTGCTGCCTTTCTGTCCATAAAATCCTGTGGGTTAAAATCCTTAAGCTCTGCTGCAATGTGACATTTATAATCTGTTGTGTCAAATTTTGTGATGTGGTCAAATCCGATTTTTCCGGCCTTTACCGATGCCCAGAAATCGTCCACATTATTTCCGATTGGTGTTACTGCTCCAAGTCCTGTTACAACTACTCTTCTCCTCATATTGCCATTCCTCCGTCAACAGACAGCACCTGGCCTGTGATGTAGCCTGCTGCATCTGATGCTAAAAATAATACTGCGTTTGCGATATCCTTTGTGTTTCCCGGTCTGCCAAGCGGAATCTGTGATAAAAGATTCTCCTTTGCCGCATCGGCAAGCACATCTGTCATCTCTGTCTCTACAAAGCCCGGTGCCACTGCGTTTGCTGTGATTCCCCGGCTGGCAAGCTCTCTGGCTACAGCCTTTGTGAGTCCTATAACTCCTGCCTTGCTTGCGCTGTAGTTGGCCTGTCCTGCATTTCCGAGTATTCCGGAAACTGATGAAATATTGATAATTCTTCCTGACTTCTGCTTCAAGAAATAGCGTGACATGTGACGGATTGTGTTGAACGCACCCTTAAGGTTTGTGTCGAGCACTGCGTCATAGTCTGCCTCGCTCATCTTCATGATGAGACCGTCTCTTGTGATTCCCGCGTTGTTTACGAGGATATCTATGTGCTTGTACTCCTTGATGAGCGCTGTTATCATATTCTGGCACTCGTCAAAATCAGATACATTGCACTGATAAGAAACTGCATCACCGCCTGCTGCCTTTATCTCTGCAACAACGGCATCTGCCTTTTCCTTTGAACCATTATAATTTACTATTACAAAGGCGTGTGCTGCGGCAAGTGTAAGAGCTATCTGTCTTCCAATTCCGCGGCTCGCGCCTGTAACCAGGGCATTTTTACCTGTTAACATACTTTTCAAAATCCTCCAGTTTGTCTATGTTTACGACTTTTACGTCTCTATTTATCTTTCTCATAAATCCGCTGAGTGAGCGTCCCGGTCCGATTTCCACAAACTCATCTGCACCGTCTGCGATAAGGCGCTCGATTGTCTGCTGCCAGCGTACTGACGATGAAACCTGCTTTGTCAGATAATCCTTAACATCTGCCGGTGACTTCACATAGTCTGCTGTGACGTTTGTGATATATGGCACCTTGATATCGTGGATTTCTACACTCTCAAGTGCATCTGCGAGCTTTTCGCCTGCGCCCTTAAGCATTGCTGAGTGGAAAGGTCCGCTTACCTTGAGCGGTACACATCTCTTGGCGCCTGCCTCGCTGCATGCTGCTGCGGCGGCATCTACTGCTGCCTTTTCTCCTGTGATAACAATCTGTCCCGGGCAGTTATAGTTGGCTACCGATACCACTGAATTTGTCTCATCTGCTGTCTTTTTGCAGATATCCTCAATGACCTGCGGATCAAGTCCTAAAACCGCTGTCATGGCTCCACCTGTAGGAACTGCCTCCTGCATGTAAATTCCTCTTTTTCTGACAACTGCGAATGCATCTGCCATAGTCATGGCTCCTGATGCGATGAGAGCACCATATTCCCCAAGGCTTAAGCCTGCTGTGACATCAGGTGTGATACCTTTGTCAATGATTGCCTGATATATAGCTGCCTCAACTGCAAGCATACATATCTGTGTGTACTCTGTAATATTCAGCTTGTCATTTTCCTCAAAGCATAATGCCGGAATATCCAAGCCTGTCTGTTCACTGGCAAGGTCGATTACTGCCTTTGCATTTGGCATTGTATCGTAAAACTCCTTACCCATTCCTATATACTGTGAGCCCTGTCCGGGAAACATAAATACTCTCTTACCCATTTTCGGTTTCTCCTTATTTCTGACAGGATACCGTAAGCCACTCTTTTCAGGCGCCCCGGTATCCTTAAATTTACATGTAAAAGTGAATACTGTCTATTTGTTCAGTCCCACTACATCCTCAATGATTTCTTTGCAGGTTTCCTCTTTCTTTACGAGGCCTGCGCTCTGACCTGCCATGACGCTGCCATATACGGTATCTCCGTCTACAACGGCTTTTCTGAGTGCGCCAAGTGTCATTTTTTCGAGCTCTTCAAATGGAGCTCCTTCCTTTTCCAGCTTGAGATATTGTCTGGTCATCTTGTTTCTGAGTACTCTGATCGGATGACCTGTGCTCATTCCTGTAACCTCAGAATCTATATCCTTGGCCTTAATGACCTTCTGCTTATAGTTTTCATGTACTATCGATTCTTTTGCGGTGACAAAGCGTGTCCCCATCTGGACTGCCTCCGCACCGAGTGCAAATGCCGCATTAAAGCCTCTGTTGTCTGCAATTCCGCCTGCTTCACCACCATCGCTGTGATCTCCATCGCTCCCAAGGATCGTTCCGAGTTCTTCGGCACCGGCAAACCTGTCA
>OLBQ01000500.1_pt1 | contig 7991 bp, 6 predicted proteins | sample 1607741 | NCBI WGS metagenome assembly OLBQ01 (sample SAMN02674693, study PRJEB24791) | human gut metagenome, SKBSTL018 | isolation source: stool | host: Homo sapiens | place: USA | reverse complement strand
GCAGCAGGGTCTTGTCGCCGGAGTCGAAATTGGGGTCTTCAAAGGTCTCCTGAATGAACTTGGTCTTGCCGCTTTCGAGGAAGCCCACAAACAGGTAAACCGGGATCTCATTTGCCATAATCTTTTATCCTTTCAGGGTCGGGGCCGATCAGCAGCCGAACAGTGCAGCGATGGCCTTTTCATCCAGCTTGGAGCCGATGACCACCAGCTTGCCGCCGACGTCTGCACCGCGTGCGCGGACTTCCCACTCGCCGGGAACGTAGTCGAACTCCAGCCAGCCGTCTGCGCCGCCGTCCACGATGCCCTTGGAGCGGAGGATCATGCCGTAATTGCCGGTGTCCAGCTCGGTGAGGGCGTGCTCAATGTCAGCCTTGGAGAACTTCTTGGCCGTCTCGACGCCCCAGCTGGTGAAGACCTCATCGGCGTCGTGGTCATGATGATGGTGGTGATGATGGCCGCAGCAGCAATGCTCGTCGTGGTCATCATGGTCGTGGTGGTGATGGTGCTCGTGCTCATCCTCATCATCGTCGTCATCATGATGATGACCGCAGCAGCAATGCTCGTCGTGGTCATCATCGTGGTCGTGGTGATGATGATGTTCGTGCTCCTCTTCCTCGTCCTCGTGGGCGTGCTCTGCGTTAGCCTTGGCAGCCATAGCGATCAGCTCAGCCTTGAAGTCGTCCTTGGTGGACATGGCCTTCAGGATCTGCTCGCCGGTCAGGGCGTCCCAGGCAGTGGTGACGATGGTAGCGGTGGGGTTCTTCTCACGCAGCATGGCCACAGCGGCGGCGATCTTTTCCTCGGTGGCGTTCTGGGTGCGGCTCAGGATGATGCAGCTTGCGTGGCTGATCTGGTCGTCGTAGAACTCACCGAAGTTCTTCATATACATCTTGACCTTGTTCACATCGGCCACGGTGACAAAGCTGTTCAGCTGCACATCCAGATGCTCCGCTACGCCCTCCACGGCGCGGGTCACATCGCTCAGCTTGCCCACGCCGGACGGCTCGATGACGATGCGGTCGGGGTGGTACTGCTCCACCACCTGCTGCAGAGCGGTGCGGAAATCGCCCACCAGAGAGCAGCAGATGCAGCCGGCGTTCAGCTCGTTGATCTGAATGCCGCTTTCCTTCAGGAAACCGCCGTCAATGCCGATCTCGCCGAACTCGTTCTCGATCAGCACCACCTGCTGGCCTGCAAAGGCCTCGGTGATCAGCTTTTTGATCAGAGTGGTTTTGCCGGCGCCAAGGAAGCCGGAGAAGATATCGATTTTAGTCATGTTCCAAATGCCTCTTTCTTTTTATCGCAATATTCGCAATTGTTAGCGCAAAGGGCCGCAGAGTGCTGACCCAAAAATACTACACCTCTATTATAACAAGGCTGTCAATGGAAAACCGGCCTTTTTCAAGAAAAAATTGTAACTTTTTTTGCAAATTGACGGCGTTTTGGGGGGAGTTTTGCCCCCGCATTGCATTCTTCCCCGCAGAATGATACAATAGCAGCAGCAAACCATCGCCGCCGGACGTTTTTCCGGCAAATGACAGAAAGAGGGCTTTTGTTATGAGTATGAACACAGTTCCCGAGCGTCTGGCCGCGCTGCGTGCCGCTATGAAGGCAAACGGCGTGGACGTCTATCTGATCCCGGTGGGCGACCCGCATTCCAGCGAGTATCTGCCCGACCACTACACCTCCCTGACCTACTTCTCCGGCTTCCACGGTGAGAACTCCAACTTTGTGGTCACCATGACCGAGAGTGCCGTCTGGGCAGACGGCCGGTACTTTGTGCAGGCAGAAAAGGAGATCGCCGGCACCGAGATCCAGCTGATGCGCATGGGCGAGCCGGGCGTGCCCACCGCCGAGGAATACTGCGGCAAGGTGCTGCCCGAGGGCGGCACGCTGGGTCTGTGCGGTCTGACCGCCAACTGTGCACTGGTCAACAACCTGAAAAAAGCGCTGGAGCCCAAGCACGGCAGCATCAAGACCCTGTTCTTGGAGGACGAGCTGTGGGTGGAGGGCCGCCCTGCCCGCCCGGCTACCCCGGCATGGATCCTGCCCAAGGAATACGCTGGCTTCTCCCCGGCAGAAAAGCTGGAGCAGCTGCGCGGCAAACTGAAGGAGCAGGGCTGCACCGCCCAGCTGGTGGGCAAGCTGGATAATCTGGCTTGGCTTTTGAACCTGCGCGCTATGGATATCGAGTGCACCCCCTACGCCATGGCCTACTGCTATGTTACCCCGAATCGCGCCGTGCTGTTCATCGATCAGGCGCGGGTCACCCCGGAGGCTAAGGCAGAGCTGGAGGCCAACGGCGTGACGCTGGCCGACTACGACAGCATTCTGGACGGGATGGCCGCCGAGACCGAGCCCCAGACCGTGCTGGCAGAGAGCGCTACCGTGAACTACGCCGTGTATCAGGTGCTGGAAAACAACCCCGCCCTGACCGTGAAGGACGCCGCCGACCCGTTGCTTGCCATGAAGGGCGTGAAGAACGAGGTAGAGCTGGCACACCTGCGCGAGTCCCATCTGCGGGATGCCGTGGCCATGGTGCGGTTCCAGATCGAACTGGAGAGCCGTCTGGCTTCCGGCGAACAGCTGACCGAGCTGACCGTTGACGAGATCCTGCACAAGTACCGCAGCGCAGACGATAAGTTCCTTGTGGAAAGCTTTGGCACCATTGCAGCCTACGGCGGCAACGCAGCCATGATGCACTACCACGCCACCCCGGAGGATCACGCCGTTCTGCAGCGCAAGGGCTTTTTGCTGGTGGACAGCGGCGCTACCTATCTGGACGGCACCACTGACATCACCCGTACCTATCCGCTGGGCGAGCTGACCGAGGACGAGCGGCTGTTCTATACTTGGACGCTGCAGTGCCACATCGACATCGCCAAGGCCGTCTGGCTGGATTACTGCGACTGCCATATGCTGGACACCATCGCCCGCGAGCCGCTGTGGCGTCACCTCATCAACTACCGCTGCGGCACCGGCCACAGCGTCAGCTTTGTGGGCAACGTCCATGAGGGCCCCCACGCTTTGAACGGCCGCAACACCACCCTGATGCGCCCGGGTATGATCGTCACCGACGAGCCCGGCGTGTATGAGGCCGGCGAGGTGGGCATCCGCATCGAGAACGAGATCGAGTGCTACCACAAGGCCGACAACCAGTACGGCACCTTCCTTGCCTTCCGTCCCCTCACCTTTGTGCCCATCGCTACTTCTCCCATCGTGCCCGGCGTGCTGGACAAGGAGCAGGTCGCTTGGCTGAACGACTATCACCGCAAGGTGTTCGAGCAGCTGGCACCCCGCCTGACCGAGGACGAGCGCGCATGGCTGGCCGAGAAGTGCGCCGCCATCGGCTGCTAACGCTAAAAAGAACAAAAGTCAGCTGCCGCTTGCCGTCCTGACTCTTGCCGTAAAAATGCAATTCCGGGCAGACCGCAGTCTGCCCGGAATTGCTTGATTTAAGATGATTTTTCCGCTGATGATGGCCAGAGCAACGCGGAGGCCATTTCAAATCGTCTACCCTGCAAAGGAAACCAAACCATGATCTTTCACATTGCGATCTGCAGCCCGGACGGTGCGCTGCGCAGCAGGCTGGAGCACCAGTGCATGGAGTTCTTCGCCCGGCGGGAGGACGCCTGCATCGTGGAGCAGCTGCAAAGCCCGGAGGCGCTTTTGCAGCAGGATGCCGCCGGGCTGCGGTACGAGCTGTACCTCATTGAGCTTGCGGCGGTAGCCCGGCCCGAAGGGCTTACGGCGGCGGCAGAGCTGCGCCGCCGGGGCCGCCGCGCGCCGCTGGCCTTTGTGGCACGCACCCCGGCCCACGCATACAGCGCCTACCGGGTGGACGCCATGCAGTATTTGCTGCAGCCGGTGCACCAGCCGGAAGTTTCTGCCCTGCTCAAGCGGGCGGTGGAGCCGGAATACGGCCCCACCCTTACCGTGACCACCGCGGACGGCGTGCGGGCGCTGACCTATGCCGAAATTGAATATCTGGAATGCACCCATCATATCGTGCACTTCCACCTGACCACCGGGGAGGATGTGGCCTCCCTCTCGCTGCGGGTGCCCTTTTCTGCTGTGGCACAACCGCTATTGGCGGACGGCCGCTTTGTGCAGCCGCACCGCTCCTATGTGGTCAATCTGGAGGCGGTGCAGCTGCTGGCACCCGGCGAGGTACGGATGCGCAGCGGGGCACGCATCCCCATCCCCCGCGGGCGGGAAGCCGCCGTCCGGGAGGCTTTCTGCGCCCGGGTAGGGTAAAAAGTAAAAAGTCGCTGCACATTCGTGCAGCGACTTTTTTGCTTAATGATTTATTCTTCCTTATGCCGGGGCTTTTTGCGGCGGGCGTGCTTTTGGGGCTTGCGGCGGGGCTTTTTGCGGGAGGGCTCGGGCTGGACAGAGGCATCGTTCAGGCGGGACATCGCATCCAGCAAAGCGCCCTGCAGGCTGTCCGAGGGCACCCCGCTCTCCGAAAAGGCGAACAGGAATTTGTAGATCTGGGGCTGCAGCTCCTCGTACAGCCCAAGGCGGGTGTACACCTCCTTGAACAGCTGAAAAATCTGTGTCTTGTTCTCTACGATGCCGCGCAAGTCGATCTGGGTATGGCAGAGGCTTTTGGGGTTCTGGATATAATGATACCCGGCCTCGGAGATGGAAACGAACACCTCCGCATGTTCAAGATACCCCATGTTGAAGATCAGATCCTCGGCCCAGTGCACATCGGGCGCAAAGGCAAGCTGATTTTGCGCAATGATCTCCCGGCGGTAGAGCTTGTTCCACAGCACGCCGTAGTAAAAGGAGGCGGGCTGCTGCATCAGGCGGCGGGCGTAGTCCTCCCGGCTGTAAACGCCCTGCGGCAGAAATCCGTACTTGTGTACCTCGGTCTTGGGGGCTTCCGGCTCGATGCCAAGGGAGGTCTGCAGCGTTTCCAGCGCGTGCCCGGTCTTGCTGGAGTTGGAGGGGATCACCATCCAGTACGGGGCGATCACAAGGTCGGCGTTGTGCTCCAAGGCAGCCTGCACAAGGTTCTGGGTGTAATCAGGGTCCAGTGCGTCATCACTGTCCGCAAACTGGATATAGTCGCCCTGCGCAAGGGTAAGCCCGGCATTCCGCGTGCGGGAAACACCCTCGTTCTCCTTATCCACCACCACGATGCGGGGGTCCTTGGCCCGGAACTGCTCACAGATGGCAAGGCTGTCATCCGTAGAGCCATCATTCAGCACGATGATCTCCAACTCCTGATAGGTCTGGCTGCAAATGCTTTCCAGACAGCGGGAAAGCCCCTTCTGGGCGTTGTATACGGGCACAATGATGCTGACGAGGGGGTTCGTCATGGCAGGGCCTCCTTTTTTGACGACAGAATTTGAGTATTATTATTATCATACTCCTGCGGCGCCCGGATTACAAGAGCGCCGCACTGTGGCAGTTTTGTGAAACCTTACGCCTGCGCCCAGTCCAGTGCAGTCCAGTCCGGCAGGAACTGGTCGCAAATGCGGCGCAAAGCGGGGGCGTCGGCGGCGCTGGTGGTGTCCTGAATGCCCACCAGATAGAAGCCGGCGTCGTGGGCGGTCTGGGCAGCGTAGAGCGCGTCCTCGCACACGGCGCACCCGGCGGGCTCCGTGCCGCCAAGGCGGTGCAGCGCTTCCATAAAGGGGGCGGGACTGCTCTTGCTCATAGCACCCCGCGCCTCAATGTAAAAATCAAAGTATTCGTCGATGCCAAGGCGGGTCAGCACGGTGCGGCACTGGCTGCTCCATGTGTTGGAGCAAACGCACATCCGTGCGCCCTCGGCCCGCAGCCGGGCAAGGGTGTCCCGCACGCCGGGCTTCAGTTCCACCTTCTCGTACAACTGGGCGATCACCTCGCGCATCACGTCCAGATAGCCGTTCCTGTCCAGCGGCAGCGCATACTCCCGGATGAGGTACTGTGCGCCGTCCTCCATGCCCATGGTCAGCAGGGTCTCGTGCAGGTCTGCCTTCGGGGTGCGGCCAAAGCGTGCCAGCAGCGCCTCCGGGGCGCCCTCCCATACCACCACCATGCTGTCGGTCAGGGTGCCGTCCATATCAAAGATCCATTGTTTGCAGTGCATACGTTCCTCCTGTTGTGCGCCCTCCGGGCCGCTTTTATACTCATCTCCGGTTAGTATAGCACGAAACTTTCACAGGAAAAAGGCATGATCTCTGAAAAATCGGGAGAATTTTACCTGAAAGTATGGTATAATTATAACAATTTTAGAAAATACCGGGAACGTGCACGGGAGGGCTTGATATGGAACGCAGAGAACCCACGCAAAAGGCGCTGGTGCTGGCAGGCGGCGGTGCGCGCGGCAGCTATCAGGTAGGCGTCTGGCGGGCTTTGATGGAGCTGGACTGGCACCCGCAGATCATCACCGGCACCAGCGTGGGCGGGCTGAACGGCGCCATGTTCGTGCTGGACCTGTACGAGACTGCCCGGGATATGTGGCTGACCATCCGCAGCCGGGATGTGATGGAGCTGCCGGAGGAAAACGCCGACCTTTCCGCCCTGCACCAGTTTCTGCGCCGGGTGGTAAAGGAAGGCGGCATGGACGTGACTCCGCTGGAGGAGATCGTGGAGCGGGTGCTGGACGAGGACGCGCTGCGGGCAGCGCCCATCCGGTTCGGCATCGTGACGGTGGAGCAGCGCGGGCTGCGCCCCCGGGAGCTGACGCTGGAGGATATCCCTGCCGGGCAGGTACGGGACTACCTGATGGCTTCGGCGGCCTGCTTCCCCGCATTGCGGGCGCGGCAGATCGACGGGGTAAAGTTTCTGGACGGCGGGTACAGCGATAATATGCCCACCGGCCTTGCCAAGACCATGGGCGCAGAGGAGCTGGTCTGTGTGGACCTTGAGGGCGTGGGCATCACCCGCCCCAACCTGACCGGCCTGCCCACCACCATGATCCGCAGCTACTGGGAACTGGGCGATATCCTGCACTTCGACCCCGACACCGCCAAGCGCAACATGGAGCTGGGCTACTACGACACCCTGCGCGCCTTTGGCCGCATCCGGGGCTGTGCCTACGCGGTGGACAGCGGTGCGGACAGCAGCGCCGATGCCGAAGCCTTCCGCGCAGCCTTTGACGCAGTGCAGAAGGAGGTGCGGGAGAAGTACCCTGTCACCCTGACCGCCGACGCTGCTTTGCTGCTGGCACGGATGAAGGACGCCCAGCTTGCCCCGCTGGAAGCCGCCGCTGAGGACGCCGGGGTAGACCCCACCCATTTCTACACCACCCGGACGCTGGCCGAGGCGTTTCTGGCCGCGTGCGACAAAGAGCGTATGGAAAGCTTTGCCCCGCTGTTCACGGGCAGCAGCACCGCCGGGCAGGCAGCGCTGGCCGCTTTGCTGCCCAATACATTCTTACAGGCGCTGGTGTGGCGCACTTTGACCACATCGGCTTTGCCGGAGGTGACAGAAGATGAAGGTTTATAAAGGCGTATCCGCATCCCCTGGGCTGGTGCTGGGTCAGGTGAGCCGACTGGAACATCATGTGGAGACCTTCAGCCACGGCCCTTTCAACCCGGAGCGGGAGCTGCGGCTGCTGGCAAATGCCGTGCACACGGCGCAGAATGAACTGGACTCCATGGCGGAGCGCGCCGCCCCCACCGAGCAGGCCATCTTTTTGTTCCAGAGCATGATGCTGGACGACGAGGGCATGATGAACGAGGTGCGCTTTTGCATCAATGCGGGCATCAGCGCCTCGGCGGCGATGCATCAGGTGGGACAGCGCTACGCCGACCAGCTTGCCAACATGAAGGATAACCCCTATATGCAGTTGCGCAGCGTGGATATTCTGGACGCCACCCGCCGGGTGATCAATATCCTGACCAACCGCCCCCGGGTGTGGCTGGCGCTGGATCATCCGGTGATCCTTGCCGCCGACCGGCTGATGCCCACCGACCTGTTCAGTGTGCCCTCCGGCATGATCTTGGGTGTCATCACCGCCGAGGGCAGCGGCCAGAGCCATGCGGCCATCA
>OLBQ01000499.1_pt1 | contig 8004 bp, 9 predicted proteins | sample 1607741 | NCBI WGS metagenome assembly OLBQ01 (sample SAMN02674693, study PRJEB24791) | human gut metagenome, SKBSTL018 | isolation source: stool | host: Homo sapiens | place: USA | reverse complement strand
ATGCTCTATGGTGGGGGAAAATACTACAGAGATCATGTCATTCATGTATTTAGAGTTTGGCTTCTGGGATTACAGTGTTTACTTGATGACGATGGAAAATATTAAAAAAAAATTGAGATTCAGCGAGATGTTGAGATTAATTGTTTTGAAAAGATTAGTATATGGTCAATGATAGCACTTACACATGATTTGGGATATCCTTTGGAAAAGGCTCAGGGTATTATTGATCGTACAAAGGATATGATGAAGTGTTTTATTTCAAATCCAACGGTGTCTATGGATTTGTCATTTAATGGTATTCAAACTAATATGAATGACTTTGTGGTTAGATTTATTAGTTCGAAAATGATTGAGGTAAATAATAAGTGCCCAAAGGAAGAGTGCGATGAAATTGAAAGAAGGTATGTTGCCAGAATACAGCCCAAATATTATAATAAATTTCAAAAGTCTCTGGAAAGGTATAATCATGGTATATTGAGTGCCATCATATTATATAAATTACTACGCTATTTCCTTGAGTCTGACTTCAATATTAATGAGGACTATCAGTTTGGACAGGAGGAAGCACGGCAATTTTATATTCATCGTGAAATATTAAGAGCTGTGGCATCTCATACGTGTAGAGATATATATCATCTGGACATGTTGAGTTTTTCTTTTTTACTAATTGTTGTGGATGATGCACAGGAATGGGGAAGAAAAAGAATTTCTGAGTTATACGTTAATAAGGATTCTTCATATGAGTTTTGCTCTATTGTTCCATCATTTGACGTTCATGAAAGCCAACATAGAGATGAAACTATTAAAATACATTCATTTAAGGCAAAAGAGAAGTTTTCGTTTAAAAATGAAAGTGATTTAAGAGATACATTTTTAAGCTTATATAAGCAATGCAGAGGATATAAAGAGATTTTCAGAGATGGACAAGATACAATTAGGCGCAACTTTAATTTTGAAAAACAATGTGATATTAGTTTCGAAAATACAAAATCGGTAAATTTTGTAGTTCAACTAATCATATCATACGATGATAGACCTAGATTTACCATAACAGTATCAGGAGATACTCCAAGGGCACTAAATAAATTTGGTGTTAAATACTTTGAAGAGATATTTAAACCTTATATGGTAGAAAAATTAGAAAGCAGTTCAAAAGAATATAGTAATACATATGAGATTATTGACCAGTCTGAGTGAATTACGATTAACTGCTAAAACTCCGCATGGAGAGGTGCCATATTGGAGTAAGGTAAGTACTGTCTCTGCGAAGGATATATTATCGTATTGCAATAAAAAGTACTTTGATAATTTATGTCAAGTAGGTTGCCCAAATTATTCAAGCAAGTGGTCATGTCCACCATATTCGCCTGCATATAAAGATTTTTCTAAAAACTATCAAAAACTTTGTGTAGTTTTATTAGGATTAGATATGTCAAGTCTTGATTACATAAAACAAGATTATTTAAAGATTAAAGCTGCTAATTCTATCTTGAAAAGTCGAATCGATAAGGTTTTAAGGGCTTGTAAAGATGATGATGAAAAATATATATCTACTGGAAGCTGCAGACTGTGCAAACCATGCCATAAAAAATTGAATGAACCCTGTGCACATCCTGATATACGCACATTTAGTTATGAAGCATTAGGGGTTAACGTATCATCAATGGTTCATGATATATTTGGTATAGATTTATTATGGTACGCAAAAGGTTCGTTGCCATTGTATACGTGTGTTGTGGCAGGATTACTTTCAAATCAAATGATGTTGGATGATAGAATTATAGCTAAGATAAAAGAATTTCGTTGAGTAAACCCTCAGTTTATACATAATGTGTAAACTGAGGGTTTGCTGCATAAAAGACAAGTTATAGAGAATAAAAGTAAAAACATTGAATATACTGATACAAAAAACAACAAATATTAAGAAGTGTGTTGACTATATCACAGAAAGGTGTTACTATGACTTTGGAGGTGCAGGAGATGATTACTTATGTTAAGATGCATAATTTTATGTCATTTAAGGATGTGTTGTTTGATTTTAGGAATGGAAGAAAGGGTGCGAAGAAATTCATTTCCATTTATGGTGAAAATGGTAGTGGAAAGTCTAATTTTGTTACCTGCATTGACTTGCTAAGGAAGTCTATTGAATCTTTTTATATGATAGGTGAAACTGGAAGGATAGCTGAATTTGCAAAAGAGAAAGATATTCCACAAGAGATAGTGGAGATGCTTGTTAAAAGCTCTAACATCCAAAAATACATTGAAAGTTGTAGAATGATTGAATGTGATGAGGCAACTCAAGTTGAATATGGATTCCAGACTAGTGGGCATGAGGGGTATTATATCATGTCTTTTAAAGAGCGGTTTTTATATGAAAAGCTTTATTATTTTACAGGAAAACAGAGAGGCGTTTTGTATGAGATAGATTATACAAAAGAAAATCCGAAAATAGATTTTTCAAACAAACTATTCAAGAGTAAGAAGATTGAGCTTGAACTTAGGGATGAAATCAGCAAATATTGGGGTAAACATACCTTATTGAGTATCTTTAATAAGGAAAGAGAGGAGAAGAATGAGGAGTATATTAAAGAAAGCTATTTAGACTATGTATTTGATATAATTGATATGCTAAAGGATACTACAATTCATTGTAAGAAATCATCGTCTTCTGGTAGTGAAGTAAATTCTTATAAACCTGCAAATGTGTTAAGAGACTTGAGAGAAGGAAAAATTAAGAAAGATAAGGAAGATTTACTGGATCGGTCTGAAAGGATTATTCGTGATTTTTTTACGCAGGCATATTCTGATATTAAAGACGTATATTATGACAGGAAAATAGATAGTGATGTAATTCTGTATAAATTGTTTGTCAGGAAGATGATTGGTGGGAAAATCAGGACACTTTCTTTTGATAATGAATCAGCCGGAACGCAGCATATTATTGATATTATCCGTTCTCTATTGGGAGCGTTTTGTGGAGTAACAGTTGTTTATGATGAAATAGATGATGGAATACATGACCTACTTTTGAAGAATGTATTGGAATCAATGATAGACGATATAACAGGACAGCTTATTATTACAACACACAATACGTATATGTTGGAGAGTATTGATATTAAATCGGTATATTTGATTAATGTTGATTATCAGGGAAATAAAGAGGTGAAGTGCTTAGATAAGTATCCAAGAATTCAGGGAACAAATAATCCTAGAATTATGTATTTAAAAGGCCTGTTTGGTGGGGTGCCAATTGTAGATATATTGGATTACGATACAATATTACAGGAGCTGGATGATTCGTCAAATGTAGAAGGAGGCGATTAAAAGTGTCTCATGATACATTGAATTATACGAGATGTGCAGTTATTGTTCATGGAAAATCGGAGTTTGCGTTAGTAAAGTATATTTACACGAATTTACATTTATCGGTGAAAATTATTGCGAAAGATAAAGGGCGTGGTAGTATTCAAATAAATGGATTACCAGAATATCTTATGAAAAAGCAGTTTAGGACACTTAAAGCATTTGCAGATGAGTTTTCTGTGGAATATGATAGAAAAACAAAACGCCTAATTAATTTTAAACTTTTTATTATAATGGATACAGATGATTGTGATGAGATTACAAGATCGAAATATATTTCCAAAGAACTGTTTGATGGTCATCCTTTAAAAGATTATATTGTTCCTTTATATAATGATACAAATTTGGAGGACGTAATGATAAAATCTGGAATAATGGTTAAAAGGATTCCTGATGCACAAAAAGGTTCATATTATACAAAGATTTTTCCGATTAATACCAAGCCTTTAAGTATTGATACGGTAAATCAGGTTAGAATATTTGCCAAGAAAATCGATGGTGTTAAAGAAACGAATATGCTGGCGTTTGTTGAATACTGTTTCCAACAAATGCCGGGAGAAGAATTATGGGGATAATAATATGGATAAAACAAAGAATATTTTTGTTTCGCATTATCATACTGATGCAGATAGTATTTTAAAGTTAAAATCGTTACTTGATAGGCATGGCCTGAAAATGAAGGATAGCTCAATTTATGAGAGTAAAAATCCTAATAATGCCAATAATGAAGAATATATAAAATCACTTATTCGGCCACGAATTGATTGGGCTGGAACAACAGTGGTATTAATAGGTAAGAATACAAGTAAAAGTGATTATGTAAATTGGGAAATAGAACATGCGGCAAGTAAGGGAAAAAGAATTGTTGGAGTGTATTTGCAAGGCGAAAGTGATAGTGAAATTCCAGAAGCGTTGAATAAATATGGGAATTCACTTCAGAAATGGAATGGAGAAAGCATTATTTCGGGAATTACCGGAGATAATACATGGAATGGACCTGGCAGAAATTGGGCCACGGAAAGAGTAACCTGCTGAAAGAGGAGATGAATAGATGAATTTGTATTCATATGTAATTACCAGAGATTATGGATTTGCACCAAATCCATTTTGGAATATTTGTACATTAGCAACTTGCAAGCCGCAGATTCGAGAACATGCATTAAAGGGAGACTGGGTAGCTGGATTTGGAAGTGCACATACTGAAATAGCAAAGAAAATGGTCTTTTTAATGCAGGTTGATGAAGTGTGTACGTTTGATGAGTATTGGGATGATTCAAGATTTTTCATAAAAAGGCCTCGTTTTGATGGAAATTATCAGCAATGTTATGGTGATAATATTTATCATCATGTTGATGGTGAATGGATGCAGGAAAATTCACATCATAGTTATGCTGATGGGATAAACCAGAATAATCTTGTTCACGATACGAGAATAGATAGGGTATTGATATCTTTTCACTATTGGTATTTCGGAGATAATGCTATAACGCTTCCACCGGAGTTTTCAGATGTAGTTGCAACTGGAAGAGGATACAGAAAATATCAAAATTCCGATTGTGCTGATACTATAGCTTGGGTTGAGAAAAAGTATGAGCTTGGCCAGCAAGGTTTGCCTTTTATGTGGAAGAAAATAAAGAACTTTGCCAGATTTGAAGGTGAAAGGTGATGGAAGAAGGGTCATGAACAATATAATGAATATATTTGACGTTGGATTAGATGGATGGAATATTATATATGTAAGGTTTAATTGGGTTGCAGTAATCGTTCTAATAATAGCATTTTTAATTCTTTCATTTATATTAAAAAGAGTCGTAAATATAGCTAATAAACATTGTATAATTTTTGATGAGATAATTTTAGGTATAGGTAGGAACAGTAGTGTTAAACTAAAATATAATAGGAAGGATCAGGAAGTCGCATATAAATTGTGGGTGGAGTTAAGTACACGAAAAATAGGGTTACCGTTTGATCAGGAAAATGATGTTATAACTGAAGTGTATAACTCTTGGTATGATTTTTTTAAGATTGCAAGGGAATTATTGAAGGATATTCCAGCTAGCAGACTTCCGTATTCTAATGATTTAATTAAACTTACTGAAAGAGTGCTTAATGTGGGGTTACGTCCGCATTTAACAAAGTGGCAGGCAAAATATCGGAAATGGTACAATAATGAATTTATTAAAAAAAACAATAAAAAATCTGAGACACCACAAGAAATTCAAAAACGATATCCTGAATATTCGGTGCTTGTAGAAGATTTGGTATTAACAAATAAAAGGATGATTGAGTACAAAGACCTAATGGGCAAAATAGCTTTTAATAGGTAATATAAAATGAGTAGTGGCTTATATTTGTTGGGTGTTTATGATTCCTTACCTTGTCAAAATTTAGCTCTCATTTTTGTCAGGCAACTGCTCATTTCATTGCCACATTGCTCATCATCTCCATAGAATGAAACATCAGATTGGGTTGGACATATTGTAGGCTATTTTGTTGAATAAATTGTGCAGACGATGCAATGATTTAAATTGTATTTTACATGGCAATCCGCTATACTAGTATTAAGTATAGCGGATTATTTTTTGGAGGCTTTTATGGCAAGTACTTTGAAGTTACCGGTTGGAATTGAAAATTTTGAGGAAATTCGTAAACTGGGTTTCTATTATATTGACAAGACAAGGCTTATTGAGCAGCTCTTACAGGGATGGGGGAAGGTTACTCTTTTTACCCGCCCTCGCCGTTTTGGTAAGACTCTCAATATGAGCATGCTAAAAAGCTTCTTTGAGATAGGCACAGATAAGACCTTGTTTGATGGCTTATATATTTCAGGCAATAAAGAGCTTTGTGATGAGCATATGGGGAAGTATCCTGTTATATTTCTTTCATTCAAGGGTGTGGATGGTTTAGACTTTACTACGGCAAGACGTATGCTGTGTGCTATTTTAAAGGATGAGCTTGACAGACATTACTATTTGAAGACCAGTGATGTATTGACTGATGAGGATAGAACACTGTTTACAAAGATGCTTCATGGGCAGGATGACAATATTGAGGATAGTATACGAATGCTTTCAAAGCTGTTGTATAAGCACTATGGTCAGAAAGTAGTTATTCTCATAGATGAGTATGATGTTCCACTCGACAAGGCTTTTCAGAATGGCTACTACAAGGAGATGGTTTCTCTCATCAGGGGGCTTTTCGGGCAGGCGCTTAAGACCAATGAGTTTTTACAGTTTGCGGTGCTCACAGGTTGTCTTCGTGTGTCAAAGGAGAGCATTTTTACAGGGCTCAATAATTTTGAAATCAATTCTATTGTGGATATCGACCATGATGAGCAGTTTGGCTTCACTGATGATGAGGTTATGAAGCTGCTTTTAGACTATGACAGGAGCGAGAGGTACCCGGATGCAAAGGAATGGTATGATGGCTATCATTTTGGTAATGCGGATATTTATTGTCCGTGGGATGTGATTAATTTTGCTAAGAAGCTTGTTTCAGATCCGTCAGCCATACATTTTAGGAGTGCCTCTTTTTTAGTCCACAATTCAAAAAATGTGCCGAGCCTGTCAAAAGCGTTGCCGAGCAATTTCATCTCGTTGTCGCAGAAAACAATTTTTCCGAGCCTTATACCATTGAGAAATCGAATTTCTTCAATATCACACCCGACTTCGAACCCCGACAACGCAAAAAGCACATAGCTTCCGCTGTGCGAAATATTGAAACAAAGCCCGTTGTCACATTCGGGCTTGCCGAATTCATTCACGGTGATTTTTGCACCGCCAAGAAATTTGTTCATAAACAATCCGCCTGCAATGCAACGCAGTTTATCGTCAGCTCTGCGGCATCTTTGAACACGCTCCGCTCTTTCGGGAGAAAGCTCACCGACTCTGTCAAAAGAAATTTTGCGGATATCGGTTATAAAAAGCCGTGTTTTCATATCAATAGCCACGAAGTGCGTCAAGCGAATCATCGGACATAATCCAATCGTTCACATCAATTTCAGTAAATTCGGTTTTGTTGTTTCTGACAATAACCTTGTCAATACCTGCGTTGATAACCATACGCTTGCACATTGCACACGAAGATGTGTTCTGAACATACTCGCCGTTTGACATCTCCTTGCCGACAAGATAAAGCGTTGCGCCAATCATCTGTTCTCTTGATGCATGAATAATAGCGTTCGCCTCGGCGTGAACGCTTCTGCAAAGTTCGTAACGCTCGCCACGGGGAATGTTGCGTTCCTGACGGATACAAAATCCCAAATCACAGCAATTTTTTCTGCCTCTCGGAGCGCCTGTATAGCCTGTTGAAACAATCTGGTCGTTGTTCACGATAATCGCACCAAAATTTCTGCGCAGGCAAGTTCCCCTTTCAAGCACAGTTTCGGCAATGTCAAGATAATAATTAATTTTGTCAATTCTGTCCATATAAAAACACCGTCCGTTATCATAATTTCAAATTCGGTCAAGTATATTTTAGAGTAGTCGAAAGCAGTATCAGCCTTTGAGCTTTTCAACACAATCTCTGCATACATATTTTCCGCCGAATGCAATCAGATTATCAAGAGTATTGCAAAAAACGCACTTGCTCTCTGCCTTTTTAATCGTAACGCACTCATCGTCAGCATCAATGTGAAGA
>OLBQ01000483.1_pt1 | contig 8194 bp, 3 predicted proteins | sample 1607741 | NCBI WGS metagenome assembly OLBQ01 (sample SAMN02674693, study PRJEB24791) | human gut metagenome, SKBSTL018 | isolation source: stool | host: Homo sapiens | place: USA | reverse complement strand
GCTCCCGAACCTGACCCTGAACCAGCCCCGGAAGCCGCTGGGCAAGTACGGCAGGCTGCGCCGGACGTACCTGAAGGAGCATCGCCCGGTGCTGTACAACACGATGCTCCTGAACGGGAGCCTGTACCCGCACCTGATGGAGGTGGAGCAGACAGCAGAGAACCGGATGCAGCAGACCATGGCGCAGCTTCTGAAACAGACCCCGGCCCCGGACAAGGAGAGCCAGCAAATGGCGTGGGTGCAGCACATGAACAGCCTGAAAGCGCAGGCCGAGGAACTGGTGCTGACGGAGCTGATCTACAGCTAAGTTTCTTCGATGCCGCCATCCCTACGGAAGCCCAGCAAATCGAGAAAATCGACCAAGCGGAGAGCGAAAAAACGCCCTCCGCTTTTGTTTTGTCGCAGGCTGAAATTGAGAACGAGCTGCGGCGGCATGGTTCAGGGTTTGCAGGCGGCAAGCAACGCATTATGGCACTGTACCAGACCCAGCCTGACCGAAAACTCCGTGCCAAGGCGTTGGCAAAGGAGTACGGCATCGGTGGGCACTCCCACGATTTTCTGGACGGAAGCCGGGGTTTTGTGAATCACGACTGGAAGGGACTGGAATTTGACCATTACCCCGACCACCAGAAAATCACCCTGAAATGGGCGCAGGTGGAAAAGTATATCGACCTTATGATTCAGTCCGACCGCTATCTGACAGATGAGGAAAAGGAACAGCGTGCTACCAGACAGGAAGCATCCAACTACAATGTCGGGGATGAAGTTGTGGTAGACCTGCCCACCAGAACGATTGAAGGTGCCATCGGCTATGTTGGCGAAACCGATGTGCGCATCGACACCAGTGCGCACGGGCAGTCTTGGGACAATGAGGTTATTAACAAGCAGCAGTTTGAGCAGGGGCTGCGACAGAGTGCGACTGCTCAGCGTGTGGATAAAATGCTGGCGCAGGCAGAAGCCATCGCCAAGGAATCCGAAGTGCCTGAATACGAACGTTTCTCTGTCCGAAAAGTCGTTGACGGTAAAATGCCGCTTTTTGCTATCTGGGATGATCTTTATGATGACTACTATGAAACCAATCACGCCGTTCCACAGTTTTCTAACGAGAAGCAGGCAGAATCTTATCTGGAAAATCTGAAAAAAGAAGTTGCAGACAGAGAAGCCGCCGAGTGGCTCAAAGTCGAACACGCAAAATTTTTAGCAGACAAGGACGAGCCGGAGCCGTCTGACGAAGAACTGGATGAACTGCCGATCTCAACGGTCATTGACGGCGAAGTGCAGACTTTCCCGGATGCCGCAGCTTTGGATAAAGCCGTCAACGCAGAACCTGAGTCTGAACCTGTCGGGAATTTCCACATCACAGATGAACATCTGGGCGAGGGCGGCGCAAAACAGAAATATGCCCGGAACATTGAAGCCATCTGCACCCTGTTCAAGCTGGAACAGGAGCACCGTGGTGCCACCGCCGAGGAGCAGCAGGTGCTTTCCCAGTATGTGGGCTGGGGCGGTCTGTCAGATGCCTTTGACCCCGGCAAAGATAGTTGGGCGAAAGAGTATGCGGAGTTGAAAGGGTTGCTCTCCGAGGATGAGTACGCTGCCGCCCGCAGCTCCGTGCTGAATGCCCACTACACCAGCCCCACCGTTATCCGTGGTATCTACGATGCCGTAGAGCGCATGGGTTTCCGCAGCGGCAACATCTTGGAGCCGTCCATGGGCGTGGGCAACTTCTTCGGAATGCTGCCGGACACCATGGCAGATAGCCGCTTGTACGGCGTGGAGCTGGACAGCATTACCGGGCGCATTGCCAAGATGCTGTATCCGCAGGCTGACATTACCGTGGCTGGCTTTGAGACCACCGACCGCCGTGATTTCTATGATCTGGCGGTGGGCAATGTGCCTTTCGGTCAGTATAAGGTCAACGATAAGGCGTACAACAAGCTGGGATTCTCCATCCACAATTATTTCTTTGCGAAAGCCATCGACCAAGTGCGTCCGGGCGGCGTGGTGGCGTTCGTCACCAGCCGCTACACCATGGACAGCAAGGACAGCACCGCCCGCAAGCACATGGCAGAGCGTGCCGATTTGCTGGGTGCTATCCGTCTGCCGAATAATGCGTTTCGCGCCAATGCTGGCACGGATGTTGTCAGCGACATTATCTTTTTGCAAAAACGTGACCGCCCCATTGACCATGAGCCGGACTGGGTGCAGTTGGGCAAAACAGAAGATGGCTTTGCCATCAACCAGTATTTCGCAGACCACCCGGAGATGGTTCTGGGCGTACTCTCCACCGAAAGCACCCAGTATGGACGAGAGGAACTGACGGTTGCGCCCCTTGAGGGCACCAGCCTTGCCGACCAACTTGCAGAAGCAGTACAGCATATTGAGGGGCAATACGCCGAAGTTGAGGTGGAAACACCAGATATTGCGGATGCCGAAAATGAGAAGCACATTCTCCCGGCTGACCCGGAGGTCAAAAACTTCTCCTATACCGTAGTGGACGGCGAAGTTTTCTACCGGGAAAATTCCGTGATGACGCAGGTAGAACTGTCCGACACCGCCAAGGGGCGCGTCACCGGCATGGTGGAACTGCGCCAGATCGTCAACGACCTGATCGACCAGCAGTTGAACGACTACCCAGACGAGGATATCAAGGCAACACAGGAGCGTTTGAACGCCGCCTACGATGCCTTTACCGCAAAGTACGGCTTGCTGAACGACCGCAAAAACGGGCGGCTGTTTGAGCAGGATTCCTCGTATTATCTGCTGTGCTCGCTGGAAAATCTGGACGAGCAGGGGCAGCTCAAGAGCAAGGCTGCAATGTTCACCAAGCGCACCATTCGCCCGGAGCGCACCGTCACCAGCGTGGATACCCCCAGCGAAGCGTTGGCGGTGTCCATCGGGGAGCATGGCAAGGTAGATTTGCCCTATATGGCAGAACTGCTGGGAACCCCCGGTGAGTACGGGCGCATTATCACCGAACTTTCCGGTGTGATCTTCAAAGACCCTGCCGCCGACCCCACCGACCCGGAAGCAGGCTGGCAGATGGCAGACGAGTACCTGTCCGGCGATGTCCGGGCAAAGCTGCGGATGGCACAGTTCGCCGCTGAGACCAACCCGGAATTTGAGGTCAATGTGGATGCACTGACCAAGGCACAGCCCAGAGAACTGGAAGCCTCAGAAATTGATGTGCGGTTGGGCGCAACATGGCTGAACCCGGATATTATTCAGAAGTTTATGACCGAGACGTTCCAGATTCCCTACTATCTGCGCCATGCAGTCAAGGTGAGATATTCTCCTTATACCGCAGAATGGCGTGTAGAGGGCAAGACTGCCACCGGCAGAGGGGATATTATCTCCTCCGAGACCTACGGCACATCCCGTGCCAACGCCTATAAGATTCTGGAAGAAACCCTGAACCTGAAAGATGTCCGCATTTACGACACCATCGAGGATGCCGAGGGCAAACCTAAACGTGTGCTGAACAAGCGAGAGACCATGTTGGCACAGCAGAAACAGCAGGTCATCAAGGACGCTTTTGCCAACTGGATCTGGCAAGACCCCCAGCGGCGCATCTCGCTGGTAAAACAGTATAACGAACTGTTCAACTCTACCCGCCCTCGTGAATACGATGGCTCCCACATCCATTTTGTCGGCATGAACCCGGAAATCACCCTCCGGGAGCACCAGCGCAACGCCATCGCCCATGTGCTTTATGGCGGTAATACGCTGCTTGCACACGAAGTTGGTGCGGGCAAAACCTACGAAATGGCGGCATCCGCTATGGAAGCAAAACGGCTTGGACTGTGCCAGAAAAGCCTTTTTGTGGTGCCCAACCATTTGACGGAGCAATGGGCAAGCGAGTTTCTGAACCTCTACCCCAATGCGAAACTTTTGGTGGCACGGCGCAAGGACTTTGAAACCGCCAACCGTAAAAAATTCTGTGCCCGCATCGCCACCGGCGACTACGATGCCGTTATCATCGGCCATTCGCAGTTTGAGCGCATTCCGCTGTCCTTTGAGCGGCAGGAGCGTATCATTCAGGAGCAGATTTATGAAACGCTTGCCGCCATCAATGAGCTGAAAGTCCACGCAGGCGAGAATTTCTCCATCAAGCAGATGGAAAAGACCCGGAAAACGCTGGAAACCAAGCTGGAAAAACTGCGCTCCGATGAGCGCAAGGACGATGTGGTTACCTTCGAGCAATTGGGTGTTGACCGCCTGTTTGTGGACGAGTCACACGCGTTCAAAAATTTGTTCCTCACGACAAAAATGCGTAATGTCGCAGGATTATCCACCAGCGAAGCGCAGAAATCCAGCGATATGTTCGGCAAGTGTCGCTATCTGGACGAGATCACCGGCGGGCGGGGCGTGGTGTTCGCCACGGGCACGCCCGTGAGCAACTCCATGACCGAGTTGTACACGGTCATGCGGTACTTGCAATACAGCACCTTGCAGCAGAAAAAGCTGACCCACTTCGACTGCTGGGCATCCACCTTTGGTGAGACGACCACGGCCATCGAACTTGCCCCGGAAGGTACAGGCTATCGGGCGAGAACGAGATTTGCCAAGTTCTTCAACCTCCCGGAACTGATGTCCATGTTCAAGGAGGTTGCGGACATTAAAACTAGCGACCAGCTTCATCTGCCGGTGCCGGTCGCAAAGTTTGAAACGGTGGTGGCAAAACCCTCGGAGATTCAAAAGGAAATGGTGCAGGAACTGAGCAAACGTGCTGCAGAAATCCACTCCGGTGCAGTAGATGCCTCCGTGGACAATATGCTCTGCGTCACAAACGACGGCAGAAAGATCGGCCTGGACGTTCGCTTGATGAACTCCATGCTGCCCGATGATCCCAACAGCAAATTGAACGTATGCGTTCAGAACGTGCTGAAGATTTGGGAGGAGGGCAAGGATCAGAAGCTGACCCAGCTTTTGTTCTGCGACCTCTCTACCCCGAAAAACGATGGCAACTTCAACGTCTATGACGATATTCGCAAAAAGCTGAGCGCTGCCGGTGTGCCGGAAAACGAGATCGAGTTCATCCACAATGCTGACACCGAAGCAAAAAAGGCGGCGCTGTTCTCCAAAGTGCGCTCCGGCGATGTGCGGGTTTTGCTCGGAAGTACGGCAAAAATGGGAGCCGGGACCAACGTGCAATCCCGGCTTGTGGCGGTGCATCACTTGGACGTTGGCTGGAAGCCCAGTGACATGACCCAGCGCAACGGGCGCATCATTCGACAAGGCAATATGAACAAGGAAGTCAAAGTGTTCAACTATGTCACAGAAGGAACGTTTGACAGTTACCTTTTTCAGACCCTTGAGAACAAACAGCGATTTATCTCGCAAATCATGACTTCAAAATCCCCGGTGCGCTCCTGTGAGGATGTGGACGAGCAAGCTCTGTCTTACGCCGAAATCAAAGCACTGTGCGCCGGAAATCCGCTCATCAAGGAGAAGATGGACTTGGATGTGCAGGTGGCAAAACTCAAGGTGTTGAAAGCCGACCACCAGAGCCAGAAATTCCGCCTGCAAGACAAGCTGCTGACCAAATTTCCGGCTGACATTCAGGAAGCGAACGCCCACATTGCCGGGCTGAAATCCGATGCACAGCTTGCCGCCGCTCATCCGCAGGGCAAGGAAGAGTTTTGCGGCATGGTCATCAAGGGCGTTGCCTACGACGAGAAAAAGACCGCCGGTGAGCGTCTGGTGCTTGCCTGCTCCGAACTGCCCAACGCCGAAGAAAAAGTGATCGGCAGCTACCGGGGCTTTGAGTTGTCTCTGCGGTTCGATGCTTTTCGCACGGAGTATCAGGCACTTTTGAAAGGGCAGCGGAAGTACACGGTTCCCTTGGGCAACGACCCACTGGGCAACATCATTCGTCTGGATAATTCGCTGAACAACTTCCCGGAGCGCATCACCGCCGCAGAGAATGAGCTGACCACCCTGCATCAGCAGCAGGCGGCGGCACAGATCGAAGTGGAGAAGCCCTTCCCACAGGAGGAAGAGCTGGCAGAGAAATCCGCACGGCTTGCAGAATTGAACGCTCAGTTGGATGTGGACGAAAAAAGCCACGAGCCGGAACAGGACGAGGAAGAACAGGCGGATGCACCTCGCCGCCCCTCGGTGCTGGCGGCGCTGGAGGAAAAAACGGACAAGCCGGAGCCGGTGAGGCCCTTCAAAAGCTATCTGGATAAGGACGGTGATGCCCGGTGAGGGAAAAACGGGACGAGATCATCATCCTGAGAACCACAAAAGCGGAGAAAAATCGTATCTATGAAAAGATGCTGGGCATAGGCATCCGCAGCCTGAGCGCCTATATCCGCAAGATGGCTCTGGACGGTTACTGCCTGCACCTCGACCTGAAGGAACTGCGCCGCATGGCTTATCTGCTCCAAATGTGCAGCAACAACCTCAACCAGTACGCCAAACGTGCCAACGAGTGCGGCAAAGTCTACGCCGCCGACATGGAGGACCTGCGGCAGCGGCTGGACGAGCTGATCGACATTGGCAGAAAAATTCTCGCTCGGCTGGCAGAACTCTAAAATTTTCCCCCGTAGTTGGAGGGCTGCGGGGGTACATAAGGGTTGACATCCTTGCAAAGCAATCGTTGACACCTTTATAATAGGGACGAAAGGTAGGTGCTGGACATGAGGTTCGTTTTTAAGATGATCGTTTTCCCGTTTTGGCTGCTTACGGCTTTCCTTGCGCTGATGCTGAAATGGACGCTGAACCTGTCAGCGTTTGTGCTGGCGCTGCCCATGCTGTATATCTTCGGCTGCGGCCTTTATACGCTGTACTGCCGGGAGTGGCTGCAATTTTTGATTTTGCTGGTGGCAGAGTTTGGATGCTTCCTGCTTATCACTGCTGGGACAGTCATTGTAGAAGCCGTGGAATGGTTCAGTGGTTGGATTGCAGAACTATAAAATTTTTATGCCGCCGATGTGCGGCATTTCCTTTTTGCCGGGAGGTGGTCAAACTGGCTGCAACACGATTGATTGCACTGCACAAAAACAAGGGAAAATCCGTTGCGGCCTGCCTGAAAAGCCGAACAGATTACGCCCAGAACCCGGACAAAACTCAGCAGGGCGAGCTGGTCAGCAGTTACGAATGCAGTCCCTTGACCGTGGATGAAGAATTTATGATCTCCAAACGCCAGTATGAACTGATGACTGGGCGCAGGCAGAAAAGTGATGTGATCGCATATCAGATTCGGCAGTCGTTCAAACCCGGAGAAATCACCGCCGAAGAAGCCAACAAGGTCGGTTATGAGCTTGCCGAGCGATTTTTGAAGGGTAAACACGCTTTTATCGTTGCTACCCACACCGACCGGGCACACGTCCACAACCACATTATTTACAATTCCACTGCCTTGGACGGAACCCGGAAATTCCGGGATTTTTTGTTATCTGGGCTTGCGGTGCAGCGACTGAGCGATTTGATTTGTCTGGAGCATCAGTTGTCCGTCATTGAAATCAAGCCGTACCGGGAGCGGCAAAAGCGCACCCTTTATCCCCCCAGAGAAAGCAATCGGGATAAGCTGTGTGCCATAATCGACAACATCCTGCTGAACGAGAAGCCCGAAGACTTTGAAGCCTTTCTTCAAAAGCTGGAACAGCAGGGCTATGAGATCAAACGAGGTAAGCACACTTCCGTCAAAGGCACTCGGCAGAAACGCTTTATCCGTTTTCGGACACTGGGCGCAGGGTACAGCGAAGATGAGATAAAGGCGGTCATTGCCAGAGAAGCCGAACATCGCCCACATCAAAAGCAGCCGCCGAAAGAGCAACCGTTCCACCTGTTGGTGGACATTCAGGCAAAACTCTCCGAGGGCAAGGGCGAAGGTTATGCACGGTGGGCGAAACGCTACAATCTGAAAGAGATGTCCAAGACCCTGATCTTTTTGCAGGAAAATAAAATCGGCAGCATTGAAGAAATGCAGGAGAGAGTAAATGCAACGACTGCACAGTATCACGAATTGGGCGATTCCATCAAGGCCGCAGAGCAACGTATGGCAGAGATTGCCGTGCTGAAAACCCACATCATCAACTACGCCAAGACCCGTCCGGTCTATGATGCCTACCGCAAGTCAGGGTACAGTAAAAAGTTTTTGGAAGCTCATCGGGAGGAAATCACCCTGCACAAGGCGGCGAAGGCTGCCTTTGACGAGGCAGGGCTACAAAAATTGCCGAAGGTCAAG
>OLBQ01000478.1_pt1 | contig 8260 bp, 8 predicted proteins | sample 1607741 | NCBI WGS metagenome assembly OLBQ01 (sample SAMN02674693, study PRJEB24791) | human gut metagenome, SKBSTL018 | isolation source: stool | host: Homo sapiens | place: USA | reverse complement strand
GCACCATGCGCATCGACACCCCCCACGACATGCCCACCCATCTGCTCCACGACCCGGAGCAGTATATCACCCGGGTGGGCCGTTTCCTGCGCAAGACCAGTCTGGACGAGCTGCCCCAGCTGTGGAATATCCTTGTGGGCGATATGGCAGTCATCGGTCCGCGCCCGGCCCTCTGGAACCAGTACGACCTGCTGGCCGAACGGGACAAGTACGGCGCAAACGACGTCCGCCCCGGCCTGACCGGCTGGGCGCAGATCCATGGCCGCGACGAGCTGGAGATCACGGAGAAAGCGAAGCTGGACGGCTGGTATGTGGAGCATATGAGCTTCTGGCTGGACGTCAAATGCTTCTTCGGCACCATCAGGGCTGTGGCCGACCACGACGGCGTGGTGGAGGGCGGCACCGGGACGCTGCACGAAGAAGGAAAGTGATTCGTCCTTTCTCTTGATTTATCCCCCGAAAAGCGTATAATAAAACAGTACACAAGACACAGAAGGAGGATTTCCATGGAACGCACCTATATCAATGAGGTACAAAAGGAAATTGGCAGCACGGTCAAGGTGCAGGGCTTTATCGAGAACCTGCGCAACAGCAAATATATGGCCTTCATCGTGCTGAAGGATATTACCGGCAAACTTCAGATCACCGTCGAGAAGGAGGACCACCCCGAGCTGGTGGAAACCATCGACAAGCTGACCCCGGACTCTGTCATCACCGTCACCGGCAAGGTGATGGAGAACGACTACGTCAAGATGGGCGGCGTGGAGATGATCCCCGAGAGCATCGAGATCGAGAGCATCGCCAACGCTCTGCCCATCGTCCGCAAGGAGATCGCAGCCACCAAGAAAAAGAAGGCTGTGGAGCGCTCCAGCATCGACCAGCGCATCGACTACCGCTGGATCGACCTGCGCACCGACGAGAACCAGCTGATGTTCAAGGCACAGAGCTGCTTCGTCAATGCCATGCGCAAGTTCTTGCTGGACCGCAACTTCATCGAGATCCACACCCCGAAGCTCATCGCTGCTGCCAGCGAGAGCGGCTCTGAGGTGTTCAAGGTGGACTACTTCGACCGCAATGCCTATCTGGCACAGAGCCCCCAGTTCTATAAGCAGATGGCCATGGCTGCCGGCTTTGAGCGTATCTTCGAGACCGGTCCCGTGTTCCGCGCTGAGAAGAGCTACACCAACAAGCACGCTACCGAGTTCTCCGGCTTCGATCTGGAATTCAGCTACATCACCTCCTTCAAAGATGTGATGAAGATGGAAGAGGAGCTGCTGACCGCCGGTCTGCAGGCTGTTAAAGATAACTACGGCGACCAGATCAAGGAGTTGTTCGGACTGGAAGTCATCGTGCCCACCACGCCGTTCCCGGTGGTCAAGCTGGCAGACCTGTATAAGGCTCTGGAGGAAGAGTTCGGCTACACCGTGGACGAGAGCGAGAAGGGTGATCTGACCACCGAGGCCGAGCGCCTGAGCTACGACTGGGTCAAGAAGCACTATGGTCACGAGTTCCTGTTCATCACCGATTACTCCGCCGAGAAGCGCGCTTTCTACCACATGCGCGATGAGAACGGCGTGCCGCAGGGCTACGACCTGATCTGGCGCGGTGTGGAGATCACCACCGGTGCCCAGCGCGAGCATCGCTACGAGGTGCTGAAGAAGCAGGCCGAGGAGAAGGGTCTGGCCGATGATGTCAAGTTCTATCTGGAGTTCTTCCAGTACGGCTGCCCGCCCCACGGCGGCTTTGGTCTGGGCATCGACCGCCTGACCATGCTGCTGTGCGGCCTGAGCATCAAGGACGCCGAGTTCCTGTTCCGCGGCCCCAACCGCCTGACCCCGTGATTTCATAAAACCTTTCTGAGAGCTGCTGTGTGTTTGCATGGCAGCTCTTTTTGTTTGGTGCACCCTCTCAGTCAAATCCTTCGGATTTGCCAGATCCCCCGAAAGGGGGAGCTGGCGAACGAATGTGAGCCTGAGAGGGTTTGGCACACTGAAAGCAAGCAGTAAGTTCTACCTGCAGCGCCACACTTTCGAAGAAAGTGGCGCTGCAAATGCTGTTTCCCTTTACGACCCCCTCCGTGAAAAAGCAATTCAGGAAAATCCGCAGATTTTCCTGAACTGCAATTATAAAAATATTTTCCGCTAAAGATGCCCAGAGCAAAGCGGAGGGCGTTTAAGATCGTCCCGGCATAATAAGCGCTCCCTTTTCATACGATACAACGAGCACACCCACCCCTACGGGCGCGGTGCGCAGCGCAACAGGAAGGGGAGAAGGACCTTGGAGAAACAGGAACAGAACAGCATCTGTCGCGAGATCGGCGCACGCACCGGCGGGGATATCTACATCGGTGTGGTGGGGCCGGTGCGCAGCGGCAAATCCACCTTTATCAAGCGGTTCATGGAGCAGCTGGTGCTGCCCGCCATGTCCGGCTCTGCCGCTGCCCGGGAACGTGCCCGGGACGAGCTGCCGCAGTCGGCAGCGGGGCGCACCATCATGACCACTGAGCCGAAATTCATCCCGGAGACCGCCGTGCCCCTGCAGCTGGAAGGCGGCGGGGCGTGCCGGGTGCGGCTGATCGACTGCGTGGGCTACATGGTGGAGGGGGCCATGGGCCACGAGGAGGACGCAAAGCCCCGCATGGTCAAAAGCCCGTGGTTTGAACAGGAGGTTCCCTTTGACCTTGCCGCAGAGACCGGCACCCGCAAGGTGATCTGCGAGCACTCCACCATCGGGGTGGTGGTCACTACGGACGGTTCGGTCAGCGATATCCCCCGGGCGGGCTACGCAGAGGCCGAAAGGCGGGTCGTCACCGAGTTGGAAGCGCTGGGCAAGCCCTATATCATCCTGCTCAACAGCACCCACCCGGACGCGCCGGAGACCCGGCAGCTGGCTGAGGGTATGGCGCGGGACTACCGCCGCACTGTCCTGCCGGCAAGCTGTGTGGACTTGGACGCCGCCATGCTGGGGGAGATCCTGCGGCGGGTGCTGTACGAGTTCCCGGTGCAGGAGCTGGATTTTGCCCTGCCCCGCTGGGTGACCATGCTGGAGCCCGGACACTGGCTGCAAGCGCAGGTGTATGCAGCCGCCATGCAGCTGGCAGAGCGGGTGTCCCGCATGAAGGATCTGCCCACTGGAATGGACGCTCCTGCGCTGGAATGCGAGGCTGTGCAGCGCTCGGCAGTGGCGGGCGCAGACCTTGCCGCCGGCAGTGTGCGGGTGAGTGTGGAGCTGAAGCCGGAGATCTTTTATCAGGTGCTCAGCGAGCAGACCGGGCTGGACATCGGGGACGAGGCGGGGTTGATGCCCTGCATCATGGAGCTGGCCCGGGCAAAGCGCGCCTACGAGAAGGTGCGCAGCGCCTTGGAGCAGGTGGAAGCCACCGGCTACGGCATCGTGATGCCCTCCATCGACGAGCTGCATCTGGAACCCCCGGAGATCGTGCATCAGGACGGGCGCTGCGGGGTGCGGCTGCAAGCCTGTGCGCCCTCTATCCAGATGATGAAGGCCACTATCCATACAGAACTGAGCCCCATCGTGGGCACCGAGAAGCAGAGCGAGGACTTGGTGCAGAGCCTGCTGGCCGACTTTGCGGACGACCCGGTGCAGCTGTGGGAGTCCAACATCTTTGGCAAAAGCCTGCACGAGCTGGTGAACGACGGTTTGCAGAACAAGCTGCTCCACATCCCGCAGGAGGCCCGCACCCGCCTGCAGGAAACGCTGGAGCGGGTCATCAACGAGGGCTGCACTGGACTGATCTGTATCCTGATCTAAGGCGTATCTGAAAAAAATCCCCGCTCGCCGTAAGGTTTGCTTACAGCGGGCGGGGATCGTTCTGTCTTATTTTTCTTCCTCGGTCAGCTTGTTGATCAGCAGCTGATAGATCTCGTTGCCCTTCAGGATAAACTGCTTTTTCACCAGCTCGGCGCTCAGCCGGTCGGGCGCACCCAACTCCAGACAAAACAGCTCGCTGTCCAGCCCCTTTACGGTGCAGCGCACGGTGCAGTGACCATCGGCCTTTTCGGTGATGTGGGCGCTGTACTTGGCCTCCTTGCGGGCCCATGTCTGGCAGCGCAGCACGGCAGCCACCGCCCGCTCCCGCACGCTGCGGGGCAGGTCGTAGGCCAGCTCCTGCGCCACCTTGCGGCCTTTATCGGTAATGGTGTAGCTGTCGCCGGTCAGGGTGACCAGCGCCTGCTTTGTGATATCGTCCAGACAGGAGCCGATCTCAAAATAGTTGACAAGGGCTTCCTCCATCAGGGCGTTCTCGATCTCCTGCCGGGTAATGGGACCGGCGTTTTTCACCAGATAGCACAGCAACAGCCGGATCTCGGTGCTGCTGGTCAGGCCGCCGGGACGGACACCGGCGGTAAAAGCATCATTGGCGCTCATCGTTCCTTACATCCCCCTTGCACTTTCACATGGTATCAAAGGCCTGCGCCGCTGCCAAAAGGGCGGGCAGCGGGCAGACAAAAACTCTTTCTATTAGTATAAAGGCTTTCAACCCGGATTGCAAGCCGCAACGGCAAAATCTGTCTCAATGCGCTTGGGACATTCCGGTGTGGAGTACACCCACCTGTCCAGATGTCCCTCGGTGATGAAGTACCGCAGCTCAAACCGGTGGGGCTGGCTCAGGGCGTGGTTCACGATGACCAGCTTGATCTTCATCTTTTCCGGCAGAATGTTTTTGATGTAGACACTTACCGCCTGTCCGGGCGCAAGACCGGTGCAGCTCTCCGCAAGCCCGGCAAGGTTCGGCGCAATCTCCACAAAGGTGCCGTATTCCTCCACGCTGCGCACAATGCCCACCACCGTTTCGCCCACGGTGAACCGGCCGGCGTTCTCTGCCCATGTGCCCAGCAGCTCCCGGATGGTCAGCACAAAGCGCCCCTGCGCGTCCCGGTTCTTGATGGCACACAAAATCTGCTGCCCTACGCTGACTCGGTCGGCAGGGGAGGAGATGCGGCTTACCGACATACAGTCGATGGGTAGCAGAGCGCTGATGCCGCAGCCTACATCACAGAACGCGCCGAACGGCTCGATGTGGGTCACCGTACAGGGCAGGATATCCCCGGGCGAAAGGGTGTCCAGATACTCAGCCTTGCACAGCCGCTGCGCCTCGGCGCGGGAAAGCCGGTAGCAGGGTGTGCCGTCCTCGTCCGTGTCCAGCCCCTCAATGACAAAACAGGTGGGGCGTCCCACCCGGGTCAGCACCGCAATATCTCGCACGGTGCCCGCCTCGGCACCGTCTGCGCACTGGGCAAAGGGCATCACCGCCTTTACGCCGCCCAGCTCAAACCGCAGCTGCCGCCGGGTGTCAAAGGCAAGGGCAGTGGCCTGCAAAATTTCGCCGCTGGCCATGGCAGCCCGCAGCTCGGCAGGGGACAGACGGGCGGCAGAACGGTAACTGTTTTCGGTACGATAAGCTTGCATCATGTTTCATTCCTCTTTCTATATGGTTTTCGGATCTCTGTGCGATGCTACAACGATATGCAGCAGTGTGCGCAGATATTTGCATTTTGTGCGGCTTTGCATTATACTATATCTGTATGCGCAGCACCCGCTCAGCGGGCGGCGGCACACACTGGCTCTGCCGGGCGTTTGCGCGGCAGAAAAGAAGGGAGAGGTCGGATAAATATGGACGTCGCTGTGGGAGATACCATCCTCACCCGCAAAAAGCACCCCTGCGGAGCATCCAGCTTCGAGGTGCTGCGGGTGGGCATGGATTTTAAGATCCGTTGCACCGGCTGCGGACGCGAGGTCATGCTGCCCCGCGCCAAAATTGAAAAGAACATCAAAAAGGTGGTAAAGCCCGGCAGTGCGCAGTAGCACGGCCAACGCACCCGAACCGGAACGAATTTGTAAGGAGAACTGCAAGGATGCAAGATATTTCTTCCCGGATGGATGCGGTCTGCCGCCGCTTTGAGGAACTTTCCATGCGGCTGAACCAGCCCGATACTGCCGCCGACCCAGCACTGTTCCGCAAGCTGATGCGGGAGTATCACGATACAGAGCCGGTGGTGAAGGCTTACCGGGACTGGCAGACCGCGCTGGATCATCTGGCGCAGGCCAAAGCCCTGCTGGAGGAGCCCGGTTCACTGGACCCGGACTTCAAGCAGATAATACAGCAGGAAATCAGCGAAAAAAGTCAAGATGTGGCAAAGCTGGAAAATAATCTCAAAATTTTGCTGCTGCCCAAGGACGTGAACGACGGCAAAAACGTCATCATGGAGATCCGCAGCGGTGCCGGCGGGGAGGAAGCCGCTCTGTTTGCCCACAGTCTGCTGCGGATGTACACCATGTACGCCCAGAACCATGGTTGGACGCTGGAACTGCTCAACCTGAACGAGACCGAACTTGGCGGCGTAAAGGAAGCCATCATCTCAGTGGATGGCGCAGGTGCGTATAACCGTCTCAAGTACGAGAGCGGGGTGCACCGGGTGCAGCGTGTGCCGGAGACCGAGACCCAAGGCCGCATTCACACCTCCACCGCCACCGTGGCGGTAATGCCGCAGGCAGAGGAGGTGGACTTTGCGCTGGATATGAAGGACCTGCGCATTGACACCTTCCGCTCCTCCGGTGCGGGCGGTCAGCACATCAACAAGACCTCCAGCGCCATCCGTGTGACCCATATCCCCACAGGTACGGTGGTGGAGTGCCAGAACGAGCGCAGCCAGTTCCAGAACAAGGATAAAGCGCTGGAAATCCTGCGCAGCCGTTTGCTTGCGCAAAAACAGAAGGAACAGCAGGATGCCATCAACGCCCAGCGTCAGGGGCAGGTGGGCACCGGCGACCGCAGTGAGAAGATCCGCACCTACAACTTTCCGCAGGACCGCTGCACCGACCACCGCATCGGCCTGACCGTCCACAATCTGGAAAAGATCATGGACGGCAATCTGGACGAGGTCATTGACGCCCTTGCCACCCGCGAGCAGACTGAAAAGCTGCAAAGGCTGGGCGGGTAAAACCCGGTTTTGCGGGTGCAAAACCATCCAAACGACTGCCAAGCAAATATACTTTACAGATAGAAAGAACGATGATTCGTATGGAAATCAAAACCAGAGTTTTGCCTGCCGATGAAGCAGGCGTAGCCGAGGCCGCGCAGCTGCTGCGGCAGGGTCAGCTTGTGGCCCTGCCAACAGAAACGGTCTACGGCATTGCCGCCGATGCCCGCAACGGTGCGGCGGTGCGCGATATCTTTGTGGCCAAGGGACGCCCGCAGGATAACCCCCTTATCGTCCACGTCACCGGGCCGGAGATGCTGCCGGGTCTTGTCAGCGAGGTGCCGGAGCGCGCCCAGCTGCTGATGGCAGCCTTCTGCCCCGGGCCGCTGACCATCATCATGCCCCGCGGCCCCGAGGTGGCAGCGGAGTGCTGTGCCGGTCTGGACACCGTGGGCATCCGGATGCCCAGCCACCCGGTGGCACGGGCCGTCATCGAGGCCAGCGGCTGCGCCTTTGCGGCCCCGTCGGCCAACCTCTCCGGCAAGCCCAGCCCCACCAACGCACAGGACGTCTTTACCGATATGGATGGCCGGCTGCCCCTCATTCTGGACGGCGGCGAGTGCGACTGGGGCGTGGAGTCCACCGTCGTGTCGGTGGTGGGCGAAAAGCCCACCCTCTTCCGTCCCGGCCACATCACGCTGGAAGACCTCGAGCGTGCGCTGGGCGAGGAAGTGGAAGTCTCCAAGGCCATCCTCGAGAAGCTGCCGGAGGGCGCGGTCGTCCGCAGCCCCGGCATGAAGTATAAGCACTACGCCCCCAAGGCGGATGTGACCCTTCTGGATGGCACCTTCGAGCAGTTCAAAGCCTATGTGGATGCCCACGCCGCTGAGAATCCCAGCTGCCTCTGCTTTACCGGCGAGGCCGAAAAGCTGGGCGTACCCTGTGTGGAGTATGGCCGGGAGGGCGACGGAGCCGACCAGGCAAAGCACATCTTCCGCTCCCTGCGTGCACTGGATGAGCAGGGCGATGCGGTGGTCTACGCCCGCTGCCCCCAAAAAGACGGCCTGTCCATGGCCGTCTATAACCGCCTCATCCGCGCGGCTGCGTTCCGGGTGATAAAGCTATGATGACGCTGGGCATCACCGGCCGCAGCGGCTGCGGCAAATCGACGGTCACGGCGGTGTTCGCGGCCCGGGGCATCCCGCTGGCAGACGCCGACCAGCTCTCCCGAGAGATCCTGCTTCCGGGTTCACCGCTGCTGCCCCAGCTGGCTGAGCGCTTCGGGGCAGATAAGATCGGAAGAGCACACGTCTGAACTC
>OLBQ01000476.1_pt1 | contig 8281 bp, 6 predicted proteins | sample 1607741 | NCBI WGS metagenome assembly OLBQ01 (sample SAMN02674693, study PRJEB24791) | human gut metagenome, SKBSTL018 | isolation source: stool | host: Homo sapiens | place: USA | reverse complement strand
CGCTGCCTGATTTTTTATTTATTTTGTTATATTACGATTAAAGTTTCTTCGGTTCCTTCTTTTCAAAGAAGGAACCAAAACTCCCGTAAAACAACTCACGCACCCGGCAGCAGGGCAACGGCATCGCGCAGGATGGTGAGAGGGTCCTCGCCGCGCAGGACATGCAGGCTGATGTAGGGGCGGCCTACGGCGTTGTAGATCACGCGGTGCGGCATGGCATCCATCATGGCCCCCATCTGCGCCGGGGTCACAACATCGGTGTACAAAATCAGATTGTCGTTGCGCTGCACGATCTCCACAATGCCTGCGCGGGCGGCTGTCACGCGCACCAGGCTGATGTCCACCAACCCCTGCACACTGCGCGGCGGGTCGCCGTAACGGTCAATCAACTCATCCAGTACATCCGTGGCATCGTCACGGGTGGTGATGGCCGCAATCTTCTTGTAGGCTTCGATCCGCCCGGCGGCATCGGGAATGTAGCTTTCCGGCAGATAGGCATCCACCGTAATGTCAACAAGGCAATCACTCTTGTCCGGCGCAGCAGGCTCGCCGCGGGCGGCTGCAATGGCCTGGTTCAGCATTTTTACATACAGCTCGTAACCAACCGCTTCCATGTGGCCGTGCTGGCTGTGTCCCAGCAGGTTGCCCGCGCCGCGGATCTGTAAATCGCGCATCGCAATGCGGAACCCGGAACCAAAAGAGGTAAACTCCCGGATGGCTGAAAGCCGCTTGGAGGCAATTTCCGTCAACACTTTGTCGCGCTGGAAGGTGAAATAGGCATACGCCTTGCGGTTGGAGCGCCCCACACGGCCGCGAATCTGGTACAGCTGTGAAAGCCCCATGCGGTCCGCATTCTCAATAATCAGGGTGTTGCAGTTGCGCACATCCACGCCGGTTTCAATCAGGGTGGTGCAGACCAGCACGTCGATCTCGTTGTCCAACAGCTGCTGCCAAACCGAGGAAATCTGCTCCTCCGTCATTTTGCCGTGGGCGATGCCGACCCGCGCACCCGGCACCAGCTTTTGCACCTTGGCGGCGCACTGTTCAATGGTTTCGACTCGATTGTACAGGTAATACACCTGCCCGCCGCGGGCCAGCTCACGCCGGATGGCTTCGGCAATAATGGCATCGTCATATTCCAGCACATAGGTCTCAATGGGCTGGCGCTCAAAGGGCGGCTGTTCAATGGTGCTCATGTCCCGGATGCCGGACAGTGCCATGTTCAGCGTGCGGGGGATCGGCGTGGCCGAAAGGGTCAGCATGTCCACCCCGATAAAGTTCTCTTTCAGCTTTTCCTTGTGTTTTACGCCAAAGCGCTGCTCCTCGTCAATGATGACAAGGCCCAGGTCTTTGAACTTTACATCGTCCGAAAGCAGGCGGTGGGTGCCCACCACAATGTCCACTGTGCCGTCTTTCAGGCCGCGGATGGTCTCTTTCTGCTCTTTGGCGCTGCGGTAACGGCTGAGCAGCCCGATGCGGATGGGAAAGGCCTCCATGCGGGCGATGGCCGTGTTGAAATGCTGCCACGCCAGAATGGTGGTGGGGGCCAGGATGGCGCACTGCTTGCCGCCCATCACGCATTTGAACGCGGCGCGCAGGGCAACCTCAGTCTTGCCCACGCCGACATCACCGCACAGCAGGCGGTCCATCGGCCAGGGCTGCTCCATATCATGTTTGATCTCCGCCGCGCTGGAAAGCTGGTCCGGCGTTTCATCATAGGCAAAGCGCTGCTCAAAATCTCCCTGCCAGGTATCATCTGGTGGGAAGGCATGACCGTGCGCCCTTTTGCGGCGGGCGTACAGCTCAATCAGCTCCTTGGCCATCTGCTCGGTAGCGGCGCGCACCTTCTTGCGGGTCTTGGTCCACTCGGCCCCGCCCAGACGGCTGAGCTTGACATTCTCCGAATCCCCCGGCGCGGTGTAGCGGGAGAGCAGATCCAGCTGGGTGACGGGAACATACAGCACATCTTTTTTATCGTACTCAATGCGCAGGTAGTCTTTGGTAACGCCCTGAACCGCCATTCGCTGGATGCCCGCATACCGGCCAATACCGTGGTTCTGGTGCACCACCAGATCTCCCGGCGTGATCTCGGTCAGGCTGTTCAGGGCATCTTTGGCCTTTTTACGCTTTTTCTTCTGGGAGCTGGTTTCGCCAAAGGCACGGCCTGTCAGCAAAGCATACTTGGCAAACGGAAATTCGCACCCAGCGGAAAGGTGCCCCGCCAGAACCTGCACCAGCCCGGCAGCGGGGGCTGCTGCAGCATCGGTGGTAACCAGAATGCCTTTATCGCGCAGGTCGCGTGCCAGACCGGCTGCGGCACGGTCGGTGCCGGCCAGCAGGGTAACGGTATAACCGGCATCGCACAGCGGTTTCAAATCCTCCAGCAGCCCGGCGACTTCGCCATTCCAGGCAGGCAGGGAGTGAGCCGGGGCGTTGATGATATCTTTCAGCGGCTGATCCGGCATGCTGCGGGCAAAGTTCTCGGCACAGATGGTGCGGTAGTGTCCGGTTTTGGACCACAGGTAGCTTGGGTCCGCGTACAGGTTATCCAGCCCAGCGCAGAGGACGCCGTCCAGGATCAGGGATTTCAGTTCCTCGCCCCGGCGGTAGTAGTCGGTCGCGCGGTCGGCTTCCCGGATGGAAGCAGGCTCTTCGGCCACAAGGATCGGGTCGTCAAAATAATCCAGCACGGTGGCGGGATGGGGGTAGCGCACGGCCAGGTATTTGTCCATGTTGACCGGCACGGCACCGCCATCCAGCAGGTCCAGATCGGCGGCCATGCAGTCCGTCATGGCGGTTTTCTTTTTGCCGCGCTGCTTGGCCAAAAAGGCCCGAAGCTGCTCGGCGGCATCGGCAGGCTTGCCGAACAGAACTTCCCGCGCGGGGCTCAGGTAAAACTTATCAATGGCATCCTCACGGCGCTGGGTGGTCAGGTCAAAGGTGTGCAGGGTATCGATCTCATCGCCCCAAAATTCCATACGAACCGGCATTTTCTGGTCGGGAGCAAAAATATCCACAATATCGCCGCGCACAGAGAACTGGCCGGGGCCATCCACCTGGGCCCGGCGGGTGTAGCCGGCACCAAACAAAGCGGCCAGCAGGTCATCCCGCAGCAGAGTATCCCCCGCATGGAGGGTGCGGGTGTTGGCGCAGAAATCCTCTTTTGGGGTGGTGAACTGGGTCAGGGCTTCCGCGGGCACAGCCACGGCGCGCAGCCGCCCGCCTACCAGCTCGCCCAGCACAGCCAGGCGGCGGTACTCGTATTCGCGGGCGGTGCCCTCAATGGGGCGCAACACATAGTCTCGCGCCGGGAACACGGCGGCGGGAATGCCCAGCGTGTTCAGGTCGGCAGCAAAGCGGGTGGCTTCGGCCTCGCCGGGGGTCACGATGCACAGCGGCTTATCCAGCTGGCGGCACAGCGCGGCATACACCTGTGCGCGGCCGGATGCGGGCAGCCCAAACAGGGCGCATGCACCTTTGCCGGAAAGCGCGTGGCTCAGTTTTTTGTATTCGGTTGTGGTGGTAAACAATGCGTCAAACATGGTGCCTCCTGCGCTTGCGCATGATAGGGCGGGTGATGTATAATTTTGAGGATACGAGTAATACGAGAGTTTTTGCCCCTTCTTTGAAAAGAAGAAATCGAAAAAGTTCGGCAGAATAAAGAAATCAAATAATGCTGCAATAAGGAGCAGAATATAGAAAGATGACAAAACATAAAAATGTAGCGCTGGATGAGCTGCGTATTCTGGCGGCGCTGATGGTGCTGGGCGTGCATACCGGGCAGAAAGTTGGCCTGGGGGATGCCGCCGCGGTTGGCGCGCAGGGGGTGCAACTGTTTTTTGTGCTCAGCGGGTACCTGGCCGCGGCCAGCCTGAGCCGCCACCCGGAGCCGCTGCCGTATTACCAGCGCCGCATCCGGCGGATCCTGCCGCTGTACTGGCTGGTGCTGGTGCTGCGCTGGCTGTTCGATGCGGTACGCTATCTGGCGGCGGGCGCCAGTGCAGCCCAGCTGTTTGGCCCCGGCGGGCCGTGCGGGCCGGGTTACCTGCGGTACTTTGTATTTTTGCAGATGTGGCTGCCCAGTGATAACTGGATGCTGTGGAACAACCGCAACGTGCTGTGGACGATGAGCGCCTTTGCGTTCTTTTATCTGCTGGCCCCGTGGCTGTACCGGCTGTGCAAACGCTTTTGGGGTGCGCTGGCGTTGCTGGTGGTCTGCCTTGCGGTGAAGGGCAGGATCGGCGGCTTAATTGAAAGCAGTCTGGCGGCTTTCCCGGCAGAAGCCAACATCAGCGAGTTCAGCGCAAAAACGCCGGTCATGACGCTGTACTGCTTTATCTTTGGCATGGCGGCGTTTGCGGCAGTGCGGGAGAACAAGCAGTTTTTATACGGGGCATTCTGCATTCTGCTGGCAGTACTCACCAACTTCCAGCGGGCGGGGTTCGAGTGCGTGTTTACGGTGCTTGTTCTATTGGCCGTGCAGAACCCGCAGGGCGTTGGCCTGGCGGAAAATCAGAAGTTCGCCCAGGCCGTGGAATTTGTGGGGGCGGGCAGCTTTTGGCTGTACCTGGCCCACCCGCTGGTGCTGGAGCTGCTGCCCAACACCGCGATGGGCGGCGCAGCCGCGTGGCTGTGCTTCGCCGGGGTATATGCCGTCTGCCTGATGGTGTGCTATGCGCTGTATACGCTTTTTGTGCGCCGGTATGAGCAGCGCTTTGCGTAACCATTGTACTATATTTGCAGCAAAACGGCAAAGTGAATTTTGAGAGAAGCGTTGCATGAAACGACAAATGGCGGGCGGCCCAGATGGGCCGCCCGCTTTGGCATTTGTATGATTGGAAAAGCTGTGCTCTTATCTTGTAGAGAATGTGAGGACGAACATTGTTCGCCCGCGGACGTTGGCCGTATGCAGGGTGGAATATGTGGCAAGACCCGTCATGCGGGACGATGACGAGCATCGTCCCCTACAAATCATTTGCAGCGTTTATCACCATCGGCAAAGTTTTCCACAGTGCGCACACCCCTGCAGGTGTTCCATTAAACCACATCCCGTGTAATGATGGATTGCAAATTTGAAGTGAGAACACTTCCTTTGCGGGCATCTTACACAGAAAACAGGAATGGGCGCACACTGTGCGCCCCTACGGAACGCCTATCCGCGCTCAGTGGTTGAATTTATTCTGCGCTTCGCCCAGCTTGCCGGCCATCAACAGGCGGCAGGCGGCTTCCACGTCGGTGTGGCGGCCGGTCACAAGCTTGGCGTCATCGGGCGGGAACTTGCCCAGCACCCAGTCAGCCAGATCATAATCCGGGCGCGGCTTGGCGCCAACGCCAATGCGGATGCGGTAAAAATCCTCGCCGCCGGTGGAAGCGATAATGCTCTTTAGCCCGTTGTGCCCGCCAGCAGAACCGGAGGGCCGGATGCGGATGTGCCCCGGCTCCTGTGCAATGTCATCGCACAACACAATAATGTGGTTGCGCGGGATCTTGTAAAATGCCGCGGCGGGGGCGATGCTCTGGCCGCTCAGGTTCATGTAGGTCAGCGGCTTTAGCAGCATCACTTTGCGGCCGTCCACCTGGGCAATGCCGTAAAGGCCCTGCCATTTGCTTTTGTTGATCTCGCACCCCCAGGCTTCGGCCAACGCATCCAGCGCGGCAAAACCGGTGTTGTGGCGGGTGCCGTCATATTTCGGCTCCGGGTTGCCCAGACCGGCAATCAGCCAGTCTGCCCCGGAACCACCTCCAAATAGTCCCATAGTAAAAATCCTTATAGTAATTTTGTGATTTTAGTGTGCACCAGGGGCAAAGCGTTCCACTGTGTCCCGGATGGTATCCAGGAAGGATTCTGCACCTAAGGTGTTGACCTTGAAAAACACAGCCTGGCTGCCGCCGGATGTGATGGCGGAAAGCCGGATCTGCCCGTCAGCTTCCAGCAGGGTCAGGCTCATGGTAACACGGCCATTGCCAATGGCACTGTAGCGTTCGTATACCCGTACGGCACAGCGGCCGGTGCTGAAGTTGAAATCACTGGAACCTTCCAGCGTGGCCGAAACACTTTGTTTTACAACAGCGTCCAGCTCGGTCAGGATGGTGGTAAAATCCCCGGTCAGGGTGCGTTCCAAAATGGCCATGGCAGCAATCCTCCTTGCAGCAGGTCAGGGGGCATCAGTCGTTTTTCTTTTCGGCTTCCAGCTTCTGCTTTTTGGCAACGTATTTTTCCAGCTTCTTGGCGCCCCAGGCGGCAACTTCGGCCTGCTTGGCGCGCTCAATGCCCAGGGCACCGTCCGGCACATCGTGGCCGATGGTGGAACCGGCAGCGGTAAAGGCGCGGCTGCCCACCTTGACCGGCGCCACCAGGTTGGTGTTGCAGCCGATGAACGCATAATCGCCGATGGTGGTGCGGTACTTGCCCTCGCCGTCATAGTTGCAGGTTACGGTGCCGCAGCCAAAGTTGCAGTACTTGCCCACATCGGCATCGCCAATGTAAGTCAGGTGGCTGACAGTGTTGCCCTCGGCAAAGTTGGCGTTCTTGGTTTCCACATAAGCGCCCAGGTGCACGCCCTCATCCGTCACGGTGCCGGTGCGCACATGGGTAAAGGGGCCAATCTTGTTGTTGGGGCCCAGATGGCTGTCATAACACTGGCTGGCGTTCACGGTGGAACCGGCCTCAACAATGGTGTTCTCCAATAAGGTATTGGGGCCGATGACGCAGTTTGCCCCGATGACAGTTTTGCCGCGCAGGATGCAGCCCGGCAGGATCACTGCGCCGGGTGCAATCTCAACTTCGGGGTCAATAAAAACCTGGTCGCTGATGAACTCCACACCGTTCTGCAGGTGCTTTTCAAAAGTTTCTTCAAAGGCCGCTTTGGCGGCAAGGTATTTGGCTTTCGCTTCGGACATAAAAATACCCCTTTCTGTTTTGGGCCAAAAGAGTATACGGCCCTACAAAAAAGCCCCGGAACAGGGCTGAAGCCTGCCAGGGCGGGATGAATTGAAAAAAGTGTTGCAGGATGTAATAAAATAATATTTCCCAACTTCTCACCCATTATAATTTACCGCATTTTTGGTCAAATTGCAAGAGCCTGACCCCAAAACTTTGTAAGATTTTCGGCGAAAATATTCGCCATTTATTTAACAATGTACTGGAAATTCCGGGCTGAGTCTGTTATAATGGACTTTGCAAGAGAGAAAATTCTTATTTTGCGGGTGTGCGCGGCACACCGGGAAGAAACCGTAATTTTGTTGGAGGTAACCTATGAGCAAGAAGTTTTTGTATTTGTTCAAAGAGGGCCATGACGCATTTGGCGGCGACCAGACGACCATGAAGAACATTCTGGGCGGCAAGGGCGCTGGTCTGGCAGAAATGACCCATGCCGGCATGCCGGTTCCTCAGGGCTTCACCATCACCACCGAAGCCTGCACCCAGTACTATGCTGACAACCGTGAGATCAACGATGAGATCAAGGCTGACATCTTCAAGTACATGGGAATCCTGGAAGAGCAGACTGGCAAGAAGTTCGGCGATATCGAGAACCCGCTGCTGGTTTCCGTTCGTTCCGGTGCACGTCAGTCTATGCCCGGCATGATGGATACCATCCTGAACCTGGGCCTGAACGACCAGGCTGTTGAAGGTCTGGCAAAGAAGACTTCTAACCCCCGTTTTGCATATGACTGCTACCGCCGCTTCATCCAGATGTACTCTGACGTCGTCATGGAGCTGGGCAAGAGCTTCTTTGAAGAGCGTATCGACGCTATGAAGGAGCGCAAGGGCGTTAAGCAGGATATCGAGCTGGACGCTGAGGACCTGAAGGAACTCGTCAAGGAGTTCAAGGCCATCTACCTGGAGAAGCAGGGCGAAGAGTTCCCGCAGGATCCGAAAGAACAGCTGATCGGCGCTGTCAAGGCCGTCTTCCGTTCTTGGGATAACCCGCGCGCCAACGTTTACCGCAAGATGAACGAAATCCCCTACGAGTGGGGCACTGCTGTCAACGTACAGCAGATGGCTTTCGGTAACTCCGGCATGCGTTCCGGCACCGGTGTTGCTTTCACCCGTAACCCCGCTACCGGCGAAAAGAAGCTGATGGGCGAGTACCTGATCAATGCTCAGGGCGAAGATGTCGTTGCCGGCATCCGTACTCCTTCCCCGATCAGCAAGCTGCACGAGGAAATGCCTGAGGTTTACGATCAGTTCGTTGAGATCGCAACCCGCCTGGAAAACTACTACAAGGATATGCAGGACATGGAGTTCACCATCGAAGATGGCAAGCTCTTTATGCTGCAG
>OLBQ01000453.1_pt1 | contig 8517 bp, 9 predicted proteins | sample 1607741 | NCBI WGS metagenome assembly OLBQ01 (sample SAMN02674693, study PRJEB24791) | human gut metagenome, SKBSTL018 | isolation source: stool | host: Homo sapiens | place: USA | reverse complement strand
ACCTCGCTCGCCGTATCGGCACTTAGAATTATGCGGTATTGCCCTAGGGTGTATCAGAAAAGTCGAAAATATCGCCTATTTCTACAAATACAGTACTATAACGGAAGGAAGTTTTTCTGATGATCTCTGTTGCAATCGATGGCCCGTCTGGGGCGGGCAAATCCAGCCTTGCCAAACGCCTTGCTGCGGATATGGGCTTTACCTATGTAGATACCGGTGCCATGTACCGCTCCATCGGCCTGTACGCCGTGCGCCAGGGCAAGGACCCGCATGATGCCGCTGCCGTGGAGGCCCTGCTGCCGCAAATCCACCTGGATACCAAGCTGGAGGAGGGCACCCAGCACTTTTACCTGAACGGCGAGGATGTTTCCTCGGCCATCCGTGCCGAGGAGATCGGCATGGCGGCTTCCGCTGTGGCGGCGATTCCGGCCGTGCGCACCTTTTTGCTGGATGCCCAGCGCACTTTGGCCGCCAGCCGCGATGTGCTGATGGATGGCCGCGATATCGGCACTGTGGTGCTGCCCAACGCAACGGTAAAAATCTTCCTGACTGCCACCCCGGAAGCCCGCGCAGAGCGCCGCTATAAAGAGCTGCTGATGAAAGGCGAAAAGCACGACTACCAGAATGTTCTGGCCGATGTCCGCGCGCGTGACTATCAGGATACCCACCGTGCAGCAGCCCCGCTGCGCCAGGCCGAAGACGCTGTGCTGGTGGATACCAGCGAGCTGAACTTTGACCAGAGCTTTGAAGCCCTGAAAAAAGTCATTCAGGACCGCGCAAAATAAAAGCCGCGCTGCGAGCAGGGGAGAGCGTTGCACCTGGAAAAATGTAGGTAATCTCTTCCGACAATACACGGGGCAAATAACCTGACGGCTCAACGTACCCAAAAACACAGAACAACAAACATTTAACCAATTACTAAGAAATGGTGGAAAACTATGCTGCTTTATTGGATCCTGCTGCCGATCGTCTGGCCGCTGCTGCATATTTTGTGGCGCATTGAGGTGGTCGGCAAAGAGAACATCCCCCGCGGGCGTGCCCATGTTATCGCATCCAACCACCTTTCGGACCTGGACCCGGTCTATATTCTGGAAGCGGTGTTCAGCTGGAAGCGCTATACCATCCTGGCCAAGCAGGAGCTGTTCAAAAATCCGCTGATCGGCTGGTTTTTGAGCTGCATGGGCGCGGTGCCCATTGACCGCGGCAAGGGCGATATGGGCACCGTTAATAAAGTGACAGACGAATGCAAAAACGGCACGCCGATCCTGATCTTCCCTGAAGGAACCCGCAGCAAGACCGGCGAACTGCTGACCTTAAAAAGCGGTGCTTTCCTGATTGCCGGCAACGCCGATGCCGACATGGTGCCCTGCCGCATTATTTACGATACGCCGGATAAGCGCATGCACATGTTCTGCCGCATCCGCATCTGCTTTGGCACCCCCATTCCGGCAGAGGAGATGAAGGTAGAGGACCCGCGCCGCTCGGTACCCAAGCTGCGTGCCCTGCGCACCCGCCTGAAAACCGAACTGGAACGCCTGTACGAAGAAAATCACTTCTAAAACGCGATGCAGGGAGAAATAACCATGCAAATTATTCTTGCAAAAACCGCAGGGTTCTGCTTTGGGGTAAACCGCGCGGTCAAGCTGACTTATGAATTGCTGGCGCAGGGCCGCCCGGTGGCAACCCTTGGCCCGCTGATCCATAACCCGCAGGTGGTGGAGGATCTGGAAAGCAAAGGTGCCATTACCTGTGACAGTGTGGACGATGTGCCGGACGGCTGCGAGGTTGTCATCCGCAGCCACGGCGTTGGGCAGAGTGTGTATGATAAAATCTCAACACGCCACCTGGCGTATCATGACGCCACCTGCCCGTTTGTTACAAAAATCCATAAAATTGCTGCGCGGGCCGGTGCGGAGGGCGCCATGCTGCTGGTGGCAGGCGATGCCAAACACCCCGAAGTACAGGGAATTGTGGGCCATACTACGGGAAAAGTGGAAGTGTTTGCCAACTTGGCAGAGCTGGAAAAACTGCTGCCGGAACTCACACAACAAAAATCTATTTTTGCGGTAGCGCAAACCACTTTCAATGTCCAAAGCTGGGAAACTTGCAAGGAATTTTTGAAAAACCAGTGTACAAATGCCAAAATATTTGATACAATATGTAATGCAACGTGGGCGAGGCAACAGGAAGCGGAAGACCTCAGCCAAAAATGCGATCATATGGTCGTCATTGGTGGTCATCATTCTTCCAATACCCAAAAGCTGTTGCAGGTCGCGGCCCGGCATACCAAAGCTATCAATGTGGAGACAGCTGATGAACTCGACAAAGATTGGCTTAACGGTGCCAGGATCGTGGGCGTAACAGCCGGGGCTTCAACGCCTTCGTCTATAATTGAGGAGGTACTTAACTGTATGAGTGAAGAAATCCGTGACGACATGAGCTTTGAGGAGATGCTCGCTGCATCCGAAGCAAAGCCCCTGTACGCAGGTAAGATCGTAAAAGCCAAGGTCATCAGCGTTTCCCCGACGGAATGTGTCGTCGGTATTGATGGTTCCAAGCACACTGGTATCGTCAAGCTCAGCGAGATGAGCCATGACCCCAACGCCAAGATGGAAGACCTTGTTAAGGTGGACGACGAGCTGGATTTGGTTGTTGTCAAGACCAATGACCAGGAAGGTGTTGACACCCTTTCTCGTGTCCGTTTTGAAGCCCAGAAGGGCATGAAGGATGTTTCCGAGGCTGCCGAAAACGGCACCGTTATGGAAGGCGACGTCATGGAAGCCAACAAGGGCGGCGTTGTTGTCAACGTCAAGGGCGTTCGTGTGTTTGTTCCCCGTTCTCAGGCTACCATGCGCCGCGACGAGGACTACACCAAGCTGGTTGGCCAGCACGTTAAGCTGGTTATCACCGAGTGCGCAGGCCGCAAGATCGTCGGCAGCATCAACAAGGTTACTGCTGAAGAAAACAAGGCAAAGCGCGATGAGTTCTGGAAGAACGTTGAAGTTGACAAGCAGTACACTGGCGTTGTCAAGAGCCTGACTTCCTACGGTGCCTTTGTTGATATCGGCGGCGTGGATGGCCTGTGCCACATCAGCGAACTGAGCTGGAACAACATCAAGCATCCCTCTGAGGTCGTCAGCGTTGGCGATACCATCGAGGTGTATGTTAAGAGCTATGACCCCGAGAACCAGAAGGTTTCCCTGGGCTACAAGAAGGAAGAGGACAACCCCTGGGAGAAGCTCAAGAACGAGTATCCCATCGGCTCTGAGTTCGAGGCTCCGGTCGTTTCCATCACCAAGTTCGGTGCATTTGTTCGCATTCTGCCGGGCATTGACGGTCTGGTCCACATCAGCGAGATCAGCAACGAGCGCGTGAACAAGGTTTCCGACGTTCTGAAGGTCGGCGACATGGTCAAGGTTAAGCTGATCAATGTTGACTTTGATCGCAAGCGCATCAGCCTGTCCATGAAGGCTTGCCTCGATGAGGCTGCCGAGGACGCTGAATAATCCCCGAATTGCAGCAGGGGCCTGCCTGGCAACAGGCGGGCCCCTTTTGTTATATGCCAGTGTGCACTGTTGGCGTACACTGGCGAGCAGCGCTGCAAACCTCCCTGCGCTGTGTGGTAAAGGATAAACTGCATGGAAAAATTAAAGGCTTTTATTAAAAAATATTATGAGGGGTTTGCCTACCTGTTTTTTGGCGGGCTTGCCACGCTGTTGAACCTGGTGCTGTTTGCCGTGTTCCAGGCTGTGCTGGGCACGGGCTTTGCAACCGGCATTGGCAATGTGCTGGATAATATCATCTGCATTCTGTTTGCCTACTGGACCAACCGCACCTTTGTGTTCCGCAGCAAAAACAGCGGCCAGGCTGCTCTGGCGGAGTTTGGCCAGTTTGTGGCCTGCCGTATTGGCACCATGGTCATGGACCAGGTCATCATCTGGCTGGGCGTCAGCGTGCTGGCACCGCATGTGGCATTTGCCGCAGCCAACGCTGACCTGTGGGCCATGGGTGTTAAACTGTTCAGCCAGGTTATTGTGATTGTATCCAACTATGTGTTCAGCAAGTTGTTTATTTTCAAAAAGAAATAACAACACAGAACAGATAGAAACCCGAAACAACCAAACCGACGATGATAAGGAGGGCTTTCTTATGACAAACAAAATCCGCGGCGGTGCATTCCGTCTGACCGGCCTGATCCTGGGCATTGTGGGCGCAACGGTCAGCCTGACGGCCATTGTATTTTCGACCATCGGCCTGCACCAGGCGCACCTGTGCAAGACCTGTAAAAAAGGAGAAGAATTCAAATGAAATACACCAAGGAGGAAATCCTTTCCAAAGTTGACCACACCCTGTTGAAACCGGAGGCTACCTGGCCCCAGATTCAGGCCCTGTGCGATGATGCCATCAAGTATCATACTGCATCCGTCTGCATCAATACCTGCTATGTCAAGCAGGCTGTGCAGTATATGGCGGGCCGTGTTGCGGTGTGCTGCGTGGTCGGCTTCCCTCTGGGTGCAATGGATACTGCTTCCAAGTGCTTTGAAGCAAAGACCGCTGTGGAAAACGGTGCCGAGGAAGTGGATATGGTCATCAATATCGGCCGCCTGAAGAACAAGGAATATGACGCTGTGCGCGAGGATATCGCCGCCGTCAAGCGGGCCGTGGGGGATAAGGTGCTCAAGGTTATTATTGAAACCTGCCTGCTGACCGATGAAGAAAAAGAGAAGATGTGCGATATCGTGGTGGAAGCCGGTGCCGACTTCATCAAGACCAGCACGGGCTTTTCTACCGCAGGTGCAACCTTCCATGATATTGAGCTGTTTGCCCGCTGCGTGCGCGGCCGCTGCAAGATCAAGGCAGCCGGCGGCATTTCCACCGTTGAGGACATGGAAAAGTTCCTGGATCTGGGCGCGGACCGCCTGGGCACCTCCCGTGCTGTTAAACTGCTGACGGCGGAATAATTTTGCCGTAACGCAGGGTACACACAAATAAACCAAAGACCTCCATCCCAAGCACAGAACCGTGCAGGGATGGAGGTCTTTTTGTCTACAATCAGCAATAAAATCAGTATTTGTTATCTTGCACAAAGCGAACGGTTGCGCTTACAGCAGGTACGCTTCAAACCGGTGCAGGTCATCCACCTTTACGGTTGCCTTGTAATACACGCCGTTTTCGCGGTATTCTTCAGCCAGAACGCTGCCGCGGGTGCGGAACACATCGGCCAGGGCCAGCTTGTCATAGGGCAACAGTACCTCAATGGTGCGCACACGGTGTGCCAGAATCTCGTCAATCTTGGCCAGCAGGCTGTCCAGCCCGTAGCCGGTTTTGGCGCTTACCAGCAGCACATCTGGGTCATAGGGGGCAACACCGGTGCGGTCGCACTTGTTGTAGACTGTCACCTGCGGGATATCCCCGCAGCCCAGGTCGTTCAACACTTCATCGGTCACGCTCAGCTGCTCGGCGGCTTCGCTGTCGCTGGCGTCGGCAATTTTCAAGATGATGTCAGAGCAGGCAGCTTCTTCCAGTGTGCTCTTAAAAGCATCCACCAAATCATGCGGCAGGCGGCTGACAAAGCCGACTGTATCCACCAGGATCACTTGTAACCCGCTGGGCAGCGTGCATTTGCGGGCGGTGGGATCCAGCGTGGCAAACAGCATGTCGGCTTCAAAAATTTCTGCGCCGCACAAAGCGTTGGTCAGGCTGCTTTTGCCCACGTTGGTGTAGCCCACCAATGAGATGACCGGAACACCGTTTTTCTGGCGGGCGCGGCGGGTTTCACCACGGCGCTTTTCCAGCTCTTTCAGGCGGCTTTCCAGCTTTTCAATGCGGCTGCGCAGGTAGCGGCGGTCCAGCTCCAGCTTGGTTTCACCGGCACCGCGGCGGGCACCGCCACCGCCGCCGCCACCGCCGCCCTGGCGGCTCAGCGCCTCGCCAAGGCCCTGCAGGCGCGGCATGCGGTATTTCAGGGTGGCCAGCTCAGTTTGCAGCTTGCCCTCGTTGGTGGTGGCGCGCGCACGGAAGATTTCCAAAATCAGCATCGTGCGGTCCAGCACTTCCACCTGCAAAGCCGCGCTCAGGTTGCGGATCTGGCTGCCGGTCAGCTCGCCGTCAAAGATGGCGGCCTCGGCATCGGTATTCAGGCATACCAGGCGCGCTTCCTCTACTTTGCCCTCCCCCAGAAGGGTGGCGGCTTCGGGGGTGCTGCGCTTCTGGCACACGGTAGCAACGGCCTGCATGCCGTTGGCTTCTGCCAGGGCGGCAAGCTCATCCAGGCTGCGCTGGGAGTCAAACTTGCCCTGGTCCAGCGCCAGCAGCACAACGCGCACCGGCGGGCGCTCGCTGTCCAGAGCCTTCTGCCCAACAGGGGCGTCCTCTGCCGGGGCCTGGGTAGCGGTAAAGTCCAGGGTGATGGGGTCCTTCATTTCATCCATAGGGGTCCTTTCTGGCCGTATTCGGCCAGGTCAGCAAAAGTATGGGGCAGGGGAGTGAATGTCAGACGGTTGTCTCGGCATTCTCCGCTGGTTCCGTTGGTTCTGCCTGTACAGCGGGGGCAGCGGCTGCCGGTTCATCGGATTTCTGGCTGCCGGGGTTCAGCAGGTACCAGGCCAGGCAGGGCACCTCGGTGCCGTCAAAGCGGTGCAGAACGGTATCGTGGTCATAATGGAAGCCGGTCTTGGCCAACACGCGGCTGCTTGCCACATTCTGGCTGGCGTGGAACCCGGCCAGCCAGGGCGCACCTACCATGCCAAACCAGTAATCGCGCACGGCAGCGGCGGCTTCGGTGGCATAGCCCTGGTTCCACCACTTTTTGCCCAAGGTGTAACCGATCTCATACATGCCGCCCAGCAGCTCGGTTTTCACGTTTTTCCAGGCATAGGGCTTTTCACGCTCACAGGATTCGGCGGGGGCAATGCTGATGCTGCCCATCAACACACCGGTCACTTTATCGCAGATGCCCCAATCATAAAAATCCGGGCGGTCATATTGTTTGACGATCTCGTTCAGATATGCCATCGTTACCACCCAGTCACGGTGGGGCTCCCAGCGCAGGTAGCGGGTCACTTCCGGGTCATTGGCCCAGTTGCCAAACATCATTTCGCAGTCGTCGGTTGTCATACGACGCAGGACCAGCCGCTCGGTGGTCAACTCTTGTGTGCCGCAATGCTTCATCTTGATATACAACCTTTCCTTTGCAGTAGTTATGCTTGGCTGTGCAGCAGATACCGCCGCACAAAGCCCATAAAGATCTGCCACAGCTTGTACAGCTGGGCACGGTAAATGTTACAGTAAATAAACAGGATTGCTGCAGTTAAAACAAACTTGATGATAAAATTGTGGGCGAACACCACGCCGATCACGGCCACACCCACCGCCAGCAAAAAGCCGCAGATCGTCCGGCTGAAGCTGGGGATGGTGCGGTAGTAATACTGCCCGGTCACAGTGCGGTACAAAAACATCGTTGCATTGGCCGCTACCAGGCCGACCGCGGCACCCATTACGCCAAAACGCGGCACCAGCACGGCGCACACGGCAATGTTGGCCGCAACGCCCACGGCGGTTCCAATCGTATCCTGGAACGGCTTGCGGGCAATGGTGTTGCCGTACACCGTGCCTTCGCACAGGATGGAGAACACCACGGCCAGCATCATCAGCGGAAAGTAGGGCAGGCAGTTCTCCACCTCGTCGCAGAAGTAGTCGTAGGCTTCGGCGGCGGTGCAGTGAGCCCGCTGCATCTGGAACAGGGTGTCGATGTTTTCCAGCGAGAGGACATTTTTAGACAATACGATATAGATGAGAGAAGCCAGCTGTTCGCGGGAATACTTCTTTTTGACGGGGTGGGAGATGACTCCTTTCTTGACGTAGTTGCTCACCATGGAGGGGGTGAGCTCCACCCCGGGGAAGCCCCGGAAGCAGCTGTTGACGAGCTGCACGGTCTGGTCGAGATACAGCCCCACGGAGGGCAGCTCCCGGTAGCGCGGCAGGGAAAACCCGGCGGCGCAGGCCGTGACACGGCGTTTCATTTCCTGATTCATGGTGGTAGTATATCGCATTTTTGAGTCGGGGTCAACCGTTTATGAAAACAATATTAAGAATTTTGCAAATCGCTTGACAGGTTTTTGAAAAACTGATATAGTGGACTCACCGAACGTAAAAAAAGCGGCGGACACCCGCCGGAATGGAGATAGATGAGATGAAACGAATCGTTGTGGACTCTTCTGCCAGCCTGTACAAGCTGGACGGCATTGATTTTGCTGCTGTGCCTCTGAAGATCGTGACCGACGAGAGGGAATACCTCGACGACGGCACGCTGGACGCCGTGGAGATGGCGACTGCCCTGCGCACCTATAAGGGCAAGACCAGCACCTCCTGCCCCAACATCGGCGACTGGCTGGAGGCTTATGAGGGCGCAGATGAAATTTATGCCATCACCATCACCGGCAGCAACAACACCATCCTGCTCAAGGGCGACGCGGATACCGTTTCCGTACTGCGTGGCTCCGGCAACCGCATCACGCT
>OLBQ01000442.1_pt1 | contig 8617 bp, 10 predicted proteins | sample 1607741 | NCBI WGS metagenome assembly OLBQ01 (sample SAMN02674693, study PRJEB24791) | human gut metagenome, SKBSTL018 | isolation source: stool | host: Homo sapiens | place: USA | reverse complement strand
GTGCTTAAGCCGTCAGGCGGGAATTGTGCGGTGTTGCCTTTATAATTATTGTAAATTATACCACCGATAAGCCGCCTGCGTCAATTTATGAGGGAATTTAACAGAGGGAGATAGAACTTTCTCCATACTATGTATAGAAATGCACAACTGGACTAAAAAGCAGAGAGCCATCCCCGTAAGAGGATAACTCTCTGCTATTTTTGTAAAGCCTTTTCTGCAAGTTTGGTGTCAATGTGGTGTCAAATCAGCCAAACCAGGTTGATAAAAGGCGTGGAATCAATGCTTTTTAGTCGATGGGCTTCATCGTGGGAATTCTGATCCTATGTGCCCTACAAGGCTTCGTGATGCTTTGACATCACTTGCTTGCTAATCAAACATCCCTCAAACTACGCTTTTATTTTCCTTCGTTTGTTGTCAATTTGCTGTCATTCAATGATTTTGCTGTCATTTTGAGCGCCCCATCAGAGCGTTTCTTCAACGATTAAAAAATGTCCAGTTTTGCAGCCAGTCTTTCAAAAGATTCCTGCTTTTTCTGCTCAGTCGCTTCAGCGTAGACATCCATAGTCGTTTGGATGTCCTTGTGCCCCATGACCGATTGGATGACTTTCAGGTTTGTTTCGTTTTCGCAAAGCCTTGTGCAAAAAGTGTGCCGCAAGTGATGCGCCGAGAAATCAGGTAGCAAAACAGCTTCACGGTGTTGCTTCTTTGCAGCGACTTCCTCAGTTGCATTATAATCTGCAATGATCCTTTTGATGGCGCGATTGACAGATTGCGGATTCGGAACATTACCAAAGCGGTTGCAGAAGATGAAGCCTGTCATACCGTCGATTTCAACATCACACTGACCGGATTCTTCCTGTTCTTCTTTCAGCATCTCGAAAGCATCTTTCACCGTATCAAGCATTGGAATCGTCCGAATACCTGCATTAGTCTTAGGCTTTGAAATATGCAGAATAGAAGTGCGATCTTCTCCAACAGGGTAATAGACCAGACTATGATTGATGCTGATTGTGCGTTTGTCATAGTCCAAGTCATCCCAGCGTAGTCCAAGCGCTTCACCAATACGGCAACCTGTACCCAGCAGTATCGTGAACATCGGCCACCAGTGATAGCAAATTGGATGGTTAGCAATGTGCTCCATAAACACCCGCTGCTGGGGAATTGTCAATGCGTGGCGAGTTCCAGTAGTTTGCCCAAAGGTTTTCTTTACCTCTGCCAGTACGCCATCAGTTGGATTTTTGCGGATGATGTCATCACGAAATGCCAGCTGAAATGTTGGATGCAACAAGCAATGGATGCTTTCTAATGTGTTCGTCTGCAAGCCCTTCATGACAACCAGATAATTATAAAACTGAAGCACATCGGAATACTTAATATCCGCAATCTTTCGTTCTCCAAAAGTTTCACGAACATGGCGGTCATACATATAAAGATAATTGCTTCGTGTTGTTTCCCGAAGGTTTGTCTTTAGGCTTATATAGCGGTCAAACACAAAGTTTACGGTTGCATACCCGGCGACATAAGTGTCTAAGCCATCCAACTGGTTCTTTGTGAAGCGCATCTCCTTTTCTCGAAGCGTTACAAGGTCATTTGCGTAGATGTATTTGCGCCGTCCGAAAGGGTCAGTATAACAATACATATACCGCTTATCGGAAGCGCGTTGCACCTCTCCTTTGCGTAGAAAATCTTTTCGTGCAGTTGCCATATCAATTCTCCTTCCCGAAAGAAGAAGGGCCTGATACTTATTCCGGGTCAGACAAAATCTTGCTTAAACCCAGTAAGACAACTTCTGTGATAGTCATTTGGTGTTGTGCAGCATAAGAACGGATACGAGCGTATAGGTCATACTCCACCCGAATATTCACATAATTCTTCTTTGCATTTTCGGATTTTGGTCGTCCCATCTTTGCCATAATGGTTCTCAATCCTCCACAATACTAGTACACAATTTGTGTAACAGAAAGTCAAGCCCAATTCATTCGATTATTTTCTGCTGAATGTAAGCATCTGCATAATTCTATTTTTGTGCCAACGTTAAAGGATGTGGAATGTCTCCAGATACCTTTCAAAAATCTCACAGTTTACTAAAGTCACCTTGTCGATTTTGTATACAGCCTTAGCCTCTTTAGCGAGTTCTGTGAATTTTGTCAGACCCATGCTGTACTTTTCGGCACCTTCTTGGTAGCGGACAAATTTCTTGGCGTTCATTTTTGTTTTCTCAACATCCTTACGCGAGTAAGCCATTTCTTAGTACCTCCGTTCATTTTGTGTAGGGAAAAATATGAAAAACTTGTATCTATAACGATACAAAAATACCGTGGAAAGAAAAGCAATCTTTCCACGGCACGATCTGTCGTTATAGCTGTGCGTTTTTCTCCCTCTGCAATTCCAGACAGGCAACCTTTCCCGGCGCTGTGCCCTACAATGGCCTTACGGCCAGTGCAGTATGTTTTCTCGCACCTTGGCACGCTCGCGGATTTCCGGTCGTGGCGCTGCTTCCCCAATGCGGTACAAACAGAGGACGCTATTCTCTTTTTCGGAGGCTTTTAACCCTCCTATAGTATAAGAGAACACGTTCCCGGAAATTTTCGCAGATTTTTTCAAATTTCTTCTAAAAAAGTTAAAAGTATTCGAAGCTGCGCCTCTTTGTGATTGAAAGATGTCTTGATATTTTTGAAAATCACGAGTATAATAATAACAGAACAGAAATATAGAATTACGAATGTGTGAACGGAGGGCAGTATGGAAACATTATATGAGTATCTTCTAAAAAACTACAAACTGAATGAGCCAATTTTCCTTGCTGATCTTCAAATCGAGGGCATGAGCCGTGCAAATCTTCGACAGCAGATAAAGAAACTCACCGATGTCGGAAAGGTAAAGCGGTTTGATAATGGAGTTTATTTCTTGCCGAAAAAAACGATTTTCAAATCAGGGTCGCAGCTTCCCCCAGAAAAAGTGTTAGAATGTAAATATCTGAGAGATAAGGATAAGCGATGCGGCTATGTGAGTGGTTTGATGTTCTTTAACCAGATGGGGCTGACAACGCAGGTTCCGATGCTGTATGAAGTCGTATCGAATAAGGCAACGAATGAATATAGGGAAACATCTCTGGCAAAGTCGCGGGTGATTGTTCGTAAGCCGAAAGTGCCAGTGACGGAATCCAATTATAAGGTGCTGCAATTCCTTGATTTGCTGAAAGATGTAGATGTGTATTCCGAAATTACGGGAAAGCCTTTGCAGGAACGGTTGTACCAATATATGAGCGATGCAAGGTTGAGCCTTTCAGAAATGGAACCGTATTTTTCTTATTACCCGGATAAGCTGTACAAAAATCTGGTAGAAACGAGGGTGATTTATAATGGCATACTTGCACAGTGATAGAGAACAATTCCGGGATGCGATTGACTTGGCCTATGAGCAGACGGGTGTTATGGTACAAGCAATCGAAAAAGATTATTATGTTACTATGTTGCTGCGGCTTTTGGCTCAGAAGATGCCGTATATCGTTTTTAAGGGCGGTACATCACTGAGCAAATGCCATAAAGTGATTCGCCGCTTCTCCGAAGATATTGATATTATGATTGATACGCTGCTGTCACAAGGGCAAAAGAAGAAGATAAAGCAGGCAATCGTGGATTCGGCAGAAGAACTTGGAATGACGATTGAAAATCTGGATGAAACTAGAAGCCGCCGTGACTATAACCGCTATGTGATTGCATACGATTCAGTCATTCCGATGGCAAGCGATGCGCTGAAAGCGGCGGTTTTATTGGAAACGTCTTATACGGCAGTATCCTTTCCAACTGTTTTATTGCCTGTTCATAGCTACATTGGCGACATGATGGAGCAGGAAGCCCCAGATGCGGTTGAAGAATATAATCTAAATCCGTTTGAAATGAAAGTGCAGGGAATTGACCGAACACTGGCGGACAAGGTTTTTGCAGTTTGCGATTATTACTTGCAAGGAAAAGTTGCAAAACATTCTCGCCACCTCTATGATATTTATAAGCTGCTGCCGCTTGTGCCGCAGGATGAGAATTTTAGAGAATTGGTAAAAGAGGTACGAGCAGTTCGCGCACAATCGGTCGTTTGCCCCTCTGCATTGCCGGAAGCCAATGTTCCAGAATTACTTGAAAAAATCATAAAGGAAAAAGCATATAAGCAGGACTATGATAGCCTGACAACGCAGCTATTGGAAGAAAACGTACCATATGATACAGTGATAGCCGCATTGAAGCGAATTGCAGATAGCAGCCTGTTTGAGAATAACTGAAAATTAAGAAACCAGCCACAGGACTTTCCCTGAAGCCCCGTGGCTGACCCTTTCATTTGTATCACAGATACTCTATTACCCAAAAATAAAAAAGTTCGGTTTTTGGGTAATAGCATTTTCCCACTGTATACCAAATGAGAGCGTTTTCATCTGCAACCCGCAGCGAAGAATGCAAGTATAGCCAACTAAGATTTTGCACACGCGTGTGCAAAAATTCTGTATCCGGGAACAACATTTCCCCTAAGGCCTCTACGCGCAGCGTAAAAGCAATCTGCAATGATTACGTTGGAGAGGACAACAGCTTCATAACCAGTCCACGCATCGTTTCCTCTTCCGATATGGTGGTGTCCCTTCTCGCCCGTTTCATTGAAATGTTGCTAGATTTATCTGCAAACTTTTCAATGAGTCTGTTGTTTTTACTCTTGCGTTGGAGTATAACGTTCAGTTCTTGACAAGAAACCTATAAATTTGCTACTATAACAACAACATCTCCCCCAAGCCTCTACGCACAGCGTATGCACACTTGGGGGAGTTTTGTTTGTTAATATCAGAGAGGCTGTGAAGTGAGAATTTTACGGAATACGGAACGATTCCAAATACCGTTCAAAAATCTCACAGTTGACCAAGGTTACCTTGTCAATTTTGTAAACCGCCTTAGCTTCTTTAGCGAGCGCTGTGAATTTTGTCAAAACCATGCTGTACTTTTCAGCACCCTCTTGGTAGCGAACGAATTTCTTGGCGTTCTGCTTTGTTTTATCAACGTCTTTACGCGAATAAGCCATAATAAAACTCTTTTCGTTTTAGCTTGCCCTGTTTTCTGTTCTGGGATCGTAATCTTGAAGTTTTATCTTTTTTGTGCATCAGCCTCACAATCTTTATAATATGGACATGTCACGCAGCAACCTCTGCAACACTTATATGGGTCATTTGATACCCAACGCCGAAATCGGGCAACAAACTCGTATAAAGCTGTTATTCGCTGCATTGACCGCACATCTTTTCTTTCTCTGCAATCTTCACCTTGCAGACCACCGCATTGTCCAGTACATAGACAACTTTGGCCGTGGCGCTGTCTCCGATTTTGTCATACAACCGCCCGGCACTGATGCAGTCGCCCAAAACCGTGTGCGGGCTGTTTGCCACATAACCCGCGCAACCAAGCCCCGGCAACTCTGCCTTGATTGCTTCGCTGTCATATTCATTGTCAGGCTCTTTGACCAGCTTTACCTTTTGCCCAACCGCAAAAGGCTTGCTGTCAAAATGGAACTTCAATCCGGTGATCGTGATAAATGCTTTCATAGGGAACCTCCTGCCATTTGCATAAACTGTTGTGTTACCAATCCAACTCGTCCATAGCGTCATCTACGCCTGCTGCGTAGTCCTGGTCGCTGTCGTAGCGATCCTCATCGTAGTCGTCATCATCATAGATGGCATCGTAGCCATCGTCATAGGAATCATACGTCTTGTAGGATTTTTTACTGCTTGAGTAAGAGCTGCTGTACGAAGATTTGGAGCTGTAAGAAGTGCTGCTCTTGGTGGAAGATTTGGAAGGGCGATGTACCCAGCAATAGGCGGAGCCCTTAGCCGCCTCTCTGGTGCAGCCACTCTTGATACAGGTATACTTGGCAGCGAATGCGCCGGTGCACAGGATGCAGGCGGTCAACGTAACGAGCACTGCGCAAAGAATGCTTTTCCAAATAGTCTTTTTCATGGTAAAGTCCTTTCTGTCGTGTGTTGCATTTTATCTGTGGCACTTACTGTCAGAAGTCGTCACTGCCAAAATCATCCGAACCAAAGTCGTCTGAACTAAAATCATCAGAATCAAGGTCGTCCGAATCGAAGTTGTCCTCATCGTTATCGAACTCATCCATGAGCGCCTTACGGTTTTCCTCTTCTTCCCGGATACGATCCATTGCCAGAGAATAGTGAACATATCCGTCAACGCCCTTACCGTAGACCCCGAAATCCATATCCTTCAGCATAGTAGTTACCTCTTTTCTACTTGGGAAGGGAACCGTTCCCTTCGATACTTCTATTATAAATCATGGCCTGTCCCATAATTTGTACTTTTAACACATAGCGTGATATTATACAATCTTATGTTGAAATCGAAAGAGCTACAGTGAAAATACAAACCACTGACGCCTTGATAATTTAACATAGCTATCGCTTTATGCAAAATGTTTCACAGTAAAAAATAGAAAAAAGGGTATTGACACATCAAAATGAACGATGTATATTTTAAACATGAACAGCATTCATTTATCAAAGCAACTACCTGCCAGCACATTGGAAAGGCGTGAATTCGTGAATCATCTTGCAACCTCAAAAGAAGACATATTAGCTGCAAGCAGAGAACTGATAAAAGAAAACGGATGGACTGCTGTAAGCATACGAGCTGTTGCATCCCGATGTTCTGTTTCGGCGGGGACAATCTACAATTACTATGAATCCAAGGCCGATTTGCTTGGGGATACAATTGAGAGTATTTGGCGTGAAATCTTTTTCCGCTCTGAAGATGAGCAGGTCTTTAAAGATGTTGCTGCCTGTATCTCATGGATTTATAAAAGACTGGAATATGGAAATGAGCAATTTCCGGGCTTCTTTTCTCTGCATTCGATTGGATTTATGAAGGATGAAAAAACGGATGGAAAGAAGAAAATGCTGCAGACATGGGGACATATTCTTCATGAATTGTGTGTTATATTAAAGAATGATCCCAAGATTCGTTCAGATGTATTTGATCAGCAATTCACAGAAAAGCAGTTTGCAGATATATTATTTTCTTTAATATTAGTATCAATGATTCGTCAGGATTATGATCCGTCTGCGATATTGATGTTGATCAATAAGACATTATATTAAAGGCAACACCGCACAATTCCCGCCTTACGGCTTAAGCACCGCTTCGGCGGCTGCGGCACGGCATCTGCGTTGCCAAAATGCTCGATAATACATCCAGTATTATCTGCGCTTTTGGCTTGGCATCTGCCGCACCTCGCTCGTCGTATCGGCACTTAGAATTATGCGGTATTGCCCTTATTTTATGCCTTGCTCTTGTTCTTTTCCACGCACAGCCCCCACACCACGGTGATGAACATGGTGATCAGCATATCCGGCAGGGTATTGCCCAGCACAAAGTCAATGTTCATCAAGATGCGGTAGATCACAAAGCCCACCAGCCAGATGATCATGCGGGAAGCGGAAAGCTCCTTGGCGGAAGCATCCGAATGCAGGATAAAAGCATCGGCAATCTGCACAGCGATCATCGGGGCAAACACGGAGCCGATGAGGTACAGGAAATCGGTGATATCATCCATGGGGAAAACAATCGCGCCCACGGTGCCAATGACGGTCACGATCAAAGCGACCTGCTTGCCCTTGAACTTGGGGGCGATGGTCTCGGCAGAGATACCGGCGCTCCAAGCATCCAGGAAGGTGGTGGTGACGGTAGAGAACACCACGATCAGCAGGCCGACCACTCCAAGGCCAGCCTGCAGCAGGATCTGGGCGATATCGCTCTGGCCGGTATAGATGGCAGCGCCCATGCCAATGAGGTACATCCAGCAGGAAACAACACCGTAAGTAACAGTGCTGGCCAGGGTAGCGGCAAAGGGCTTTTCGGCTTCGCGGGTGTAATCGCTGATGAGCGGCAGCCAGGACAGCGGCATGGCAACGGCCAGCTCCACGGCAGCGCCAAAGCTGAGGGAATCATCCTGCGCGGTCATGATACCGTTGCCGCCAAAGAAGATGACCTTGCACATGACAAGGGTCAGCACGAACAGCAGCACCATAACCACCTGGTTGATGCGGCCCAAGTCGGTCAGGCCGATCAGAATCCAGACCAGGATCAATGCGCCGATAACAAGGCACCACAGCCAGGCACCCACACCGGCAATGCCATTTGCCGCCAGCGCGCCGTCATAAATCATGATGGCTGTCCAGCCGACCAGCTGCAGCACGTTGAGGGCGGCAAACCACAGGCTGCCCTTTTTGCCAAAGCTGAGCTTGGAGGTTTCCATGGCGGAAAGCCCGGTGCGCCCGCCGATGAGACCGGCAAAGAACATCATGGTGCAGCCGATCAGATGGCCCAGCAGGATTGCAGCAAAGCCCTTGGCCATGCCGAGGGGGGCGAAGTAAGTGCCGGTCAGGATCTCAGCAATGGAAACACCAGCGCCGAACCAGATCAGGCTGTTTTGGAATACAGAAGTCTTTTTCATGCTTCGGCCTCCTTGCTCCACTCGTTATCCAATGCAAAGGCGTGGTTCATGGGGCCGGAGCCATGGCCCAGGTCCAGCATGGCGGCCAATGCGCCGGAAATATACGCCTTGGCGCGGCGCA
>OLBQ01000434.1_pt1 | contig 8709 bp, 8 predicted proteins | sample 1607741 | NCBI WGS metagenome assembly OLBQ01 (sample SAMN02674693, study PRJEB24791) | human gut metagenome, SKBSTL018 | isolation source: stool | host: Homo sapiens | place: USA | reverse complement strand
TTCATCAAAGCGGGCGTCCGATGAACGCCCCTACTGATTAACAATAACTTTCATATAAAAATCAGGCTGACAGGTTATTAAAAATCTGTCAGCCTTAAATTATTTTATCAAGTTTTCGCTACGGATAAAAATCAATAAACAACAACACGGGTTCCTGAGGAAATGTTGTTATAGATTTTCTTAGCTGCGTTGTACGGTGTGTTTACACAGCCGTGTGAGCCGTGACCCTTGTACCTTGTTCCGCCGTATTCCCAGCTTGCTCGCCATGATGCGTCATGGATTCCGCAACCGTCGGATGTGAACGGAAGCCAGAATGTTACATGGGAATTCAGCATAAGTGTTGCAGGAGATGCCTTGTAAATAATTGAATATGCACCCTTTGGCGTATCGTTTGTACCATAGTTGCCGGTTACAACATCTGTTTCAACAACAAGCTTACCGTTCTTGTAGTACCACATATGCTGCTGATTGATACTGATTTCAACATATGTGCCGCCGACTGAAACACCGTAGGCATTCTTGCTGATCTTTACACTCTTTGTCTGGAATGTGCCGAGACACTTGTACTTTTTCGGGTTACTGCTCGGTCCCGAATACTTGTAAGCACGAATACGGAAGTAATAGGTCTTGCCGACTGTAAGCTTTTTGGTGTTGTAGAAAGTATTCTTTGTTTCACCAAGCTTTGTATATTTTCCGTTCTTTGAGGTTGAATAGAAAATCTCATATGCTGTCGGAGTGGTCATTGCCTTGCCCCATGTGAGATTTACTCTTGAAAGTCTTGTATCTGTCTTGAAATTAACGGCATTAAGACCTGCCACACATCTTATTGTTGACGGTGACGAATAGTAAGTGTTCTTTTTGATTGCACGGTAAGCCCTAATCTGATAGTAATACGCTCTGCCGTTCTTAACTCCCTTATCTCTGAAAGAAGTTGTGGAATTTGAAGTGATTGTCTTGTAAAGAACATACCTGCCCTTTGTGTCACCGCTCATACGGTAGATTTTGTAGCCTGTTGCCTGTGAGTTCTTTGACCACGAAAGTGTAATTGCAGCACCCGACTCCTTGAGTGAAACGCTTACGGCATTCGGGAGAGTAGCTGTTCTGTAGGTCTGACTCTTACCCTCATACTTTACACCGTCATGCTCAACATAGGCGGCAACCTTTACATCATACCAGGTTGCTGTTCTAATCTTTTTGAGTGTACAGGCATTTGACTTTACATATGTAAATCTTGAAAAATTCTTGTGTGCGTCATTGTTGCGATAGTAGATTACATAGCCTGTTGCACCGCTTACTTTATCCCACTTGAACGAAAGCGAATTTGTTGTATATTGCGTTCTTTTGAGATTCTTGATTGCGCCCACATTCGGCTTAAACGGCTGAGTCGGAGGAACCGTAGGAGTTACGGGCGGCTCCGTTACCGGCTGTGAAGGCTCGGTTGCCTGAGTTGGTTCAACGCTCGTATCTGTTACATCAGATGCAACAGTTGCCTCTGTTGCAGGCTGAGAGTCTGTTTCTGCCGCAGAAACAGCTAATGTTCCGACAACAGAACAAGCCACGGTAACTACTGCGAGAATTACAGCCAAGGTGTGTTTGAATTTGAATGTCATATATTCCATCCCCAATCGTATTTGATAATTAGATTATATATGTTTTTTTGAAAAAAATAAAGAGTATTTAGTAAAAAATTTCAAAAATCTTCCACTAATTACTCTTACTTTATCTTGTCATTTTTATTAAGTCTTGAAAGGCGTTCGCATTCGGCAATCAGCTTGCTCTGTTTAAGCCTTCTTTCGTCCTCAAGCACAGATTCACGAACCTGTTTTCGCAGTCTTTCAAATGGTGTGTCACGGTTGCCTGTTATCTCTTTCGGGCTTAAAATTTTTGGTGCAAGATTTGATGCACCCGGTCTTGTGAGCATCTGAATGGTGATATGCTCATGCTGAATGAGAGCGAAAAGCTGACTGAGAGAGGTACATTCGTCAATTGCCTTGACGAGTTCTTCCGTTGTTTTGTGACGGTATCCGTGCACCTTTGTTTCATTCAATTTCACTCACCGCCCTTTATTGCCTTTTGCGGAACATTGTTATCATTATATTTCCGAATAAATGCCTCCGCTGTTTGATGAAGGACACTTGTACCTTAGATTATACTTAATTTTCACAAGATTTTCAATATTTATTTTCGGTTTCTTTGTTTACATCAACACTTTTTTATGATATGCTGACTAACAGATACGCAAAATGTCCGTATAATCGACATTTTTCAGCGTTAAAAAATTTTTGTCAGGAGTAGAATAATGAAAAAAACTATTTGTGCCGTAACGGCTGCCATGCTTGCGCTTACCTCGGTTTTGTGCGGTTGTTCAAGCAACGGTGAAAGCAGTTCGCAGTCGGGCAGTACAACCCCGGCAACTGTTGCCACAGACACAACCGTCAAGACAACAGGCGAAAAAATACATATAAACGACAGCACTCTCGGTGAAATCTGGATTACCGAGCTTGACGGTGTACCGAAAAACACACTCAACAACGATAACTTCACCTCTGACGACACTTTCAAATACTACAGTGAAAACGGCAAGGCCGCTTCAATGGAGGGAATCGACATTTCCTCCTACAGCGGAACGATTGACTGGGACAAGGTTAAAAAATCGGGTGTTGATTTTGTTATGGTTCGCATCGGCGGCAGAGGCTACGGTTCTGACGGAAAAATGTACTCGGACGATTCCGCCCTTTCATATATAAAGGGTGCTAAGGCGGCAGGACTTAAAGTCGGCGTGTATTTCTTCTCTCAGGCTGTCAATAACGATGAGGCAATTGAAGAGGCTGACTATATAAAGACACTTCTCGGCGATGAAACAATCGATTTTCCCGTTGCATATGACTGGGAAATCATCAAGGATGATGACGCAAGAACCGACAGCGTTTCCGCCGCTCAGGCAACAGCCTGTGCAAAGGCATTCTGCAACCGTGTAAAGGAGCTTGGCTACACACCGATTATCTATTCTCCGAGCAAGGAGCTTTACTTCAAATATGACCTCACCCAGCTTTCAGATTTTGACATCTGGTACTGCGAATACGCAAATGTTCCGACATTCTATTATCAGTTTTCTATGTGGCAATACTCTTCATCAGGCAAGGTTGACGGAATTGAGGGCGATGTTGATATGAACATCTGCTTTACAAATATAGCCGATTACGATTAAGAAAGGATAATATATATGAAAAAGATAGCAAGCTTTACAATCAACCACAACACACTTATGCCGGGTGTTTACATCTCAAGGATTGACGGAGATATTACAACATACGATATGCGTTTTGTAAAGCCGAACACACCGCCGTATCTTCCGAATCCCGTTATGCACACAATTGAGCACCTTTTTGCAACATATGCCCGCAACAGCAAATTTGCCGACAATGTAATCTACTTTGGACCTATGGGATGCAGAACGGGTTTTTATTTTCTCGTTCGTGATATGTCAAATGAGGACGCATTACAGCTTATAAAAGACACAATAAAGCAGTGTGCGGAGCACAAGGGGGAAATCCCCGGAACAACTGCAATTGAGTGCGGAAACTACCTTGAACACGACCTTGACGGTGCTTTAAAAGAGTTAAATAAATATTACTCTTTGTTAAAAGATTACACAGTTGATAACTTACAGTATAATTAATATAGGGAATTATTGTTTGATTTACCCTGTTTTTGTAACCTTATCCCCTGTCTTATTATTAATTATGACATTTTTTAATTCTCATATTGCAATTTCGTAACTATTTGGTATAATAAAGGTATCGTGTTTGTTACAAAAATGTAACGGTTAATGAGATAGGAGAAATTATTTTGGAGACAAAGTTCATTGGTTTGGAAGGTTTCAATGAAATCGAGAGTCTTCCGACAAAGAAACGCAGAGTTTGCAGGCGTGAGCTTACAACAGCACAGAAAACTGTTCGCTTTGTAAAGAGAGCAACAACATTTTGTGCAAAATCAGTTGTAAGAATGTCAAAAAACACAGCCGCAAAACTCGCACAGGCAATTGAGAACAGGAAGGGTTCTTTAAAGTCTGTTACAATCAAGACTGTTAATTCGTCAAAGAAAGCAAAAACACAGATATCAGCTATTGACAAAGCATTCAACGAATCAAGAAACGGCACAACAAAGAGTGCCGGAGAGATTGTATCGGAACTTTCGTTCAAAAGCGGAAAGCAGTATGCTCACCTTGCACCCTCGACAATCCGTTCGCAGAAGTTGCTCAGAAAAAAGGCTGTGCTTGCAGTAGTAGCCTGTTTCAGCGCAATCACACTTTCATGTGTAACGGTTGCAAGCGCACTTGATATGAAAGATAACAACAGCGTACAGACACCTGCACTTGTTGCAACAAGTGACGAGGCTGTTCCTAATACTGAAATTGACGGCGAATCGGCATCGGCAAACCTCAAGGCAATTTCACCGTCATGCGCAAGTCTTTATATTGACGGCAAGTTCATCGGTGCGACAGAAGAAATTGATCAGCTCAATGCAGACCTCGATCAGGTTCTTGTTGATTACCGCAGAGATTACGATGACGAAACAACAACCGAGTTTGCAAATTCGGTGGAGGTTGTAACAGGTAACGCAAGCGGTACAGACCTTATTACCGCAGACGAGGTTATGGCACTTGCAGACGGCAAGTTCTCAATCTCACTTTCAACAGACATTGTTTACACAAGAGATGTGGCCTATGACACAAAGGTAAAGTATGACGAGGACAAGTCTTCTTCATACAAAAAAGTTACCACAAAGGGCGTTAATGGTGAAGAAGAAGTAACGTTAAGAACTACATTTGTTGACGGTGTTCAGACCGATGCAGTTCAGACTGACGCAAAAACTATTAAAAAGGCAGTTGACGAAGTTGTTGTAAAAGGCAAGGCTGAGGATACTTCATCAAGCACAGGTTCATCGTCAACCTCATCAGACAGCAGTTCTTCATCAAGTTCAAATTCATCTTCAAGCTACACAACAGGTTCATCGGGTATGTTTGCATGGCCACTCCCCTACACACATACATTGACAAGTACCTTCGGCACACGCTGGGGCAGACTTCACGGCGGACTTGACATTTCAGACGGTGGTGTTTACGGACAGCCTATTTATGCATCCGCAAGCGGTACCGTAACATTCTCGGGCGGTGACAACAGTGGCTACGGCAACTATGTTATCATTGACCACGGCAGTGGCTACACAACACTTTACGGTCATTGCAGTTCACTTGTTGCAGTAACAGGTCAGTATGTAAATCAGGGCGACCTCATCGGTTATGTCGGTTCAACAGGCAACTCAACAGGCCCTCACCTCCATTTTGAAATCCGCCTCAACGGCGAAAAAATGGACCCCCTCGGCTACACAAGCTGATTTAATTAAATATTGATTATTTAACCCCCCGATTCGTTTGAGTCGGGGGGTTGTTTATGATGAATATGATTTTATCTGAACATATACTGTGCGGTGTCGAGGACTGACTCCATTGTCTTAAAGGCTTTGTTTGCCTTTTTCTTGAGTTTTGGGTTGCTGTCTACCATATTTTTGCCGACAATACCCATGCAGACGCCTGCCGTCATTCCTATTGCAACGCCTTTCATCACATTCATCATTGGACTTGTATTCATAATCACACCTCCCCATCTTGCAAATTCATTGACAAAATGTGTGTTTTTTCATCTTTGTCACACGGCTTTGTCAAAAAAACTTGCATTATTATTGTTTACGATTTAAAATGTATTTAAACAGAAAAAGAATGGAATAATAAAAATTGGAGTGATAACTTTTGGCAACTCTCAACCTTGTGCTTGTTGAACCCGAAATTCCGCAGAACACGGGCAATGTGGCACGAACCTGTGCCGCAACGGGAACAAGACTTCATCTTGTCAAGCCTATGGGCTTTGAACCCGACGATAAAAAACTCAAAAGAGCGGGACTTGACTACTGGCACTTGCTTGACATCACATATTATGAGAACATTGACGATTTTTTTGAAAAAACAAAAGGCGGAAAATACTTTTTCTTTTCAACAAAAGGAACTCACCGCCACAGCGATGTTGAATATCCCGACAACTGCTATCTTCTTTTTGGCAAAGAAACAAAAGGCTTGCCCGAGGAGCTTTTAATGCAGCATCCCGATGATACTTTAAGACTGCCTATGATTGACGAGGCAAGAAGTCTTAATCTTTCAAACTCGGTTGCAATTGCGGCTTATGAAGTTTTAAGGCAATGGGGTTATCCTGCTCTACAGAACAAGGGCGAGCTTCACAACCACAAGTGGAGCGACCTCAACAATATGACATAAGAACAAAAATAATATTCATAAACTTCCTTAAAATCAGTATTTGTAAAGACAGTGCAAAAAATACCCCGACAGGCGAATTTTTTAAAGTTTTCTATTGATAAAAAGGGGTTTTTGATATATAATAATGGTGACTGTAAAAATACTAAATTTTTACAAATTTCTTCTTACACGAAAGGAATGTATATTATGCAGCTCAACAAAGTATCTGTTGATGACATCAATGTAAAAGGTAAAAAAGTACTTGTTCGTTGTGACTTCAATGTACCGCTCAAGGACGGCGTAATCACAAACGACAACAGAATTACAGCAGCTCTTCCTACAATCAAGAAGCTTATCGCTGACGGCGGCAAGGTTATCCTTTGCTCACATCTCGGCAAGCCGAAGAACGGTCCCGAAGAGAAGTTCTCACTCGCTCCTGTAGCAGTAAGACTTTCAGAACTCCTCGGTCAGGATGTTGTTTTCGCTAACGATGACGAGGTTGTAGGCGAAAATGCTAAAAAGGCTGTTGCAGAAATGAAAGACGGCGATGTTGTTCTTCTCCAGAACACTCGTTTCAGAAAAGAAGAAACAAAGAATCTTGAGCCGTTCTCATCAGAACTTGCTTCACTCGCTGATGTATTCGTAATGGATGCATTCGGTTCGGCTCACCGTGCACACTGCTCAACAGTAGGTGTTACAGACCACATCAAGGACACAGCAGTAGGTTACCTCATGCAGAAGGAAATTGACTACCTCGGCAATGCCGTTGAAACTCCTGTTCGTCCGTTCGTTGCAATCCTCGGCGGTGCTAAGGTTGCTGACAAGCTCAATGTTATTTCAAACCTCCTCGAAAAGTGCGACACACTCATCATCGGCGGCGGTATGGCTTACACATTCCTCAAGGCTCAGGGCAAGGAAGTCGGTCTTTCACTCGTTGACGATACAAAGATTGACTACTGTAAGGAAATGATGGCTAAGGCTGAAAAGCTCGGCAAGAAGCTCCTTCTCCCAATCGACACAACAATCGCTGCAGGCTTCCCTGATCCTATCGATGCTGAAATCGAAGTTAAGGTTGTTGATTCAGACAAGATTCCTGCTGATATGGAAGGTCTTGACATCGGCACAAAGACACAGGAACTCTTTGCCGACGCTGTAAAGAGCGCAAAGACTGTTGTTTGGAACGGTCCTATGGGCGTATTTGAGAACCCGACTCTTGCAAAGGGTACAATTGCTGTTGCTAAGGCTCTTGCCGACACAGACGCAACAACAATCATCGGCGGCGGCGACAGCGCAGCTGCTGTTATTCAGCTTGGTTTTGCTGACAAGATGAGCCACATCTCAACAGGCGGCGGTGCATCTCTTGAATACCTTGAGGGCAAGGTTCTTCCGGGTATCGCAGCAATCGCTGACAAATAATTTAATCAAATAAAAGGGCGGATTTTTCCGCCCTTACTGATTTAACCCTGTTACTTTATTATAATAAAAACATATTCTGAAAGGAAAATTATCATGGATAAGTCAAAGAGAAAGGCAATTATCGCCGGCAACTGGAAAATGAACAAAACTCCAAAGGAAGCTAAAGAGCTTCTCAACGCTATTACTCCCCTCGTAAAAGATGCAGGTTGTGAAGTAATTGCTTGTGTTCCTTATGTTGACCTTGCAACAGCACTTGAGGCTACAGAAGGCACAAATGTTAAAATCGGTGCAGAAAACTGTCACTGGGCTGAAAGCGGTGCTTTCACTGGCGAAATCTCAACAGGTATGCTCAAGGAAATGGGCGTTGAATATGTAGTTCTCGGTCACAGCGAGAGAAGACAGTATTTCGGCGAAACAGACGAAACTGTAAACAAGAGAACAAAGGCTGCTCTTGCCGCAGGTCTTAAGCCAATCGTTTGTGTCGGCGAACTCCTCTGGGAGCGTGAGTGCGACATCACAGAAGAAGTTATCGCAAGACAGATTAAGCTTGACCTCTTCAATGTAACAGAAGAAGAACTCAAGAATGTTGTTATCGCTTACGAGCCAGTATGGGCTATCGGTACAGGCAAGACAGCTACAGCAGATCAGGCTGAGGAAGTTTGTGCATTCATCAGAGCAACACTTGCTAAGATCTATGACGAAGCTACAGCAGAGGCAGTTACAATTCAGTACGGCGGCTCAATGAACGCTAAGAACTGCGCAGAGCTTCTTTCTAAGGAGAACGTAGACGGCGGTCTTATCGGCGGCGCTTCACTGAAGGCTGCTGACTTCAACACTATCGTTCAGGCTGCTGTTGAGGGCTAATTAACAGACGGATATCTAGGGGTAAAATATCATTCGTCACAAGAACAAACAAATAAAAAGTTCCGCAGGGGACGGCTGCGGCTGTCCTCTGCTTTTTTTGAACAGGGGGGACGCAACTATGA
>OLBQ01000432.1_pt1 | contig 8715 bp, 7 predicted proteins | sample 1607741 | NCBI WGS metagenome assembly OLBQ01 (sample SAMN02674693, study PRJEB24791) | human gut metagenome, SKBSTL018 | isolation source: stool | host: Homo sapiens | place: USA | reverse complement strand
TCTGCCCTGATTGACGCCTTCGCCGTGGCCGCCGTTCTCCTGATGGATGGCCTTGACGATGGTGGGGTACTTTGCGGCGTACTCGTCGCAGATGGCGGGGGTGTCATCCTTGACGGAACCATCGTCCACCAGAATGATCTCGGCCTGCTCGCCTGCGGTCAGCAGCGTTTCGATGCAGTGACGCATATAGGCTGCGGAATTGTAGCAGGGCACGGCAAAGGTGATAAGTTTCTGCTGCATATTATAAATGCTCCTTTTTACGTTGCATGGTCCATGCCGGGCAGTCTGCGGGGTGGCATGGAGATATGTGTTCTCATTATAGCATTTTCGCGCCTGAAAAGCTATCCTTCCCGGGCAGAAAGAGCGCTTATCGCACACTTTTGCGCAAAGTGACGCTTTTTTCTGCCAAAAGTATCAGTTTTGTGGTATACTGATAAGGTTTTGAGCGTTCTGCGCGTCAGTGCACCTATATATATAACGGAGGAAACCATGGAAAACCCGCACAGTATCCTGAAAAAAGTTTTCGGCTACGACAGCTTCCGCCCCGGGCAGGAGCAGATCGTCAGCCGCCTGCTGGCCGGACAGGATGTGCTGGCGGTCATGCCCACCGGCGCGGGCAAATCCATCTGCTATCAGGTGCCGGCGCTGCTTTTGCCGGGCATCACCATCGTGGTGTCCCCGCTGGTCAGCCTGATGAAGGATCAGGTGGGGGCGCTGGTGCAGGCGGGCGTGGCGGCGGCTTTTCTGAACAACAGCCTGACCGACAACCAGAAGGCGCTGATGCTGCATCGCGCCCGGGAGGGCTGGTATAAGATCATCTATGTAGCACCGGAGCGGCTGGAGATGCCGGGCTTCCAGCGGTTCGCGCAGGAGCGGCAGATCAGCATGGTCACGGTGGACGAGGCGCACTGCATCAGCCAGTGGGGACAGGATTTCCGCCCCAGCTATCTGCGCATCAAGGCGTTTGTGGACAGCCTGCCCAGCCGACCGGTCATGGGCGCGTTCACCGCCACCGCCACCGCCCATGTGCGGGAGGATATCCGCACCCATCTGGCGCTGCAAGCGCCCTACGAGGTGACTACCAGCTTCGACCGCCCCAACCTGTACTTTGAGACCCGGCGGGCACTGCCCAGCCAGAAGCCAAAAGAGCTGCTGGAACTGGTGCTCAAAGAGGGCAATCATGCGGGCATCGTGTATTGCAGCACCACCCGGCAGGTGGACGAGACGGTGCAGCTGCTGCAGAGCCGCAGCATCCGGGCGGCAGCCTACCACGCCAAGCTGGATGCGGACACCCGGCGGCAGAATCAGGACGATTTCCTCTATGACCGTGTGCAGGTGATGGTGGCCACCAATGCCTTTGGCATGGGCATCGACAAGCCCAACGTGCGGTTCGTCATCCATTATAATATGCCTAAGGACTTGGAAAGCTATTATCAGGAGGCCGGACGCGCCGGGCGCGACGGTCAGCCCGCCCGGTGTACCCTGCTGTATTCCGGCACGGATGTGCGCACCATCCGCTTTTTCATCGACAAGGAGCGGGAGGCGGACAATGGTCTGCCCGCGGATGTAAAGGCCGAAGCCGCCCGCAAGGCAGAGGAGCGGCTCAAGTACATGACCTTCTACTCCACCACCCAGCACTGTCTGCGCGGCTTTCTGCTGCAATACTTCGGAGAAGCCGCGCCCAAAAAGTGCGGCAACTGCTCCTGCTGCCTTGCCGCCGAGCAGGAAGCCCAGCTGCAGGTGGAGTACGCCCGCCGCCGTGCCGCCCAGAGCGCCGACCGGCTGGAAAAGCCCCGCCGCGCAAAGCCCGCCGCAGCGGGCAGCCTGAGCGAGGCGGACGAAAAGCTGCTCAACGCCCTGTATGCGGTGCGCAAGCGCCTTGCGGGCAAGCAGAACCTGCCCGCCTTTATGGTGTTTAACGATGCCACCCTGCGGGAGATGGCAGAGAAAAAGCCTATGAGCATCGACGAGCTGCTGAACATCAGCGGCGTGGGCGAAAAGAAGGCCGCCCGCTACGGCAACGCTTTTCTGCGCGTCATCGAGGACGCCGTGGGCAGCCGGGAGTGAGAAAAGAAAGAAGCCGCTGCACAGTCTGTGCAGCGGCTTCTTTTAGTGCGGGACGATTTCGAATGGCCTCCGCGTTGCTTTGGCCATATTCAGCGGAAGAATTATTTTTAATAGAGCGTTTGTCGCGGCCTGCGGGCCGCGACAAACGCATTTTCACGAGAAGGAGTTCAGCACCGCTTACCGTTCCATGGTATGGGTGGCGAATACCTTTTCGTCCTCCCACCACACGGGCTGCCCGGCGGCAAGGGACTTGGGTACGTCCAGCAGGCGCTGGTTGCGGCTGCCGCGGAAGCGCAGGGAGATGTCGTGCTCGGCCTGCACGAATCTGCCGTCCACCAGCACATCCAGCAGTGCCAGCAGCTCGTCGGTCACCTCACACCGCGCGGGGCTGGGCTCTGCGCCGGTAAGCTGCTCCCACGTGTAGCCGGAGTAGCACCACACCGTCTTGGCGGGGTACAGAGCCTTGAAGTTGCGCACAAAGGGCAGCAGCTCCCGCTGGTTCTCTGGTTCAAAGGGTTCGCCGCCCAGCAGGGAGAGCCCGGCGATATAGTCCGGCTGACAGGAGGCGAATACCTCGTTGCGCACGGTTTTATCAAAGGGCTGACCGTAGTCAAAATCCCATGCCACGGCGTTGAAGCAGCCCGGGCAGTGGTGGCGGCAGCCGGACACAAAAACGCTGGTGCGCACCCCGGGGCCGTTGGCGATATCGTAATATTTGATGTTTGCGTAGTTCATGCTCATGTTCCTGTCGTTTGCTGAAAAGATATTTGGAGCGGCCGAAAGGCCGCTCCAAATATCAAATCAAAAATAAAATTTAGCTGTTGTTACAGATGCAGCACGCGATCCTTGATCTCCTGCGTGCGGCCCTGGTTCCAGAACTGGGTGCCGATATAACCGCAGGTGCGGCGGGCGACGTTCAGCTTGTTCTGGTCGCGGTTGCCGCACTTGGGGCACTCCCACACCAGCTTGCCGTCGTCCTCCACAATCTTGATCTCGCCATCGTAGCCGCACACCTGACAGTAGTCGGACTTGGTGTTCAACTCGGCGTACATGATGTTGTCGTAGATGAACTGCAGCACGCTTATGACGGCTTCCAGATTGTCCTGCATGTTGGGCACTTCCACATAGCTGATGGCACCGCCCGGGGACAGGCGCTGGAAGTCGGCCTCGAATTTCAGCTTGGTAAAGGCGTCGATGGGCTCGGAGACATGGACGTGGTAGCTGTTGGTGATATAGTTCTTGTCCGTGATGCCTTTCACGATGCCAAAGCGCTTTTGCAGGCACTTGGCAAACTTGTAGGTGGTGGATTCCAGCGGGGTGCCGTACAGCGAGTAATCAATATTTTCAGCGTTTTTCCACTCGTTGCACTTATCATTCATGTGCTGCATCACACTCAGGGCAAAGGGCTTTGCGGCGGGATCGGTATGGCTCTTGCCGGTCATATATTTGCAGCATTCATACAGGCCCGCATAGCCCAGGCTGATGGTGGAGTAGCCGCCGTACAGCAGCTTATCAATGGGCTCGCCCTTTTTCAGGCGGGCCAGAGCGCCGTACTGCCACAGAATGGGTGCCGCATCGGACAGGGTACCCTTAAGGCGGTTATGGCGGTACTGCAAGGCGCGGTGGCACAGTTCCAGGCGCTCATCAAAAATTTTCCAAAATTTATCCGGCTCACCGCCGGAGGACAGGGCCACATCCGGCAGGTTGATGGTAACAACGCCCTGATTGAAGCGGCCATAGTACTTCGGCTTGCCCGGCACATAGTTCTGGGCGTTGGCCACGTTGTTCCAGCCATTGCCGGAACGGTCAGGGGTCAAAAAGCTGCGGCAGCCCATGCAGGTAAATACATCGCCGTTGCCCTCGGTCTCACCCTTAGACAGCTTGTATTCCTTCATCTTCTTTTCGCTGATATAGTCCGGCACCATGCGCTTTGCGGTGCATTTGGCGGCCAGCTTGGTCAGGTAGAAATAGGGGGTGCCTTCGCGGATATTATCGTCTTCCAGCACATAGATCAGCTTGGGGAATGCGGGGGTGATCCAGACGCCCTTTTCATTCTTAACACCCTGGTAGCGCTGGCGGAGCATTTCTTCCACGATAATGGCAAGGTCAGATTTCAGGCGCTGGTTTTCGCCCGCTTCGTTCAGGTACATGAATACCGTGATGAACGGTGCCTGGCCGTTGGTGGTCATCAGGGTAACGACCTGGTACTGGATGGTCTGCACACCGCGCTTGATTTCCTCGCGCAGACGGGCTTCAACGATCTGGGAGAGCTTTTCTTCACCGGGATCAATGCCCAGTTCCTTCATCTCCGCTTCGGTATCGCGGCGGATCTTTTTGCGGCTGATATCCACAAACGGTGCCAGGTGGGTCAGGCTGATGCTCTGGCCGCCGTACTGGTTGGATGCCACCTGCGCAATGATCTGGGTGGCAATGTTGCAGGCCGTGGAGAAAGAATGCGGTTTTTCGATGAGGGTACCAGAAATAACCGTGCCGTTCTGCAGCATGTCGTCCAGGTTGACCAGGTCGCAGTTGTGCATATGTTGGGCGTAATAGTCAGCATCATGGAAATGAATGATGCCATCCTCATGTGCCTTTACAATCTCGGCAGGCAGCAGCATACGCATGGTCAGGTCCTTGCTGACCTCGCCGGCCATATAATCGCGCTGAACGCTGTTGACGGTCGGGTTTTTATTGGCGTTTTCCTGCTTGACTTCCTCATTGTTGCACTCGATGAGGGACAGAATGCGGTCGTCGGTGGTGTTATGGGTACGGCGCAGGCTCTGCACATAGCGGTAGGTGATATATTTGCGGGCCACCTCATACGCTTTGGTCTGCATGATGGCGTCTTCCACCAGATCCTGGATCTCCTCCACGTTCATGGCGTGGTTGCGGCTCTGGCATTCCTGCGCCACATCGTCGGCAATGGCCGTGATCTGTTCCTTGGTCAAGCGCTGGTTGGAGGCAACAACGTTGTTGGCTTTGGTCACCGCTGCAATAATTTTGGATATATCGAAAACGGCCTCGCTGCCGTTGCGCTTGATGATCTTCATGAACTGTTATCTCCTTACCTCAATAAAAGCTGCCGGGTTGATTCCCCACGCCAAAACCGCTCCATGATTTTGGCGAGCGTATTTATTTTACCGCATCGACCCGGCAAAGTCAAGCCAATACACCACAATATATTGTATATAATTTGCTAACAGCACCCATATATGCCATATAGCGCGATGGGACGTTCAAAAAGATTGCAAAACAAAACGCCGAAAAAAGCGCTGGCTTTTTGGGTAAAATAGGCACTTTTTTCAAAGCTGCGATGATATGTGATTTTATTGTTCCCTGGCCGCTTGCTTTTGCCCGGCACGGCTGGTATACTGGTGCAAGGCACCTGCCTATTGTGATGATTTGCCGCAGCACTATACAAGATATAGTGTTGCATGTTATAAGGAGGCTCCCCGCGTGAACTACGCAACCATAAAATACTGTGATATTGCCAACGGCACGGGCGTGCGTACCAGTCTGTTTGTTTCCGGCTGCCGCCGCCACTGCCCGGAATGTTTTAACGCCGTTGCCTGGGATTTTAGTTATGGCCTGCCCTTTGATAAAGCCGTGCGCAATGAAATTTTGGGCAGCCTTGCCCCGGATTATATTGATGGGCTTTCCCTTTTGGGCGGCGAACCCTTTGAGCCGGAAAACCAGCGTGCGCTGGTGCCGTTCCTGCACGAAGTACGGGTGTTGTACCCCCACAAAACCATCTGGTGCTACACCGGCAATGTATACGAAACCGAACTTTTGCAGCCCAGCCACGCCCGCTGCGAAGTGACGGACGAGATGCTGAGCCTGATCGATGTGCTGGTGGACGGCGAATTCATCCCCGCGCAGCACGATATTTCGCTGCGGTTCCGCGGCTCCGGCAACCAGCGCATCATTGACTTGAACGCCACCCGCGCCGCCGGGCACACCGTACTGTGGCAGGATGACCCGCTGTTTGCTGACCACAAGATGTAAGGCAGCGAGTTCGCGTTTTTGGATTTTGTGTAACTTTTAACAAATTTGACTTGTATTTCTGCCCCGCAGGGTGTTATACTGACACTAATTTAAGGTTGTGCCAATCGTTCCAGGCACAACCGCCCCAAACAGCTGCCGGGCCAGTTGCCCGCGCACGAAAGGAGAAATTACTATGGCAAAATTTCATCTGATTCCCATTGTGCTGGGCGCAGCCATCGGTGTTGGCGTTTATGTTGTCAGCAAGTATCTGGCTCAGGACGAAGAGAGCGAACAGATTGTGGATGACTCCGCATTTGACGACAGCGAAGCTTCCGAAAGCACCGAAGATGCGGACGAAACCGAAGAAAATGCCGACGAGGAACCCCCCGCAGAAGAACCGGCGGCAGAGCCTGCCCCGGACGAGGAACAGCCCGCACCGATTGAGGAACCTGCCCCCGCTGAGCAGGCCCCTGTAGCGGAGCCTGCTGCCCCGGTGGAAGAACCCGCGCAGGAAGATGACGGCGTTGCCATTCCCATCCAGAGTGGTAACGATGTGCCGAATGTGAACCCGGTACAGGACAAAACCGAACCCGTTAAGCTGACGGAGGACGGCAAGGTGGACCCTACCACCATCGCCAAAGCCGAAGATTTCGGCGACTGGGAAGAAGAAACCGGCTGCAGAGGCTGAAGGCGAGACGATATAAATGACAACGCCGCAGGGAGTGCGTGATGCTCCCTGCGGCGTTTGTTTTTTGTTTTGGGGGTAAATTTGTATTTGGAGGGAGAGCCTTTGCGTGCACGGCAGGGTTCTTCCCACGTTTTGGGGGTAGCAGCGTGGCAAGGCCGCGGCGGGGTGAGGGCACCCCGCTCTACTGCGCACAAACAAGCTCACTGTTATTGATACGTCCGTCGGGGACGCCGCTCCCTACAATCAATTTGTTGGTTCATCACAATTTTTCAACATGCAATGGGGCCAGGTTTCGGTGGGGTCGGGTGACCCCGCCCTACCGAATGTTTTATGTTCTATCACCCACTATAAAATGCTCCGTAGGGAACGGTCTTGACCGTTCCGGAACCATGCGGTAGATGCCACAATAGAATTTTATCGCAAGCCTTGGCTACAACATCCCACAAAGCATATCAAAGGGGACGATGCTTCCGCATCGTCCCCTACTTATTATTTTACGGGTTATGGCCGCCGGCAGCTCTTACACCACCCATTGCAGCAAAATACCGCAGCAGGTGCCGCAGAACCAGAGCAGCCCTGTCATGAACAAGTTCTGTTTCCAGCTGGGGTTGACACGCCACAGCACAGCCAGGCCGATACCTGCGCCGGAGCACAGCCCCGCAAAAAAACTGCCAAAGGTAATAGCCCCGCCCATATACAGCTGGGCCAGCAGCACGCTGGCACCGCAGTTGGGTACAAGACCGATCAGCGCGGCCATCATGGGCTGGAAAATGCCCAGACTGCCCAGGAATGCCGCGGCGGAATCTGCCCCGACAAGGCCAAAGATCAGCCCAATGATAAAGCTGAACACCAAGATGAACACAAAAATTTCCAGCGTGTGACGCAGTGCCGCCAGGAAAATGCTGCTGTGTTCCTCGTGTTCTTCGTGGCAGTCTACCTCATCGGCATGGCCCTCATAGCCGCCATACAGCCCTTTGGGCAGGATGCGGCGCAGCGGAACATCCAACACCAAACCGGCTGCAATGCCAAACACGATTTTGAGCACCAGCAGCAGGCCCAGCTTGTTCCACAGGGTAGGCTCCGCCGCCAGCAGGGGGATGGCTTCATCCGATGTTGCCAGGAACACGGCCAGCAGCGTGCCGGGGGTAATGACCCGGCTGGCATAAAAGTTGGCCGCTACCGCCGAAAACCCGCACTGTGGTACGCAGCCCAGCAGTGCGCCGGGCACAAAGCCCCAGTGGCCGCCGCCAGCCAGCGCTTTTTCAATTCGCTCGCCATGGTTGCGTTCCAGCCATTCGATCAGCAGATATGCCAGATACAAAAACGGCAGCATTTTTACGCCGTCGATCAGTGCATCCAAAAAAGCATCAACAATAATTTCCATAATTCTCCTATCTGTTGCAAAGGTTGGGGTTGCAGAGCATAACATGGCCGCACGGTTCGGAGCAGCTGCCCGGAGCCATGCGGCCCTTTTTCATTTTTTACTGCCTTTGTTGGTTTCAAAGCCGCGCAGCAGCGCTACGGCTTCCCGCACACGGGCGGGGGAAATGCGGGTACGGAACCGCTCCATGCTGCGGGAAGAAAACGGCACATCATAGGTAAAGGAATCAAAGCCCAAAAAGTATTGCAGGTAGGGGCTTTCGCGCACGATCTCCACCGTTTCGCTGTCCGTTGTGCGGCACGCTGCACGAATCACCAGCACACCGAACGCCATGCGGGCCGGAATTGCCACCTTGCCGCCAGCAGCAAAATGGCCGCTGTACTCCTGTTCAATGGCATCCCAGTCAATGGCCTGGGCCAGGCGCACCCAGCGGTTCTCCTGTACCAGCTCGCCTTCATAGGGCGGCAAGTAGTCATCAATGCTCATCTGATGTTGAATTGTGCGGTACATGGTTGCACCATTCCTTTTTATGTCGTTCCCGTTTTTAGGCAATACCGCATAATTCTAAGTGCCGATACGGCGAGCGAGGTGCGGC
>OLBQ01000400.1_pt1 | contig 9100 bp, 8 predicted proteins | sample 1607741 | NCBI WGS metagenome assembly OLBQ01 (sample SAMN02674693, study PRJEB24791) | human gut metagenome, SKBSTL018 | isolation source: stool | host: Homo sapiens | place: USA | reverse complement strand
TGTGCTCTTCCGATCTGCTGATGCCTTCCGGAACGGAAAGGTCGATGTTTTCCATATCGATCTCTTCTTCCTCGGAAAGGTCGATGTCATCGTCGTCCAGAAGGAGAAGATCGCGGTCTGCCGCATTTGGATCCTCGGTCATATCGGAGAGGCGCAGTACGTCGATACCGCTTGCCTCCAGGTATTCAAATACCTTCTCCATCTGCTCCGCATCCAGCGGCATATCGCGGAAAAAGTCGTTGATTTCCTGATATTCCAGGACGCTCTTTTTCTTTTTGCCGTATGCTACCAGCTCTTTTAATTTTTCCATAAATTTTGCTTTATCGAACTCCATTGACTGTCCATCCTTCCATAGCTTGTATATATTCTGTCCCTGCCCTGCGAAATTAAACACGCAGAACAGAAGATTCCAGGGTTTTTCTTTGGTATCCAGGCCTCCTTAAAAAGCGAAATCCGGAAGTTCCCCTGCTTTCCACCGCTCCAGGCTCTTTTTGTCCGCCATCAGCTTCTGCAGCGCCGCCATATCGGTCACATTCATATGCGCCGACTGATACGCAATGCTGTTTTCTTTCATATTGCAGATCACATCATGCAGCGCGCGCCGTTTTTCCTCCTCTGTCTCCAGCGGGATTCTGGCATTAAAAAGGCCTGCAACTTCTTTCTGCTCCTCGGAATCAACAAACTGATTCAAAAGCTTTGCCGGATTTACGCCGCCCTCGTGGTACTGCAGCACAATCATCTCTGCAATCTGGTGGTAGAGAGGGGTGGTAAAATCCGCCGGCGTAATATATTTTTCCAGCTTTCCAATGAGCGCCGGATAAGAGGTCATCCACGTCAGCATCAGCTTCTGTGCTTTTTCGACGCCGCCCTCTTTTTCTTTTTTGTTTGAGGCTGTATTCCGCGGCTTTACGCTCTCCGTCCTTCCGGCTCCCGAGAGTGCCATCTGGCCGACCTGCTTGCGCAGTACCTCGACGGCAATGCCGTACTTTCCCGCCACAGCCTCAAGATAGCTGTTCCGCTCGATCTCATCCTCAATTGCTACAAGGCGGCGCACCGCTTCATGAAGAAAATCTGATTTGCCCTGCGGATCGGCAAGATCGAAATCGCGCTCCTTCATGCGGATCTCATACAAAACGCTGTTCTCCGCCTCTTCCAGACGTTTTTCGAACGCTTCGCAGCCCTCGTGCTGGATAAACTCATCCGGGTCCTTATACGGTCTCAAATTGACGACACGCGTTGTAAGACCAACCCCTTTGAGCATCGGAATCGCACGAAGCGCCGCTTTGACGCCTGCCTCATCGCTGTCGTAGATTACAAGGACCTCGTCGGTGTACCGCTTCATGAGCCCCGCCTGCAGCGAGGTGAGCGCCGTTCCAAGAGATGCCACCGCGTTGTTGAAACCCGCCTGGTGCATGGAGATGACGTCCATATAGCCCTCGCACAGCACGAACCGCCGGGAGGCGCTGCGCTTGGCGATCTGCATGGCAAACACCGTCTCGGATTTGTGGTAGACCAGCGTTTCCGGGCTGTTGACGTATTTGGGCTTGGAGTCGTCCATCACGCGCCCGCCAAAGGCAATGATGTTGCCGCGCAGGTCAAAGATAGGGGTCATGACACGCTTCCAGAACAGACAGTAGATGCGCCCGGACTGGCTGCGTTTGAACAAGCCGCTGGCGTCCAGTTCCTGCTGGTTGTAGCCCTTATCCCGCAGGTACTGGTACAGTGCCTGCCCATCGTTGGGGGCATAGCCCAGCCCGAACCGGACGATGGTCTTATCGTCCAGCCCGCGCCGCCGCCAGTAAGCGCGCGCCTGCCGTGCCTCCTCCACGGTAGAGTTCAGGCAGGCGTGGAAGAAGCGGGCGGCCTCCTTATTCATGGAAAGCACCCGGCTGCGCAGACGTCCGGTCTTGTCGTCCTCCTGCGGCTCCGGCATACCGGCGCGGGAAGCCAGCATCTTGATAGCTTCGCCGCTGCTGATATTGTTGATCTTTTTGACAAAGCTGATGGCATCTCCGGCTGCCTGACAGCCGAAGCAGTAAAAGCTTTGAGTGTCAGGGTATACATAGAAGGACGGCGTTTTTTCGCTGTGAAAGGGGCACAGACCGCCGTATAGCCGTCCCTTGCGCTTGAGCTGCACATAGCTGCCCACCAGCTCCACAATGTCGGTGCGGCGGGTGAGCTCCTCGATGTATTCGTGTGGGATCATGTTGTTTTAAACGACCTCTCCAGTTTTAAAGGACGTGCCATTTCTGGGGCACGAACAGTTCTTCAAAAGTGCGGATGGCAAACTCGTCGCTCATACCGCTGATGTAGTCGGTGACGGCGCGTTCCCGTCCCTCCTGATAGGCCAGCTGCACATAAAAGTTGGACATCTGATCCACATGGGTCAGGTAGTACTCGTACAGTTCCGCGATAAGCTTGTCCACCTTCTGCTCTTCGCGCTTGGCGTTCTTGTCCACATACACGGTGGCGTACATGAAATCCCGCAAAGCGAGAAAAGCCTCGTATTCCTCGGTGCCCATGCGGACATCCCCCTCGCTGTGGGTGAGGATGCTGTTGATCATAGTGGTGATGCGGGCAGATTTGGTCTGCCCCAGCACTGCCGTGCAGTCCTTGGGCAGGGTGGCAGCGTCCAGCACACCGGCGCGCACGGCGTCCTCGATATCGTGGTTGACAAAGGCAATCTGATCTGCCAAGCGCACGATGCGCCCTTCCGGAGTGGCCGCCCATGTGCCCTTGGTGTGGGTAACGATGCCGTTGCGCACCTCCCATGTCAGATTGAGCCCCTCGCCGTCCTTTTCCAGCCGGTCTACCACACGCAGGCTTTGCATATAGTGGTGGAAGCCGTCCGGGCAAAGGTCGTTCAGTGCCTTTTCGCCTGCGTGGCCAAAGGGAGTGTGCCCCAGATCATGCGCAAGGCTGATGGCCTCGGTCAGATCCTCGTTCAGGCGCAGACCGCGTGCGATGGTGCGGGCAATCTGCGAGACCTCCAGCGTATGGGTCAACCGGGTGCGGTACAGATCGCCTTCCGGCGAGAGGAACACCTGCGTTTTCTGCTTGAGACGCCGGAAGGCCTTGCAGTGCAGCACCCGGTCGCGATCCCGCTGGAACACCGGGCGCAGCGGGTCCTGCGGCTCCGGTACGGCGCGGCCACGGCTTGCATCGCTGAAGGTCGCCCAAGGCGCAAAGGTAAGGTGCTCGATTTCCTCGGTTCTCCGGCGCACATCCATACAGATCCTCCTTTTGTTTTTCGGGCTTCTCCCCTCCCCTCTGCGCACAGCCGATCCCAATTGCTGCGCTACGGCAATTGTAGCACATCGGCCGTGTCGAAGGGGGAAGTTCCGTGTCGGTTTGCAAAAAAGACTTTGTTTTTTAAAATGGTGCGTAGAATGGGTCAGACACCGTTACCTGAGCGCTGCCCCGGGTCAATTCCCGCAGCTGCTCCAGCAGCGGGGCTTCGGTATGCTCTGGCATCTGCCAGCGCAGGGTGACCCGGTCTGTAAACTCCGGCGGTGCCTGCTTTGCCCCGGCAGCATCAATGAGCAGGGACGCACGCTCGTAAAGGGCGTAGTCCACGGTCACTTGTAATTCCACCACGCTGCGCACCGTGACCACCTCGGCGTTTTCCAGCGCACGGGCAGTGGCGGTAGTGTAGGCGCGCACCAAGCCGCCGGTGCCCAGCAGCACCCCGCCAAAGTAGCGGGTGACCACCACGATCAGGTCTGTCAGGCCGCTGTGCTGCAGCACTTCCAGCGCGGGCGTACCGGCAGTCTTGGCCGGCTCGCCGTCATCGGAATAGCGCTCGCGGTTGCCCGCCCGCAGGCGGTAAGCGTAAACGTTGTGCCGCGCGGTGCGGTTAGCCGCCCGCACCTGCTCCAGAAAGGCCACAGCGGCTTCCTCACTGTCAGCAAAGGAAAGCTGTGCGATAAAGCGGCTTTTTTTCTCTTCGTATTCACCGGTGGCCGTGCCCCGGACGGTGCGGTAATCCTCCACGTTAGATCCTCCTGATAATAACTCAGAATAAGTATAACACAAACGGGCGCAAATAAAAAGACTGACGAAGCCTTGCGGCCCCGCCAGTCTTTTTATAAGAAGAAAGCAGTTAATCACTTGGTAAAGATCTGGATCCACTGATGGCCCCAAGTGCTGTTGCTGTTGTAGTAGTAACCAACACTCATCTTGCGAGCCTCAGGGTTCAGGATATTGGCACGATGGCCTTCGGAGTTCATCCATGCGTTGACGACCTCTTCAGGAGAGACGCTGCCCCATGCGGCATTCTCGCCGGTGGGGGTATCGGTGATGCCGTAGTCCTTCAGGACGGTGAAGCACTTGGAACCATCGGGACGGACGTGGGAGTTTACAACGGAGATCTCCTCGGCGCGGGTCTGTGCAGCGGCGGTCAGCGCGTCATCGCCCATTTCCAGAGCAGTCAGACCGTACTTTGCGCGCTGGGCATTGACCAGATTCAGAACTTCCTGACGGTAATCCTCGGTGTGAGAATTTTCGGGGTAAGAGAAGATCAGCACCCAATAGTTATTGTAAACACCGCCCTCATAGTAGCCAACGCTCACGGTGGTAGCATCGGCGTTCAGGATACGCTCACGGGTGAAGTCGGTAGCCATCCACTGATCCATTGCGGAATCGGGGGTGGAGCAGCCGGCCATGTAGTTCTCGCCGATGGAGACATCGCTGATGCCGTTCTCTGCCAGAACGGTGAAATCGCGCTGACCGTTGGGACGAACGTAGGAGTAAGAAACTGCCAGCTCTTCGGCACGCTCCATTGCAGCGGCGTTGTGGTTGCTGTCGCCCAGAGCAACAGGAGCCAGACCAGCCTGTGCACGCTCGTTATTGATCAGGGTCAGGAAGCTGCGCTGGTAAGCGTCTTCCTCAAAGTAGGAGTTCTCTTCTTCCACAGAAGCGGTGGCAGGCATGGCAGCCTGTGCAGCGTTTGCGGTGACGGGCTTGAAGCCTGCAAAGCCAAAAAACACAGCCAGCGTCATTGCAGCTGCTGCGATATTCTTCACGGTACTCATTGCACGCTTCATAAGATTGCCTCCGGTCTGTTGCCTTATGCAGTGTGATCTTGGATATTGCAACTCGTTTGCAACTCTGTCGTATCACATCCGCAACTCTTGTGTAACAAGAGTATCACAAAGCCATACAGGCGTCAAGAGGTTTAGAGGTCGATTTGCAGAAAAATACAGATTTTTTAAAAAATCCTCGCCTTTTTATCGCAACTCAAGCGTAACAAAAAGTCCGAAAACGTTACAGTTGTGTTGCGCTTCTCGCCAAAATAAGCCGAGTGCAACAGTTCCCGCACACTTTTCGAGACACTTCGGTGCGTTTCGTTTTGTATATCACTGTATTTATATGCACCGCTTTGCATATCGTGGTTTCTGTGTACGTTTTTGTGGCGCTTCGCTGTGTTCCCTTCTGCGTTCCTTTCCTGTGGAGCAAATCGGTGCTGCTGTGCAGTGGCTGGCACAACAGCTCCTTTATAAAAAACACAAAAAAGAGGCCGCTGCACAAAAATGTGCAACGGCCTCTCACAATTCAGGCTATGCTATTGAACAATGCTCAGGAACAGGCGATCACAGAGCAGCCTTTGCTGCCTCGATCTGCTTGATCAGCTCAGGCACGACCTTGAACAGATCGCCCACGATGCCGTAGTCAGCAACGCCGAAGATGGGAGCACCCTCGTTCTTGTTGACAGCGATGATGCACTCAGAATCCTGCATACCGGCGGTGTGCTGGATGGCACCAGAGATACCCAGAGCCACATAGATCTTGGGGTGCACGGTCTTGCCGGTCTGACCGACCTGATGGTCAGCGGTCATCCAGCCTGCATCGGTGACGGCACGGGAAGCGCCCACGACACCGCCGCCCAGAGCGGCTGCCAGCTGCTCGGCCAGCTCGATGCCCTTGTTGACATCCTTGCTGATACCACGACCAACGGAGACAATGACATCTGCGCCGATCAGGTCGACCAGCTTCTCAGCGGCCTTCTCCACGCTCAGCACTTCGGTCTTGATGTCCTCAGCGGTCAGGCTGAAGGCGGGCTTGACGATCTGGCAGGCATCAGCCTTGGCCTGATCGAAGGGAGCCTTCTTCATAACGCCGGGACGCACGGTGGACATCTGGGGACGGAAGCGGGGGCAGATGATGGTAGCCATCAGATGGCCGCCGAATGCGGGACGGGTCATCTTCAGGTTGCGGTCTTCCATATCGAACTTCTGCTTGGACAGGTCGATGGTGGAGCTCTCCTTCAGGAAGTCGATGTACTTTGCAGTGTCGATATCCAGATGGGTAGCGTCGGCGGTCAGGCCGGTGTGCAGACGGGCTGCGCAGCGGGGACCGAGGTCACGGCCAATGTTGGTAGCGCCGATCAGCAGCACCTCAGGCTTGTACTCGTTGACCATGTCGCAGACGACCTTGGCGTATGCGTCAGTGGTATAATCCTTCAGCAGCGGGCTGTCGCAGACCATGACCTTATCAGCGCCATAGCCGCCCAGCTCCTTAGCAATGCCTTCGACGTTGTCGCCCAGCAGCAGGCCGGTGACTTCGCAGCCCAGCTCATCAGCCAGCTTGCGGGCCTCGCTGACCAGCTCAAAATCAGTGGACATCAGTGCGCCCTGGCGCTGCTCGCAAAAGACCCATACGCCCTTGTATTCGTTAAAATCAGCCATTGTAATCCTATGCTCCTTTCATCAGATCAGGTGCTTCTTGGCCAGGATGCCAGCCAGCTGGGCGGCAACATCGTCGCCCTGCAGCATGGTGCCTGCGCCCTTCTGCGGAGGAGTGAAGGACTTAAAGACGTTCGTCGGAGAACCCTTCAGGCCAATGGTGTCCACCTCGATCAGCGGATCGTCCTTCAGTGCGTTGTAATCGAACACTTCCATGGGCTTGTCGTAGCAGGTAAAGATGCCGTTCACGCTCATGTAGCGGGGGTCGTTCAGCTCCTTGATGCAGGTCAGCAGGCAGGGAGTCTGCACCTTGACCATCATGTAGCCGTCCTCAAGCATACGCTTCACGGTCAGAGTGTTGCCGTCCTTCTGGATGTCGGCAACGTAGGTGACCTGCGGCAGATGCAGCTTTTCAGCGATCTGGGGGCCAACCTGTGCGGTGTCGCCATCGATTGCCTGACGGCCGCAGAACACAACGTCCTCGGGGCCAACACCGATCTTGTTGACAGCAGCAGCCAGGATCTGGCTGGTTGCAAAGGTATCGGAACCGCCGAACTCACGGCCGGAGACCAGAACAGCCTTATCAGCGCCGCGGGCCAGCAGCTCACGCAGCATGCCCTCTGCCGGCGGGGGACCCATGGTAACAACAACGACCTCGCAGCCGGTGGCGTCCTTCAGTTTCAGGGCGGCCTCCAGAGCGTTCAGGTCATCGGGGTTGGTGATGGTTGCCATGGATGCACGATCCAGAGTGCCATCGGGCTTGACGGACACCTTGCCGGAGGTATCAGGAACCTGCTTTACACAAACAATTGCTTTCATTGTAACTCTTGCCTCCCTTACTTCAGCAGCGCGCCGGAAATGACCATCATCTGCACTTCGCTGGTGCCCTCGTAGATCTCAGTGATCTTGGCATCACGCATCATGCGCTCGATGGGGTAGTCACGGGTGTAGCCGTAACCACCGAACAGCTGCAGGCAACGGCGGGTCACATCGCTTGCAGTGCGGGCTGCGATCAGCTTAGCCTGTGCAGCCTCGACGCTGTAACGAACCTTTGCGCCATCCATAGCCTGCTGCTTCTTCAGAGCGGCAGCATAAACCAGATACTTCGCAGCCTCAACACGAGCCTTCATCTCAGCCAGCTCGAACTGAGTGTTCTGGAAAGCAGCGATGGCACGGCCGAACTGCTTGCGCTCCTTGACGTAAGCAATGGTCTCCTCCAGAGCGCCCTCGGCAATGCCCAGAGCCTGAGAAGCGATGCCGATACGGCCGCCATCCAGCGTAGCCATTGCCAGCTGGAAGCCCTTGCCGCGCACGCCCAGCATACGATCCTTCGGGATACGGCAATCCTCAAAGATCAGCTCGCAGGTAGAAGAACCGCGGATGCCCATCTTGTCCTCTGCCTTACCAACAGAGAAGCCCGGGTCGGTGCGCTCCACGATGAAGGCGGAGCAGAGCTTGGTAGGACGGCCGCGCTTGTCCAGCACGTTATCGGTAACGGCGATGACGATGAACACATCAGCAAAGCCTGCATTGGTGATGAAGATCTTGGAGCCGTTCAGCACCCAGTAATCGCCATCTTCCTTGGCAATGGTCTGCTGACCCTGTGCATCGGTACCAGCGCCCGGCTCGGTCAGGCCGAAAGCACCCAGCCACTCGCCGCTGCAGAGCTTCGGCAGGTACTTAGCCTTCTGCTCGGGGGTGCCGTTCTCGTAAATGGGGGCAGCGCACAGGCTGGTATGAGCAGAGACGATGACACCGGTGGTGCCGCAGACCTTGCTCAGTTCCTCCACGGCCATGACGTAGGACAGCACATCGCCGCCTGCACCGCCGACCTCAGTCGGGAAATAGATGCCCATCATGCCCAGCTTGCCCATCTTTTCGACGGTCTCCTTGGGGAAGTATTCCTCTGCGTCAACCTTCTTTGCCAGAGGCTTGACTTCGTTTTCAGCAAACTCGCGGTACATCTTCTGCACCATCTGCTGCTGCTTGGACAGAGTAAAATCCATCGCTATATCCTCCTAACAGGTCTTTTTTCATTTACCGGAATAGCCCGGTGCAAACAAATTCCTCCCGACCGCTTTCCCCGCAGCCGGGAGAAATGTTTATCAGAATTTACAGCTGGTCAACAGGGGTCTTGGTGCGGTCTGCGTTGTAAACGTAGAAGCCCTTACCAGTCTTGCAGCCCAGATTGCCGCCGCGCACCATCTTGCGGATCAGCGGGCAGGCACGGTACTTGCTGTCGCCGGTCTCGTTGTACAGCACGTCCATGATAGCCAGGCAGATGTCCAGACCGATGAAGTCGCCCAGTTCCAGGGGTCCCATGGGATGGTTAGCGCCCAGCTTCATGGCGGTGTCGATGCCAGCGATATCGGAAACGCCCTCCATCTTGATGAAGGCAGCCTCGTTGATCATGGGGA
>OLBQ01000386.1_pt1 | contig 9237 bp, 10 predicted proteins | sample 1607741 | NCBI WGS metagenome assembly OLBQ01 (sample SAMN02674693, study PRJEB24791) | human gut metagenome, SKBSTL018 | isolation source: stool | host: Homo sapiens | place: USA | reverse complement strand
TAATTCAGGTTTTGGTTCAATAACCGTTTTCTTCAGAATTTTTATTGCTTTGTGATACTTGTATATCGCCCGAATAATAAGGATTACACTTACCGCAATCCATATTGTGAAAATCAGGTTGAGCCATGTAAACTCTGGCACAAAGAAATTTTTTTTGTCAGGCGTTAATGCGTCAATTACTACAGGATAAAAACTATGATCTGAAATTGTATTTGTAAACCCGAATTCAAACGGCAGAGCCATTCTTACAAATGTTACAGCATACAATCCCAAAATTGTATAAAGACCGTAGTGATTACAAAAGGCAATCTTTTTTCTGAAAAAGTAAAGCAGCACTATAAAAATGCTGCTTATTACAATAGAAAACAAGAATGAATAAAGACTTATTTGCATAGATTATTTGCCGAGTTCTTCGCGACGCTTTTTAAGAAGAGCTTCAAGTTCATCAAAAACAGCTGAACTTTCGGTTTTCTCAATAAGCTCGGAGAAGAGAGTCGGAATATCACTGTCGGCAAAATTCGGTCTGTCCGAAATCTGCTTGATTGCATAAGCGTCCTTTGTCATTGTAGGAACAAAAGTACGGGCATAGTTCTTAGTCATCTGCTTAACACCGACAACTTTAATCATGTCCTTCTTGAGAAGAGAATTGATAAGAAGGTTAATGTAACTCTTTTTCCATGTTTTGTTTACAGCCTTCTTAACAATTTCTGAGCTTGTGAGCGGCTCATCGAGGTCCCACAATAAGTACATAATTTCTTCTTCACTTTTAGTAAGCATGATATTTACCTCCAAAATTAAGTTTATAAATAATATTAAGCATTTAACTTGCCCTCATTATACTATTTGGTACAGAAAAAGTCAATAAAAATCTTAAAAAATTATGTGATTCAGGATAAAATCAGCCAATTTCGCACATATTGTTAAAAAATGACTATAAAAATGCGGAATGTTGTATATTATAAAAAGCATAATATTATGGTTTATTCACAAAATCCTGAAAAAGCACAACAAGTCACCGCAAAAATTATTGCGATGACTTGTCTTTTTATTGAAAATATTCAATTAAGCTGTTTTTATTCCGAAATCTTTTTCTGTTCCTTTTTATCGTGGATAAATCTTGCAAGATACACCGCAGGGGTGTCGAGCAGACTTGTGAAAATGTAGATTACATAGCTTGAAAGGAAGATTGAAACGAGTGTTCCGAAATCATAAGTTCCCCAAAACGCAAAAGCGGTGAAAAGGGCTGTGTTAAGAATTTGACTGATAAGCGTTGAACCGTTGTTTCTCAGCCATAAAAATCTTCTCTTGTCACCGAATTTCTTTTCCGTGAACTTCCACCACTTGTGATAGAGCCACACATCAAACAACTGACTTATTGCATATACAATAAGTGATGCAAAAATCATTCGGGGAGTGTTTGAGAAAACCGCCTTGATTGACGGCATAATTGTGTCGTTCGGACTCGGATTGTAAAGCATCCAGCTTTGTGAAAGCACAAGAAAAAATACCGATGAGAGTATTCCCGTAAGAACCGCCTTGTTGGCGGCTTTTTTGCCCTCACATTCCGAGAGAATGTCCGTAATCAAAAATGTTACCGCAAAAAGCACATTTCCGAGAGTCTGTTCCATTGAAAAAGCGTTTACAAGGATTAAAGCCTCAATGTTTGCAAGAATTGTTGCTACGGCTGAAACGCAGTAAAGTCCCGCTTTTCCGAAAAGCGCATATCCCAAAAGTGCCATACCGTATATGAATACCACCGAGAATATAAGCAAAAGTTCATTTATCATATCAGTCACCTACTCCGAAATCCGTGTTGTTAATTAAAATATCCGTTCTTGGGTTATCCTTATATACAGGATAGACCTTCTGCATAAACTCTTTTATGACAGCTTTGTCGGGTTCAACTTCCGTTGTGTTGTCACACATAATGTTAACGCAAATTCGTTCAAAATATTTTAATCCCAACTCAATATCCTTTTGCATGGTTTCGGCTGTCTGACTTTTAATTCCGAAAAGGAAATTAGCTTCGTCGAAATTCTCAGCAATAACAGCGGGATTGCTCTCTTTAATTCCTTTTTTCAGAACATTTTCTCTGAAATCGCAGTCAAAGGTTTCAAGACCGAGCTTCATTTTCAAATCAAAATCCGCAAAATCTTTTCTGAGCTGACTGATTTTGTTCCGATAAAGATAATGTGCCTCAAAATGAATGGTATTTATCTTTTTTTCTTTGCACACCTGTTTGATAAAATCAAGTGTTTTCTTGTCAAGCTCAAAAACCGAGCCTGAGTTAATGACCTCAAGGTCACCGAAAATTCCCGTAACTTTTTCAAGCACGGCTTTGTTAAGACGAAAGTTTTCGTCCTCGTCACTGCACCTGTCGGTGTAGTAGTCGCAGAAGATGCATTTTCTGTAAACGCAACCGCTTCCACGCAGAAGAACAATCTCCCGATTGTTCTTTTCATTAATAATACTGTATCTCTCCATACTCTCTTTCCGGCACAAAAAAAGCACCCACACAAAAGAGGGTGCAAAAAGGGCGTAAAAAGTCCTGTGCCTTTCTCCTTAGTTTTGATAGAAGGAGCAGCCTATCGGCGTCCTTCCGGCAGGATGGTTACGAACTGCCACACAGTATGCTATCACAAATTCCGTTTTATGTCAACTGCAATTTATTATTGCATTATATATGTTTAAGAGGTATAATGAAAAGAAGAAATCAAGTGCAAAGTAACTTTCTGAGTGACTTTGCAGGCTCAAAATTCCATATGGGAAAATTAGCGAATATTGTCATAAATTCCCGAAAAAAACAGCCTATTTTCTTGTATTTTTTAGTTGACAAAGGGACAAACCTTTTGTATAATAATAAACAGCGTTTTAATATGTGTCTATGCTGTCAAGAGGTGCAGATATGCTTTTTGAGCTTAAATCCGTCTTTCAGAATGACGGTGAAGAAAAACAAGTTGAATATAACCTTGACTTGTCAGGTCTTGATGTTGACGGAGTTTATCCATTCAAAACTCCCGTTGTCGTGACTGCCAAAGCAACAAACAGAGCAAGTTTGATTACTCTTGTAATCAACGCACACTTTGATTACAGCCGTGACTGTGACCGTTGCGGTGAGCCTTATACAAGAGAGATGAATATGAGCTTTGAACACAGGCTTATTCAGACTCTTGCCGATGAGGAAAATGATGACTATATTGAAACACCTGATTTTACACTCGAGCTTGATGATGTTGTAATTTCTGACATTTTTCTTTCGCTCCCGTCAAAGAATCTTTGCAGGGACGATTGCAAAGGTCTGTGTCAGATTTGCGGACAAAACCTCAACAACGGTGAATGTTCCTGTGATAAGCGTCAAACGGATCCAAGACTTGAGATACTTAAACAGTTGATTGACTAAGATAAATTTTGTAAGGAGGTTTTTGTAATGGCAGTACCCAAGAACAAAACATCACACGCAAGAAAGAGCTCAAGACGTTCAACAGTATGGAAGATTAATGCTCCTGAACTTACTGCTTGTCCTAACTGCGGTGAATTAACAGCAGCTCATAAGGCTTGCACGAACTGTGGTATGTACAACGGCAGACAGGTTGTTGTAAAGAAAGACGAACAGTAATTTTTATTACAAACATTACGGGCGGCAGTTATCTGTTCGCCCTTTTGTTTTGCAAATTTTACCGTATATCCAAAAACAATTTGCAAACCTGTTGATTAAAAACGGTATTTTGTGTAGAATAAAAGTGTATGTAAAAAATGTTTTGCGAGGTGAAGGTGTGGCTGTTAAAATTTTTGATGTCACAACCGGCAGTCATGCCGACAAAGCAGGAATAAAAAAAGGGGAAACTCTCCTTTCAATCAATTCAAACGAGATTGTCGATGTTCTTGATTACCGATTCTATCAGGTAAACCGCAAGCTGACTCTTGAGGTTGAGGATGAGAACAAAAATGTTCGTACCATAGAAATGACCAAGGGAGAATATGAGGAAATCGGTCTTGAGTTTGAAACCTATCTTATGGACAAACAGCATTCGTGCCGTAATAAGTGCATTTTCTGCTTTATTGACCAGCTTCCGAAGGGGATGCGTGAGTCGCTCTATTTTAAGGATGACGACAGCCGACTTTCGTTTTTGTTCGGCAACTATATCACGCTGACAAATATTACAGAGCACGAAATTGACCGAATTATAAAAATGCACATAAGCCCGATTAATGTGTCGGTTCACACAACAAACCCCGAGCTTCGTTGTAAGATGATGAATAACCGCTTTGCAGGCGATACATTGAAATATCTCAAACGCTTTGCAGACGCAGGAATAACGCTTAACTGTCAGATTGTTTCCTGTCCCGGAATTAATGACGGTGACGAGCTTGTCAGAACATTGACCGATCTTGAAAATCTCGGTGTTAATATGACTGCGATTGTTCCTGTCGGACTTACACGCTACCGTGAAAACCTTTATCCTCTTGTTCCTTATAATAAGGAAACGGCAGGGCAGACAATTGATATAATTGAAAAAATGGGTGATGAGTGCGTCAAAAAGCACGGCAGACGAATTTTCTTTCCGGGTGATGAATTTTACCTCCTTGCCGAAAGAGAAATCCCGTCACCTGAATTTTATGAGGACTTTTCCGCTCTTGAGGACGGAATCGGTATGATTGCGTATCTGACCGATGATGTCAGCTGGAAGCTTGAAGAGCTTGATGCAGACGAAAGCCTTTGCCATAAGGTAACAATGGCCTGCGGCGAGGGAGTGTTTCCGTACATGAAGCGGATTATGTCGATGATTAACGAAAAATTCCCGAATATAACTATAAATACAAGGGCGATTAAGAACAACTTTTTCGGCGGAGGAGTAAATGTGTCGGGACTTGTCACGGGCGGTGATCTTATTGATCAGCTCCGTGGCGATGACCTTGGTGACAGGCTTATTATCACGTCATCAATGCTCCGTTTTGAAAACGATTTGTTTCTTGATGATGTTTCAACAGATGATGTTGAACGGGAACTCGGTGTAACTCTTGTTCCCGTCAATAACAACGGAAACGACCTTGTAGAGGCTGTAATTGCAGGAAAGGACTGATAAGATGAACAAACCCGTAATTGCCGTTGTCGGCAGACCAAATGTGGGAAAGTCAACGCTTTTCAATAAACTCATCGGTCAGAGATTGTCAATTGTTGACGATACTCCCGGTGTTACCCGTGACAGAATATACGGTGAGGTGGAATGGTGCGGAAAAACTGCCTTTATTGTTGACACAGGTGGTATTGAACCGAAATCAGATGATATTATTCTTGTGCAGATGCGCCGTCAGGCTCAGCTTGCAATCGACACGGCTAATGTTATTATTCTTGTAACAGACTGCAAGTCGGGCATGGTTGCAACAGATATGGATGTTGCGCAGATGCTCCAGAAGTCGGGCAAGCCTGTTGTGCTTTGTGTAAACAAGTGCGACACACTCGGCGAACCGTCACCTGAATTCTATGAGTTTTATAATCTCGGTTTAGGCGATCCTATCGAGGTTTCAGCCGTTCACGGTTACGGTACGGGCGACCTTTTGGACAAGGCTTTTTCAAGCTTCGATTATGATGAAAATGCGGAAGATGATGACACAATCATCAATGTTGCGGTAATCGGCAAGCCGAACGCAGGCAAGTCATCTCTTGTAAACAAAATCACAAACGAGGAACGCTGTATTGTGTCCGATATAGCAGGCACAACCCGTGACACAATCGACACGCTTGTTGAAAATAAGTACGGAAAGTTTAACTTTACCGATACTGCAGGACTTCGCCGTCAGAGCAAAATCTATGATAATATCGAAAAATACAGTATTATCCGAGCAAAAATGGCTATTGAACGCAGTGATGTGTGCGTTATTATGATTGATGCGACAGAGGGCGTTACAGAACAGGATACCAAGGTTGCAGGTCTTGCGCATGAGGCAGGCAGAGCGTGTATAATTGCCGTAAACAAATGGGACGCTGTCGAAAAAAACGATAAGACAATGCAGGAGTTCCGCAAAAAGCTTGACGCAGATTTTGCGTTTATGTCATATGCGCCGAAGGTATTTATTTCCGCAAAAACAGGTATGCGTATCGACAGGCTGTTTGAATATATCATAAGCTGTAATGACAGCGCAAACCGCAGAATCAGAACAGGTATGCTCAACGAACTTCTTGCACAGGCTACAACAAGGGTTCAGCCGCCGTCGGACAAGGGTAAGCGACTTAAAATTTTCTATATGACTCAGGCTTCCGTAAAACCGCCGACATTCGTTTTCTTCTGCAACAATGCACAGCTTTTCCACTTTTCATATCAGCGTTATCTTGAAAACAGAATCCGTGAGGCTTTTGCTCTTGAGGGTACGCCGATCAAAATTGTGGTAAGAGAGAGAGGAGAAAAGTAATGGAGCATATTTCGGCAATTTTAGCAAACTGCTGGTGGATGATTCTGCTTTCGGCATTGATTGCGTATCTTCTCGGCAGTATCAACACGGCTGTTCTTGTCACAGGCATTGTGACAAAGGGCAAAAAGGATATCCGTCAAATGGGCAGCGGCAATGCAGGCTTTACAAATGTACTGCGCAGTGTCGGTAAAGTTCCGGCAATCATCACCATTGTGTGTGACGCACTGAAGTGTATTATCGCCGTGCTTATCGGAGGGTTCATCTTCTCGTTTGCATCGGTTGCATTTCAGGGTGAAAGCCCTATTTTTATAAACGAGCTTATCAACTGCGGAAAATATGTTGCAGGTATTTTCTGTATTCTCGGACATTCATACCCCGTGTATTTTCACTTTAAGGGCGGCAAGGGTGTTGTAACCGCCGCCGCTCTTATGCTGACAGAGGATTGGCGTGTATTTATCGCAATTATTGTAACTTTTTTAATTATATTCCTCTGCTCAAAAATTATATCACTTGCAAGTGTTCTCTGTGCGATTCTCTATGCGCCTTACACTTTTGCAATGACATTTATCTTTGACTTCATAATTTACAAGGATTATTCTCTTACATATGTAATCTTCTCAACTGCGGCGGCTCTTTTAATCGGCGTTTTCGTTCTTGTAAAGCACAAAGAAAACATCAAAAGACTTCTTAAAGGTGAAGAAAAGAAAATTACAGCCAAAAAATGACGGCAGTATTGACCGAAAAGTGATTTGGTTGTACAATAACTTTGGTATGATATTTGTTATATTTTAAATGTTTCTGATACGGAAAATAAATTATATTGAGAGGTTGAATTAAAATGTCAGATTGTATTTTCTGCAGAATCGTTGACGGCTCAATTCCGTCAAAAAAAGTTTATGAAGACGAAAAAATTCTCGCTTTCTATGATCTTGAACCACAGGCTCCCGTTCATGTGCTTGTAATTCCAAAGGAACACATCTGCTGTGCAGATGCAGTTAATGAAGAAAATGTCGGCAATATTGCTCACATTTTCACTAAAATTCCCGAAATTACAAAATCACTCGGACTTACAAACGGTTACCGTATTGTAAATAACTGCGGTGAGGACGGCTGTCAGAGCGTAAAGCATATGCATTTCCACATCCTCGGCGGCAAAAAGCTCAACGGCACAATGGCATAAGAAGGGACTGCAATAATGGATACATATAAGATTAATATTGAAGGACTTGACAGAGAACTCAGAAAATTCCCTGTAAACGATAAGCTTGATATTGCCGCATTTATTATGTTTGGTGACATTGAGATGACAGAGGTTGCCGCAAGAGAACTCCTCAAGCGTGTTCCCGAACACGATGTTGTTGTGACTGCCGAAGCAAAGGGTATTCCGCTTTGCTATGAAATGGCTCGTCAGGGCTGCAGAAACTATGTTGTCGCAAGAAAAAGCGTTAAGGTTTATATGGGCAATCCTATCGGAGTGACCGTTAATTCAATCACAACAAAAAACGAACAGAAACTCTACCTCGGCGAAGATGATGTAAATCTTCTCAACGGCAAGAGAGTTCTTCTTGTTGATGATGTAATTTCAACAGGCGAAAGTCTTCACGCTCTTGAAACGCTCGTTGAAAAAACAGGCGCAAATATCGTTGGCAGGGCATCAGTCCTTGCCGAAGGTGATGCCAAAGACAGAGATGATATCATCTTCCTCAGCGAACTTCCGCTTTTCTTTAAGTAATACTGAGTAATTATAAAATCAAATTTAAACAGCTGTTGAAGTGTGCAGATTATACCGTCCGCATATTTTGACGGCTGTTTTCTTTTTTTATACCATAGATATAAAGTGTAAAAATTAAAGTGTAGAAATTGTTCAACTTATAAATGATTGAATAGAAACAGTGGTGAATAGGTAATTTAATGAGAAAGATAGCAGCAAAATTAACAAAAATAAAAATATTTTTAAAAAATAATATTTATATTGACAAATGAAATTCTATATGATATTATAAAAATACCAAAAATGATATACTTGAGGTGATAAAAATGGACTAATTGTTTTTTGTAGATAAAAATAACCAAATAAATAATAAAAGGAGATGCCATTATGAAAAAAATTAAAGCGATTATTATATGTTTGTTATCATTGTTGCTTATTACTGTATGTATTCCAATATGTAATGCAGTGGATTTATATGTCGATATAACTTCGGTTATTCCAAATGATGCACTTGAATATGCAAAAACCAGACTTAATGCTTTGTGTTCTACAGCTGTAAACGATCAAGAAAACTTTGATATTGATGTACCAAGAGATTCTAATTTTGAGATTGGTACTCCATATGTTATTTATTCAGTAGAAAATAACGGTAATCAGGATGAAATATATTATATGCCTGTGATACAAGATGATGCTGTTTGTATGATCCTTAATGTTATGCCTTGCAATGATAGTTACACTGTTTCACTAGAAAAAGGTATGTCTGAACAATTAAATTCTATAGGTTACAAGAACGATGATACATATATATTCTATTTTAAGAATGACAGTTTATATGCTGAAAATGAAAATTCTGTCCATTTAATTGATTCATCTATACCATACTTTGAATCATCAGAAAACGGCCAAACAAACTCAATGGAATTTGAGAGGTTGTCTTATAGTCAAAAGATTACTAAGATAAAAAATTCATATTCTAAAAACAATAAACCAAATTTAATAAATTATGATTCAGATGTTAAAAATTTGGGAAGAGGATTTTCAAGTAATAAGGGTGGAATTGTTACTCTTAATACGAAAGGATGTACTGTTCCACAAGGTAATTATGGTTTGTGTTG
>OLBQ01000376.1_pt1 | contig 9527 bp, 6 predicted proteins | sample 1607741 | NCBI WGS metagenome assembly OLBQ01 (sample SAMN02674693, study PRJEB24791) | human gut metagenome, SKBSTL018 | isolation source: stool | host: Homo sapiens | place: USA | reverse complement strand
CATTATTTCCAATGCGAGGTGCTTCACCCAAGCAACTTGCTTTAGACCATTTGCTTCCGATTGTTACACCCTGAAATATTTTACAATCTTCACCTATAACGGCTTTTGGATGTACCACACAACCAATCCCTCTATGGTAAAAAATTGTCCGATTACCTATTTCGGCATCAATAGATACTGAACAGGCACAAATCAGATGATTTATTAATTCAAGAATCCTTGATATTTTTCGTGGCACCCACCCCATTTTTGAAAGGTGATTTCCAATCCTCCATAATTTATTCATCTATGTTTTCTCCTCAAAACAAAGATTTTGTGAATTCATCCAGAGACTTCATCGTTTCTGTCTGACCATAGTTTTTATCATCATCACTCAAAAGCACCGTCTTGCATCCAGCATTGATACCAGCTATAACATCGTTTTCACCATCACCGATCATCCATGACTGTGACAAATCTATGTTAAACTCTTCTGCCGCTTTCAACAGCATTCCTGGCTTTGGTTTACGACACTTACATTCAATTTTCAGTTCCGGACGCTCCCCTTCATATCCCTTATGAGGGTGATGCGGGCAATAATAAATAGCATCCAAATATGCGCCTTCTTTTCCAAGGAGTGTTTCCATCTTATTATGAATTTCTTCAAGTTCATCAAAAGACACTTCTCCACGGGCAATAACTGGCTGATTTGTCACGACAATAGCTAGATAACCAGATTCATTAATCTTCTGGATTGCCGGTGCAACACCATCAATCAATTCAAAATCATCTATATTTCTAAGAAACCCAACATATTTGTTAATGGTTCCATCCCGGTCAAGGAATAATGCCTTTTGTTTGTTTCTTAGATTCTTTCCAGAGACTCTGCCCTCTTTATAATCCGAACAAACGGAATAATATCGTTCTGGAGTACCCATATCTTTGACATACTCTGGACTGTCATAGCAGAACATCTTTCCTGTTCCTGCTAACGGTTTTAACAACTGACGATCCAAATCAACTTTTACAGGCTTACCATCCTCGCCAATCTTCCCTACCGAATCGGCATCAATACCGGAAATCTCCAGTACTTTAGGATTAATAACATGTAAACCTGCATTCACACGATTTCTGTAGTACTGTGGCCGTGCATCCTCCTTGGCCAACCACTTTTCAACTGCGCCATTTTTATCCGCAACAATTAGTCCGCTATCGTAGGGATGACTATTCGGATGCGTAAAAAGTGTAACCAATCCGTCACGCTTCCGGTGAAAAGCAACAAATCGATTAAAGTCCACATCAAACATCGCATCTGCATTTAAAAGCAAAAAATCAGATGTCAGCTTATCCTTAATTTTAAACAGCGCACCGGCATTGCCGAGTGGCTCTTTTTCAAAATAGTACTCAATATGTACGCCAAACGGCTTTCCTGTTGCTGGAGAGTTTTCAGAACCATCACCAAAGTAATCCATAATGATATTTCCCAGGTGACTTACCGTCATAATAATGTCATCAAATCCCTGATCTTTCAGACATTTGATTTCTCGTTCCAACACCGGAATGCCTTCAATTTTTATCATCGGCTTAGGAATATCACTCGCTACAGAGGAAATACGAGTGCCTTTCCCGCCTGCCATAATCACTACTTTCATGTTTTCAATCCTTCGGTGTATAGTCTTCCGGTGTATAATGGATTACACGTGTTCCACCATCTTCAAATTTGAACGGAATATAGAGTAGGTCGCGCATTGCCAAACGAACTGCATCTTGATGTTCTGGCTGTACATAAAATACAAGGAACCCACCACCACCAGCGCCGAGAAGTTTTCCGCCCAACGCGCCGGCAGCAATACCTTTTGCGTAAAGTTCATCAATGCTATTTGTAGAAACAGCAGATCCCGTCTGACGCTTAAGTTTCCATGTGTGATCCAACAGTCTACCAAAATCGTCAAGATTCTTTTCCTTATCCGTTAAAACTTTCTCTGCATCATCAACCAATGACAGCATTTCTCTTAACTGTGCTGTTTTATCAACCTTATCTGCTGCATTCGCTTTCTGAACCTCAGAAGAAAACCGAGTAAAACCAGTAAAAAACATCATTAAATTTTGATTTAGCTGTTTCTTTCTCTCAGGTGAAATGATCACAGGTAGGACTTCATATCCATCCGCATTAAAGTTGATACGATTAAATCCACCAAATGATGCTGCAATCTGATCCTGCCAGCCACCTGCTTCCTGACACAAATTTCGCTCCAGATAAATTGCTTCATCTGCCAATTTTTTCTTATCAGCATATTTTCCTTTTAGCGCATAAAAGGCATTCAGCATTCCTACTGCAAAAGAACTTGATGTTCCTAACCCAGAACGTGCAGGAAGATCAGCTTCATATGTAAGACGAATTTCGTGCATATCCAGCATCTTCATCGCATTACGAATTGCTGGATGCTGAATGTCATCAATACTTGTCACACGCTCAGTCTTTGAGTAAGACAACTCAGTAGAGTAATCAAAAAAACGAGGCAGGTGTCTTACATTCACATAACAATACTTATCAAATGTGGTAGACAAAACAGAGCCACCATTTTCTCTAAAAAAGCTTTCCATATCTGTTCCGCCACCAAAAAAGGACATACGGAAAGGTGTTTGTGTAATAATCATAGTTTTTCCCACCTTGTTAATCTCTCTGAAAAATATCTCTGGTGTAAACCTTATCCTTCACATCATCTAGGCACTTGTCATAGCGGTTTGCGATGATGGCGTGGCTCATTTCCTTGAACTTAGCCAGATCATTAACCACTACTGATCCAAAGAAAGTTTCACCGTCTTTCAGTGTCGGCTCATAAATCACAACCGTGGCACCCTTTGCCTTGATGCGCTTCATGACACCCTGAATAGAGCTCTGGCGAAAATTATCGCTGTTACTCTTCATGGTCAGACGGTAAACACCAATAGTGACATTTTTCTCCTTGTCTTCATCAAACTCATTTTCTGCATCATAGCCGTAGTAGCCAGCCAGTTTCAGAACACGGTCTGCAATGAAGTCTTTTCTTGTTCTATTACTCTCAACGATTGCTTCAATCAGGTTCTCTGGAACATCAGCATAGTTAGCCAGTAGCTGCTTGGTGTCCTTGGGCAGGCAGTAGCCGCCATAACCAAAGGACGGGTTATTGTAATGGCTACCGATACGCGGATCAAGGCAGACACCATCGATAATCTGCTGGGTATTCAGCCCCTTGCTCTCTGCATAGGTGTCCAGTTCGTTGAAGTAAGCCACGCGCAGGGCCAGATATGTATTGGCGAACAGTTTAACAGCCTCTGCCTCGGTGAAACCCATGAACAGAGTGTCGATGTTCTCCCTGATAGCACCTTCTTGCAGCAGACCAGCGAACTCGTGTGCCGCCTCTACCAATCGCTCATCGTTCAGATCAGTGCCAACAATGATACGGCTCGGATACAGGTTGTCATATAGGGCCTTGGACTCACGCAAGAACTCCGGGCTGAAGATGATGTTCTTGCTGCCAAACTTCTCACGCACACTTGCGGTATATCCCACAGGAATAGTAGATTTGAAGACCATGATGGCGTTTGGATTATATTTCATAACCAGCTTGATCACAACTTCAACTGCAGATGTGTCAAAGTGCTGAGTGTGGCTATCGTAGTTTGTAGGGGTCGCAATTACAACAAAGTCAGCATCAGAGTATGCAGCCTTTGCATCAAGTGTTGCGGTCAAATTCAGTTTCTTCTCTGCAAGGTACTTTTCAATATAATCATCTTGAATTGGGGACTTGTGATTGTTGATCATCTCAACCTTCTCTGGAACAATATCAACTGCAGTTACCTGATGATGCTGAGAAAGCAGTGTGGCAATTGACAAACCCACATAACCAGTGCCCGCAACGGCGATTTTGTAATTCTTCATGTTATTTACTCCTCCGACCCTCATCGGGCATATCCTCTAATTTTCTATGTACACATCCATATGGATGGTATTTCCCTCTAATTTCCACTGTGTGATAACCACACTCGGCTAAGTGTTTTCTTATGCTGTCGTATCCAACTACCCCAGCAATCATGTTTCTACTTCATAAAACATCCGTTGAGTACACTCGTCCCTATTTCTCTATAACCGAATTGATGCTTTATACAGTCGAACCCCGTATACCCTGCAATGACGTTTTTTCTAAGTGTTGGATTGTTGAGTCGAACCCTGTCGGTGCATGTGTTTTATTAAAACTGTATATATCACCTGGCCAAATTCTCACTATTCATTGTTCGTTATGAACAAATCATTCACTCTCACTGCACAAAACATGTATTTATCATCACCATCCAGGCTCTACTCAACAGCTGTTTTATGAGGTAGAAATCATCTGTTTTTCTCTATTTTTCATGACTCAACAAACCGTTATGATGTAGGTGTCATTAGCAGGTCAGATAGTGTACTCAACAGCAGTTTCAGACGTTAATGATAAACTTATAGATTTTTGTTGTTTTATCCTGTTTTTCGCCATTTCTATGATTCTTCTGAAAAAGATGTGTCAATTTTGTGCCACAGGGGTCAAAAGTTCAGCGTTCTGTATAGATTTTTGGCATTTTCAGTTCATATAGCTGTGAAATATAGCCAATTTCAGCAACTCAATTAGTGTGCAAAACAGGTTCTTTTCGACGATGCTACGTCAATACGGTTTGTTGAGTAGACATTTTTCTGCTCTTTCCACTGCACAACAAACTTGTCCACAATGGGGTAAACCATCTTTCCTGTCATTGTCGGTTTATCAATTCGATCAAAAACCTCGATGTAGACCAACTTTGCGCCCATCATTTTACCAATATAAAAAAACGGGACCGCAACTGCTGCACCACAGGAAATAATCAAATCTGGCTTTTCCTTGTGTAACACATTCCATGCAATCTTGGTATTCTTAATAAGAGCCTTTAAACTCCGGTTTGTCGGATAATAACAAGGATACATTTTCTCACCTTCAAGCAGACTTCTTGCATCCTCTTTATCAAATGTAACCCAAAAATGATTCTTATCTTTCCAAAACGGCTTTAACATATATAAATGTGTCAGATGTCCTCCTGACGAACCAACTAAACATACTTTCATGTCCTCTGTTCTCCTTCATCCCAAGATTTTTTATGTACACATCCGTATGGATAGGACTTCCCAATGCGATTGTTTTCTATATTGCTCCATCACTTTGCATAATACTTACTACAGTCTTAAAAATAATCCTCAAATCATTCTTAACACTCCACTCGCTAATATACTTAGTATCAAGCTTCACCACTTCCTCAAAGTCCGTGATATTGCTCCTGCCACTCACCTGCCATAGCCCGGTCAGTCCGGGTCTAAAAGACATTCTGGCTCTATGGTGTGGTTCATACTTTTCCCACTCATCGAGTGTCGGTGGTCTGGTGCCTACCAGGCTCATATCTCCCACTAGTATATTGAAGAATTGTGGAAATTCATCCAAGCTTGTTTTCCTGATAAACTGTCCAATTCCGGTTTTCTTCTTTCCGTTTGGCAGCAACTTATTGCCTATGATTCTCGGGTCGAAGTCCATCTTAAACATCATTCCGTCGCCCACTTTATTCTGTGCCGCAAGCTCCTTCTTTCGCTCCTCGGCATCCATATACATGCTGCGGAATTTGTACATCTTGAATTTTCTTCCGTTTCTGCCGACTCTCTCCTGCGCGAAAAATATAGGTCCAGGCGATGCTATGTATATCATAGGACCCACAAATATCATTATGATAAGTGTGAACAGGCAGCCCACCAATCCTCCGACTATATCCATGCCTCTCTTTACCAGAAGCGCGCTGGTGTTGGCATAGTTCACGCTTGATGTGACTACGGTATAGTCGCCTATCTTTTCTATCTGCTTGTAGCCTCCCTGGGCTGTGCCATTTTTGGTTATTCCTGTATGTACCGCTATTCCCATCTCAAGGAATATATCTGCCATCCGCTCTGGATATTCATCCTCGCTACAAGGCTGGATGAGCACCTCATCCACCCACTCATCACACGCATAGTCCACTATACCATCGTGGTTTGCAACTATAGGTATGCCACATATAGTCATACCCTTCATGTCTGTATCCAGTGAAGCTGCTACTATCTTTGTATAGCCTATACAGCTCTTCTCCACTGTGCACAGTGTATCACGAAGCATGGCATCAGGTGCTATGACAAACAGCGATTTTCTTGATGCTCCAAAGCCCTTTTTCTTAAGGAAGCTCTTGAGCGCTAGTCTTGCTACATATGTTATTGTCACATAGATTGGAAACATGATATAAAATGATAATCGCGAGTATATATCAGCCATCTGTGTGGTGAACAGAAATAGCGCTGTCACCAGAAATACAAGCACTGCGTGCTTGCAGGTCGATATGAATTCATCCAGATATCCGCGTTTTAGGACGTTCTTGAATGAATCTGCCATTATCTCCACAAAGAAATCTATCAGAAGAAATGCTACACCCAGTATACGGTAGTCCTTGTCCACATATGGGTTATTAAAGCCGAAGCGTATCACATATGAAATAAAAAATGCTATAACAATGCATGCGATATCTATAAGCATAAAATCTATATGCTTTGTCCATCCTCTGCCTTTCTTTCTGTACATTCTTTCCAAATTCTCCTTGTGGTATCTTTTATTTTCCTTTATACCTGTTCTAGGGGAGGTACCTTTGTACCCCCCCCCGAATTATTTTAACCTGTTTTGTTTTACGTATGTTTTATTAGGTCATTTATATCTTTTTCTGTATCTAATCAGGGTATTCAATAATATATTTTCACCCATTTTTAATTCTTTGTCAATGAATATTAGGTTTTCTTTATAATTTTTGACACATTCGCTAACCGCTATAGTATTACAGCACCCATAATTATACATTATTATATGTCATGCTGCTTATTTTTCCTCAAACAGCCTCTGCTTCCTCCCAATCATCTCATCAATCCTTGCGATATACTGCCCTACATCCTTGACATTCTCGCATCTATCGATTCGGTAAGTGCCATCCGAATTCGGTACGGGCCAGACGCGCTTGGTGCTTGCTCCGGCTCCACAGGCCACGATGGTCTGCTTTTCCTCCATGATCAGTATGTTGTATACGCCGGCCTTGCCCTTTGCCGCATAGCCCACATTCTCCATGTTGCCTGCCATGCCCTTCTGTCTGTAGAGGTAGTATGGCTCAAGCCCCATCTGCTTACAGTAGGCTGCGCAGAGATCCATATGCTCCTGAGTGTTGACCATCTGCATATCGCTATAGCGGTCCTTGAAGATGGTGAGTCTTGCAGCTCGCTTTACTGCGAGTGAGTGGATAGTGACATTGTCAGGTGCCAGCTCCTTCACCAGCTCCATTGTGTGCCTTACATCATCGAGCGTCTCCTCGGGAAGTCCCATGATGAGGTCCATGTTTATGTTGTCAAGGCCCAGCTCACGCGCGAGCTTGAAGCTTTGTATCGTATCGTCTACCGTATGGTGTCTTCCTATGATATCGAGTGTCTGCTGCTTCATGGTCTGTGGATTTACTGATATACGGCTGATGCCGTTTTTCTTTAGCGCCAGGAGCTTTTCTCTCGTGATGGAGTCCGGTCTGCCCGCCTCCACGGTAAATTCCAGGCAGTCCTTTAAATCAAAGCTGCATTTGATTTTTCTGATAAGCCTGTCAAGCTGCGCAGGGCTTAGTGTGGTCGGTGTGCCGCCTCCTATGTAGATGGAGTTTAGCTTCTTGTGATAGAATTTCTGTGCCGTGTAGTCTATCTCCTTCTCGAGTGCGTCGAGGTAATCGTCTACGCGGTTTTTCCACACACCGAGCGGGTATGATGTAAACGAGCAGTATGCACAGGTGCTCGGGCAGAATGGTATGCCTATGTACAGGCTGTAGCCGTTGTCATAGTCCACCCTATCGAGCAGTGCCTTCTCACGCTTTGCTATGCCTATTGAGAGGTCGATTTTCTCATCGCTTGCGAGGTAGGTTTCCTTCAGATAGTCGTAGGTTTCCCTATCGCTCATGCCGTCCTCTATGCATTTCATGGCTATCTTGGTCGGTCTGATGCCTGAGAGTGTGCCCCACGGAAGGCTCTTTCCTGTGCCCTTTTCTATCATGGAATACAGGGCGAGCTTGAGGCGGTTTTTGGTCTCCTTACGGTCTGCGCTGTCTACGGATATTTTTGTGCAGATACTTTCTCCGGCTGTTTTAATGTCGCTTTCGTCGGCTTGCTGCATCTCATCTGTCATGGAATTATTTCCACCGGCTCTATTCAGCGTCCACTCCACCGCAATTTCATCGCCCACATAGTCTATCTTAAATACCTGTGAGGCATCCGCAAATTCCTTTACGCCATCATCTGTCATCTCGTGGTGTGTGCAGGCTAAGTTTTTCCCCTCCACCTCATCAGGTGAGCAGCTATAGTACATCTGCACATCCTCCTGTGGGAAGAACTCCTTGAGCAATGAGTGCACATCATATTCAAAATCCGGTTTATTAAATACTACTACTATCATAAGTAAGGGTTATACATCCTCTCGTTTTCTATGGTTGTTGTGTCGTTGTGGCCCGGGTACACCTCTGTATGCTCAGGCAGTGTCATGATTTTTTCCTTCACTGTGCGCACAAGGTCTGACATGCTGCCACCCTTGAAATCCGTATGTCCGATTGAGCCGCAAAACAGCGAATCGCCTGTAAATATCACGTCCTCATACGGGAAATAATAACAGCAGCCGCCCGGTGTATGCCCCGGTGTGTGAAGCACTACTATGTGAAAGCCTGCGATGTCAAGTTCCTGCTTATCCTTCAAAAATACATCTGCATAAAAGGTCTTTGACTGCCCCATCATGTAGCTGACATTGAGCTGCGGGTCATCGAGTGTGGCTTTGTCTGCCTCATGGATATATATCTTGATGCCGTAGCGGTCTGCGAGCGGCTTTGCATCCGTGGCGTGGTCAAAGTGTCCGTGTGTGAGCAGTATTGCTACAGGCTTTGCGCCTGATTCGTCCACTTTTTTGGCGAGCTGTTTAGCACACGCGCCCGGGTCTATTATTATCATTTCCTTTGTCTTTATATTGGTGACAAAGTAGCAGTTGGTCTGCACCGGTCCCACTACGAAGTGGTCTATCTTCATATTTACCATATGAGTGTACTCCTTGTCTGTTATATGTTATGCTTCACGCAAGAACCACCGGGATTTAGCCGGTGGTCCTCTCTACGTCTATTACACTTTCTATCTGTCTGAGCTTCTCCACTAGAACCTTTATCTGGTCCCTGCCTTTGATATTAAAAAATACCTCGATTGTAGCGATACCCTGCTTGCTGGTCTTGGACTGTATACCACTGATATTGATTTCCTTCTCGGTAAATATCTTTGTGATATCTACGAGCAGTCCCGGCCTGTCATGACAGAATATCTTTAAGTCTGCCTGATACTCGGCACCGTTGTCCATGAGGGCTGTATCCTGCCACTCTGCTTCTATGAGCCTGTCCTTTTCTATCTTGGACAGATTGATGATATTCACGCAGTCTGTCCTGTG
>OLBQ01000348.1_pt1 | contig 9976 bp, 12 predicted proteins | sample 1607741 | NCBI WGS metagenome assembly OLBQ01 (sample SAMN02674693, study PRJEB24791) | human gut metagenome, SKBSTL018 | isolation source: stool | host: Homo sapiens | place: USA | reverse complement strand
TGCAATCTTTCGGCCTGCGGGCCGCTCAGGTACAGCCTGCCGCTGATATCCCGGATGGCGATGTCCTGCGCGTCCCGCTTACAGGCGGTGTACAGTTCGTCAATGGCCTGTGTGCTCAGGCGGTTCATGGTCTGTTGGTTTTCGCCGCTCAACTCGTCCCATAGCATGGGCAGCATCGCCATGCAGAAGCAGCCCGCCATCAGCACCAGACAGACCAGCACGGACACAAAATCGTACTTCCAGCGGCCGGGGCGGGCGGCAAAGAAGAGCACCTCGCACCCCAGCAGCACCAGCGCCACCGCCGGGGCAATTTTCAGGGTCAGCTGCACATCAAAGCCCGGCACGAAGAAATACAGCAGGAAGAACACGCCCGCCGCAATGAGACACGCGCCCAGGGTCAGGCTGCCCACCCGGCGCAGGGGCTTTTCAGCGGGTCGTTTTTCTGCCGGTTTCTGCTCCGGCGCGGGCGCACTGCCCGGCTGTGCCGTCAAAGGGGTCTTATTCTGCTCGGTCATCGTCATCCTCCGCAGGGGTCTCGTCCTGCTCTGCACCGGTCACCGGCTCGCCCAGCAGTGCCGAAAGCTCCGGCATGGCAAAATGGGTGTCCGTGTCCGCAGTGTCCTCGGCATCCTCTGCATCCTCTGCCTGCGGCGCAGCCGTGTAGGCGTGGAAGTCCTCGGGTTCCTCCTCGGCGGGCTGCTTGCCCTTTTTGTTTTTCGGGCCGCGCACCAGCCACATACCGCACACGATCAATGCCACGCAGACCACGATCTGCGGCAGGGCGTCCAGCATCAGGTAGATGGCGCGGAAAACCGGGTTATCCTGTCCCCAGCGCCACATCACATCGCCCAGCACCCGCATGATGATGTTGTTGTAGAACACGATGGCGCCCAGTGCGATCAGTCCCCAGCCCACCAGCTTGTGGCTTTCGCCCATGAACTGGGTCATGCGGGCATCGTGCCAATCAAAGTGCACCAGATAATCGTCCTCCGGGGCTTTTTCCGCCGCCAGCTGCGCGCGGAGGTTCAAGGTATCGAAAAAGCTGTACATATACACAACGATGCAGCCGACTACCAGTGCGTCCAGCCCCGTGGTGCTGCCTAGGATGATGAACAGGCAGAACATGGTGATGAGCGAGAGCCCCCGCTTCATATAGCCCTGATACATCTGCCCCGCACCGGGGATGCAGGCAAACAGCAGGGTCAGGATCCCGTTTTTCTTCATAATCAGTTCCCTCATTTCTCAGTGGTGTCTGCACTGTGGTGCAAAAGCGCATCCAGTGCATCGGATAGTTTCTCGGTCAGCTGTTTTTTGTCCTCTATGGGCTTGCCCAGCGGGGCGGTGGATGGCTGCGGGGCTTTGTCGTTCACCGGCTTGCCCAGCAGCTCCGGTTCGGTCTGCTGGGTGGTCTGCGGCAGCCATGTGTTCAGCTGCTGCCCGGTGTGCAAGATCTGTTCCAGCGTACCGGTGCGCCACATGGTCAGCGCCAGCACAGCGGCTACCGTTGCCACGGCGGCGCGTCCCCATGTGTTCTGCATCAGCCGTATCCATATCGTTCCCATCACCGCGCCCCGGGCGGAGCGCGGCGGCTGTTCCAGCACATCGTCGGTCAGCAGAGCGGTGTAGCGGTCCATGCAGCGGTCACAGTAGGCAAGGTGCTCGGCGGCTTCCATCCGCTGCGTTTCGTCCAATTGCCCGCCGACCAGTGCCTGTAAGCCTTCCTCGCTCAGACAGCCTTTTGCGTCAAACAGTTCCATGTACGCTCCTCCTTTCACAGGGTATGCGGTCGTTTTGCAAAATCTGCTGCGCCAGCATCTTTTTGGCGCGGTAGATTTGTGCTTCCACCGTTTTGGGCGGGCGGCCGCACAGCCTTGCCGCTTCGGCCATGGTGTGCTGCTCCAGCAGCACCAGACGGCAGGGCGTGCAGTAAGGCTCGCGCAGGTTCAAGATCATTCCGGTAAGTTCTTCCTCGCCCAGCGCATCCAGCACCTGCTGTTCCGGCTGCATACCGGGCGGCGCGCCCTCCAGCGCCAGCACCTCGTCGCCGGGGGTGTTCATTTTGCGCACCCATGCGCTGCGCAGATAGTCCTTGGCTTTGTTGGCGGCGATGCGCGCCAGCCACTGCTTTTCAAAGCCGGGCGGGCAGCGGTCGATGGCCCGCCACGCCGCCAGAAAGGTCTCCTGGGTCAGGTCCTGCGCGTCGCCCGCATCCGGCACCAGCTGGTGGCAGACCGTGTACACGAGCGCCTGATATTTCTGCACCATCGTGCTGAATTCCTGTGTTGTCAACGCGCTGCACGGCCTCCTTTCCGGTTCTGGATGCGGTGCTCTGCGCCGCCCTTCTGTCTTTAATACGAGAGAGCGGCGGCAGTTCCTGCAAAAAAACTAAAATATTTTCAAACTTTTTCTTCTGCCGCAGATATGGTACAATAGCAGTATAGCACACAGGGAGGATTTACGCCATGGCTTCTACCACCCGTCAGGCGCTTTTACAAGCGCTGAGCGCCGCCGAGGGCGCGTATATTTCCGGCCAGCAGCTGGCGCAGCAGCTGGGGGTCAGCCGCGCCGCCGTGCACAAGGCGGCGGCGGCGCTTACCGCGCAGGGCTATGCGCTGGAAGCCGCCTCCCGCCGGGGGTACCGCCTGCTGGGCGGCGACCCCTTCTGCACTGAGGCGGTAGGCCCCTACCCCGCCCCGGTGCAGCTGTACGACACGCTGGAAAGCACCAACCGCACCGCAAAGCTGCTGGCGCTGGAAGGTGCCGCCCACGGCACGCTGGTGCTGGCTGGCGGGCAGACCGCCGGGCGCGGTCGGCTGGGACGCAGCTTTGCCAGCCCGGCGGGCAAGGGAGTGTACTGCTCGGTGGTGCTGCGCCCGCCGCTGCCCGCCGCCAACGCCCAGACCGCCACCATCGGCGCAGCAGTGGCAGTGTGCCGGGCGGTGCAGATGCTGTGTGGGCTGGAACTTGCCATCAAGTGGGTGAACGACCTGTATTACAAGGGCAAAAAGGTGTGCGGCATCCTGACCGAGGCCGGTACAGACCTTGAAAGCGGCCAGCTGGAATGGCTGGTGGTGGGCATCGGGCTGAACCTGACCACCACGGCGGAGGACTTTCCCCCGGAGCTGACCGCCAAAGCAGGCAGCCTATACCCCGGCGGCCCTGCCCCGGTAAGCCGGGCGGCGCTGGCAGGTGCCATCGGGCGGGAACTGTTGGCGCTGTGCCCGGGCTTTGCCTGTCTGGACGAGTACCGCGCCCGCTGCTTTGTGCCCGGCCACTGGGTGACCGTGTGTACCGGCACCGAGACCTACGCCGCACAGGCACTTTCCATTGACGATGCCGGGCGGCTGGTGGTGCAGCGGGAGGGCGGGCGCACCGAGGCGCTGCGCTGCGGCGAGGTGACCATTCGCCCCACTAAGACGGAATAAACGGATACAAAAAAGCCCGCCGGGCGTTGCGCACGGCGGGCTTTGGTTTACAGTTTACTCTGCCTTGGTCTCGGGCTTTGCCTCAGCCTTGGCTTCCGGCTTTGCTGCGGGAGCAGCAGCGGGAGCGGCGGGCTTCACCACGGGCTTCGGGGGATTGGGATCGTCCTTCAGCGGGAACAGGATGATGTGCTTGGGGCACTTCTGGGCGCACATACCGCAGCCCTTGCACTTGTCGTAATCAATGCGTGCCACGCCGTCCACAACATGGATAGCGTCGAACTTACAGGTGCGCTCGCACATGCCGCAGGCAATGCAGGAAGTGGTGCACAGCTTGTTTGCCACAGCACCCTTATCCTTGTTGGAGCACATGACCACCGGCTTGCGGGGGCCGGCAGCGTCGATCATGATGACCTGCTTGGGGCAGATGTTGGCACAGGCACCACAGCCGGTGCACTTGTCCTTGTCCACCTTTGCCACACCGTCTACGATGTGGATGGCGTCGAACTTACACACCTTGGTGCAGTCGCCCAGACCGATGCAGGCGAAGGTGCAGGTCTTGGGGCCGCCGTACAGAGCTGCCGCAGCAGCACAAGTCTGGATGCCCTTGTAGTCGTAGGCGGGCTTGCAGTGCTCGGAGCTGCCCTGACACTGCACCACAGCCTTCTTTTCTACGGCGCTTGCCTCGCCGCCCATGATCTTGGCAATGGCAGCAGCAGCCTTGGGGCCGCCGGGTGCGCACTTGTCGCAGGGCACGCCGTCCAGAACAACTGCCTTGGCGTAGTCGGAACAGCCGGCGTAGCCGCAGCCGCCGCAGTTTGCGCCGGCCAGACAGGCAGAAACTTCCTCAATGCGGGGGTCTTCCTCCACCGCCATGAACTTTGCGGCAGCCACCAGAACGATAGCACCCACAGCGCCCACGATGGTGCACAGGATAACAGCAGATACAATATTCATAGTCCTGTTCCTCCCTTACAGCGTAACATTGAACAGGTTTTCGACGATGCCGCCGAAGCCCATGAAGGACAGGCTGGTGATTGCAGCTGCGATCAGGGTGATGGGCAGGCCCTTGAAGGGTGCCGGGGGATCGCAGGCTTCCACGCGCTTACGCACGCCGCTGAACATGACCATGGCCAGCATAAAGCCGCAGCCTGCGCCGATGGCGCAGATCAGAGCCTCGATGTAGGCGTAGCCGAAGCCGTGTGCAGCCACATCGGCGCCGTAGTCGCCCACGACCAGAATGGTCACGGCCAGCACGCAGCAGTTGGTGGTGATCAGGGGCAGATAAACGCCCAGCGAGTTATACAGTGCAACGACGTACTTCTTGAGGAAGATCTCGATGAACTGCACCAGCACAGCGATGACCAGAATGAACACGATGGTCTGCAGGTAGCTCAGACCAGCCTTGTCCAGAATGAAGATCTGGATGGGGAAGGTAACGGCCGTTGCCATGAACATGACGAAGATGACAGCACCGGACATACCAACAGCGGAATCCAGCTTTTTGGAAACGCCCAGGAACGGGCAGATACCGTAGAACTTCACCAGCACATAGTTGTTGACAAGGATCATGCTGAAGAAGATCGCAGCGAGTTTGACGAGCATCTTATTCCGCCTCCTTCTTCAGATTGTCAAGATCACAGCAGCTCTTGCGCTCGATGCGGGCGTCCAGCTTGCCTTCCAGCCACACACAGCCGGCCATCAACAGGCCAAAGCAGAAGAATGCACCGGGAGCCTGCGTCATGATGGAAACCTTGGCAACGCTTTCCGGAATGATCTGGAAGCCCAGCCAGGTGCCGCTGCCCAGGATCTCACGGATGGAGGCCATCAGCACCACGGTGAGGGTGTAGCCGATGCCCATGCCGATGCCGTCCAGTGCGGAATCCACCACATTGTTCTTGCAGGCGAACATCTCGGCACGGCCCAGAATGATACAGTTGACAACGATCAGGGGCAGGAACACGCCCAGAGCGTTGTACAGGCTTTCCATGTAGGCCTGCATGAACATCTGCACGATGGTCACAAAGCCTGCAATGATGACGATGTAGCAGGGCAGATGCACCTTGCCGGGGATGACTTTCCGCAGCAGGGAGATCATGATATTGGAGCACACCAGCACGAAGGTGAAGGCGGCGCCCATGCCCAGTGCGCTGGAAACTGCCGTGGTAACGGCCAGAATGGAGCAGGTGCCCAGAACCAGACGCAGAACAGGGTTTTCTTTGATGATGCCGTTGGTAAGGATGCTTACCTTGGACTTATTTTCTTGTGCCATTTCTTACCAACCTCCTTTTATGCCAGCTCGTTGAAGCAGTTGATACAATCATTGATGGCAGCAAACAGAGCGGTGGACGAAATGGTTGCGCCACTGTACGCATCGAAATCCTGATTCATCACAATGTTCTTGGTGCCGTCCATGCCGTTGAACTGTGCCAGGAAGTCATCGGTGGACACATTGGAGCCGATGCCCTTGGTCTGGGTAGAAGCGTCCACCCAGATGCCGGTCTCGGCGCCGTTGGCGTCAAAGCCCATGATGACGGTCAGAATGCCGCCGTCAAAGCCCTTTTCCTCGGCCTTGATGGCAATGCCGCCATCGGGAGCCTTTACCACGCCGGTAACATTGGCGGTGGTGTAGTCGGTCACTTCCTCCAGCGTAGCTGCGTCCGAAACAGAGGGCATCACGCTGACATAAGCAGCCAGCGTGGTGCGGCGGGTGTTCTCCTTGATAACGGGAGCGGTCATGCCGTTCACCAGAGCCAGCAGCAGGCTGACGATCAGAGAGATGACGGTCAGCACAACGATCGGCTTACCGGTGGTTTCCCAGCTGGAATTTGCAGTCTTACTCATTTGCCAGCACCCTCCTTCGCTTTCTTTGCAGGCTTCACATAGCCATACGGGGTCTGACGGGTCAGATCATTGATGTACGGGACCCACAGGTTCATGAACAGCAGTGCGAAGGACACGCCCTCGGTGTAGCTGCCCCAGTAGCGGATGGCAAAGGTAACGATGCCAAGGCACACGCCGTACACCAGCTTGCCCTTCAGGGTAAAGGGGCTGGTAACGTAGTCGGTAGCCATGAACACAGCGCCGAACAGCAGGCCGCCGCTCAGCACGGCAACCAGTGCGCTGTGCAGATCCTTGGTAGCGATCAGGTAGAACACGAACACGCTGCCAACGTAGGAAGCAGGGATGGCGATGCTGATGGTCTTGGTAGCCACCAGATAGACAAGACCCAGCACGATAGCCAGTGCGCAGGTCTCGCCCAGCACACCGCCATGGATGCCCATGAACAGATCCAGCAGGCTCAGCTTGGAGGGATCTGCCACAGCCAGCGGGGTAGCCTTGGACAGCTGGTCCACCGCTGCATCCGGGAACACCCACTTATTCATGGAACCGGCAAAGCTGACAAACAGCACGATACGGCCCACCAGAGCGGGGTTTGCAAAGTTCATGCCAATGCCGCCGAACAGCTGCTTGACAACGATGATAGCCACCAGATCGCCGATGATCAGCTGGCCGATGGGCATACCCACGGGCACGTTCATGGCAAGAATGATGCCGGTGACCACAGCGGACAGATCGCTGATGGGGTTTGCACGCTTCAGCAGCTTGCAGTACAGCCACTCAAAGGCCACACAGGCTACCACGGAAACGGCGGTGACCAGCAGGGCGCGCACGCCGAAAATGATTGCAGAGGCAACCACGCAGGGGCACAGTGCAACGATCACGTTAGCCATCAGGCTTTGGGTGGTCTCGTCACTGCGGACGTGCGGGGAAGCCGAAACAATAAGCTTCGTATCCATTACTTATTGCCTCCTTTTTTGATTTCGCCAAGATAGAAGGCCTTGGCCAGACTCATCATCTGGGTGACCGGGCGCTTTGCCGGGCAGACGAAGGAGCAGCTGCCGCAGTTGAAGCAGTAGTCAGCGTGCAGCTTGCCCAGCTCCTGCACATCGCGGGCGGCGTAGGCCTGATTGACCTCCACAGGCTCCAGACCCATGGGGCAGTACTCCACGCAGCGGCCGCAGCGGATGCAGGGGTTGACCTGTGCGGGCTGTGCAGCTGCCTTGCTCAGCAGGATCAGACCGGAAGTGGTCTTGGTGGTGGGGTAGGAAAGGTTCTCCACAGCGGGGCCCATCATGGCACCGCCGGCAACCACCTTGCCCAGCTCGCCCTTAACGCCCACATAGTCCAGAATGTCCTGATAAGCGGTGCCCACAGGCACAACAACGTTCTGGGGCTTTGCGCAGGCATCGCCGTCCACGGTGATGACGCGGCTGACCACCGGCATACCGGTAGCCAGATACTTGCCGAGGCTGGACACGCTGGTCACGTTCATGACGATGGCGCCGGCAGCGGCGGGCAGGCCGCCGTGCGGGACCTCGCGGCCCAGGCACTTCTCGATGAGGATGAGCTCTGCGCCGGTGCCGTAGACACTGGGCAGGGGCTTTACCTCAATAGCGCTGTCGTCCTTGGTCTTTTTGCACAGCAGGTCGATGCACTCGGGCTTGTTGTTCTCAATACCAATGATGCACTTCGGAATGCCGGTATACTGCAGCACAGCCTTGATGCCGCGGATGATATCATCGCTGCACTCCAGCATCTCCTGCGTGTCGCTGGTCAGCCACACCTCGCACTCGGAGGCGTTGATCAGTAAAGTATCCACCGACTGCTTGGGCTGCAGCTTCACATCGGTGGGGAAGCCTGCGCCGCCCAGACCTACCAGACCGCACTCGCGCACGGCGGCAAGGAAGCTGGCCTTATCGGTGACTTCCGGTGCCTTGACGGCCGGGTCTACGGTCTGCTTGCCATCGGTTTTGATGACAACAGAATCGCACATACGGCCATTGGACAGACGGAAAGGTTCCACTGCAGCTACCGTACCGGAAACGCTGGAGTGGATGTTTGCGGAGACAAAGCCGCCCGCCTCACCGATTTTGGTGCCGACGAACACTTCATCGCCTTTTTTCACCAGTGCCTTGGCGGGTGCGCCAATGTGCTGGCTCATAAGGATGCGTACCTGCGCGGGCAGAGGCATCGGGATAGGTTTGCTTGCAGCAGTTGCCTTGTCATGCGGCGTATGCGCGCCAAGCGCCGCACGTTTCAGCTTGTTCAACATGGATTTCAAATCCCCCATTCTGCTTGAATTGCCATCCCCACGCCCATGCAGGCGCACTGGTACAGGGACAGCAGCTGCTTAACACACTTATTGTATCATTTTGGCGCGGGAAGTCAACGACATCACGGCTCAAATGATGAATTTTCCTGAACTTTCTTATTCGTTTTCGCAGATTAGTTTTAACTAACTACCGTATTTTTCTTTTTGTTCTCCCTCTTCTGCCGTTTGCCTTTACTGTGGGAATATGCTATACTATACCTAACATGACAGGCGGAACGTCCCCCGCTCCGCTCCCGAACTTCACAAGGAGGCACCAAACCATGAAAGTTCTCAAAGCTCTGCTCGCCGTCCTCACCACACTGGCTGTCGCCCTGACCGCCATTCTGCTGCTCTGGCAGGATAAAAGCGCCCCGCGCTATATCAAGATCTACGAAAACGAGCAGTAATATTTTTCTTGCAAAACAGCACCCCGGCCAAGCGGCTTTTCCGCCCGGCCGGGGTGTTTTTGCGTTATCCGGCAGACCACACAAAAACGCCGCCGACTTTTTGTCAGCGGCGTTTGCTCGTATCAGTAGGTCATCACGACCACCATAAAGGGAATTTTATCCCTCGTCGAAGGGTCAGCGTTCTGCACAACGCCCACGCCCACAAGAGTGGCTTCCTTCTTGACCAGTGCATTGTTGCGTTCTACGCTCGCTTTCTCTGTCTCGTTTGCCCACTTCTTGACTGCCCACTTTTCGAACTGGTTTGCATCCGGGTAAGCGCGCTGCAGTGCGCCAACACCGATCGATGTTTTTTCACCCACCTTCTTGTTGCGGACTTTTGCACAGGCAGCAGTATAATCCGTGTTGGTACTCGGATTCTTGCCGTACTTGCCATTGACGCCATCCAGCTGCACCTGTGCCATCTCCTTGGCGAACACACAGGCCTGCTCGTTCAGCTCCAGCGGGGTGTTATTGCCGTTGTTCTTGCGCACTGTGTTCAGTGCTTCCACCACTGCGGCCACCTTCTGCGCCTCGGTCTTTTCGTCGGTGGGGTCTTTGCCGGTCTCACTGCTGCCCGGCTTGTCCGGCGCATCCGGCGCGGAAGGGCCGGAGGGCCCGCAGGCTGCTAAAAGCAGCAGCGCCATTGCAGCTGCAAGAGCCGCTGCCGTCCATCGTTTCCAAAGCTTCATCTGTGGTTCCCCGCTTTCTTCTTATGGGAGCGCGTTGCTCCCCGGTTTCATCTTATCCCCTGCTGCGGTGCGCTGTCAATGGACAGATGCGCCAAACTTTGCCGGAAAGTTTCGGCAAAGCGTGCAAAAGCAGGAACATTTTGAATGCGCGCCGCGCCTTCCGGGTTGCGGCACCCAGCATCCGCATCGTGCCTTGGGCGGCACTCGCATCTTGCTGGCCGCTGCCCCAACAACTCCTCCCTGTTTCCGCCACTGGCGGCGGTC
>OLBQ01000336.1_pt1 | contig 10278 bp, 7 predicted proteins | sample 1607741 | NCBI WGS metagenome assembly OLBQ01 (sample SAMN02674693, study PRJEB24791) | human gut metagenome, SKBSTL018 | isolation source: stool | host: Homo sapiens | place: USA | reverse complement strand
CTCTGCTGGCAGCAGCTGTTCTTGGCGTGCTGTTCTACCTCCACAGTATGGCAGCCGGTATTCCTGAAACCCTGCCGGATGCCCCGGCAGACAGCACACAGTTCACCCTGACGGATGATGATCTGGATAAGCTGCTCAGCGGCGAGATCACGCTGGAGGAGCTGACCGGCGAAGCTGCTGCATCCAGCGGCGGGGAACAGGAGGCGGCGGCCAGTGCTCCGCAGGAGGAAGCAGGTTCTGCCGCTTCCTCGGGGAGCTCTGGCTCCCAGACGGAGGGCAGCAATGCGTCCTCTTCCGGCAAGAAGGAGAACACTACCGGCACATCCAGCTCCAGCACTGCTTCTGCCGCAGAAAAACCGGCGTCCTCTTCCGGTAAACAGGAAGCTGCCTACGAGACGGAGGTCAAGGCGCTGCTGAAGCAGCTGTACAGTGTCAAGGCGCGCGCTGAGTCGGAGCTGAACAGCTGCATTGCCGGGGCAAAGGCAGAATACAAGGCGCTGCCGGAGTCTCAGCAGACACAGGCGCGCAAAATCTCCATTGCACTGGCGAGAAGCGGCAGACTGTATGCGATGCAGGCATCTTACGATAAGGAAGTGGAGAGCATCGTCAGCCAGATGCGCACTGTGCTGACCGCCAACGGCCAGAGCACCGCCTTGGCTGATCAGGCAATGGCTTCCTATAAGGCACAAAAGAGCGCCATGTACTCCCAGCTGACCGCAAAACTGTACTCCTGACCCGCAAAACGACCACGGACCATCCGCAGCACATCTCCCGGGCACTGACTGTGCCGGAAAGGGGCTGCGGATGGTTTTGTTTTGCCTTTTTGCTGTAATATGGAGAAAAATGCTAAGGACATGGAGGGATGACTCTGCGGCAGAGACGCTGCCTTTTACGCCGACAGGGGAGGGCGGATTGTACGCGCCAACGAAACAATCCCCCAAAAGGCCGGAAAAGTAGCACTTTCACCTACGAATATACAGGAAATTTGTATAAAGTATAAGATTTCACTCATGCTTTGCTATAGTGAAGTGAATTCTTTTCATGTAAATTGACAAAAATCGTGGTTATCCTTATAATAGATAGAGTGTTTCTCGGGTATGGACGATGGTGTTTATGCGACCGCAAGATGCCATCGTTTTATTATTCGCTTTTCTGTCCGCGTGCCAAGGACAGACGTCCGCTATGTGTGAGGCTGGCGGACTGCGGGAAAGTGTGGCTCGGCCTGAGAGCAAAAACAGTAATTCATTGATAGGATTGGAGTGGCATCAAACGATGGCAAAGTACATCATCAAGCGTGTCGCAATGGGTATCTTCAGTATCTTCATTGTGGCCACGGTTACCTTTTTTGTCATGAACCTGGTCCCCGGTGGCCCGTTCGTGGCAGAAAAGTCCATCAGTGCCGCTGCTCAGCAGGCTCTGGCCGAAAAGTATGGCCTTGATAAGCCGCTGAGTGTGCAGTACGTCAACTACATGAAGAGCCTTCTGCACGGCGATCTGGGTCTGAGCCTGCGTCAGCGCGGACGTACCGTGAACCAGATTATCGCCAGCAAGCTGCCGGTGTCCTGCCGTCTGGCAGGCATTGCCGTGGTGGTGGCTCTGTGCGTGGGCATCCCGCTGGGCTGCATTTCGGCCTATAACCGTGGTAAGTGGCTGGATAACCTCATTATCGTGTTTGCAACCTGTGGCATCGCGATCCCCAGCTTTATTTCCAGCGTGCTGCTTTTGTACCAGTTTGGTATGAACATGAAGGTGCTGCCCACCGTTGGTCTGAACAGCGCAGCCGCCTATATCATGCCGGTCACCGCACTGGCCATCTATCCCTCGGCTTATATCACCCGTCTGATGCGCTCCAGCCTGCTGGACGTTATGGGTCAGGACTATATGCGCACCGCACGCGCAAAGGGCGTTTCCCAGTTCATGATCCTGTTCAAGCACGCACTGCGCAACGCCATCCTGCCTGTCATCACCTACGTCGGCCCCATGCTGGCCAGCCTGATGACCGGTTCCTTCGTGGTGGAAAAAATCTTCTCCGTGCCCGGTCTGGGCCGCGACTTCGTGTCTGCCATCACCAACCGTGACTACACCATGATCATGGGCACCACCATTCTGCTGTCCAGCATGGTCATCATTGCAAACGTGATCGTGGATATCCTTTATAAGATCATCGACCCGCGCATCAAGCTGCAGTAAGAGAAAGGAGCGATTTTCATGGAAAACATTAAAAAGAATCCGCTCAGCCTGCAGCTCAATGCGGAGGATTTTCTGCCCGCCAGCAATGAGGAAAAGCAGAGTCTGGTGGTCATGCGCGAGAGCGTCAACTTCTGGAAGGACGGTATCCGCCGCCTGAAGAAAAACAAGATCGCCATGGTCAGCTTTGTGTTCATCATTGCCATTGCTATCTTTGCCTACATTCTGCCCGCCGTGTGGCCCTACAGCTACTCCGAGCAGGTGAAGGGCAGCAACAATCTGGCACCGTTCGAGTACTCTGCCGCTGAGCAGGCCCGCATCGATGCCGGCGAAAAGGTGTTCCCGCACATTCTGGGCACCGACCGTATGGGCCGTGACTTTGCGGTGCGTATCATGATGGGCACCCGCGTCAGCCTGTCTGTCGGTCTGATCGCCTCTGTGCTGGTGCTGATCATCGGCGCTACCTACGGCGCAGTTTCCGCCTTTGCCGGCGGCTGGGTGGATAATATCATGATGCGTATTACAGATATTCTGTACACCATCCCCGATATTCTGCTGATCATCCTGCTGGGCATGGCCCTGAAGGACCCGCTGGACAAGCTGTCCACACAGCCTGGCTTTAAGTGGATGCAGACGCTGGGCCCCAACATGATCTCCATCTTCATCATCTTTGCTCTGCTGTACTGGGTCGGCATGGCGCGTATCGTCCGCAGCCAGATCCTGATCCTGAAGGAGAGCGAGTACGTTACCGCTGCCCGCGCACTGGGCGCTTCCAGCGGCCGTATCATCAAGAAGCACCTGCTGACGAACTGCATGGGCACCCTGATCGTCACCACCACCCTGCAGATCCCGGCTTCCATCTTTACTGAGAGCTACCTGAGCTTCATCGGTCTGGGTGTTGCAGCCCCGCTGCCTTCTCTGGGTTCTCTGGCTACCGATGCCGTCAAGGGCATGAACACCTACCCCCATCTGCTGATCGCTCCCGCACTGATGATCAGCGTGATGATCCTTGTGTTCAACCTGTTCGGCGATGGCCTGCGCGATGCCTTTGACCCGAAGCTGAAGAATTGATGAGGTGAACAGAAATGAGCGAGAAAATTCTTGACATCAAAGAAGAACGCCTTTCTTTCTTCACCCCTGCGGGCGAAGTAAAGGCACTGAACGGCGTTTCCTTTACCATGAATCAGGGCGATGTTCTGGGCGTTGTGGGTGAGTCCGGCTCCGGTAAGTCGGTCACCGCCTACTCCGTTATGGGCCTGACCGCTTATCCCGGCAAGCTGGTGGGCGGCAAGGTGTGGTTTAACGGCCACGAGATCGAGAACATGAAGGAGAAGGACTTCCGCAAGATCCGCGGCAACGAGGTCTCCATCATCTTCCAGGACCCCATGACCAGCCTGAACCCGGTGTACACCATCGGTAACCAGATCGTGGAGGTCATCCGCCTGCACACCGATAAGAACAAGGCCGATGCATGGGCACGCGCCAAGGAACTGCTGGAGCTGGTTGGCATCAATGAGCCCGAGAAGCGCCTGAAGCAGTACCCCCACGAGCTGTCCGGCGGTATGCGCCAGCGCGTGATGATCGCGATTGCACTGGCCTGTGAGCCCAAGCTGCTGATCGCTGACGAGCCTACCACCGCACTGGACGTGACCATTCAGGCACAGATCCTTGAGCTGATGCAGGATCTGCGCAAGAAGCTGGGCATGAGCATCATCATGATCACCCACGATCTGGGCGTTGTGGCTTCCATGTGCGAGAAGATCGCCGTCATGTACGCCGGCCACATCGTGGAGTACGGCACCACCGACGAGATCTTCTACCAGCCGGGTCACGAGTACACCAAGGGTCTGATCAACTCCATCCCCAAGCTGAACACCGCAGAGCACGAGCGCCTTGTGCCCATCGAGGGTACCCCTGTGGATCTGCTGAATCCGCCGGCCGGCTGCCCCTTTGCGCCCCGCTGCAAGAACTGCATGAAGATCTGTCTGAGCAAGATGCCCCCGCGCACCGAGCTCAGCGATACCCACTATACCTACTGCTGGCTGCAGCAGAAGGCTGCATTTGAGAAAGGGGAAAAGGCAGAATGAGTGAACACAAGACGCTGGTCGAAGTCCAGCACCTGCAGCAGTATTTCCCCGCCGGCGGTGTGGGCAAGAACCGCAAGTACGTTCAGGCTGTGGATGACGTAAGCTTTGCCATCCGCAAGGGCGAGACCCTTGGTCTGGTAGGTGAGTCCGGCTGTGGCAAGACCACTACCGGCCGCACCCTGCTGCGCCTGTACGAGCCCACCGGCGGCAAGATCTACTATGACGGCAACCTGCTGTTTGATAAGGACAACAAGATCGCAGTGGATATGCTGCCCTACCGCCGCCGGATGCAGATCGTTTTTCAGGATCCCTACGCAAGTCTGGACCCCCGCATGACCATTGGCGACATCGTGGGTGAGGGCATTGATATCCATCATCTGGCCGAGAACGAAAAGGACCGCCACGATAAGATCATCGCTCTGCTGGAGCGCGTTGGCCTGAACAGCGAGCACGCAAACCGCTACTGCCACGAGTTCTCCGGCGGTCAGCGTCAGCGCGTGGGCATTGCCCGTGCACTGGCTGTGAACCCCGAGTTCATCGTTTGTGACGAGCCTGTCTCTGCACTGGACGTTTCCATTCAGGCACAGGTCGTCAATATGTTCGAGGATCTGCAGCAGGAGATGGGTCTGACCTACCTGTTCATCGCCCATGACCTGAGCGTTGTCAAGCACATCTCCAACCGCATCGGCGTGATGTATCTGGGCAAGATGGTGGAGCTGGCCGACAGCTACGAGCTGATCACCCACAGCATCCACCCCTACACCCGCAGCCTGATCTCTGCAATTCCGGTGGCAGATCCCATTACGGCCCGCCAGTCCAAGCGTATCGTGCTGCAGGGCGATGTGCCCAGCCCCCTGAACCCGCCGTCCGGCTGCCGTTTCCGCACCCGCTGCCCCTATGCAGACGAGCAGTGCGCCAACGAGGTGCCCGAGTTCAAGGAGGTCTCCACCGGCCACTGGGCAGCCTGCCATCACCTTGACCGCGTGAAGTGAGAACACTTCACGCCAGTGAAAGGTGAAAGCAATTCAACTTAGCGCTGAAATGTTGTCACAAAATGGTTACAGTCCAAGTTTTGGACTTGTAACCGGCATGAGAACGCATTATAATCATTCGTGTTCCTCCGGTGTACATTTGCACCGGATCGAATATAGAGGCGGCTGGGGGAACCTGGCACACTCAAATTTGATATAAGGGAAGGATATTATTATGAAACGCATTTCTCGTCGTAATTTCCTCAAGGTTGCAGGCGTGGGTGCCGCTGCTCTGGGTCTGGCAGCCTGTGGCGGCAGCAAGTCCGGTTCTACCGCAACCTCCGGTTCTGCTTCTTCCGCTGCTGGTTCTTCTACCGGCAGTGTCAACACCGCTGGCTTCACCGTCCAGTACGGCCCCAACCCCGAGACTCTGGATCCCTCTTTGAACAGCGCTGTTGATGGCGCCAACACCATCATCACCATCTTCGAGCCCCTGCTGATCATCAACGAGAACAACGAAGTTATTGGCGGCCAGGCTGAGAGCTGGGAAGCAAGCGAGGACGGCCTGACCTGGACCTTCACCATGCGTGACGGCCTGAAGTGGAGCGATGGCACCGACCTGACCGCTAAGGACTTTGAGTACACCTTCAAGCGTATGGTCAACCCCGACACCGCAGCTCCCTACGCAGAGACCTGCCTGGGCATGATCGATGGTTTTGACGCAGCTGCCGGCTTCCCCGATGCAGACGGCAACCCCACTGTAGAGCCCAACCCCGATGCTCTGAACGTCAAGGCAAGCGACGACGGCAAGACCCTGACCATCGTGCTGTCCTACCCCTGCTCCTACTTCGACAAGATGGCCGCATTCGCAGCTATGAGCCCTGTCCAGCAGGCAACTGTTGAGGCCAACGGCGACAGCTGGTGCACCTCCGCTGAGACCTTCGTGTCCAACGGCCCCTACATGATCACCGACTGGACCCCGTCCGAGCGCATCGTGCTGACCAAGAACCCCAACTACGTTGGCGGCTGGGACAACTCCAAGATCGTCTCTGACACCATCACCCTGCTGCTGCTGGAGGACTCTTCCGCTGCCTTCGCTGCTTACAACAGCGGTGAGGCTGTCCTGATCAAGGACGTGCCCACCGACGAGATCCCCAGCCTGACCAAGGCAGAGGATGGCGGCGACTTCTATGTTGACACCATTCTGGGCACCTACTACGTCAGCATGAACCTGCAGCGCGATGCCTTCCAGGATGCCAAGGTCCGCAAGGCTCTGGCTCTGTCCATCGACCGTGACTACGTTGCCAACACCATCATGCAGGGCACCTACTCTGCTGCTTCCAACATTGTCGGCCCTGGCATCGTGGACGAGAACGGTTACTTCTACGACAACGCAAACGGCGGCTCTCCCTACATTGCGGATGACTACGAGGCAAATCTGGCCGAGGCCAAGAAGCTGCTGGAAGAGGCTGGCTACCCCAATGGCGAGGGCTACCCCACCATCGAGTACAGCACCAACGATGTCGGCTACCATGTGCCTCTGGCAGAGTACCTGCAGCAGGCTTGGGGCGATCTGGGCATCACCCTGACCATCAACAAGATGGAGTGGTCCTCCTTCACCCCCGCTCGTCGTGCAGGCGAGTACGATGTTGCCCGTAACGGCTGGGTCATGGACTACAACGATCCTTCCAACATGGTCGAGCTGTTCTGCACCGACAACGGCAACAACGATGGTAAGTACTCCAACCCCGACTTCGATGCTGCAATCGAGGGCTCCAAGGTTGCTGATGCTGCCGAGCACTTTGCTCAGCTGCATAAGGCTGAGGACATCCTGATGGAGGATATGGGCTGCATCCCCGTTGCTTACTACAACGACTTCTGGCTGCAGAGCCCCGCTCTGAAGGGCACCTGGCACAGCCCCTACGGCTACTGGTACCTGCAGTACGGCTACATCGAGGAGTGATTTTCTCCCTGTGCTGTGCAGCGTAAGCTGAACCGTAAACCCTAAGCACCAAGCACCCCGCTGACCGGAAACGGTTGGCGGGGTGCTTTTTTACTGTTATCCTGCAAAAAAGACGAGTGCTCGGTTTTGCCGATGCACTCGTCTTTTTATGTAAACCATGCTGAAATAACGATGTCTTGCTTACACCGCAGCCATGGCGGCCAGAACGCTCTGCCAACTCTTGCTGCGTGCGGCAGGTACCGGCGCGGGGTGGGTGCGCCGTGTAGCAGGGGCACTATGACCTGTCGCAGAGGATACCGTCAGGGCAGGGGAGGAGCAGAAGAACACAGCGGTGTCCTTTGCCAGCCACTGCGCAGCCAGTGCGGCGGCCTGCGGGTCAGACTGCAACGCGCGACGCTCGTTCCCGGCCAGAAAATCAGCCAGCCAGTACAAAATTGCGGCCAGCGGCAGGCAGGGGGAAGCGTCCTGACTCCAATAACTCCAGCGTGCGCCGCGGCCGAGGTGGCTTTCGACTGTGATCTGTGCACCGGTGCGGGCATTCTGCGGGATGATACCAACATAGTTCGTGCCGGCGCGCTGCCCCAGTTCCTCCACAAGGCGCTGGGTGCGGGCGTCATCCAGCCGATCCTCCCGGCAGTAGGCGCGGAAGTCGGTCTGGCTGAGCAGGCTGTCGGCACTGGACGGAAAACGTCCGGTCAGCTGCCCATCGGCATTGTGGCACAGCTGCCAGCCCTTGCGGAACAGCTGAAAATTCAGGCAGCGCCGCCCCATGGTGGAGTAGCACACAAGGGCGCTCTGCTCCCCGGGCAGCTGTTTTACTTCAAGATAGGCATCGTTGCCGCAGGTGTCCTGCAAACGGATGGTGAGCAGCAGCTGTGCACCGGCGTGCAGGGTGGACATGGCGTTGTGCATGGCGTCAAAATAACGGGAAGCGTCCATGATTGATCTCCTTCCTAAAAAGCAAACAGCGAAACGTTGTAAAAGTGCCAGCCGGGTGATCGGGCCGACAGGCTGTATAAAACTTCTCTGAACGTAGTATAGCATACTTTTGAGGAAAAAACAACTGCAAGTTTCTTCAAAACGACAAAATTTTGCAAAAGCTTATGGCATAGAGCAAACAGAAGTTCAAAGCATGGTTGTGCTTTATGATAAGCGGTTGTGAAAAATGACCCCTGCGGGAGATGCCGGCTAAGGCAGGAGTTGCTCCCACAGGGGTCATTTTATATTTCTTCAATCGCCAAGCTCCCGGATCTCGTTCTGGATCAGCCGTCCGGCTGCGCGGGCAAGCTGATCCATGCCGCGGATGCGCGCCATATTTTTGCCGTAGATCTGCGTGGCGGCACCGGCGCTGCTGTCCTCGCCCATAAAAACGGCAGACACCCGCACCCCCTGCCGCTGCAAGGTGCGCACCTGCGCGGCGGTATCGGTAACACCGGCGGCGTCCTCGTAGGCGCAGCCCAGCGGGTTCTCTGCTGTGGGCGGAATGCGGCGGCTGTCGTTGGGGCTGGCATCGGTCAGCAGGATCATCAGGTGACGCGGGGCGGGGCCGGGGGCATACCGGATCAGATCGCCCGCAGCTCGCAGTGCCAGACCGTCCCGGTTCCAACCTGAGGCGAAGTACCGGAAGATGCTCTGCCGGTTCTTGTCAGCAAAGCCTTTCAGCACCCGCAGTACCGTGTAGCCCCGCAGGCTGCTGAAGGCGCTTACTCGCACCGGAATGCCGCAGTTGGCCAAGCTTTCGGCCAATATGACGCCCTGCGCCGCAATTACCTCCTGACAGTGCAGGCGGGAGGCGGAGGCGTCCAGCAGCAGATCCACCGTAAAGGCGGGGCAGTTTTCCTCCTCCGGGCACAAAAACACCCTGTTATCGTTCAGGTAAGGGGCGCGCCACACCCGCCCGGCGCACAGGTTGCCGCTGCGTGCCACCCGCTGGTCGGGCTGCTGATGCACCAGAATACAGTTGCGGATCTGCTCGGTAAGGCGCAGTACAACACTTCGATGCAGTTCCTGATTTTTTGCATAGTAGGCGCGGTTGCGTTCGGCCTGCAATTCGGCTTGCTGCGCCAGCTGCCGCGCTTCCGGGGTGGGTGCCTGCGCCGGGCTGGGTACACCGGCGCTGAACCACAAATGACAGCCCAAATGCACCCCAGTGCACAACTCCTGCTCAGTCTTGCGTAGCTGCTCCGGCGGGTAAAAGCAGCGCCCGAAGCAGCTTTCAATGTAGGCGCGATCCTGTGCGGCGCGTTGCTTCAGGGTGATGTTTGCCCGGCGCTTGTCCACCGCCAGCCCGCTGCCAGTAGCATCCACCGCGCCGGAATGCTCCACTGTCACCCGGTCGGTCTTGATCATCTGGGTGGGCATGGTTTTGGTGGCAAGCTTTGCCCAAAAGCCTTGCAGCCGCAGATGCAGCGCGGGCTTCTGGCGCACCTTGCCGTCAAACAGGGCGAATTTTGCAAACAGCGCCAGCAGGTCGTTTTTGAGCTGTGCTGGTTCCGGTACGGTCTCCGGTTCCAGCGCGGCGGCAAGGCTGCTCTCGTAAGGGGTCATGACCGGGGCGGTGTGTCCCAGCACCTTGCGCCAGCGCGCAGCCTGCATGGTGTACACCAGCTGGTTTTTCGCCATCCACTCCTGCCGCGAAAGCTTGTACTGAATGGCAAAAAAGTAGTCCGCGTGGGCAAACCGCAGCGCTTCCAGCACCGGGCGGCGGGGCAGCTCCAGCCGGTAGGCGGCGTTTTCTAAGTACAGCCACGCCATATCGTCCAGCATGGGCTGGCGCGTGTCGCCCTCCCATGCGGAAAAAATGTCCCGGATCAGCGCGTCACCGTAGTATTTGTGCACCAGCCCCACGATGCAGTTCATGTAAAAATCAATGGTGCCGTCTGTGTTGCGGGCCAGAAACAGCGGCTCGAAGCCGTAAGCACCAGCAGCGGCCCAGACCTGATTGGCCGCACGCCGCTCCTGCGCGGTGTAGCTCTGGGCGTCCATCAGGCAAACAGCTTTCCGGCATCCAGCTTGGCCGGGATGCGCGCGGCGATCACGTCCCGGATCAGTCCCTGCTCGTAGGAGTCAA
>OLBQ01000327.1_pt1 | contig 10472 bp, 7 predicted proteins | sample 1607741 | NCBI WGS metagenome assembly OLBQ01 (sample SAMN02674693, study PRJEB24791) | human gut metagenome, SKBSTL018 | isolation source: stool | host: Homo sapiens | place: USA | reverse complement strand
GACTGTGGCAGATTGAGTTTTTTTTCTTTCGTTCCACTCATAAAAAAATCCCCCATTCATAGGTAAAATGATTTGTCCATTCAACGCGTTAAAGCGGAAAAGACATGTAATATATTATAATGGTGAAATGCAGAAAAAGCAAGGGAAATTCTCTTGATTTTTTGTTCTATGGTTGCTATAATAAGCGTGAGTGTGGGGCGGAGAATAAACTTCGGCCCTTTTGCAGCTAACTATAAACGGAATCAACAAGATAAAGAGGTTAAATCAATGACAAGAATAGACATTATTTCAGGTTTCCTGGGCGCAGGAAAAACAACCCTGATCAAAAAACTCCTCGGAGACGCACTGAAAGGCCAGCAGGTTGTCCTGATCGAGAACGAATTCGGTGAAATCGGAATCGACGGAGGCTTCTTAAAAGATGCCGGTATCGAAATCCGTGAAATGAACTCCGGCTGCATCTGCTGCTCTCTTGTAGGAGACTTCGGCGCAGCGTTAAAAGACGTTATCACCAAATATCACCCGGACCGCATCATCATCGAGCCGTCCGGCGTAGGTAAACTCTCCGACGTCATCAAGGCTGTAGACGGTGTAGAAAAAGAAGCAGGCGTAGCCCTGAATTCCGCAACAACCGTAGTCGACGTTATGAAATGCAAAATGCATCTCAGAAACTTCGGCGAATTCTTCGAGAATCAGGTAAAGAGCGCAGGAACCATCATCCTGAGCCGTACCGATAAAGCCGATACCGAAAAAGTAGAGGCAGCTGTAAAAATGCTCCGCGAACTGAATCCGGAAGCACACATTATTACCACACCGGTTGAAGTACTGGGTGGTAAGAAAGTACTCGATACGATGGAAGGTGCCATCATCAACCTTGCGCAGGTAGAAGAGGAAGAGCATCATCACCATCATCATGACCACGACGAGTGCTGCTGCGGCCATGACCACGATGAGGAGCATGAGCACCATCATCACGATCATGATGACGAGTGCTGCTGCGGTCACGATCACGAGGAGCACGAGCACCATCATCACGACCATGATGACGAATGCTGCTGCGGTCACGATCACGACCATGAGCATCATCATCACGATGATGCGTGTGGCTGCGGTCACGAGCATCACCATCATCACCACGCAGACGAAGTTTTCACAAGCTGGGGTCAGGAGACTGTGAAGACCTTTACCAAAGAGCAGATCGAAGGCATCTTAAAGAAACTTTCCGAGGATACCGCTTATGGTATGGTTCTTCTTGCCAAAGGTATGGTAGCAGGCGCCGATGGACAGTGGATCTATTTCGATATGGTTCCGGAAGAGTACGAAGTACGTGACGGAGCACCGGAATTCACCGGAAGAATCTGTGTCATCGGTTCCAAATTAGCAGAAGATAAGCTGGCAGAGCTGTTCGGACTGTAAAAATACAAAGTAGCTGCGAAAATTACGGTCCGCAGGGTACCTGTGAACTGTAGTGAAGCTGCCGCATCAGAAACAAAATCCGATGTGGCAGCTTTTTTCTTGATTTAGAGACAAAGCAAAAGGCACGCCCGGAATCTCAGCCGCAAAAGCAAGTGCAGAAAGATTCCGGGAGTACGTCAAAGACAACGGAGGTACAAAATGTACGAAGAAGACGAAGTAGAAATTCCGATTTATCTCATAACAGGATTTCTGGAGAGTGGAAAAACCTCTTTTATCAATTTTACCGTAGCACAGGACTATTTCCAGATCGACGGACCAACCCTTCTGATCACAACCGAAGAAGGTGAAGTAGAGTACGACGAAAAAGAACTGCTCAAACACAACACCGTCCTGGAAATCGTAGAAGGACCAGAGCAGTTTACCCTGGATTACCTGAAAAAACTGAACCGCAAATACCGCCCGGAGCGAATCATTCTCGAATACAACCCGCTCTGGAGCGTAAAAAAACTCGAAGAAATGGAACTGCCGCGCGGTTGGGGCATCGTACAGGAGATCGTGACCGTCGACGCAAGCTGCTTCCAGATCTATATGCAGAACATGAAATCCGTCTTCATGGAGATGGCAAAAAATGCCGATATGGTCATGTTCAACCGCTGCCGTCCGGAAGATCCGCTTCCATCCTTCCGCCGCAGCATCAAAGTAGTCAACCAGGCGTGCGACGTTCTGTTTGAGAATGAAGAAGGCGAAATTGACAACATTTTTGAGGATCAGATGCCGTTTGATACCGATGCCGATGTGATCGAAATCGACGATGCCGATTACGGAATCTGGTATGTCGATATGGGCGACAACCCGGAGCGTTACGAGGGCAAGACTGTTCATTTCCGCGGTATGGTATTAAAGAGCAAGGATGTCGGAGCCGATTTCTTTGTTCCGGGTCGTATGGCAATGACCTGCTGTGCAGATGATACTTCTTTTATCGGCTATGTCTGCAAATGCGCAAGCGCCAAATCTCTCGTAATGGGTTCCTGGGTTGACGTGACTGCAACGGTAAAATGGGGCTATATGAAGGTTTACGATGGCGAAGGCCCGGTTCTGTATGCAAAAGAAATCAAACCGGCCAAGAAACCGGAGAGCGAACTGGTATACTTTAACTAAACATTGCCGAAGCATTTCAGCGAATAAAAGAGCAGGAAAAAGGCTGCTCTTTTGTTCGTGTTCTTTCTTTATGACAGATGGAAAAACAATATATCATTTTTCGGTGCGGCGAAGCAGCTATTCGGTTATGCGCAAGTAGCGAAGTGGATGGAGAATATCCGTTTTGACCGTGACGTGAACAAAAACTGCGCCGGAAAATGGTCTGATGACAGGAGAATTTATGTATATTATAGTAGGTCTGGGAAATCCAACGCGCCAGTACGAAGGGACGAAGCACAATGTCGGATTTGATACCATCGATTATCTGATCGATGAATATCAGATCCCTTCCTCCGGTACAGGCCACAAGGCTCTGTTCGGAAAAGGCATGATCGCAGGTCAGAAGGTTATCGTTGCAAAGCCGATGACGTATATGAATCTGAGCGGTGAGTCTGTGCGGGAGCTGGTGAACTATTACAAAGTGGATCCGGAGAGCGAGCTGATCGTGGTTTACGATGATATCAGCCTGGCGCCGGGACAGATCCGTATCCGCAAAAAAGGAAGCGCGGGCGGCCACAATGGCATCAAAAACATCATCGCCAATCTTGGCACCGACCATTTTATGCGTGTGAAGGTCGGCGTCGGTGAGAAACCGAAAAACTGGGATCTGGCGGACTACGTGTTAAGTCCGTTTACGAAAGACGAACGTCCCCTTGTAAATCTGGCGATCGAGCATGCGGCAAAAGCAATCGAGCAGATGCTGAACGGGGATGTGGACGCAGCTATGAATGAGTATAACCGCAAATCTGCAAACCCGGCAGAGTAAGGAAAATGAAAGCGTTATTAGAACCGATCAAAGAAATTGCCCGTTTTGACGAGCTGTTCCGTGATCTGAAAAAAGGAACCGCAGGTGTGACGGTGATCTCGGGCTGTCTGGAAAGCCAGAAAGCCCACATGATTGCAGGTCTCTCCGAGGATGCCCCGGTGCGGCTTCTGATCGCGGAAAATGAATTAAAAGCAAAAGAATTATATGAGGATTACCGGCTGTACGATGCGGAGACGCTGTATTATCCGGCGAAGGACCTGATTTTCTATCAGGCAGACATTCACGGAAATCTGCTGATCCGGCAGCGGCTTCAGGTGATCCAGGCACTTCTTGAGCGGAAGGAAGTTACCATCATCACCAGTGTAGGGGGATGTATGGACTTTCTTCTGCCTCTTGGCGTGTTCGAAAAACATTGCATCCATCTGCGCAATGACAGCGAACTCGATCTGGATAAAATAAGAAAAGAGCTGGTGCGGCTCGGCTATGAGAGTACCTTTCAGGTGGAGTCGACCGGCCAGTTTTCCGTCCGCGGCGGCATTCTCGATATTTATCCGCTGACGGAACAGAACCCGATCCGGATTGAGCTCTGGGGCGATGAGATAGATTCCATCCGAAGCTTCGATGCGGAGAGCCAGCGGTCGATTGAAAACCTCGAGGAAATCACAATCTATCCGGCATCGGAGCTGATTTTAACAGAGAATACGATTGCGCGCGGTGTGAAAGCGATTAAAAAAGAGGCAAAAGCGCAAAGCACAAAGTTCCGCGACAAGATGATGACGGAGGAAGCGGCGCGTATCCGCCATGCGGCAGAGGAAATCTGCGATCAGATCGGCGAGGGCGAAATTCTGCAGGGAGCGGAGCAGTATCTTCATTATTTTTATCCGGAGACCGTCTCGTTTCTTGAGTATCTGCCGGAGAACAGCCGCATTTTCCTCGATGAGCCGAACCGCATCATCGAGTGTGCCGATGCGCTGGAAGCAGAATTTCAGGAGAGCGTGAGCCACCGTCTCGAAAAGGGATACCTCCTGCCGGGACAGGCGAAGCTGATGTGCAGTACGGCGGAGCTTGTGGCAAAACTGAACCGCCGCGGCTGTGTTGCCGTATCGCTGATGGAGCCGCAGAAGGGCGAGTGGAATATCCGTGACGAATTCAGTGTGACGGTGAAATCGGTCAATTCGTATAACAATCAGTTCCCGCTTCTGGTAAAAGATCTGAAATCCTGGAAAAAAGCGGGTTACCGTATTGTACTGGCGAGTCCGTCGCGGACGAGGGCGCAGCATCTGGCAGAGGACCTGCAGAATGAGGAGATTCCGGCCTTCTACAGCGAGAATGAGGAGCGTGTTCTGAAACCGGGCGAGGTCATGCTGATCCACGGCGCGGCCCGCAGAGGCTTTGAATATCCGATGCAGAAATTTGTGCTGATTACAGAGACGGATATTTTTGGAAAAGAGAAGAAGAAAAACCGGAAGAAATCGGAGTATTCCGGTCAGAAAATCCAAAATTTTGCGGATCTTTCGATCGGTGACTATGTCGTGCATGAGAGCCACGGTCTTGGTATTTACCGCGGTATCGAGAAAATTGAGATGGACCGCGTAACGCGTGATTATATGAAAATCGAGTATGCGGGCGGATCGAACCTCTATGTGCTGGCCACCCAGCTTGATACGCTGCAGAAGTATGCGTCCGGCGAAGCTGCAAAGGTGCCGAAGCTGAATAAAATCGGCGGTCAGGAATGGAATAAGACGAAAACACGGGTTCGCCATGCGGTAAAAAATATTGCACAGGATCTCGTGAAGCTGTATGCCGAGCGGCAGGCGTCATCCGGCTATCAGTTCGGAAAGGATACGATCTGGCAGAAGGAATTTGAGGAACTGTTTCCGTTTGAGGAGACGGACGATCAGCTTGCGGCGATCGAGGCGACAAAGGCGGACATGGAGAGCAAAAAGATCATGGACCGCCTGATCTGCGGCGATGTCGGATACGGCAAAACCGAGGTTGCAATCCGTGCAGCGTTCAAGGCAGTACAGGAGAGCAAACAGGTCGTCTACCTCGTTCCGACCACTATTCTGGCACAGCAGCATTACAATACGTTCGTTGAGCGCATGAAGGACTTTCCGGTGCGCGTTGATCTTCTGTGCCGGTTCCGCACGCCGGCAGAGCAGAAAAAAACGCTGGAGGATCTGAAAAAAGGACTCGTGGATATTGTCATCGGAACACACCGCGTTCTGTCGAAGGACGTAAAGTTCAAAGATCTTGGCCTTCTGATTGTCGATGAGGAGCAGCGGTTCGGCGTGACGCATAAAGAAAAAATCAAACAGCTGCAAAAAAATGTGGATGTTCTGACACTGACGGCGACGCCGATTCCACGTACCATGCACATGAGCCTGATCGGCATCCGGGATATGAGTGTGCTCGAGGAAGCACCGCAGGATCGCCAGCCGATCCAGACCTTTGTCTGTGAATACAATGAAGAAATGGTCCGCGAGGCGATTAACCGTGAGCTGGCGCGGGGCGGGCAGGTTTACTATGTCTATAACCGTGTCCAGTCGATTGCGGATATGGCGAACACGATCCAGAAGCTCGTGCCGGATGCAAATGTAGGCTTTGCGCACGGACAGATGAAAGAGCGTGAGCTGGAAAAGATCATGTACGGCTTTATCAACGGAGAGATCGATGTGCTCGTGTCAACAACGATCATTGAGACAGGACTCGATATTTCGAATGTCAATACCATGATTATCCATGATTCCGACCAGATGGGACTGTCACAGCTCTATCAGCTCCGCGGCCGCGTCGGACGGTCGAACCGGACTTCCTACGCATTTCTGATGTACCGCAGAAACAAGATGTTGAAGGAAGTGGCGGAGAAGCGTCTCCATGCGATCCGTGAATTTACGGAGATGGGAAGCGGCTTTAAAATTGCAATGCGTGATCTTGAGATCCGAGGCGCCGGAAATCTGCTGGGCGCAGAGCAGTCGGGCCATATGGAATCGGTTGGATACGATCTCTATTGTAAAATGCTCGCAGAGGCTGTCCAGGACGCGAAGGGCATCGCACCGGCAGAAGCGTTCGAGACAACGATTGATCTGAATGTCAGTGCCTATATTCCGGACAGCTACATCAGCAACGAGTCTCTGAAGCTTGACACCTATAAGCGAATTGCGGCGATTGAAAATAAGGAAGAGTATGAGGACATGACGGAGGAGCTGACCGACCGCTTCGGGGAACCGCCGAAAAATGTACAGAATCTTCTGGCTGTTGCAGAACTGAAAGCGCTGGCGCACTGTGCGTATGTGACGGAGCTGAAACAGATGGGCGATTCGGTACGAGTCACCTTACAGCAGCATGCAAAAATCGATGTGGCGCGGATTCCGGAGCTGCTGCAGAAATACCGAGACGAACTGAAATTCCAGATGGAGTCGCTGGCGTTTGTCTACACGCCGCGGCGGAGAAATTCAAAGGAAAAGATCGATCTGCTGGAGAAGAGCCATGCACTGGTGGAAGATCTGCTGCAGATCACACAGGAGTGAAATACTCGCATAACCACAAAATCGTGTGAAAAAGGCGTGAACAGGGAAGAAAAAAGTTGCCCTGTATCAACAAAAAGGGTATAATAGGAAAAGCGTTTATAAAAATCGATGCAGGACCGGAAATTCGAACGTGTAAAAAGAAAAACTCTTTTTGAGCATACATTTCGCCCTGCATGAGGAGGAAGTAATGAAAAATTTAAAAGCAAAAGCAGTCTGCGTTATGCTGAGTGCTTCGATGGCAGCGATGGGACTGACTGGCTGCGGTTCCGACAATGTGGACGGAACAAAAACGGCAATTACTGTAAATGACGAGTCGATTACACTCGGACAGGCAAATTTCATGCTGAGATATCAGCAGGCAACCATGTACAATTATTATTCCAAGATGTACTCGATGTACGGAATGCAGATGCCGTCTGAGATGTACGACAAGGAAGGCGACGATGGAAAGACTACCGGGGAAACGTTCAAGGAGCAGTCTCTTGATACGATCGAAAAAGAGCTTCTGATGCGGCAGCACGCAGAGGAATACGGAATTTCCCTGACAGACGAGGAAAAACAGCAGGCGAAAGAGGCTGCACAGGCATTCGCAGATAAGAACGGTGACGATGTGATGAAAAAGCTGCACGCAACCGTTGAGGACATCCAGGATGCACTGGAGCTGTATGTTATTCAAACCAAAATTTATGATCCGATCATCGCAAATGTAGATACCGAGGTATCCGATGAAGAGGCAAAGCAGACCTCCATCAGCTACATCACGGTATCCACAGCAGGAACCGAGAAGGATGACGATGGAAAAACGATTGATTTGACGGACGAGGAAAAAGCGGCAAAGAAAGAAATCGCACAGAGATTCCTGGATCTCTTAAAAGAGTCTGAGGATCCTGCAGCCGCATCGTTTACCGATCTGCGCAAGGAGCTGAACGATCAGTTAAATGCGGAGAATACCGCAGATTCCACCGATTCTGCCGACAGCTCCGATGAGAGCAGCTCTTCTTCCGATGCTTCCGACACAAGCGCATCCGACGCTTCAAGCGCGAGCACATCGAGCAGTTCCGACAGCGATTCCTCCTCAGAAGTTTCATATCTGACCTCTTCCGAGACATCCTTTGGAACCGGATCGGAGAAAGACGATGATGATACCTGTTCTCTTGGAGATAAAGTAGCGGAAGAAGCAGCAAAGCTGAAGGATGGCGAGTATTATGACGGTGTCATCGAAGGCGACGATGCATATTATGTGATCCGTGTAGATAAAGCATTCGACGAGGACAAAACCGAGTCCAGAAGACAGACTATCATTTCCAACCGCAAATCGGATAAGTACAACGATACATTGGATGGATGGGTAAAGGAGAGCGATATCAAGGTCGCATCCAACTGGAAAAAACTTGAAGTAACGGACGCAGATCTGTATACGATGACAGTTGACAGCGCTTCTACAGATTCCACAGATGGAACCACAACCGACAGTACAACAACGGACAGTACCGCAACGGACAGTACAACGTCTGACAGCACGACATCAGGCAGTACCGAAACGACATCGACAAGCAGCACAGGCACTGCTTCAACGTCTTCAAGCACTGCAGAATAAAAGCATACGATACAGGACAAACGGCAGCCGGATCCGGGAGAGGGGTCCGGCTGCTGTTTGTGTCTGAAAATATTTTGGAACAAAAAAAAGAAAATAATAGGGAATTTGTAGAATAAATTGACAATAGTAAGAAGTTTATTTAAAATGAAATTACAACCAGAGTGTATCTCGCAAATTGCGGAAATAATTTTTCGGACACGCTCTAATGTTCAGGCGAAAACGATGTACCAGGAAAGAAGGTGGAGAAATGAAGAAGGCAGTAATTTCCGTACTTGTCGGTACAGCAGTATTGGCTTTCGTTGCGTGTGGAAAAAATGCTGCAACGGAAAACAGTTCCGATTCGGGTGTTTCAACGGTATCGGCATCCTCGCAGGTGGAAAATGGACAGAAAGCAACCCGTGTGAACCAGGGAACAAATTTGTCTCCGGGGTCACCGAAGAATATCCCGTCCGGTGGGGGGAACAGCTCGGGCAGGACACATCATTCGGAGACGCATCATTCGGAGACACATCATTCAGACGCGCATCATGATTGAGAATGTCGGGGTTTGCTGAACATTCATGAACAGAAACAGACGAAGGGGTATCCAAAACGGATACCTCTTTTTTTACTTGTCGGGAAAACAATACAATGCTATACTGAACATGAATTTGACGCGAAAAGCGCGGCAGGTTCAGAAAAAACAGCCGGGATTTGTCAGTATACGCGGACATGTGCTGCAGGTAACTCGGGCAGAATGGAGAAAAGAAAATGACAAGAGAAGAATTTGAACAGCTTGCCGGAGCAGGTGTCATTTTATTGGATGGCGCAACCGGATCAAATCTGACAAAAGCGGGAATGCCAAAAGGAGTCAGTACAGAGCTTTGGGTTCTGGAGCACCCTGATATTCTGGCAAATTTACAGAAGGCTTACGTGGAGGCGGGAAGCCAGATTGTCTATGCGCCGACCTTTGGTGCAAACAGATTGAAATTAGCGGATTATGGAAGAGAAAACGAGGTGGAGGAGCTGAATGCACGCCTGGTGGACATCTCGAAAAAAGCGCTTGCCGGAACAGGTGCGCTGATCGCGGGAGATTTTTCCACACCAGGAAAAATGCTGCAGCCAAAAGGCGATCTCTCTTATGAAGAGCTGCTGGAATCCTACACAGAGCAGGTAACAGCGGTAGCAAATGCGGGCGTTGATCTTCTGGTAGCGGAGACGATGCTGAGCGTAGACGAAACGTGTGTCTTTATGGATGCTGCACTTTCTGTCTGCGATCTGCCGATTATGTGTTCTCTGACGCTGGAAGCAGACGGTTCTGCCCTGTTCGGCGGAAACGCTGTGGAAGCAGTTGAGACACTGCAGGAAATGGGAGCATCCGCCGTAGGACTGAACTGCTCGGTCGGACCGGATCAGCTTGAGGCAGTCGTAAATTCCATGAAAAAAGTGGCAAGAGTACCGGTTATTGTAAAACCGAATGCCGGCCTGCCGAAAATCACGCCGACCGGTGAGGCAATCTACAGCATGGATGCGCCGACGTTTGCAAAATATATGAACATTCTGGTAGACGCGGGTGCAGGCATTGTCGGCGGCTGCTGCGGAACGACACCGGAGTATATTCGTCTGGTGAAAGAAATGCTGGATGCGAGAAAGTAAATCAAAGATTACAATTCGCAGGAGACTGTGAGATGTAATGAATTCCCCTGTTGCGGACAAAATCTGTACGGGGGAATTTTTTTACGTTACCGGAAACTTCGTTGAATTTTCCGATAAAGTAAAAAGCCCTCCGGGCAGGATTCTTTCTTACAGAGAGCAAGACAAAACAGGTTTCAACGATCTGGTTTGGTGGACAGTCTGGGTGGAGAAAAAAAGATAGGAAGTCTGGAAAAAAGACATGGAATTGTGGAGAAAAGTCTGGTAGAATACGTGTCGTGTGGAAAACTTTCCGTAAGAAAGGATGATGAAGGATGTATCAGAATTATATTTTTGA
>OLBQ01000289.1_pt1 | contig 11379 bp, 9 predicted proteins | sample 1607741 | NCBI WGS metagenome assembly OLBQ01 (sample SAMN02674693, study PRJEB24791) | human gut metagenome, SKBSTL018 | isolation source: stool | host: Homo sapiens | place: USA | reverse complement strand
GGATTTGGCAGGAAACGTTATCTGGAAATATGATAGCGAGGCCGAAAAAGCGAACTTCAAGCAAACTGACCCGTATACATTAGAGCATGTAAACTGGATCAACTGCATCCGTGGTGGTAAACAAATCGAGCAAGCTTCTGAGACTGCTATCTCCAATATGGCCGCAATCATGGGTCGTGAGTCCGCTTACGAAATTATGACGGACAAGTGCGTCCTCTGCATCAAAAACATATGCATAGACCTTGTCAAGAGCCTCTCTGCCTGCATCGTCGTATCCGTAGCCTGTAGAACCCCAAAGGTGACTTTCACGAACATCTGCAAGCTGAAAAGCCTTTATCATCTTCTGCTGGTTGTATTCCTGAATATTGTCAATCTCCGCAAGCTTGTCCTTGCAAAGCTCCATTGCCTTTTCGGATGCTTTTATAACTCTTTCATCTATATCAAAAAAACTCAAATATATCACCTTTCAAAATAATATTCCTGCCATGATCCGCACTGTTCAAAACCGAGATTATTATAAAACGACTGATTTGCATTCTTGGCTCTGTGAAGATACACGGTCTTGTTCTCGGCAATCAGTCTGTTGGATATGTACTTTACAACAGTTGAACCGTAGCCGTGCTTTCTGTAGTCGGGATGACACGATACCGCACCCAACACGGCACCGTTACTGCTTTCGGCAACGGTCATAGCCATTGCAACAAGTTTTGTGCCGTCATAAACACCGTACATTCTCGTTGCATTATGACGAAGCTTGTGATTCACATCAACATAAAAATCATCAAACGGCGGCGGAACAAAATTTTCATCGGCACAGCTTACGATGAGATTATAAACCTCTTTAATATCGGGAACATCAAAATTTATACTTTCGTCAACATTTTCAAACGGTTCTGATTTTTTCAGAATAACACCCGAAACGGATTTACTGCCGTATAAATTAAGGTTGAAATCTCCGCTGCATATTGCACTTGACGCACCCGCAACACGCATAAATGACGAAACTTCTTCAAGATTTGTTTTATCTGTGAGAAATAAAATGAAGTTTGTTCCGCATCGGGAAATTGCACCTGTGCACTCATCTGTTTTATCGTCAATTATCGTCCAGTAGTCAACAAAAGCAAGCGATGAATCGTAACTGTTGTACTGAGAAATTATTCTGCACGCAAACGGATCTTCCGCCGACAGGTTCATAATTACATTTATATAATTTTCATTGGCGGTTACTATCATTCAGACCGTCTTTCCTTTCGCTAAATTTCCGCCCGCAATATAATCGGACAATACTTTTGCAAGTTTTAAAATGCTTTCGCAATCATCAAGATTTGCCGCAGTTGAAGGAGCATGAATATACCTTGACGGAAGTGATACCGCAAGAGTTCTCACTCCGCCTCTGCTCTGATGAATTGCACCCGAATCATTACCGCCTGCAACTGCTCTCTTATACTGAACAGCTATGTTATTCTTTTCGGCAAGTTCAAAAGCGGCACTTATCATTTCTTTATCATAAACTGTCGCCCTATCCATTACGGTAACCGTTGCACCTTTTGACAAATTGCATACCTGATGAGATACATCAACCTCCGCAACATCAGCGGCAGTTGTGCTTTCGATAACAAGAGCAAAATCAGGATTAACCGTAAAAGCCGCAGATCTAGCACCACGCAATCCCACTTCTTCCTGAACAACAAATGTGAAATACATATCATATTCGGGTTCGGATTTTATGAGATTAATAAGCACATAGCAGCCGAAACGGTCATCAAGTGCCTTTGTAACAACAGTTTTGCCGTTAATCTTAAAATCGCCCTCAAAATTAATGCCGTCACCGTAGTTTACATATTTAAGCGCATCTTCCCTGCTTTCGGCACCGATATCAATGTACATATCATTCATTTTCGGAACAGCAGTTTTTTCATCACCGTTTGTAAGATGAATCGGTTTCACACCGATTACACCGTTAAGACCGTTTCTGCCAACACATACACGCTTACCGGGAAGAACTCTTCTGTCAATTCCGCCGACCTCGTCAAATTTAAGGTAACCGTCAGATGTTATATCCGTTACCATAAGACCTACTTCATCCATATGTGCCGACACCATAAGTTTGCTTTTTGCAGACTTTTTTCCCTTTTTAAACACAATAAGGTTGCCGAGATTATCCGTTTTAATATCATCGGCACAGTCTTTAATCTCGTTAATTATAAGATTGCGAACATTCCCCTCATCACCCGAAATACCGTTGCAAAGGCAAAGCTGTTCAAGCAATTTTATGTCAATCATTGAAAGCACCTCCGCATTTAATGTATTCAGCAATAAGTTTTGCCGTATTGTCAACATCAGCTACAGAAATAACTTCATTCTGTGTATGCATATATCGCTGTGGGATTGATACAACAGCAGTTTTTACACCTTTTCCGCTGATTGAAATATGGTCGGCATTTGTACCTGTTCTGCCTGCTATCGGTTCAAGCTGATACGGTATATTTTTATTCTTTGCAACGCTTTCAAGCGATTTGCTCATTTCTTTGTTGAGAATTGAAGAAATGCAAATCATTGGTCCTTTGTCGAGTTCAACCGAAGAATAGAACCCCGAAACATCCGGCTGAGATGCAAAGCTTACATCAACAACAATTGACTCGTCTGCTTTAACTGTAAAAGCACCTGTTTTAGCGCCTGTGCCAAATGTTTCTTCTTGAGAGCTTAAAAGGATAATTACTTTATAATCTGTTTCATTGTCTTTCAATAACTCTGCACACTTAACAAGTGATGCAACACCGCATCTGTTATCAAGGCAAGGCGCAACAATTCTGCCGTTCAAAAGATTTGCCGGCTTTGATGCAAATGTCAGCATATCACCGAATGAAATGAGTTTATTAACTTCATCATACGGCAGACCGAAATCAACCCAGATTTTGTCGGTTGGCATAGCCTTGTCCTCTTTTCCGTCAGAAAGATGAGGAGGCATACAGCATACAACACCTGTTATATCAGGATTGTTCTGCAGACAAAGCAGAGTATCGGCAAGAGTTCTTGCGTCAATTCCTCCGCACGGAGAAGCTTTTACAAATCCGTTTTCATTTATTTCGGTAACCATAAATCCTATGCGGTCAATGTGAGCGTCCAGTAATATGGTTTTATCTGAATTTTTGTTACCGCAAACAGCCATAAGACTGCCGTTTGATATCTTTATGTCATCCGTGTAGTCTGATAAAAACTTTTCGGCAACAGACAAAGCGGGCTCTTCCCTGCCCGACACACCCATTGCACAACAGAGTTCAAAAATAAGTTCTTTTGTGTTCATTGTATATCTTACTTCAAAGCGTTGACAATTGACTTGAAGTGATTACCTCTTTCTTCAAAATTCTTGTAAAGTCCGAAGCTTGCACTTGCGGGTGAAAGCGAAACAATATCTCCCTTTGTTGAACGCTCACGGGCAACAGCTACAGCCTCTTCCATATTTGTTACATTGATAATTTCAATTTCATCTGCATCATAGTTTGAAGCCTCTTTAACGGCTTTTTCAATTTTCGGGGCAGTATCGCCGAGAAGAATAAGGAGTTTTACTTTATCATTGATTACGGGACCAAGCGGCTCATAAGGAATATGCTTATCATATCCGCCTGCAATAATGCAGATTTTCTGCTTGTAAAGTGAAAGTGTGCCGAGTGCGGTTCTTGTAGGACTTGATGCAATTGAATCGTTGTAATACTTAACACCGTCAACCTCTCTTACAAACTCTGCACGGTGAGCAACACCGCCAAAAGTCTTTGCAACAGCTGTCATTGTTTCTGCATCAACAAGTCCCCACACGGCTGAAATAGCGGCAAGATAATTTTCTACATTATGCATACCGGGAATTTTGATGTCATGAATGTTCATAATACGGGTAATTTTTCCGTAGTCATTATAGCAGATTGTATCACCGTCAAGGAAAGCGCCGTTTGAAACATTTTCTTTTACTGAGAACTTTGCGAGCTGACCTCTTACGCTGTCGGAAAAGCCGTTTGTAATCTCATTATCAAGGTTGAGAACAGCCTTTGAAAAAGCATTCTGATGAAGAATGATATTTTTCTTTGAATCAATGTACTCCTGCATATCCTTGTGTATATCAAGATGGTTAGGAGCAAGGTTTGTTACCACGGCAATATCCGGACTCTTTCTCATAGAGATAAGCTGAAAACTTGAAAGCTCAACTACTGCACAGTCATCGTCATTCACGCTTTCAATCTCAGGAAGAAGCGGCTTGCCGATATTACCTCCAAGGTGTACATTAAAACCTGCCGCCTTTAAAAATTCAGAAATAATCGTTGTTGTGGTTGTTTTGCCGTCAGAACCTGTCACAGCAATAATCCTGCACGGGCAAAGGTCGAAGAAAACTTCCATTTCGGATGTAAGAACAACGCCCTTGTTACGAAGTGTAACAAGCTCATCCTTGTAAAAAGGTGTACCGGGACTTCTGAAAACGATATCGGCATCAATCTCGGAAAGATAATTTTCACCGAGTAAAAGTTCTGCACCGTACTCTTTAGCCTTAATACCGTTCTGTCCCAAATCTTCAAAATTCTTCTTATCGCAAGCAGTAACTTTTGCACCCTTTTCAACAAAAAGTTTTATAAGCGGAAGATTGCTTGTACCGATTCCGATAAAAGTAACTTTTTTCCCTTTTATACTGTCAAAAAATTTATCAGCCATAGCATTCATTGTAAAATCCCCTCTGCAATTAGTATTTTATGCCATTTCAGTGACTTTATGCCATACCATACAATTATACATTTTAACGGAAATAATTTCAACCGTAATACACTGATATTGCAATAATATTTTCAAAATGTTAAAATACGGTAGGTGATGTTATGCTGTACGATTTTATAATTATCAATAAAAAAGATAAAACTCCGCTTTACAGGCAGATTTATATGTCGGTCAGAAAATCAATTGAAACGGGAAGTTTGAAAAAAGGAACAAAGCTTCCGTCAATAAGGCGATTAAGTACAGACCTTGATGTTTCAAAAACTACTGTCAACGGAGCGTATGAACAGTTGTGTGCAGAGGGATATATATCAAACAGGCCACGAAGCGGATATTATGTTGAGGCACAGTTCAGCGGTACACCGTCAAAAAGCGATAAAATGTCTTCAAATATCAACAAAACAAAAAGATACTATGAATATGATTTCAGCAGTAAAAGCATTGATGACGGTATAATCAACATAAACGAATGGAAAAAATATGTTAAAGAAGTTTTAAATCAAAACTATCTGCTCACTTCCTACGGTGAAGAACAGGGTGAAGAAATTCTGAGAAATGCTCTGCAAAAATACAGCCTCGGCACACGGAGTGTAAACACCTCATACGAAAATATTATCGTCGGAGCAGGCACTCAGACGCTTTTGCACATACTCTGTTCACTTCTCGGCAATAATAAGAAAATCGCACTTGCGGATTACAGCTACATTCAGAGTGAATATGTGTTCAACAGTCACGGTTATGACATCAAATATTTCAGATGTGATAAATACGGAGCCTGTATTGATTCACTTGAAGAAATCAAGCCCGATATAATTCTTATAAATCCTAATTTTACCGTAAACAGTAACATTACAATGCCTGTTACACGCAGACTTGAGATAATCAAATGGGCAAAAGAAAATAATGTTTTGATTATTGAGGACGATTACAACGGTGAACTTCGATACAGTACGCACCCTATGCCGTGCGTACAGAATTATGATACCGAAAACACGGTTTATCTCGGCTCTTTTTCAAAGATACTTCTTCCCTCTGTCAGAATCAGTTATATGGTTCTTCCGCAAAAACTCACAGATGAATACAACAAAATTAAAAAATACACAAATCAGACAGCGTCAAAAACAGAACAAATTGCCCTTGCAAAGTATATTAATAACGGTAAGCTTGATGTTCATCTGAGAAAAGCAAGAAGAATTTATCTTGAAAAAAGCAACCTTATGCTTTCAAACATAAAGAAATATTTCGGAACCTCCGTTAAAATTGTGTTTAACGAAACTTCGCTTTATGTTTCGCTGATTTTTAAGGATAAAACGATTGACGATTCTGTTATAAAGAAAATTGACGACGCCTTAATTAAAACTATGCAGTTCAACAAAGCCGAAAATATGATTGTGTTAAGCTTTTCGGGAATAAAAGATGTAAAAATTGAAAGCGGAATAAAATTACTTTATGAAACAATTTCAAAATAGCATAACAAAACGGGACTGAAATCAGCCCCGTTTTTCTGTATAATCAGTTTTCACAACCGCATTTAAAAGAAGATGTATGAGAAGAGTCACGGTCGCCACGGTGTATTGCGTTCGGCGGGAAGAATGAGTCTGTAGGAAAATCAATTTTACTGAAAACTTCGCACGGATCATCGGGCGCTGACGGACATTCCTTGCGGGGAACACAAAAATCATAGGACGGAATCATAATCTGTACATCTCTTTCAAGCCTTGTAATCGTAAAAATACCGATTGTAACAAGCACTCGCTGTGTTTCAGGCTGTGCAGGTTCTCCGTCAAGGTAATCAATAACACAATTCGGAAATGTTCTGCAAACAGTTATCGGATTCGCATTATTGTAATCCTGTAGATTTGCAGACAATGCCATTGGATTTGAAATTTGAACCGTTGCTCTCGGCAGGCAATAGGGATATTTGCACGGACAATCCGAATCTGATGTATCGCAAACAACATCTTTGTCACTGGAGAAAGACTTTACGCAGCCTTCACCGCCGTAAAGCACAACTCTTTTGCCGTACATTGCAAGACCTGTGACAGTTTCGGGAATCGCACCTGCGGCTGTATAGGCTTCAACGGTGACGGCAAAATAGTACATCATATCAACCGAATAAAAGCCACGATGGAATGCAACAGGCTCAACCTCTACCGTAGATGTAATTATGCGCACATTACTTATCTTTACGGAACAAGCCCCATCAATAATTTTCTGGTTTGCTTCGGTAAACATAACAGGAAGATTTGAAAGGCAATCTTTTGCTCCGCAACTGTCATAGATTCGTGAAACATTGATACAAACAGGTTCACAACCGTTAGTTTGCTCGCCGCCTTCGGTGCATGCATTTTCTGAGGAACAGAAAGGTACATCTGACATAAAAATAACCTCCGTAAAAGTATTGACAGTTCAATTAATGCACTGTAACAATACATTTTATGGAGGTTTTGATTTTTGGTGATTAACAGCCGAAAATTAACCGTAAAACGGGGCAAATGTTTTCTGAATGTTATTAAACAGATTAATTGGACTGCTGTTTGAATAGTTTGAAAGTGCTATATAAATTTGATTTTCGTCTTTTGTAAAAGCGAGAGCGGCATTATACTTGTCGATTTTTCCTGTGTGAGAAATCATATTGCTGTCTTTTGACACAACAAAGCCGTAACCGTAGTTACCCTTGTACGGCGTTGTCATTTCTTTAAAAGATTTTTCCGAAATGAGCTTGTTTGTACAAAGAGCGTCAACCCATTTGAGTAAATCGGGAACATTGGAAATTAAACTTGTTGCAGAATATCCTACTCCGGGATACAATGTCCACGCATTATCGTAAATATCCTGATATCCTACAGCGAGCTTATCTGTGCCCTCAAAGCCTGTGTTCATCATTCCCGACGGTTTAAGAATATTCTCTTTAATATATTTTTCGTACGAGGTTTCGCTGACCTGTTCAATGATATCACCGAGAAGAAAATAAGCACTGTTTGAGTACATATACTTCTCATCGGGTTCAAAATTAAGTTCCTGATCAAGTATCCAGTCCATTACGGCTTTTTTATTTTTCTTTGCGGAATTTTCGGCTGAAACCTTATATTCAAGCTGAGATTCGTTGTATGCATAAGTATTTGTATCGCCGTCTTTGTTGATGTAATCCTTTATGCCCGCTGTCATTGTAAGCAGGTTTTTAACGGTGATTTTTTTGCCGTATTTATATGACGGAAAATATTTGTCGATTGTATCATCAAGTGAAAGCTTTCCCTCCTCAACAAGCTGCATAACCGCAACAGCAGTAAACTGCTTCGTGAGCGAAGCAATTCTAAAGCATGTGTCCGTAGAATTCTTTGTGTGCCTGTCCTTATCGGAAAATCCGTTAGTACCGATATACTCAAGAGCATTTCCAATTTTGACATAAACCGTTCCCCTGAATTTGTTATCGGTTATTATTGCGTCAAGATTTTCGGAAATATCGGAAGATTTTCTTTTAAGTTCGGAATAGTTCCATGTGGGTTCTTGTGTCTGCTCATCGGAGGTTGCCGCCTTTGTTACAGGCTGTGAAGCAGCCACGGCAGTTGTTTTCTCTGTAGCAGATACAGAAGACTGCGTGTCTTTTCCGCAACCTGTAAGGCACACAGAAAAAGCTGTCAACGCAGAAATTACAAGACACAGAACCTTTTTTGATGATATAAGCACTTTAATCACCTCAGATTTTTTTCATATTACTGCAATAGTTCGCCATAAGAGTTTTTGTGCCGGCTTTGTCAAAGGCAATTTCAAGCATAGTATCATTGCCCATTTTCTCGGCTTTCATTACCATACCCTTGCCAAACACCTTGTGCTGAACACAATCTCCTACATTGAATACAGCACCGCTCTTAACAGGAGGTTTTGTAAATCCGAACGATTTATTCGGTGAATACGAGCTACCTGACGATTTGCCGACAGAAACTTTTTCACCTGTTCCCGATGCAAACCCGGAAGCCGCCTGTGTGAACATCTGCTTTCTTCCGCCGCTGTATTCAAGAAGATTATCGGGAATCTCGTTTAAGAATCTTGAGCCCTTATTATAGCTTGTTGATCCGAACAGCATTCTCGAATTTGTTTTCGTAAAATAGAGAATCTCCTTTGCTCTTGTAATTCCTACATAGGCAAGTCGCCTTTCCTCGTTGAGTTCATCGGGATTCATCATTGTTGCAACGGACGGGAACATTCCTTCTTCCATGCCTGCGATGAACACAACAGGAAATTCAAGTCCCTTTGCCGAATGTAATGTCATCATTACGCAGGTATCTGCATCTGCATCGTAGTTATCAATATCGGTCTGGAGAGAAATTTCTTCAAGAAATGCAGAGAGATCTGACTCATCGCCGTAGTCCTCTTCAAACTTGACGATATTTGAAGAAAGTTCTTCGATGTTTTCAATACGAACTTCAGGGTTGTCCTTTTCGGTTTTAAGATACTGTTCGTATGATGTGTGTTCAATCACAAGGTTATATAATTCTGCAAGGGAATATTCGCCGCTCTGCTCGGCTTCAATAAGTCCGTCAATAAGTGCAACAAAAGCTTTGAGCTTTGCAGAGGCACGGGAAAGCTGCGGATAGTTTTCTGCCTCCTTGATTACATCGTAAATGCTTTCGCCGAGTCCTGCGGCAATATCTGCGGCATGGGAAACGGTTGTCGCACCTATTCCCCTTTTAGGAACATTGATAATTCTTGAAAGTCTGACATCATCATGAGGATTATTTATAACCTGAAGGTATGCAACCATATCACGAATTTCTTCACGGTCATAGAATCTGTGACCGCCGATTACACGGTGCGGAACACCGCTTCGTGACAAAGCCTGCTCAATTGCGTTTGACTGGGCATTCATTCTGTAAAGAATTGCATAGTCGGAATATTTTCTTCCGTCGGCAACACCGTCAAGAATAGTCTGAGCAATGAAATTAGCCTCGTCACGCTCATTCTCGGCTGTATGTACCTTAATTTTCTCGCCCTGACCGTTTTCGGTCCACAAAGTTTTACCCTTACGCATTGTATTATTTGAGATGACCTCGTTAGCGGCATTGAGGATATTCTGTGTACTTCTGTAATTCTGTTCAAGGCGAATCATCTTTGCGTTCTTAAATGTATTTTCAAAAGAAAGAATATTTTCGATTGTAGCACCACGGAATTTGTAGATACTCTGGTCATCATCACCGACAACGCAGATGTTTCCGTATTTGCTTGCAAGCAGGCTTACAAACTTATACTGCACCTTGTTAGTATCCTGATACTCATCGACCATGATGTACTTGAACTGATTTCTGTAATAGTCAAGTATATCGGGTGCTGTTTCAAAAAGCTTTACGGTATTGCACAGCATATCGTCAAAATCCATTGCGTCGGCTGTTTTAAGCTTTGTCTGATAGATTTCATAAACCTTTGCAATCTGTGCTTTTCTGCTGTCAAATTCGGCCTCCTTACGCATTTCTTCGGGAGTAAGCATTTTATCCTTAGCCTTTGAAATTTCGGAGAGGATTGATTTTACAGGCAAAGTTTTTTCGGCAATATTGAGTTGCTTTAAAATATCCTTGACGAGTTTTTTCTGATCGTCAGTCCCGTAAACCGTGAAATGACTTGTATAACCGATTCTGTCGCCGTATCTGCGAAGGATTCTTGCACAGGTTGAATGAAAGGTAGCCGCCCAGATGTCGGCACCGCCCTCGGGAACAGCCGCACAGATTCGTTCTTTAAGCTCTCCTGCGGCTTTATTGGTAAAAGTAATGGCAAGTATCTGCCATGGTTTACAAAGCTCACACTGCAAAATGTAGGCTATTCTGTTAACAAGAACAGTTGTTTTGCCCGAACCGGCACCTGCAAGTATGAGCAAAGGTCCTTCTGTGCAGAAAACAGCCTGTTTCTGCATATCATTCATATGTGAAAAGTTTTTTTGAATCTCAGTCTGTACCATTTTTAACCTGCCTTAAAATATTGCAAAAGAAAGGGGCGAACGATGTTCGCCCTCAGTAAATTTTAAATAAATTATTTAATGCTGTCATTAAACATTTTAAGCATATCAGATGCCTTTTCGCCGATAATCATTGTAACAAAGTTACCGTCTTTTGTAACCTTACAATTTTTCACCATATCAAGATCTTCTGCCGAATAGGAAGCGTTCTGCTGAAAGATTGAATTATAGCGGTTTGTAAGAGCAGTTTCAACTCTTGAAGCAGCATCTGAATCAGTTGCCTCAACAAGAACTACCTCTGTATTTTCGCTGTCTGTATCAGACTTACCGACCTCAGCGGCAAACTGCTTGATATCGTCGGCATTGATATTGTAATATTTGTACATATCATCCTTTGTTTCATACTTTGTTGCATCTACGCTGTACTCGGAATTCATCTTATCCATAAGATCAGCAAGATTAACTTCCTTTGCACCGCAACCTGCAAATATCGAAAGGCAAAGAACAAGAGCAATTGCAAGCGAAATTACTTTTTTTATAAAATTACCTCCAAATTTTAAAAAAAGAAAATGCGCCGAACTTAAAAAAGTTCGGCGCCAAACTGGTCGAGGTGACAAGATTCGAACTTGCGACCCCATCGTCCCGAACGATGTGCGCTACCAAACTGCGCTACACCTCGAAAT
>OLBQ01000229.1_pt1 | contig 13062 bp, 10 predicted proteins | sample 1607741 | NCBI WGS metagenome assembly OLBQ01 (sample SAMN02674693, study PRJEB24791) | human gut metagenome, SKBSTL018 | isolation source: stool | host: Homo sapiens | place: USA | reverse complement strand
CCGATCTGTTGAGGACGGTGACAAGGAGATTAAAAAGGTTTATCTCCTTACAAATATCGACCACTCAAACGAACATTTTTCGCTTGATCCAAAGGAACAGCTTGAGGCAATCAAAGATATGAGAAAGAACGGATTTGTTCCTCTCGGCAACTGGCATTCACATCCCGAATCGCCGTCAAGACCGTCTGAAGAGGACAAAAGACTTGCCTTTGACAGCAAGGCAAGCTATATGATTCTTTCGCTTATGGACAGAGAAAACCCCGTTCTCAATTCATTCAAAATTACGGGAGATACAGCAGAAAAGGAAGAGCTTATTATAGAGTAAAGGAGGGAGATTATGTACGACATCGTGATTATCGGCAGCGGCCCCGCAGGACTTTCAGCCGCAATTTATGCACAGCGTGAAAACCTTAAAGCGGTTGTGGTTGAAAAAGAATTTATGGGTACGGGACAGATTGCCGAAAGCGAGAGAGTAGATAATTACCCCGGACTTTACGGTGAAACGGGCTTTGACCTCGGAGAAAAGTTCAGAACTCACGCCGAAAAACTCGGTGTTGAATTTGTTGAGGGAGAGGTTACCGAGGTTGAAAGAGTTAACGGTAACTTCTCCGTAAACATTGACGGCGGTGAAAGCCTTGAAACAAAAACCGTAATCTATGCGGCAGGAACACAGCGCAGAAAGCTTGGCGTAAAAGGCGAAAAGGAATTTTCGGGTAACGGAGTTTCTTATTGTGCGGTGTGTGATGCGGCTTTCTATAAGGATAAAATTACCGTGGTAACAGGCGGCGGTGACACTGCTTTGGGTGACGCACTTCTGCTTTCAAGATTCTGCAAAAAGGTTTATCTCGTTCACAGAAGGGATTCCTTCAGAGCAGGCAGAGCCTTGCAGAACAGGGTGTTTGCCACGGAAAATATTGAAGCTCTTACAAATGCAACGGTATCTGAAATTAACGGAGATACAAAGGTGACTTCGGTCACACTTTTACAAAACGGAGAAGAAAAACAGCTTGATTGCAACGGCGTTTTCGTTGCAGTCGGAAGTGTTCCCGATACAAAACCTCTTGCAAATCTTGTCAAAACCGACAAGGACGGTTACATTATTGCCGATGAAAGCGGAAAAACCTCCGCAGACGGTATTTTTGCAGGCGGTGACGTCAGAACAAAAGCACTTCGTCAGGTCGTTACAGCTGTGTCGGACGGTGCAAACTGTGTGATTTCGGCAGAAAAATATCTTGACGAAAAACAATAACGGCAAGGGAGTGAAATCCTATGAAAACAGAAAAAATAAGCACCGATGTCCTCATTATAGGCGGCGGAACGGCAGGTTGTTATGCGGCTCTGACCATTTCCGAAAATTCGGACAAAAAGGTTCTTATCTGTGAAAAAGCACACATCAAAAGAAGCGGTTGTCTTGCCGCAGGTGTAAATGCTCTTAACGCATACATTGTTGAGGGCAGAAAACCGCAGGACTATGTTGACTACGCTAAAAAGGACGCTGACGGGATTGTCAGAGAGGATTTGCTCCTTACCATGTCCGAAAAGCTCAACGAAGTAACCGACAGGCTTGAAAAACTCGGTCTTGTAATTTTAAAGGACGAGAACGGAAAGTATGTTACACGAGGCAACCGAAACCTTAAAATCAACGGTGAAAACATAAAGCCGATTCTTGCGGACGCAGTCGAAAAGGCAAAGAATGTAACGGTTCTCAACCGTGTTAATATTTTTGATTACTCGGTAAAGGACAACAAAATCAACGGTGCATTCGGATTCGGCATTGAAAGCGGAATTTTCTACACAATCGAAGCAAAGGCTGTCATAATTGCCACAGGCGGTGCGGCAGGACTTTACAAGCCGAACAACCCCGGATTTTCCCGTCACAAGATGTGGTATCCGCCCTTTAATACAGGTGCAGGCTACGCAATGGGAATCAGAGCCGGTGCAGAGATGACAACCTTTGAAATGCGTTTTATCGCACTCAGATGCAAGGACACAATCGCTCCCACGGGAACACTTGCACAGGGTGTAGGTGCAAAGCAGATTAATTCACTCGGCGAGGTTTATGAAACAAAGTACGGACTTACAACTTCCGAAAGAGTTTACGGTACGGTAAATGAAAATCAGGAGGGCAGAGGCCCCTGCTACCTCAGAACAGAGGGAATCACAGCCGAGCAGGACGAATCACTTTTAAAAGCCTATCTCAATATGGCACCTTCGCAGACAATCAAGTGGATTGAAAGCGGAAGAAATCCTTCACGGCAGAATGTTGAAATTGAGGGAACAGAGCCGTATATCGTAGGCGGTCACACGGCAAGCGGTTACTGGGTTGACACAGACCGTGCAACCACAATTGAAGGACTTTTTGCAGGCGGTGATGTTGCAGGCGGTTGTCCGCAGAAGTATGTTACGGGTGCTCTTGCAGAGGGTGAAATTGCAGGGCTTTCGGCAGTTAAGTACATTGACAGCAAAGATAGCTTTGAGAAAATCAGCGATGAAGATACAAATTATCACCTCAGGGAAACCGAGAAATATCTCACAGACCGCCATTCACTCTACACCACGGAACAGCTTGAAGAGGCAATGCAGACGGTTATGGACAGCTACGCAGGCGGTATAAAAACAAACTACCGTTTCAACGAAAAACAGCTTGACATTGCCGACTGCAAAATCAGACAGCTTGAAACGCTCACAGATGACCTCTATGCAGAAGATTTTCAGGAGCTAATGTATATCTGCGAGCTTAAAGAAAGGCTTACGGTCTGCAAAAGCGTAATTGCTCACCTCAGAGCGAGAAAGGAAACACGCTGGCACAGTTTTGCCGAAAACCTTGACTATCCCGAAAAGGACGACAGAAACTTTAACAAGTATGTTAATTCCCGTCTTGAAAACGGCGAGATAAAAATTATTATTCGTGACCTTGTAACGGGAGGTGAAAAGTATGAGCATAGTAATTGACAAGTCCAAGTGCATAGGCTGCAAAAGGTGTCGCAATGTCTGCCCCGGAAGTCTTATCAAGACCGACGAAAACGGCAAAGCGTACATCAAATATCCCAAGGATTGCTGGGGCTGCACCTCCTGCATAAAAGAATGTCCCGCATATGCAATCAGCTTTTTCCTCGGTTCCGATATTGGCGGTATGGGCAGTAAGGTTCACACCGAAAAGAACGGAGATATCCTCTCGTGGTTAATTGAAAAACCGCATGGCGAGGTCATTAAGATTGATATAAATCAAAAAGAATCAAACAAATACTAAGGAAACACTTTGTAAGTATTTCCGTGAAAAGGAGATAAGGTATGAGTCAGCTTTCACATTTAGATGAGCTTGAAACAGAAGCTATATACATAATCAGAGAAGTTGCGGCAGAGTGCGAAAAGCCTGTTATGCTCTACTCAATAGGCAAGGACAGCTCGGTTATGCTCCACCTTGCAATGAAGGCGTTTTATCCCGAAAAACCGCCGTTCCCGTTCCTCCACATTGACACAACATGGAAGTTCAGGGATATGATAAAATTCCGTGATGACACAGCAAAAAAGCTCGGAATTGAAATGCTCGTTTACACCAATGAAGAAGGTGTTAAAAAAGGCATCAACCCGTTTGATCACGGTGCGGCTTACACAGATATTATGAAAACACAGGCTCTCAAACAGGCTCTCAACAAATACGGATTTACTGCGGCATTCGGCGGCGGCAGACGAGATGAGGAAAAGTCAAGAGCCAAGGAAAGAATTTTCTCTTTCAGAAATAAAGCACAGGCATGGGATCCTAAGAACCAGCGCCCCGAGATGTGGAAGCTTTACAACACAAAAATCAATAAGGGCGAAAGCATTCGTGTGTTCCCAATTTCCAACTGGACAGAAAAGGACATATGGCAGTATATTCAGAGAGAAAAAATTGACATCGTTCCGCTTTACTTTGCGGCAAAAAGACCTGTTGTTTACCGTGATGGTAACATTATTATGGTTGATGACGATCGTTTTCCGCTCAAAGAGGGCGAAGTACCCGAATTGAAATCGGTTCGTTTCAGAACACTCGGCTGTTATCCTCTTACAGGCGGCATAGAGTCAACTGCAACAACTCTTGATGAAATTATTGACGAAACCCTCAGCTCCGTTTCTTCGGAGCGTACCTCCAGAGTAATTGACAACGAGGCACAGGGCAGTATGGAACGCAGAAAAAGGGAGGGTTACTTCTGATGAAAGGTTTACTTAAATTTATTACCTGCGGCAGTGTTGATGACGGTAAATCAACACTCATAGGTCACATACTTTATGACGCAAAGCTTATTTATGCCGATCAGGAAAAGGCTCTTGAGCTTGACAGTAAGGTCGGCAGTCGCAGCGGTGACATTGACTATTCGCTTTTGCTTGACGGTCTTATGGCTGAGCGTGAGCAGGGCATCACAATTGATGTTGCTTATCGCTACTTCACAACCGACAACCGCAGTTTTATCGTTGCCGACACACCCGGTCACGAGGAATATACAAGAAACATGGCTGTAGGCGCATCTTTTGCAGACCTCGCAGTTATCCTCATTGACGCATCACAGGGCGTTCTTGTTCAGACAAGACGGCACGCAAGAATCTGTAAGCTTATGGGTATAAGACATTTTGTCTTTGCCGTTAATAAGATGGATTTGGTAAAGTACAGCAAGTCACGCTTTGACGAAATCGTAAAGCAGATTGAAGGACTTAAAAACGAGCTTTTACTTGACGATATCTACATCATTCCGCTTTCCGCAACAGAGGGCGACAATGTTACCGTAAAGTCCGAAAACATTCCGTGGTACAACGGTGTTCCTCTGCTTCAGTATCTCGAAACTGTTGATGTTGATTCCTCGGAGGAGGAAGAAGGATTCTATCTTCCTGTTCAGCGAGTTTGCCGTCCCGACCACACATTCAGAGGCTTTCAGGGACAGATTGAGTCGGGCAGTATCAGCATAGGCGATGAAATCGTAACACTCCCGAGCAATGAAAAGGCTCATGTAAAGCAGATTCTTATGACAGATAAGGATGTTAAAACTGCTTTCAAGGGACAGCCCGTTACAATCACACTTGACAAGGAAGTTGATGTATCCCGTGGCTGTGTAATAACAAAGGACACAAATCTTGCGTCCTATCAGGAGCTTACAGCGTCAATTCTCTGGATGGATGACGAACAGCTTACAGCCGGCAAGGATTATCTTGTAAAGCTCGGCACAAAGACTATTTCGGGTATCGTTTCCGAAATCAAGTACGCTGTTGATGTGAACACAGGCGAGCATATTCCTGCCGATTCACTCACAAAGAACGGAATCGCAGTCTGCACAATTCTGCTTGCAGAGCCGATTGCGGTTGACCTTTTCTCAAAGCATAAAACACTCGGCGAGCTTATTTTGATTGACCGTGTGTCAAATATGACATCAGCCTGCGGTGTTGTTGATTCGGTTGAAGAAAAAGCCGATGATGCAAAAAAGGCATCATTCGTACTCGGCTCACTTGAGGCAAGAGGTGATATCTTTGAAGAGTTTTTCTACGACACTTCAAGCCTTAATGTTCTCAAATATCAGCCTGTTAAGGAAACCTATACAAAGGGTGACACAATCCCTGTTGAGGGCGAAAGCTACAAGTATCCCGACAGCTTTGATATTATAGTTCTTCGTGACAGCGTTGCCGTAAAGGTTCGTGACCGCAAGATTACCGATATCGTTCCGACATCGGAGTACAGCTACGGCGGTGTTCCTGTTGTAAACGGCAGAGGCTTCGAGGTTCTTGCCGACAGCAACGAAAAAATTCAGCAGTTTCTTTCCGAGTATTCAAATCTTAAAAGCATCAACGATGCGGATTTCTTTGCAAAGTGGGTTAAGTTCGATACCTACAGAAAAATTGCAATTCAAAACAGATAATAGGTTTATTCATTTTAACTCATTCGCAGAGGGCATTGTCATTTGGCAATGTCCTTTGTGATTTTATGACTTTCTTGCCGAAAAACTGACCTTGCTGCCAAATTGTTGCATTTATAATTTTTATTCTGTATAGTGTACTCAACAAATAAATTTAAAGGAGTGCTTACAAATGAGCAAAACAGCGGCGGTACTAATCACATTTTTTCTCGGTGAACTCGGTGTTCACAGATTTATGACAGGCAAAATCGGAACAGGTATCATCTGGCTTTTAACTTGCGGTGTTTTCGGTATCGGTTGGCTTGTTGACTTTATTATGGTTCTCACAGGCAAGTTTACGGACAAAAACGGAAATGTCTGGGGTGCTAACTAATCTGAAAGGAAGTTACTATGGCATTCGGAGTTAAAACCAAAAACATTAAGACACAAAATTCTTATACGATTGAGAGCTTTTTTGATGCAATCAAAGACAAAGAGTTTACGGCAGGAACTCCGTCACTTACAAAGCATGGAATGGCTACCGTAATAACATTTCCCGCTCTCGACAGTCAGAATCAGGTGTGGATTATGAAGAACGGTTTCGGCAAGGAAACGCAGAAATTCTCAATTCAAAAGTCCACTCAGGCGGGTATGGACAATGTAGCTAAAAATGCGGCATTGGATTCAATCACAGGCGGGCTTTTCAGCGTTGGCGGAATGATCAGCGAAAACACAAAAAAGTGTGAAAAACTTGTTGATGCAACCGCAAAAGAACTTTCGGAAATGAATCTGTAACCAAAGTCGGCACGATTTTCGTGTCGATTTTTTCTTGCCAAAAACTGCTTTTAACGGTACAATTAGGCGGGGTGAGATTATGTTTTTTAACGATTATTACAATTCTCCGATTGGCAATATAACTATGGCATCTGACGGTGAGAGCCTTTGCGGTTTGTGGTTTGATGGACAAAAGTACTTTGCGTCAACCGTAAAAGGTGAAACTGTGGATAAAACCCTGCCTGTTTTTGAACAGACAAAAAAGTGGCTTGACATATATTTTTCGGGCAACGAACCCGATTTTATGCCCAAACTTTCGCTTAACGGCTCAGAATTTCGCAAGGCTGTGTGGGATATTCTCCTGACAATTCCCTACGGCTCAGTTATGACCTATGGTGAAATTGCTAAAATTATGGCAAAACAGCGTGGCATTTCGAGAATGTCTGCACAGGCGGTTGGTGGTGCTGTGGGCCACAATCCCGTTTCGATAATCGTGCCATGTCACCGTGTTGTCGGGACAAACGGAAACCTTACGGGTTATGCGGGCGGCATAGACAAAAAAATCAGCCTTCTCAAAATTGAAAAGACTGATGTTAAAAAGCTTATTCAAAAATTCCCGAAAAGAATTAACTAAAATTATTAATTACCCAACCCGTGGTTATTGCAAGTCTGTTATCCGACAGGCTTGTTTCAATTTTACCGCCGTTTTTTTCGGCAAGATTTTTCAAAGTTTTATACGCAAAGCTGTGGTACAGAACATTGTTCTGTGCCTTTTTTATTTCATTTTCAATCGGAAAGCTTATGCAGCAAAAGAGAAATCCGGCCCTTGTTTCTGCTTTTAAGGCGATAATTTGTTTTCCGTTTCCGCAAAATTCCTTTACATTTTCAAACGCAATGTCAATCATATTGTTAAACAAAACGCAGATTTCAAGGTTGTCGGCAGGCACATTTGCAAGCGAACCCTCAAAAGTGATTTTAATATTTTCATCTGCATTTTTCTGCTTATCGCTTAAAATTGCATCGGTCAGATCATTGCCCGTGTTGTACAAAATCTGAAATGAGCTTATAATCTCGCTGTCATATTTTTGCAGGAGAGGAAGAACCTCATCATATTTCCGACTGTTGATAAGCGATTTTAATCCGATAGAAAGATCGTTATAATCATGCCTGATTTTTCTCAGTTCATATCCCGAAGTCGTAATGCTCTTGTAATAATTAATCTGTGCGTTAAGCTGTCTTTCGTAGATATCGTTTTCATGCATATATCGGCTCTTTTTTATCTGATTGTACAAAAGAATCGGTATTGAAAACGAGAATACAATCGACACAATCAAGGTTAGAATTTTGAGCGCAATCGTTCTGTAATCAGATGACGGAATTATGTAGTATGTGCCGAAAGTCGCCATACTTCCGCCGAGATACAGAAAAATCAATATCATAATTATTGTCGGTTTGGTAATTGACTCAACCACAAGCTTTGTTTTGATTTTCAGCGGACTTGACAGGATTATAAATATTCCGAAAACAATCAAATTAGAAATAAGTTCAAAGGCGGCAGAGCTTTGAGAGTTTAACTCTATATGTAAAATTGAACATACTAATTGATTTATGGAATAAATAAAAAATGTCAATCCTGAAAAAAACAAGGAAGAGAATATTAGCATTATCTTTCTGTTATGTCCGAGTGAAAGAGGAAGAAATGTTAATGCAATAAAATGCAAAACCGGCAGAATCACATATTGTTGTTCATCTTTTAAAAAACAAGCAACCGAAGCGGTTAATATTATAAAAATTAAAGACAGGGCAAAATACATTTTATACTTGATAATTGAAAATACTTTTGAAGTAAAGAAAAAAACTGCAATCAGTCCCACTACAAGCTCCGCATAGCTGTAAAATAGCATAAATTATAACCTCACATAATTTTTTTTAAGAAAATTCATATATGATGTCCGAAAGGATTTTTGATAATTTTTACTGAGATAAGCCGATTCGCCGTTACTCAGATACACCGTATCTGATGAGTATGATTTTATATAGTGAAGATTTACCACGAAAGAACGATGAGTTTTTACAAAACAATACTTTGGGAGAAGGTTTGTAACTCCCGAAAGAGTTTTTGAACAGTGCATGACCTTGGTGTTTAAATGAATGTTTGAGTACTTTCCGTCTGCCTCAATAAAGCAGATTTCATTTGAGTTAATTTTTTTCAATTCCTTATTTTGAATAAGAGTTATCGGATAATTTGCATCTACAATTTTTACATAGTCGTCAATTGCCTTGAAAAATTTTGATTTGTCAATCGGTTTCAAAAGAAATCTGAATGTGTTTACTTCAAACGCATCAATCATAAAGTGGGGATAAGATGTCAGAAAAATTATGCAGGAAAGCACATTGCGTTTTCTGAGCTCCTTTGCAACAGTCAGTCCGTCTGTACTGCCAAGCTGAAAATCAAGCACGATTATATCGTAATTATTCTCGGAATTTAAAAGCTTTTCACCGCTTTCAAATTCATCAATATCAATAATTATACGATTTTCCTTTGCATATGTCAAAAGCAGCTTTTTTAGCTCTTCAATTATGTATTTATCGTCATCACACAAAGCCGCAAACATATTTTCACCCTCTTGCTCCCAAAACAGAGTATCTTGCTCCAAACTGTATTTATGTTGCCTTTTTTGTTTGCTATTGTAATCCCATACAATAGAATAAAGGGGGAGCAAAAAGTGTTTGGTACAATTTTCAAATGGCTTTTCGGTTGGCTCTGATGCCTGAAAAATAAAAGGCAATCGTTTGATTGCTTTTTATTTGCAAAGTAATTTCACTCCCGAAAACCGCACTTTTGCTCCTATTAATTATAATTCTTTTACACAATAAATTATAATGTTTCTGCACCTTATTGTCAATATATGGCATTGCCGTTGCTGAAATTTATTATATTATTTTCAGGATATTGTATGCAGTGTTCCTTTCACTCCCCAAAACCGCTCTTTTACTCCAAGGTATATTTATTTTCGACTTTGAATATTTAAAATGTAGACAGAGATTACTATTGAAATCTTGTTTATTAATTTGACAGTAAGTGCATAATTTGACAAGCATTTAACTTTACCGTCCTTGTCCTGTTTTTTGCAGAGCAGGGGCGGTGCTTTTTATGCTTGCCGTTATTATAGAATATAAAAACAGCGGACATTCCGAATTAATGGAATGTCCGCTGTTTTGCCTTTTATTATGACTTGATGTTGTATTATTAATCGAAGAAGCCAAGACCTCTTAATGCGTTGATGAATCGTTTCATATAGTCAAGCGAGGTAACGGGCCACACAAATCCCATTCTGTAAAGAACCTGCATTGTGTATGTGTTGCTCTTGCCGACTGTAAATGTCTTTTGACCGTGAGCCATGTTCTGATATGCAATCATACTCGAAAGAATCTTTGCTTTTTCGGGATCCTGCTCAGCTCTGTCAAGTGCAATCATATATTCCTCATACTCTGCACCTTGTGAATGAAGTCCGATTTTGTTCATCTCGGTGTAGAGGTCGCCCATAATGAGAGTATGGTTGTTGAACGGGTGGAACACGGTGCAATCCTTCGGAGCCTGTGCAAGCAGAAGAATTGCCTTTGCCACAAAATCAATCGGAGAAAGCTCAAACGGCATTTCCATTGCCTCATACGGATATTTGCCGATAAGAAGCGTAGATTTGAGTCTGCCCATAAATGTGTTGGTGGTGAAATTAATCTGATATTCACCGTCGCTGTTTCTTGCGGCAAGTGTGCCTACACGCATAATCTTTGCGTTAAAGCCCTTTGAAACCTCTTCAAGAATCGCCCTTTCCGCAAGGAACTTTGACAGGGTGTACTTTGACCCCTCATGCTGACCAAAGTAAAGTTGATTTTCTTTGAGCTTGTCAACAGAACCTTGTTCGCCCACAAACATACCGCCTACGCTCATTGTTGACACATGAACAAGTCTTGCATTAGCCTTTTTGCAGAAGTCAAGCACATTGAGAGTACCGTAAAGGTTTACATCTTCAATGTCTGTACCCTTTGAGAAGTGCTTAACATTTGCGGCACAGTTGATGACCGTATTAATGTCCTTGTCAAAAAATTTATCGAATGATTCACGGTTTGTAACATCACCGCTGATAACGGTAACTCTGTCGGGATATCTTTCTTTCAGATTTTCTTCAAAGTAGTAATAGTAGATTGAGTTCATTCTGTTTTCGGCAGGATTATTGTTTTTGTCACGAATCATGCAGTAAACCTTGCCGTTATACTTGTGAAGGAGTTCGTAGAGAATGTGTACTCCGAGGAAGCCGGCAGAGCCTGTCAGAAGAACATTGCCGAGTTTTTGAAGCTCACCGTTTTTGAATGTGTCAATATTATTCTTTTCAAGAACTTTATTGATATTTGTATAATCGTAGTCCGAAAGATTTTCAAGGTCATCTTCGGCTGAATCATCCTTGCTCACAAATTTTGCAAGAGTCTGCGGAGTAGGATTTGCAAATATGTCGCTGTATGCAACCTCAATGTTTTTCTTTGATGCGGAGATTACAATTCTTGTTGCTGTAAGCGATGTTCCGCCGAGGTCAAAGAAGTTATCGTCTGCAAAAACATTGTCAAGTTCAAGAATTTCTGCAAAGATGTCGCAGAATGTTTTTTCAAGTTCATTCTTCGGCAACCGACCGCTTTCGGATTTGTTGCTTTTAGGTTCGGGAAGAACCTTTGTGTTGACCTTGCCGTTTGGTGTGAGAGGCATTTTGTCAAGCTGAACATATGCGCTCGGAACCATATAATCTGTGAGAGATTTTGCAAGCTCAGACTTAATTTCATTTGGCTCAATTTGTCTGTCGGCTGTATAGTAAACGCAGATTGCGTCAGCCTTGCCGACCTTTCTTATGAGAGCAATTCCGCTCTTAATGCCGTCAATTGCGGTCAGGCACTTTTCAATTTCACCGAGTTCAATTCTTAATCCTCTCAGCTTAACCTGATTGTCTGTTCTGCCAAGAATAATAACATCGCCGTCTGTTGTCCATTTTGCATAGTCGCCCGAGCGGTAGGTGCGTTCACCGTTAAATTCGATGAATGCCTTTGCAGTTTGTTCGGGAAGTTTATTATAGCCGAGTGCAACACCGCATCCCTGAATGAGAAGCTCACCCACAACTCCGATTGGAAGGAGATTGTTGTCTGAGTCAACGATATATTCCGTGTAGTTGCGTAACGGCTTGCCGATTGAAATTTCGTCTGCATTCGTAAGATTTTTTGCGTTTGAAGAAACCGTGATTTCAGTCGGACCGTAGGTGTTGATTATTGTTGCGTTCGTTTTTTCACGCAGTATCCTTAATAGCTTGTCGGGATATTTTTCACCGCCCGAGAGAATAACCTTGCAGTTTGCCATTGCTTCCGCAAATTCGTCAAGTTCCATATACTGCAAAAGTCTTGACGGTGTAGAGTTGAACGCATCAACATTGTTTTCTTTAAAGAATTCTGCAAGTAACATCGGGTTTACCGTCTGTTTTTCACTTGCAAAAACGAGTGTAAGACCGTTGCAGAGCGACAGCATGGTTTCCTTTAGCGACATATCAAAGCTGATTGTAGTTACAGAGCCGTATGCGTGACAGTTGTCAACAACCTCCTTAACCTGAATGTTTGAGTCGCTGTATGCAAGGTAGTTTGCAATGCCGATGTGGCGCAGCATAACGCCCTTTGGCTTGCCTGTTGAACCCGAGGTGTAGATAAGGTACGCAAGGTCGTCAGGCTGTACATCAACATTCGGATTTTCTTCATTATTGCCCGAAAGAAGTTTTGAAACATCAACCGTGCGGTCATATACGCCAAGCAGTTCGCCGTCTGTAATTACAAAGTCTGCATCGCTGTTCTCAATAATACTGTCGATTCGCTCCTTCGGATAGTCGGGACATGACGGAATAAACGCACCGCCGGCCTTGAGAATACCGAAAAGTGATATGAAGAATTTTGAGGTTCTTTCAAGCAGAATAAGAACCTTTCCACCCTTTTCAAGACCTTTTTCAATGAGTGAGTTTGCCGTGATATTTGCAAGACGGTCAAGCTCTTTATAGGTAAGTTTACCGTCACAAGCCGAAAGAGCAATTCTGTCGGGAGTTTTTGCAACCTGCTCTTCAAACATTTTGTGAAGAAGTTTTGTCTTAACGGGAGCAATTTCTGTTGACTTAAAGCTTTCAAGCTGTGCAATTGCGGCGTTGTCAAGAAGTGAAACCTTTCTGATTTTGCCGTTTGGATTTTCTATAATATGTTCAACAGCGCAGAGAACGGATTTTGCAAGCGTTCTCATAAGCTCACCGCTGTAAAGTGCGTCATTGTACTGAACCACAACGCTCGGCTTGCCCTTGTAATCCTCAATGTGAATGGCTGTTTTAAATTTTGCAGTATTCATTTCAAGGTAATCACGGAC
>OLBQ01000215.1_pt1 | contig 13486 bp, 10 predicted proteins | sample 1607741 | NCBI WGS metagenome assembly OLBQ01 (sample SAMN02674693, study PRJEB24791) | human gut metagenome, SKBSTL018 | isolation source: stool | host: Homo sapiens | place: USA | reverse complement strand
TTGGGCGTGGATATCCAGACCATCCAGAGCATCGTAGGCCACGCCGACACCGAGATGACTGAGCATTATCTCCATGTTCAGGAATCCATTCGGCAGAGTGCGATCCAGTTGTTCAGTGAGGCGTTTTCGGCCTGAAAATTGGACGGAACGGCACTAATTAGACCAGATAAAATCTTTGGCATTGTGGTCAAAATTGTGGTCAAAACCAAATGAGGCCAGCCTATAAACAAAAAAATCCAACGATTTCTAACGTGAAATCGTTGGATTTATGGTCCAGCAGAACTGGACAAATCCGAACTTTTTCCTTCTACCCCATCAGCCGTCAAAGTGTCCTCAAATCGGACGGTTTGGGTACCATCCTTGTAGTTGAACGTGAGCAGCATCCGGTCATCGTACAGAAAAATGGCATTTACAAAAATTTCAATCAACGCTTTTCGTTGCTTTTTCTGCGAAATATCGAACCTTCTAAATTTCATCAGCCAGAACCGGATGAAATCCTCATTGAAGCTAGGCTTCTTCAATTTTTCATCTGCGATTTTTGCAGTCAGCTCATCTTTCTGAATTTCCAGCGCTTCCAGACGCTCTTTCGTTGTCCGGGTGTACAAGCCGTCCTCGATTGCCTTCATCAGGTTGTCCAGCTTTTTGTTGACCTCTCGCAGTTGCTTTTCCAGCAGCGGGATCGTGGTGTTCTCCTGATTCTGTACATCCATGACCAGTTGAACGATCTTGTCGATCACCGCATCGTCCCGAATCAGCTTCATGGTCTCCCGGACGACCAGATCTTCCAGCCATTCTTTCTGCACGGTCTTTTTGTTGCAGCCCTTGCGCCGCTTGACGTTGGCGCATTTATAATAATAGTAAGTGCGCCCGGTAGCACTGGTTCCGCTTTCGCCGAACATCAGAGCACCGCACTTGCCGCAGAACAGCTTGGTGGTCAGCAGATATTCCTCGTCTGCCTTGCCACAGGCAGGGGCACGCTTGTTCTTATCCAAACGCTTCTGCACCCGGTCAAACAGGTCTTTCGGAACGATAGCCGGAATCGCATCCGGCACAACGATATCCCGGAAAGACAATTCACCAATGTAACGACGGTTCTTCAACATGGTGTTCACGCTGCTGTGGGTCATTTTGCCGCCCTGCATATTGCGGACGCCCTTGTCGTTGAGGAAGTTTACGATTTCCACCATCTTATCGCCGTTGTCATACTGCTGAAAGGCTTCCAGCACCAGCGGAGCAGTCAGCGGGTCAAGGTGATAAAACTTTTCCTCGTCGATTTTGTAGCCTATGGTTCCCGTACCGCCAGTGCACTTCCCTTTCAGAGCGTTCTCAGTTTGACCACGGATCACCTTTTCGGACAGCTCTGCCGAATAGTATTCTGCCATACCTTCCAGAAGGGTTTCCACCAGAATGCCCTGTGAGCCCTCGGCAATGGGTTCCATGACGGAAATCAGATGAACGCCGTTCTTTTTCAGGATCATCTTATAGTTTGCGCTATCAAAACGATTCCGGGCAAAGCGGTCAAATTTCCAGACGAGAACAACATCAAACAGCTTCTTGCAGCTGTCTTTGATCATCTGCTGGAACTCCGGGCGGTTGTCCGTTTTGGCAGAGAATGCACGGTCAATGTAGTGTTTGATGACCGTGATACCGTTCTTTTCCGCATAGGCCGTACACTCGCGAATCTGGCCTTCGATGGATTCTTCGCGCTGATTATCGCTGGAATAGCGGGCGTAAATCACGGCGGTCATAGACTCACTTCCTTTTTCTTATCGAACAGATGGGTAGCTTTTTGCGTACTTGTAAATCTGCCGTGCACAGTCAAGGCTCATTTTGCTGGAATCGTTGTGTTTGAGCCATGCATTCACATTGCCCGGATTCAACTTCAAGTCTGTGTAAAGGCGATAATTCGTCAGTTTCTTTTTCTGTTGAAGTTCCAATACCCGGCGATGGATCAGATCTTTTGTGTCATTGTCTGCAAGGACGGCATCCCGCACCGAGCAATAGCTGCGCCAGACTTTCAGATAGCCTTCCGGCAGTTCTGGTGATTGCTTTTCCAGAAGCACCAGCATTTGCGCCAGCGAATAGCGATTGGAAAGCTGCTCATATTCCGCAGCAACAGCACTGTTTGCGGTATAGCGGAGCAACAAATCCACTTTATCAAAGGTCAGCGCATAGAGGAACAGCGGTTCTCTCAGGCGGGGATTTTCTGCCATGCAATCTGCCAGCTTATGGACACTTGCCGTTTGAACCCCGGAAAGCTCTGCCATATACTGCTTCAAAAAGCCTTCGAATGTCAGCTTTCGCATGGTTTCCACCTCTCTACATACTCCTGATAGCGGATATAGAAATCCCGATACCGCCAGTCGTTCAAGATGCTGGCTCTCAACTCATCTTCATCCGTTGCAAGGTGTTCCAGCAAATCCCAATCCAACGAATTCCGCACAGCCTCACTCTCTACGTCTGCTTTGTCAGTGTCCCGAAAAGAGCACAGCTTTGCAATCACCAAGTCCTCCAGACTGGGTGTATAGAACTGCACCTTTGTACCACCAAAGGGTAGCGGCTGAAGCCGGTCTTGGAAGTTATACGGGAAATTGTCGATGTAGGCTTCCACATCGGTGTTGATGTCGTACTTGCCAAGCAAACTGTACAGTTCTTTCGGAACACTCAAGGCATCAATGTCATGAGTAGCGCGGGTCAGCTTGCCCAACAAAATGAACGCACTGCCGCCTACAATCACCATCTGATAGCGGTCGTTATTGTCGATCATCAGATCTGCGTCTTCGTCCAGACGTTCCAGACGCTTGCGGAGGTCATCTAAGATCATCTTTCCCATAAAACAGCCTTTCTTATTTTCAATAATAGTATTTTCTAAAATCATTTTACAGAAAAGGAATCCGATTGTCAAGCACAAATCAACGACATTTCATACAATTCATACTACCATGTTGTCAGTCCACATCTCACACTGGCTAATGACCGTGCTGATTGCCGTATCATAATCTTCCGGTGGATACTTATATTTTTTCAGCAAGTGCTTCACCATCTTACGCATACTCGCACGGGCAGTTTCTTTTTTCTGCCAGTCTATCGTCCGATTTTTGCGCAGCATTTCCGTAAGTTCTCTGGTCAAGTCAATCAATTCATTATTTTGATAGAAGTCCTTTATGTTTTCCGGCTTTGTCAGAGCATCGTAAAAATCCAGTTCCTCCTGCGTCAAGCCCAGCTTTTTACCGTTGTTATACAGTTCTGTAATCTCCTGTGCCGTTTTCAGAAGTTCCTTGATGACCTCCTCGTTTGTAATCAAGCCATTGTAGTAAGAGTTCATCAACTGTGTAATCTTTTCTGAAAACTTCTGAGACTGCACAACATTTGTCCGTTTATACAGTGAAACTTGCTCTGCCATAAGTTTTTTCAAAATTTCTACGGCAATGTTCTTTTCTTTCATTTTTGAAATTTCATCCAACACCGCCGGGTCAAACAGGCTGATATTTTCATCTGCCTTCTTACTGTCAAACAAACTGATAACACCTTGACTCTGGATACTTGCTTTCAGCAGTTCATTGATTTGAGCATTGATTTCTTTCAAAGAAAGTGTCTTGCCGCCACTCCCACCATAGGTGATCTTCACCACCGTAGAACGGACTGCTTCCATATAGGCCGCTTCATGTCGCTCCTGCTCCGTGGTCATGCTGGAACACAGCGAATGCGACTGTTTCAGCAACAGAGCTTCTCGCAGGAACAGATCTTTGCGCTTGGGTGCTTTTGCGTCCAGAACAAAGTTTACGCCGCCAGTGACCAGCTTTGCCATCATCAACGGAGAACCGCCAATAAATCCGCTGAAATCAAAGCCGTGCAATAAATCTTTGCACACCTGAAGCTTTTCCTGAAACTTTGGATAAGCAACTTTGGCAATGTCCATATCGCCATATCGGGACTGGTCACGCTTGGTATACTCCTTCATAGCGGCTTTGAGGGCAGATGCAATGCCAACGTAATCTACAATCAAGCCGCCCTCTTTGTCCTTAAACACGCGGTTGACACGCGCGATGGCCTGCATCAGATTGTATCCGTGCATTGGCTTGTAAACATACATCGTAGCCAGTGAAGGCACATCAAAACCTGTCAGCCACATATCCACAACAATGGCAATCTTCATCGGGTCATCGTTGTCTTTGAATTTCCGGGCAAGTTCTTCTTTGTGAGATTTTGTGCCGATGATTTCTTTCCAATCCTCCGGGTCATTGTTGCCACCCGTCATAACTACGCCGATTTTTTCGTTCCATGTCGGGCGCAGTTCCAGAAGTTTCCGATAAATCTTCATCGCAATCGGGCGCGAATACGCCACGATCATCGCCTTGCCCGTCAAAAGATTAGCGCGGTACTTTTCGTAATGGGTGACAATATCTTCACACAGCGATTGAATGGTAGAATCTGCCCCCAGCACACTCTCCATCTGTCCCAACATCTTTTTGCTTTTTTCAATCGTTGCAGCGTCCGATTGCTGTTCCAGTGCGTCGTAGGTCGCATCAATCAAGGCCAGTGTATTCTGGTCGAGGTGGAGTTTGATAACACGGCTCTCGTAGTAAACCGGACGCGTTGCGCCATCCTCCACAGCCTGTGTCATATCGTAAACATCGATATAATCACCAAAAACTTCACGCGTATTTCTATCTTTTGCCGAAATCGGCGTTCCCGTAAAGCCTATGTAGGTTGCATTCGGCAGGGCATCATGGATGATTCGGGCATTTCCAATCACTGTATGTGCTTCTTTTTCACCCTGTTCATTTTCTTTGATGACAATTTTCTCATCAAAACCATATTGTCCGCGATGGGCTTCATCGGCCATCACCACAATATTCCGCCGTTCGGAGAGCGGCTTTTCGCCACGCTCAAACTTAAACATCGTGGTGAAGATAATGCCGTTTGCTTCTCGACCATCCAGCAGCTTGCTTAGATTATCCTTGCTGGTTGCCTGTATCGGTGTCTGGCGCAAAAATGGTGCGCACTTGGCGAACTGCGTGTAGAGCTGATCGTCGAGGTCGATGCGGTCGGTCATCACAACGATGGTGGGGCTATCCAGAGCTTCTTGCAGCAAATGGGCATAGAATACCATCGACAGTGATTTTCCGCTGCCCTGCGTATGCCAGAACACACCACCCTTGCCATCCGTTTTAGTGGCAATCTTGGCCTTTTCGATGGCCTTTCGCACTGCAAAATACTGGTGGTACCCAGCCAAAATCTTAATCGGCTTTTGCCCATCACCGGAAAACAGGATAAAATTTTTCAGAATGTCCAGTAACCGTTCTTTCTGGAACATTCCCTCGTAGAATGTGTCAAACTGCGCATACGCCGTATTTTCGTAATCGCCATCTTTCGTTTTCCACTCCATAAAACGGTCAAGTCCAGAAGTGATCGTTCCTGCCTTGTTGGTCGAAAGGTCGCTGATTACGCAGATTGCGTTATAGTAGAACATCGAAGGGATGTCCTTCATGTAGTTCCGAATCTGGTTGTATGCGTTTTCTGCACCCACTTCGTCCTTGGAAGGACTTTTCAGTTCCATCAAAACCAGCGGCAAGCCATTGATAAACAAAATAATATCCGGGCGGCGGTTGTTTCCATTTTCCACGAAGGTATACTGGTTTACCACATAGAAATCATTTTTGTCTGCATCTGCATAATCAATCAGCTTTACTACCGAAGACCGTTCTTCACCCTTGACTGCATATTTGACAGTGATGCCGTTTTGCAGATAGTCCATAAAAATAATATTCTTCTGCAATAGGCTTCCTGCATCAAAATCATTCAGCTTCAGGATGGCTTCATCAATTGCCACAGCCGGAAGGCTGCGATTCAGCCGCACCAGACAATCCCGCAAAACATCGTCCAGCAGCGGGCGGCTGTAATCAGCCCGGTTCATATCAGGAGCGTAAATGTGGGTGTAACCCATATTTTCAAATAACTCTATGACTGCTTGCTCAAAGGTATCTTCGGTAAATGAAAGCATGATTTTTCTCCTCAACTATTATCCGAAGTTGCTGTATTCGATTCTTGCTCAATGGCATTCACAATCTTTGTAACGATAGAATGCGCCGCTCTTTTTGCCACCGCGCGTCCCATCGGCGTACCATTATCCAATGTATCCGTTAGTGCCAATCGAATTTTACTGAGTCCAATTTCCTTACGATACCAATCCGGCATCAAATTCTTTTGAATTGCAACGTAACAATCATCAAAAATTTCTGGATGCACAGCATTATGCAATGCTTCTCGAATAATCTCGTCCACTTTATCGTCTGAAACATCTAAATTGCGCACTTCTTTAATACTTGTTATCGGAACTTCTGTTTTCACAAACCGATCAACCATAGGCTTTTGCGTGTTCGCATAATTGCTTTTAATATATGCCATCTGGTGCTCAAGTTCCGGGAACAGCGTTCCTTCGTTGATATTGTAAAAACTCAGTTCCTCTAAAATCGCGTCTTTTCTTCCCGCTGGTATTCTAAAACTTTGCAGTTCAAACTCGTCTTGAACATCGCTATATGCCCGTTTAATAATGCTCTGTCCGATTTTTTCTTTAAGCTGAACATTATATTTTCCGCAGATTAAAAAAGAACCGCTTTGCCGCACCAATCTTTCATTATTCAAATTGGAAATCACAAAATAATTTCTTTGAATAATCGAAAGCAAGCTTTTATACTCACTTGCCCTGCACTCTTCTGCTTCTTTATCTGTATAAATTCCATACTTGTTCAAATCCGAAAGCAGCTTTTCTAATGTATAATCGCCCGAAATCTCATGGCTCGCTAAATATGCCAGCACTTTAATCTCTATGTCGCTATAACTTTTTCCGTAGTCGCACTTGTAATAGATTTTCCCATCGGTCGGCGGCAATAATGCAGTTTTACCGTCAGTTATCTTTTTCTCTTGATTGTTTTGGCAGGCAAAATACAGCGCCACCAGCGGATTCTCCGTCACATCCAATAGTCTTGTTGGCAACCCATAGTGTTGCAATTTTGCGAGCTTTTCAAAATCTGTTGTCAACTTTCTGAAGTCGTCAGGATTCCGTGTGTAAGCTGCGTTTATCAATTCTGCTTCATGTGGCAGCATCCCACCACGGAACACTCCCGGCATGACATTCCATTCGTTGCTGGCCTGTCCACGGAAAAAATAGTGTTTTGTGCTTACTTCTGCGCCTTCTTCTTTCTTTATTGTTTCCTTTATATCAGAAATGTAGGTCAGGTAGCTATTAAGGTTTGTAACAACGCATTCCTTCGGATTTCTTGTCTTAGCATTATCAAAATCTTCCATATTATCCCTTCATTTCTTTTATAAACGATAATTTATTTGCGCAAATGCAAGCACTTTATGCTGCGTGGTTTATTGACTGCATTCCGTTCGGAGGGATAAAGCCATCGTCTTGGCAAAAAACTAGTATCTATACTATAGCAGATATTATTTATGGCGCACCATTTTCTTCCAAGCAGTTCAACACAGATGGAAAAGGGATTCCCATCATCCGGATTCGAGACCTCAAAGAGCAAAAGGTCGCAACATACACAACAGAAAAGCATCCAAAAGGGTATCTCTTGCAAGCTGGCGATATTGTAGTTGGAATGGACGGAGAATTCGTTCCATACATTTGGGGCAGCGATGAAGCTTGGCTGAATCAGCGAGTTTGCGTATTCAAAAACAAGCGTTTAAAAGGAAAAGCCTTCCTTTATTTTACAATCAAACCTCTTTTATATGCAATCGAGCAAACGCAGGTGGCCACAACCGTTATTCATATTGGAAAAAAGGATTTTGATGCGTTTGAAATCACACTGCCAGACCCTAGAGTGCTTGACTCATTTGATGCAATCACAACGCCTATGGTGGAAAAAATCGTTGAAAATCGATTTGAAATCAAACAATTAGAATTGCTAAGAGATGCGCTTCTTCCCAAATTGATGTCAGGCGAGCTCGATGTTTCCAACATCCAGCTCTAAGCCGCTAAATTATCGTTTATCGCTTTATTTACTGCGATTTTCTTGTCTATCGTTGATAAAACAGATGCAATCTTCTGCTGTGTTTCAAAATCTGGAAAACGAACAATTTCTTTGTGCACAGTGTTTCGGTTGATTCCAGGAACTGCACTTGCTGATGCAAATTTTTTCCATTCAAGTGTCTTCAAAAAATAGTACACGAATTTTTCATCGTTTTCATGAAAATTTTCCACGTACAGAGTTGTGTTTAATGGCCAAAAAGATGTTTCTGCCAAAAAAACTTCTCCGATCGTTCCATATCGTCCTGTAATTACTCCCGGTGCTTCAACCATTGCTTCATTATGTGTTCCCGTTACACCGGAAGAGGAAAAGATTGGAATCTCGCCATTTTTCCTCTTTTGCTGGGGCAAGTCATATCCTCTTTTCAGGGTAACAAATTCTCCAAGCTCATCTATTTTCCATATTGCCATGTTTGTACCTCAACCAATAAATTTCCTATGTGCCAATTTCACATTTTGTTGTTTTACCATTGCATAGTGCATCGTTGTGTCAATTTTCTGGTGTCCTAAAAGCTGCTGCACCTGTTCAATCGGCATTCCCTTGTCAATTGCTGATGTTGCCAATGTACGCCGGAACTTGTGCGGGTGCACCTTATTTAGCTTCAATCGCCGTCCCAATTCACGGAGCATCGTTTCCACGCCACCGATCATCAATCGCTCGTGCGGCTCTTTCAGCGTCACAAAGAGTGCTGGATTGCTATCTGACCGTTCATCCAGATAATTTTGAAGGTGGATCTTCGTCCGTGCGTCAAAGTATACCAATCGTTCCTTGTTGCCTTTACCAAATACCACGCATTCACGCTCATTAAAGTTGATATCCTCCCGATTAAGCGTTACCAACTCGCCAACACGCATTCCAGAAGATGCAAGCAAATCAATAATCGCCAAATCTCGTACTGTTGAACAGTTGTCACGCATCAGTTCCAGTGCTTCATCGGTGTACGTTTCCTTGATGATTTTGGCGGTTTTCACTTTGTGAATCCTGCGGACAGGGCTTTTCACAATAAAATCTTCATCTTCCAGCCACGAGAAGAAGCTGGAAAGAATACGCCGGATATTGTCAATTGTAACTTTGCTTGACCGCCGCTGTGTTTGATAATCCGTCAGATATCTTCGCAAATCGTCCGTTGTAATTTGCTGCGGTGATTTTCCCACGCCATTCAGCATCGCTGCAATAGTTTTTGAATAATAGGTCAGTGTTTTCTCGGAACATCCTTCTATCCGCTTTGCTGTAATGAACGCTGCTGCCGAATCTTGTTCCTCAGCCTTTGGCTGCTCTTCCCCCATTTCAATTATGACACCTTGAAATGACACTTCCAGTACTGCTTTCAAATGTAGCAACTGTTCGTTATTGAGATACGGCAGCATTTTTCGCTGTATCTCGTTGATAATTTGTTTTTTCATCGCCGAATCTCCTTGTTACGATTTCAGAGAACGGCAGCAGTGGCAGTTTCTCCGTAGAATCTCCCGCCACTGGTGAGAGTTATTAAAATTATGATAAACGATAATTTAGCAGCTTAGAGCTGAACGGAAGAGACGTCAATCTCACCAGACATTAGCTTGGGCAACAGGAAATCCCGTAGTGTTGAAAGCCGCAAGTTTTCGATGCTATTGTTAAGCATCTCCTGAAACATTGGCTCTGCAACACAGAGAAACGCTTTAGCATCATCATCAGATAGCTTCATGATTTGCTCTGAATCAAAATCTCTAGTGGTAATCGCATCAAATACAGCTCCACTTGCTTTATGCTTAAGTCTATCAACAGCTTTGAGGGTGTAAAAATAGACAAGAAGTTGATGTGTTTCCTTGCCGACAAGTGCATAACAGGATTGATTCATAGCCATCGGAACTCCGGACAGACCAACTTTGCCAACAGTACCTCTTGCCGTAACGAAAACTGTATTCACAGGATATAGTCGGCTATTGCAATGTGAAAGTCCCTCTTCTGTAATAGTCTTTTCTGTGATAAATGTATATGGTGTGCCAACATCTTTTGGAGTAAAGAAAGCAATATTACCGTTCCAATACGCGGTTTCGCCTGTCTTGGGGGTTCCACCGCCGAGTATTTGTATTAAATCAGTGTATCTAACCTCAGTATTTGATCGATTATAGAGGCTTGAAAACAATGCGGCGGCTTGCTGCTCTAAATTATCGTTTATCTTCGAGTTTATTGTAATTTTCATATTCAACATTCCAATGATTGATGCTATTTTATCTTGTTCGCCAATCGGGGGAAGCGGAATTTGCATTTTCTTTGCTGCCCCAACATTGTAGTGCTGTTGAACAGCTCCCACTAATTGTGTATTGATAACTCCACTAGCTAAATTAACATATGATGCTAAAAACAATGGATTCAGTTTATTTCTATGGGGACGAACAATCACCAAATCGGAACAGTTCCATGCTTTCACGCCAGCCGGTATTACAGCACATGCCCCGGGGGTTCCTGTGCGGACGATTACAACATCATTAGGATGTAACTCAGACTTTCTTAATGACTCATTGAAATTCGAAGATATATATTTTATATCATCGAGCTTTATATCAAACGGTTCTATATTTGTTGAACGCAAAAATGGGATACCTGTTTCTGTATAATTGCTTGCCATTGTTCCAACAAAACCAACTGTAAGATCAGCAACACTTCCCAATGCAACTGTTCTCCACTCAGATTTCATATCCAATCGCCCCCAGCTTCTCCTTGATTTCCGCTTCCAGTTTGTGCGACTGTACGAACAAATCCGACAGTTCCGAAGTCAGGCGTGCCATTTTTTCCTCAAAGGGTTCACCATCGTCCTGCTGTTCCTCGATGCCAACGTAACGCCCCGGTGTCAAAATGTAGTCCTGCTTTGCAATTTCTTCTGTGGTGGCAGCAGCACAGAAACCCTTTACATTCTCCAATGTACCCGCAACATAGGCGTTGTAGGTGTCGGCAATCTTTTTGATGTCATTTTTTAATGTGCCATCTTCATTTTTGTATTCTTCTTTTGTCCCATCCGTCAATTCACGCAACTTGCGGCTTACCATAACACCCATCTTCCGAGCGTCAATGAACAGAGTTTTGCCGGGCTGCTTTTTCCGTTTGGAGATGAACCAGAGCGAAACGGGAATCTGGGTCGTATAGAAAAGCTGCGTTGGCATGGCAATAATGCAGTCCACCAAATCAGCATTCACAATGTTCTTGCGAATCTCGCCCTCACCGCCGGACTGGGAGGACAGGGAACCGTTTGCCAAAACCATGCCCATCCGACCGCCGGGCGCAAGGTGATAAATCATGTGCTGAAGCCATGCAAAGTTGGCATTGCCAGCCGGCGGCATACCATATTGCCAACGCACATCATCTTTGAGCTGCTCTGCGCCCCAGTTGGACAGGTTGAACGGTGGATTTGCCATGATATAATCTGCGCGCATGGTGGGGTGCTGGTCGTCAAGGAAAGTGTCAGCCGCATACTTGCCGAGGTCAGGTTCGATTCCACGGATGGCAAGGTTCATTTGTGCCAGCTTCCATGTGGTCGGGTTGGAATCCTGTCCGTAAATCGAAATATCGTTGATGTTGCCGCTGTGGTTTTCTACAAACTTTGCCGACTGCACAAACATACCACCGCTGCCACAGCAAGGGTCATATACACGCCCCTTGAACGGTTGCAGCACTTCTACCAGCGTCCGCACAACACAGGACGGCGTAAAGAACTCGCCTCCGCGCTTTCCTTCCTGCTCTGCAAACATCGACAGACAGTATTCATAAGTGCGTCCCAGAATGTCCTTTTCGCTGCCGTGTTCAATCATTTTGATGTTCGTAAACAGGTCAACGACTTCGCCCAACCGCCGTTTATCCAGTTCCGGGCGTGCGAAATTTTTCGGCAGGATATCCTTCAGGCGCACGTTTTCTTTTTCGATAGCGCGCATTGCATCATCGATTACCTGACCGATTTCCGGGTCATGTGCCTTTGCAGAAACATCGCTCCAACGCGCACCAGCAGGCACAAAGAAGATTCCCTCCGATGTGTACTCGTCACGATCTTCCTCAAAGCCATCACCGTCTGCAACCAGCTGATTGTACTTATCTTCAAAACGATCCGAAATATATTTCAAGAAAATAAGACCAAGGACGACACCCTTATACTCTGAAGCATCCATATTGCCCCGAAGTACACAGGCCGCATTCCAAATCTGTTTTTCAAATCCAATGTCGGCGGTGTTTTTCTCTGCCATGGTTCAATACCTCCGTTTTAGCTCAACAAATTCTGCTCTGAGTATAGCACAGATGTGCCGATTTTCCAATTTGTGCGCATAAATTCTTTGCAAGATGCTTCAATTTCCAGTAGAGAAGTCCTACTATCACCGCTTTAGCACAATAAATTTTACAAAACCATCTTGACGTATTCTACATCCCGTGGTATTTTCCTTGTAAATCCCACCGTTCTTGTAGATTGGTCAAAAGCCATCCACAAGATGTGGTCGTGTTCATTCTGAACACTGCCTCACCGTGGATTATCCCTGAAAGATTAACCGCCCCGCAACACACCCGATTCATTTTGCCGCCGTTTCACCCGACAAAATCATCGCTGCGCTGCGTGGGCGGTATTTTTCTTTTACGGGAGCTGCACCTTGAAAATTTCATAAGCCGTCCGAGCGTGATACCGACTTTTTGTCAACGCCGCTGCATAAACAGGGGCAGGAACTTCGTTCGGAGCAAACGGCGACCCCCTTACATGAGCAGCGGAACTCTCTACTTATTTTTGCGTCTTAACAATTCGGAAACAATTACCCAGAAACGGTTTTGAGCGCAGCGGTAGAGGGCAAGAACCGTCCCGTGGCCACAAATTTTCAATTCTTGAAAATTTCCTGTCCATCCAGGACTTCACTTCTCAAACTCCTGCGAGTTTTCCAAGTGATCTTGTTGGGGCGTGCCTGCCCCAAACCCTGCTCATATTCGCACCTTGCGGTGCGAAAGAACGGCGTGTCGTGCTTACATAACTTCACCGAGGAGTTATCGAACAGACAGGAGGTACAATGACCAAAACGAATGTTCAACCGATTCCTAGCAATTCCCAGCACCACGACACGCCGAACAACAAAACGCACGTCATCAAGTTCCGTGTGACAGCGGAGGAAAAAGCGTCACTGGAACTCACTTGCAAACTCCTGAATCTCTCCCTCTCCACTTTTATCCGCCGTGCTATCCACAACGTCAAGATCGAGAAAACGGTCATCGTTGCCGGCGGCGGAGAAGCGACCCTGACTGCTGTTTCCACTTTGCTTGCCCAGTGCAGCAAGGTGGGCAGCAATCTCAACCAGCTTGCAAGGCACTTCAATTCCGGCGGTGCAGACACCGAGCAGATCCGGGCGAAACTCCTTGACGAACTTGCAGACCTGACTGCATTTCGGCTGCACGCCGAGAAAGTTCTGGGTGAACTGTATGGCAACGCTCAAGCATATCGCCTC
>OLBQ01000214.1_pt1 | contig 13529 bp, 15 predicted proteins | sample 1607741 | NCBI WGS metagenome assembly OLBQ01 (sample SAMN02674693, study PRJEB24791) | human gut metagenome, SKBSTL018 | isolation source: stool | host: Homo sapiens | place: USA | reverse complement strand
CCATGTGGAGGGCATCTACACCGGTGAGGACATCAAGGAGATCCGCAAAAACGCCATCCATGCGGGTCTGAAGCTGGTGGACTGCCCCATCCGCCATCTGGGCACCGAGAAGGCGCAGGAGCTGTATCTGGCCATCCAGAACTATCTGGCAGACAACGGCGTGGAGATGCGCTTCAATACCGAGTGCGAGAACATCATTCTGGAAGAAGAAGGCTGCAAGGGCGTGCTGCTGAAGGACGGCGACAGCCTGCTGCCTGTGTACGCGGACGAGGTGGTCATCGGCACCGGACGCCGCGGCGCGGACTGGCTGGAAAAGCTCTGCGCAGAGCACCACATCGCCCACAAGCCCGGCACCGTGGACATCGGCGTGCGCGTGGAGTGCCGCAACGAGGTGATGGAAAAGGTGAACAAGGTGCTGTATGAGTCCAAGCTCATCGGCTACCCGAAGCCGTGGAAGAACAAGGTGCGCACCTTCTGCCAGAACCCCGGCGGCTTTGTGGCGCAGGAAAACTACGACAACGACCTTGCAGTGGTCAACGGACACAGCTTCAAGGAAAAGAAGAGCCCGAACACCAACCTTGCCATTCTGGTATCCCACAACTTTACCGAGCCCTTCAACCAGCCCATCGCCTACGCCCAGAAGGTGGGCGAGCTGACCAATATGCTGGGCGCAGGCCACATCATGGTGCAGCGCTACGGCGATATTCTGGACGGCAAGCGCACTTGGCAGAAGGAACTGGCACAGTCCAACGTGAAGCCCACGTTGAAGGATGCCGTGGCCGGTGATATCACCGCCGCCATGCCCTACCGCGCCATGACCAACATCATCGAGTTCATCAAGATGCTGGATATGGTGGTGCCCGGCTTTGCCGCCAACGAGACCCTGCTGTACAGCCCGGAGCTGAAGTTCTACTCCAACAAGGTGAAGATGGACGAGAACCTCGACACCAACATTCAGGGTCTGCACTGTCTGGGAGACTCCTCCGGCTGGACGCGCGGGCTGATGATGGCCTCGGTCATGGGCGTGCTCATGGGCCGCAAGCTGGCTGAAAAAGAAGGCTGCTGAAAACGATTTGAAATGGCCGCCGCGTGCGCTTTGGCCATGCTCCAAGGAATTTGATTTTTTATTTCAGTGCCCCGGAGCGTCTGCGGACGCTCCGGGGCACCCTTTTCACAGAGAGTTTTTGGCAAAAAAATAGCGGAACACCTGCAGGGTGTTCCGCTATTTTGCATTTAAAATTAGCCCTCGATGAGCTCCACAGTGGCCATCTTGACCGGGGTGGTGGGCTTGTCGTTCCAGTCGGTGCGGACAGAAGCGATCTTATCCACAACGTCCATGCCGGCAACGACCTTGCCGAAGGCGGCGTACTGGCCGTCCAGATGAGGTGCATCCTGATGCATGATGAAGAACTGGCTGCCTGCGCTGTTGGGGTTCATGCTGCGGGCCATGCTGATCACACCGCGGGTGTGCTTGAGGGGGTTGTTGACGCCGTTAGCGGCAAACTCGCCCTTGATGTTCCAGCCCGGGCCGCCGGTGCCGGTGCCCAGCGGGCAGCCGCCCTGGATCATAAAGCCGGGGATGACACGGTGGAAGGTCAGGCCGTTGTAAAAGCCTTCCTTGACCAGCTTTTTGAAATTCTCACAGGTGATGGGGGCAACTTCCTCGTTCAGCTCGATGTCGATGATGCCGCCGTCTTCCATAGTAATGCGAACCATAACGCTACAATACTCCTTTTGTGTTGACCCCGCAGCGGGGGTGTTGGGGGGGCAGAAATGCCTGCCCGGATATCCCTTATAGTATACCATAGGTTTTGCCCGTTGCAACGATGCAGATGCAACGTTTTTGTGAATTATCTGCCCCAATAGGCTAAAAATACGCGCCGCAACCGGAGTTTGCGCTCTGGTTGGTGGACGCAACCGGGCTTTTGTGCTAGAATCGTGCCACAAAAAACCACAAGAGAAAGCTTCCAAAGGAGGAAACGAATATGAAAAGTGATTTTCTGACCAACCTATTTTTCAGAGCGCTCCAGACGGTGAGCATCGCGACGATGATCGTGCGGCTGCTGCTGCCGGTGGCTATCGTGGCTGCACTCTATCTGCTCTGGCGCATTGCCCGCAATCTGGAAAAGCCGCCGAAACTTACAGAAGAAGTCAAGATCGTGCGCAAGTCGCTTTCTGAAACGCTCAAGGAGAACCGCACCCGCTGCAAGATGACGCAGGAGTTTGTGGCTGAGACTATCGGCGTAAGCCGTCAGGCAGTGTCCAAGTGGGAGAACGGCACCTCGGAGCCGAACACCTCCAACCTGATGGCACTGGCAAGGCTGTACGGCATTCCGGCAGAGGATCTGCTCAAGGGCGTGGAGAGCGCACTGGAAGCACAGGAAAAATGATTACAACTCCCCCTGCAGCTCCACCATATCCGCCCAGAAGCGTTTGGGGCAATGGGTCATGCGGCCTTTTTCGTTGTGGCGCGCTTTGATTTCCAGCGTTTTGTAGAACTGCGTCCACAGCGCCTGAAACTGCTGCTCCCGCGCACTGGGCGGCGGCAGCTCCAAGGGCGCTGCCAGCTCCAGCAGCCGGGTGCTGCGCCCCTCGTGCAGCAGCACCGCTTGATGGACGGCATCATAGATCATGAAATCCTCCTCCGGAAAGCGTCCGCAGAAGTGCGGGCGCAGCAGGGGGAGGATATAATTTTTGGGGTGGATGACCGCGCCCAGCATCCCGTCGTGCTCCTCGAACCGCACAAAGCCCTGAAACTTGTCTACCTCCCAGTCCAGACTTTTTTTCATGGCGTAGAGGGGCGCGACCACCGGATGCCCCTCCCGTTTGACTGTGCCCGGGCCCAGCGCAAAGGCCAGATGCAGAAACCGGAGCAGAAGCAGCTCCTTGTCCTCCTGTCCGGAGAGAAAATCCCGGCTGACGAGGTACTCGGTCTCTGCGCCCAGCTTTTTGCCAAAGCTGGCGAACACCCGCCGGGCAACGGCGGGGTCGGTGGCAATGTCCTTGACCGGGTAGAGGGTGGCCGTTTCCCGCTGGGGCGTCCACACCGCAAAGGGAAGTTCGTGCTGGGCAAAGCTTTCGTACACGCAGCACAGAAAGCCCTCAAAGCTGCCGTCGTACAGGTAGACTACGTCGGCATCGTGCAGCTTGCGTGCCCCCTTGGGATTTACAGCGCCTTGGCAAGACATTGCACGGCCTCCTCCCTTACCATGCGGACAGCCGCCCGGGGCGGCACGCCCTGCCCGATGAGGTTGTCCACGGCGGGCGGGCTGAACAGGCTCAGCTGCTCGCAGCTGCCGCTGAATACGTTGGGGTCGATGAGCGCCCGGGTAATGCGCTCCCGCCCGGCACTGCCGCGCCCCGGGTGCGCCCCGGAAAAGCCCCGGCAGGTGATGAAGTACTGCGCCCGCTTGAGCACCACGCCCATGCGTTTCAGCTCGTCCAGACCCAGTGCCGCCTGCTTGCGGGCGCGCCAGATGCGCCGGGCGCTTTTGGGGCCGATGCCCGGCACCCGCAGCAGCATCTCGAAGGGGGCACGGTTCACGTCCACCGGGAACAGCCCGTAGTGCTGCACCGCCCAGTTGCATTTGGGGTCCAGATAGGGGTTGAAGTTGGGGTTATCCTTATCTAAAATTTCGTCCGCCTCGAACTGGTAGAATCGCAGCAGCCAGTCTGCCTGATACAGCCGGTGCTCCCGCAGAAGGGGCGGCTTGGTGTCCAGTGCGGGCAGGCGGGTGTCCTCGGCTACCGGGATGTAAGCAGAGTAGAACACCCGTTTCAGCCCGTATTTCTGGTACATTCCCTCGGTCAGTTTTAAGATGTGATAGTCCGTCTCCGGCGAAGCGCCTACGATCATCTGGGTGCTCTGCCCGGCGGGGGCAAACTTGGGCGCGTGGCGGTAGAGGGTAAGCTCCTCCCGGCTGGCGGCGCCGGATACCGCAATCTGCTTCATGGGGCGGAAGATGGAATGCCGCCCCTTGTCCGGGGCCAGCAGGTTCAGGCTGCGCTCGCTGGGCAGCTCCACGTTCACGCTCAGACGGTCGGCCAGATACCCCAGCTGCTGCAAAAGTTCCGGGCTTGTGCCCGGAATAGCCTTGGCGTGGATGTAGCCCCCAAAGCGGTATTCACCCCGCAGCAGCCGCAGCACCGCCAGCATCCGCTCGGTGGTGTAGTCCGGGGTGCCCAGCACCGCACTGGACAAAAACAGCCCCTCGATGTAATTGCGGCGGTAGAACTCCATGGTCAGCTCTGCCAGCTCCCGGGGTGCAAAGGTGGCGCGGGGGATATCGTTGGAGCGGCGGTTGACGCAGTAGCCGCAGTCGAAGGAGCAGCAATTGGTCATGAGTACCTTGAGCAGGCTGACGCAGCGGCCATCGGCGGTAAAGGCGTGGCAGCAGCCCGGGGCGTAGCAGCTGCCTACCGTGCCCGGGCGCGCGGTGCGGGACGCCCCGCTGGAAGTGCAGGCAACGTCATATTTGGCGCTGTCCGCCAGAATGGTCAGCTTGTCCATCAGGGTCTGTTCCATGCAGAATGCACCTCCCAAAAGGATAAAACCGGGAAAAAGGGTCAAAAAATAAAGCCATACGCAAAATAGCAGATGGCTTTATGAAAAACAGAGGGGACGTCTTTGACAAAAAGCAAACGCTTACCGGAACAAAAGCCTTCCACCGTCTGGGGGAAGCCTTCAGCAGCGAAATTTTAAATCGCCCGGCTTACCACTTGGCCTTGGTTTCCACCACGCGGCCTGCAATGTGCAGGTGGTTCAGGTCCTCGCCCCTGATGACCATTTCATGATAGGCGGGGTTGAAGGGCTGCAGCACCACGCAGTTGCCGCGCTGGATGTAGCGCTTCAGGGTGCCCTCGCCCTCGTCGCCGTAGATCAGTACGCCCAGATCGCCGTTTTCCAGCGTGTCCTGCTTGTGCACCAGCGCAAGGTCGCCATCCTGAATGCGGGGCTCCATGCTGTCGCCGCGCACCACCAGATAAAAATAGTTGGAGGGGTCCTTTACGCGGGCGTACTCCTGCCCGTAGTCCTCTTCAAAGGCCAGTGCGCCGTAACCGGCCTTCACCGTGCCAATGACCGGGATCAGGCTCTCGGTGTAGCTGCCGAAAAAGCGCTCCTCGGGGGCAGAAACGTTGCTGACCGGGCGGTACAGCCCCAGCAGATAGTCCGCCGTGGTGTTCAACAGTTCCGCAATGCGGGCCACAGTGGAGGGATCGGGGGAGGACTTGCCGCTTTCCCACTTGCCGACAGCCTGCTGGGTGACCCCCAGTCTGGAGGCAAGCTCCGCTTGGCTGACGCCCTGCTTTTTGCGGCACTGCTTCAATAGCTCTGAAAACGACATGATGATGCTCCTTTTCCCAATGGGTGGTTTATGTTGGTTTTATTATACAACAAAAGGATGTTTCTGTAAAGAGAAAATCCAAAAAAACTTCGAATAAAGGTTGTGATAAATGCGCCTGCTGTGCAGCTATCGTACAGAAAAAAGAAAAATTTGCATAAGGGCTTGACAGAACGGCGCAAATCTGGTAAAGTAAATAGGCATTCGACACGGCGTAACGCGAGTGTCCACAAGGAGAGATGTCCGAGTGGTTTAAGGAAGCAGTCTTGAAAACTGCCGTACGGCAACGTACCGTGGGTTCGAATCCCACTCTCTCCGCCATTTTTTATTGAATAAGTGTAATGCACTTTGCTCTGGAGTAGTACTCAAGAGGCCGAAGAGGCGCCCCTGCTAAGGGCGTAGGTCGTCTAAACAACGGCGCGAGGGTTCAAATCCCTCCTACTCCGCCAAGAAAAAGCTCGATGGTTCGTTGAAACCACCGGGCTTTTTCCATTATTGCACGCTTTTATGAATTTTCGGGGGCGGATGATTTACTTTTGCACCCATAACAAAAACAGCACCCCGTCTGGGGTGCTGTTTTTGTTATGGGCCAGGCAGGACTTGAACCCGCGACCAAGCGGTTATGAGCCGCCAGCTCTGACCAACTGAGCTACTGGCCCACGAAGACGGCGGTCTGCCGCACATGGACTAACTATAAGTATACCAAAAAATCAGAAAAAAGCAAATCCCTTTGCCGGAATTATTTTGTGCGGCGGGCGTCGAACTTGCGCAGCATGAACTCGTCCAGCATCGCGGGCTGGAACAGCGGCTCTTTGTAGCCAAAAGCTTCCCGGATGAAGATGAGGGTCACGATGGTCTGGCGGCCCGGGTCGAACCGGAGGGTGTAGAGGGTGTCCAGCGGCTGCTGGGTGGGCTGATGGAGCGTCAGATGGAGGGTGAAGCCGCCGTCGTTCTCCCGGCGGCACTCGTAGGCGAAGACATCGTCCGGGCTGTGCTGGTCCAGCCGGTCGAAGCAGTCGTCCAGCGGCAGGTCGGTGCGGAACTCGGACAGGCCGCTGGGGCCGTACTGGCTGCGGCGGTTCTGGTCTTTCTTAGACAGCAGAAATACGATAAAGCCCAGAATGGCCGCGAGAAGAAGGATGGAAAAAACAGCGTTCATGTGCGCCTCCCGATGGAATTTGTGTCGAGTTTTCCTTATTGTAACACAACACGCTCCAAAATGTGTTATAATATTTGAAAAATTCCAAAAACTGATGGGGAGCCTGCGCCCTTTCTGCGGGCGGGAGGGACGATATGAAACTCAAATTCACGCGAAAGACCTGGTATTTCCTGCTGCTGGCTTCCGCAGCGGCCTCCATGCTCAACGGCTTTGCCGTCCTGAGCGGCACCAGCTTCGGCCTCATCGAGCAGATCGCATTCGCCGCGGCGGGCATCGCGGCCCTTTTCCTCGCGGCGGAAAAAGGCTCGGCAAGCTGGGAAAAACGCAACTTCACCGGCGTGTTCGTGCTGCTGATGGTGAGCTACATGGTCAACGGCTGGGCGGGCTACCTCTGCTCTGCGCTGGCCTGGCCGCTGCTGCTCAGCACCGAGTATAAGCGCGGCATGGCCATCCAGCGCCAGCTGCAGCTGGTGGGTGCCGCCGAAGCGCTCCACCTGTTCTTCCTGCTGATGGCGAAATACGGCGGCATGGCCGCGCTGGGTTTCTGGACGAATCTGCTCTGGGTGCTGCTGGCCTGCGCCCGGGGCTGGGCAGCGCTGAGCCTCTATAAGATGCAGGAGGACGCATGACCCAGCGGGGGAGAAGACGCCGCGCCCGGCGGGGCCGGTTCGGGCGGCGGGCGTTCCTGGCCGGGGCAGGCTGCGCCGCTCTGGCCGGGGCAGCGGTGCTGCTGGGCCGGGGCCAGACGGCCTCGGCGTCGTCGGTGCCGCCGACGGACGAAGCAGAGTCCAACGCCGCCCTGCCCACGGGTGAATGGCGGGCCGTCTGGGTGAGCTATCTGGAATGGGCCGGGATGGACTTTTCCTCCGAAGAAGCCTTCCGTGCCGGTGCGGCGGAGCTGATGGACAACTGTCTGTCCATCGGGCTGAACACCGTCATCGCGCAGGTGCGGCCTTTCGGGGACGCGCTTTACAGGAGCACCCTCTTCCCGTGGAGCCATCTCTGCACCGGCGTACAGGGGCAGGACCCCGGCTTCGACCCGCTGGACGTCCTCATCACCGAAGCACACAGCCGGGGCCTTTCGCTGGAAGCGTGGGTGAACCCCTACCGCCTCCGCTCCTCGGCGAAGATGCCGCCCGCGCTGGCGGAAAATAACCTTGCCAATGTACATCCCGAGTGGGTCTGCGCCGTGGGCGAGGGGCTGTACCTGAACCCGGCCATCCCGGAAGCCGCAGACTATGTGGTGCAGGGCGTGGCCGAGCTGGTGCAGAACTATGCTGTGGACGGCATCCACTTCGACGACTATTTTTACCCCACGACAGATGCTGCGCTGGACGCGGCCCAGTTCGCCGCCAGCGGCGCGGGGGATCTGGCCGCATGGCGGCGGCAGAACGTCACCGCGCTGGTGAAAGCGGCCCACGATGCCGTCAAAGCCGCCGACGCTACCCTCCGTTTCGGCGTCAGCCCCCAGGGCAACCCCGACAACGACCTCGGCCAGCAGTACAGCGACGTGAAAGCATGGCTGGCCGCCGAGGGCGAAAACGCCGTGGTGGACTACCTCTGCCCGCAGATATACTGGGGCTGCGGCTATACCCTCCAGTCGGGCAGCACCCGCTTCGCCTTTGAGAACATCGTGCCGGAGTGGCTGGCCATGCCCCGGGCGGCATCCACGGCCCTCTACTTCGGGCTGGGAGCCTATCGCATCGGTGAGGGGGACGGCGGTGCCAACGAGGACAGCCGGAGCCAGTGGTGTACGGGCAGCGCTCTTGCCCGGCAGGTGGAACGTCTGCACAGCCTCGGCGCGGGCGGCTGGGCGCTCTACCGGTACGATTCGCTGTTCCGGTCAGCCCAGCCGGAGCTTGCCGACGCCGAACGTGCGGCGCTGGCCGCTCTGACTACAGCCTGAACTCTTGTATGGGAGCATAAAATGCGGTATACTATATAAATCGTGTAAAACCTCGTGTTAAAACAAAATTTGAGGATAAAAGATCATGAAAAAGATAAAGCGAATCGCCCTGCTCGTCGTGGCGGTGCTGGTGCTGCTTGTGGCTGCATCCGGCGTCAAGACTGTGCTGGACATGAAGAACAGCGCGGACAATGAGGTGCAGGAAGAGGACAGCACCCGCTGGGCCGAACCGACCAGCGACCCGCTGAACATCGAGGGCATTGCTGACGCCTCGGCCAAGTACGCCTCGGCGGCGGTGAACGGGAGCCTGAATATCGTGTTCAACGGCATCTGGAGCCGCCAGACCGATTACTTCACCGTCCCGGGCGGCAGCCTGACCATCACCGGCTACGGCACCGCCGAGGGTACCCAGCGGTACAAGGTGTCCGTCTGGCAGAAGGTGGCCGGCGGCGCACAGTACGTCAACGGAAGCACCTATTATATCAAGACCGATGGTCAGAACTACCGCTGCGTCATCTCCGGGCTGGACCCGGCGGCCAGCTACCGCCTGACCATCTCCTACGATTCCAGCCGCTACTACCTCTACGGCGGACTCAAGGTGGAGGGCATTGCAGGATGAAGACACAGACCAGACATTCGCTCATGCTGATGCTCTGTGCCTTTATCTGGGGTACGGCTTTCGTAGCTCAGAGCGCAGGCTCCGGCATGGGGGCCTATTCCTTCCTCGCAGGGCGCAGCTGGCTGGCTGTCCTTGTGCTGATCCCCACCGTGTTCGCTTTCGATGCCGTGCGCAAAAAACAGGGCCAGCCCTACGGCTGGCCAAAAGAGAAGCCGGAGCGAAAGACCCTGCTGGCGGCGGGCCTCGTCTGCGGCACCTTCCTGTTCGCGGCCTCTGCGGCTCAGCAGATCGGCATCACCATCAACCCGTCCACGGCCAAGGCCGCGTTCCTGACGGCCATGTACGTCGTGCTGGTGCCGGTGTTCGGCCTCTTTCTGGGCCGGAAGGGCAGCGCTCAGCTCTGGGTCAGCATGGTCATCGCCGTGGCGGGCCTGTATATGCTCTGCATGAAGAACGGCTTCGGCGGCATTGAGACCAGCGACTGGATACTTCTCAGCTGCGCCGTGCTGTTCAGCTTCCAGATCATGTCCATCGACCACTTTTCGCCGCTTGTGGACGGTGTGCGGCTGAGCCTCATCCAGTTCATCGTGGTGGCTGTGGAGAGCTCTGCGGCGGCGCTGATCTTCGAGACGCCCACGCTGGCGGAGTACGGCGCAAACCTTCTGCCCGTGGTCTACTGCGGCGTCATGTCCAGCGGCGCGGGCTATACGCTTCAAATCCTGGGCCAGAAAGATTTGAACCCCGCCATCGCCAGCCTTATCATGTGTTTGGAAAGCGTATTCAGCGCGCTGGGCGGCTGGCTGCTGCTGGGCCAGAACCTTTCGATGCGGGAGAGCGCAGGCTGCGCCCTCATCTTCGCCGCCGTCGTGCTGTCTCAGCTGCCCTTTGCGGAGCTGCGCAGATGCAAAAAGAGCGCGTGATGCTGCGAGTGGCCGGGGGCATCCCCTATGAGCTGACGCGGGGGCGGGTCAAGCGGCTCAACCTCCACGTCCGGCGGGACGGCACTGTGGCCCTCAGCATCCCTCTGCGCACGACGCTGGAAGCGGCTGACGCCTACGTCATCGCCGAGGCGGAGTGGATACGGGCCGCACAGGCCCGGCAGGCCGCCCGCGAAAAGCGGCAGGAGGAACTGCCCGACAAGGCAGCCGCCCTGGCCCACTTCACGGCCATGAGCGACAAGGTCTACCCGGCCTTTGCCGGGGTGCTGGGCGGGCAGAAGCCCACCATCAAAGTGCGCAGCATGACCAGCCGCTGGGGCGTCTGCCACATGGCGAAGCGCCAGATCACCTTCGCGCTCCAGCTCTACAATATGCCCGAGGCGGCACAGATCTATGTGGTAGTGCATGAGTACTGCCACTTTTTGCAGCCCAACCACAGCCCGGCTTTCTGGGCCGAAGTGGCGAAGCTGCTGCCGGACTGGAAAGCCCGGCGGGATTTATTAAAATAGGAGAGAAAATCTTTTGGAAAGCGAAAAGACCTCCGGCGGCGATAAATATTCGAAGCTCGCCGGCAATACCATCATCTTTGCCATCAGCAGCTTTTCGTCCAAGCTGCTGACGCTCATCGTCCAGCCGTTCCTGACCTACGCGATGGCCGAGATCTCCGACCTCGGCCTGTCGAAGATCCTGAGCCAGTACGCCAACCTGCTCATCCCCTTTGTGTCGATGGGCATGTCCAACGCCATCATCCGCTTCGGCCTCGACAAGGGCAATAGCGAAAAGCAGGTGTTCACCAACGGCCTGCTCACCATCCTCGGCGGGCATCATCAGCGTGCCGGTGCTCACCATGGCCGCGGCGGCCACCATCGCCACCCTGGCAGTCCCGGCGCTGTATGAACAGTCGATTCTGTTCCGCTTTGCGGTCATACTGCTGGCGGGACTGTTCGGTGTGCCGGGGCTGGCCTGCGGGGCGCTGCTGATTCTGGCCATGGCCTGCGGCAGCGACCCGTTCGGTTATGATTATCTTTACCCGCTCATGCCGCCGGGCAAGGCAGCCTTGCGGGATGGTTTTGTGCGGGCCATCTGGTCCCGCCTGGCACAAAAAGGGGAGGTGCTGCCGCGCCATGCAAAAGAGTAATGTGGATTTTTACCCCGTGCTGCTCCTCAGCATTCTGGCCGATACGCTGCTGCGGCTGCACACCGGTTATTGGGCGCGGGCAGGGCTGCTGGCTCTGCTCGCCAGCGCGGCGGTGCTGGCCGCTGTGCTTTTGTTAGTGTCGACCAGCTGGAAGGGAAACGCCCTGCTGCAAAAAGTTCTCTGTGTTTTGCTGGCAATCAGTTCAGCATTGGAAATTCTGCGCCTGCACGCCCTGTTTGGCAGCGTGTACCCCGGTACACTGGGGCTGGCGGGCACCTGTTTTGTCGTGCTGGCACCGGTCATCTACCTCCGGCGGGAGCCCGCCCTGCGCCAGACGGCCAACGCCTTGTTGGTGTTCGGTGCCGCGTGTATGGCAATCATGGTACTCTCGGTCGCGCCGCGCCTGCGTGTACCCAACCTGCATGCGGCACCGCTGACAGGGCAGGACTGGCAGGCGGCGTTTGTTTCTCAGCTGGCGCTCCCGCCGGAATATCTGCTGTTTGCCCTTTGGCCTCCGCAGCCCGGCCAGCGCTGCCGCAAGGCAGTAACATTTGCCGTGTCAGCACTGTGCTTTGATGCCGCGGTCCACCTGCTGCTGGAGCTGTTTTTTGGCGCGGCCATGCCCACCCGCCAAACCCCGGTGCAGGGGGCTGCACAGTGCGGGGCGCTTTCAATTTTTAACCGGCTGGAATGGCTGCAAATTTTGCTGTGGTGCATGGCAGTCACGGTGCGGCTGGCACTGTACCTGTATGCCATGGTGGAACTGTGGGGTGGCCGCGCCGGGGCGGGCAGCGCTGCCGCCGGGCTGGACCGTTACCCGCTGTACTTTGGCGGCATGGCTCTGTTGTGTGCTGTGCTGCGCACCGTGCCGCTGGAACAGGCATTTTATTGGCGCAGTGCCGTCTGCTGGGGCTTCGCTGCGGTTGTGATGGTAACAGGAGGCTGCCAATGGCTGGTATCATGCATAAAACATCCTGCCTGATGGCGGCGGTGCTGCTGGGCTGCCTGTTGGCGGGCTGCGGCGGGCAGCTGCTTTCCCACAGGGAAATTGTGCGGGCGGTGTTTTTTACCGCGCAGGATGCCGGCTGCACGGTCACGCTTTTGACCAGTGACCAGCAAAGCGAGGATTCCGCCGCCTGCAAAACCTTTACCGGCAGCGGCGCTACTTGTGCTGCCGCCTGGAATGCCGCCGCCCAAACCATGAACGGCCAGCCGTTTTACGGCCTGATGGACCTTGCCGTTCTGCCTGCCGGGTGCAGCTGGCCGCTGGCAGAAGAAATCGCTCAGCTGTTGCAAAGCACCGCCCGCCCCGCGCCGGAAATCGCTGTGTTTGTGCTGGATTCTGCCGTGCAGATGCCCATCCAGGACCAAACGCCGACCTTGTACGAAAACTTGAAAGCTCTGGAAGAAAAGCAGCAGCTGCACTGCGGCCTGCAAACCCTGTTTGATAACGCCGAAACCGCCGCTGTGCCCGTCAGTGCGGGCGGGGAATACGCCATGCTGTTTTATGATACCGCTGCCAATACAGCCCGCCAGACGCAAAGCCCGTTGGCTGCCCAGCTGGCGGCTATTCTGTGCGGCCAGGCCCATCGGTTGGACTGCACGTTGCCGGATGACCTGCACCTTGCCGCCAAAGCCGCCGCCGATGTGCAGGTACTGGCCCCCGGCAGCGTGCGGGTAAACCTGACCCTGCGGGATGTGGAACTGAAAGACCTGACTCCCGCCGCCCGCCCGGATGCCGAACTGCAGGTGGCATTTGCCGCAGCCGCCAACCGGGAATTTGACGGTTTGATAACGGCACTGTACGGAATAAACGGCCCGGATGCCGACCCGCTCGACCTGTGTTTCTGGCTGCAAAACCGTTATGGCAGCACGCAGGGGGCGCTGCGGGCGGAGCTTTCCCTGCACTGGCACCGCCCCGGCGAAGGCTGATCCCCACCAAAGCACGCCTTTATTTGCAGTGCCAGTGTGCCATTCAGCCGGGCAGTCTGCCAGCCAAGACCAAAAAACAGATAGAAAACAGCCCGGAGCACTAATAAATTACAACGAATAAACGACAAAAAACACTGTTCACAAAAATTTTATACTTCAAGGGGTTGATTTTTGGCAAAGGAACGCTATAATAGATTTAGCACTCAAGAGAAAAGAGTGCTAAACAAAATGTTTCAAAGAAACTTTAATTATAGGAGGATATTTCATCATGAAAATCAAACCTCTTGCTGATCGCGTTGTGATCAAACTCGTTGAAGAAGAAGAAACCTCCAAGGGCGGCCTGATCCTGACCGGTTCCGCCAAGGAAAAGCCGCAGGTTGCTGAAGTTATCGCAGTCGGCCCCGGCGGCAATGTCGATGGCAAAGACGTTGAGATGATCGTCAAGGTTGGCGATAAGGTCCTCACCAGCAAGTACTCCGGCACCGAAGTCAAGGT
>OLBQ01000205.1_pt1 | contig 14146 bp, 14 predicted proteins | sample 1607741 | NCBI WGS metagenome assembly OLBQ01 (sample SAMN02674693, study PRJEB24791) | human gut metagenome, SKBSTL018 | isolation source: stool | host: Homo sapiens | place: USA | reverse complement strand
GTTGCTTCCTCGGTATGGGTGCCGCCGATGACCAGACCGATGCTGGAATAACCAGATTCGCCGATGTAATCCCTGCCCAGCTCGCTCAGGCTGTCGCCCACCAGGTCGTACACATGGCGGCCGTCCTCCAGCTTTTTATACTCGAAATCTTTTGCGCCGGGGTTGGAGGTGCGGCACAGTACAAACAGGCCCTTGCCCTGTTCCTTGCAGTACGGCAGGTAAGGGCTGATGGAATCCAGGCCCATATAGGGGGCCAGCGTGATGATATCAGCCTCAAAGTCGCCGGTAAAGTGTGCCTTGGCGTACATCTCGGCGGTTTTGGCAATATCGCCGCGCTTGATATCGGCAATGACCGGCAGGCCGGTGGCGCGCACCATCTTCAGGGTTTCGGCGTAAGCGCGCATGCCATCCAGACCAAGGGATTCATAATAAGCGATCTGAACCTTGTAGCAGCCTGCGGAAGCCTTGGTGGCTTCAATAATGCGGCGGTTGAATTCCACCACATTTTCACCGGCAGTCTTGGTGTCGTCCACCACATCGGCGGGCAGGTAGCTGAACTCGGTATCCAGACCCACGCACACCGGGCCGTTGGCTGCCACGCTGGCATACAGTTTATCCATGTTGGTCATTGCTGTTCCTCCGTTTTCTGTATCAAAAAAGCTCGTTCAAACCTTGCTGCGGGTTACTGTTTATCTTTCTGGTAGGTCACTTTGCCGCCCTTGATGGTCATCATGACCTGGCCATAGAAGCTTTCGCCGTCATAGGGGCAGTTTTTGCTCTTACTGTGCAGCTCGTCCGCATGTACGGTAAACATGTGGTCGGTATCCACCAGAACAATATCGGCATCAAAGCCGGGCACCAGGCGGCCCTTATGCTCATCCAGGCCAAGCACCTGAGCGGGGCCGGAGCTCATCAAAAAGCTCAGCATTTCCAGCGGCAAGCCCTCCATGCGGCACAATTTGGTGTAGCACACGGCAAAGGCGGTTTCCAGCCCAACCATACCGGCAGCGCCCTTGGCCTTATCCTCGGCGCTGTGGGGGGCGTGGTCGGTGCCGATGCAGCTGACTGTGCCATCCTTAATTGCCGTCACCAGGGCGGCCACATCGTCCGCCTTGCGGATGGGTGGGTTGACCTTATACTGCAGGCGGGAATCATCGAACCACAGGTGGTGCGGGGTCACTTCGCAGCTGACCATTGCACCGCGGCGGCGGCTCTGGCGCACCATATCCACAGATTCTTTGGTGGAAACATGGCACATATGCAGGCGGGTGCCGTAATATTCGGCCAGGTGGCAGTTGCGCACTGTCTCAATGTTTTCGGCCAGGCGGTAATCCCACGGGCTGATCTCGCGGTCTTCTGCGTGGGACATCACGGTCAGACCGCGCTCGGCTGCCACAGCAAACACGCGAGCCATCGTGGCGTTATTCATCACGCCGTTGCCGTCCTCGGTGATAAACTTGATATCATCCGGCAGGTCCAGCAGATGGTCAATGGTGTGGCCGTCAAAGTTTTTGGTAATGGAAACGGTCTGGTTGGCATCACACAGGCCAATCTCGCGCGCTTTCTCCTCCACCTCATGCACGATCTCTGCCGAAGAGCAGACCGGCTTGGTGTTGGGCATCAGGTTGACGAAAGTATATCCGCCTGCCGCTGCAGCCGCAGAGCCGGTGGCAATATCCTCTTTATATTCAAAGCCGGGGGTACGCCAATGGCAGTGGGTATCAATAAACGCGGGCAGAATGGTCAGCCCTTTTGCATTGATCACCTCGCCTGCTTCCGGCAGGTCGGTTCCGATTGCTCTAATTTTGCCGTCCGCGATCAGATAATCGCAGATGCGGCCCTCGTAGTCCCGTGCATTTTTAATCAGCATGGCTGGCCCTCCTTTTGGTGTGGGGTTGCAAGATTCTGTGTGAGAATTTGTGGTGGTTGTGGGCGCGGCAGGCGCAGCCTATCCTCACGTTAAGTGCCAACTTTGCGCGGCGTGGCGATAGCTTGTTGGCGGTGGTGCGGGGTTTGCTGCTTCCCCCAGCAGTAAGGCCAGGTTGTCTCCTCCACCCATTCGCCGCCTGTTCGGCGGCGGGTAAACAGAGGAACATCCTATCTCCGCGCCAAGTGCCGCCTGCGGCGGTTGCGCTCCGAAACGCGCCTGCGGGCGCAGCGCTCTGCGCTCCGGCTGTTTTTGCACCGCGCTTCGCGCGATTGCGCGGCGATAGCCGCGCAGGCAAAAAAATAACTTTTCCCCAAAAGAGGAAAAGTCAAAAAGAAGCACCTGATACAGCGTGGGGAAGAAACACTGCACCGTGGGTTTTATCGCAGCAGGACAAGCCTTCGCGGATGGATACCATGGCACAGTTCACCCTTTCACATATGATTTTAATTATTGTACCATGCCGGGACAATGGTGTCAACACAACACGAAATGTTGCACCAAGAAGGATTTTTTGTATTTTTGTGTCAACTTTTGGGCAATATGTCAAAACAGCGTGCAAGCCTCTTTTCTCCCAGCGGAACATATCCTGCAGACTTTCTATTTTTGCTGCTGCCATAGCCGCTTTGCCTTTATTTTATCAAAGCAAAACAGCGGTCCCTCCCTTGTGGGAAAGGCCGCCGCTTCAGACAATCCGTTGTCATGCGTTCTCTTTCATCTTCGCGGAGCAATCTCTTCATTCTGCGCAGCATATCGTATTACTTTTTATCTCCGCCAATCTGCTGGTCGATATAATCGTTCAGTTCTTCTATTGCGTCAGCCCACTTTGTATCATCCATGTTGACCTTTTTCCCTGGCCGCGCTGGTTCTGACTGCACTGCTTCCGGTGTGTTCTGTGCCGGTTCTACTGTTTGCACCGGTGCCTCCGTCTGTACCGGCTGCGTGCCATTCTGGCGGGCATTCAGTGCCCCGCTTGCCCCCAAAACTGCCGTCACTGCAATCAAAGCAACTGCGCAAAGGCCTATCACTTGTTTCTTCATCGTTTCAGCGCCCTCCTTTTTATCTATTACATATTTCCAGCTGCCGAGCCTGCTTTGTTATCATTATCGTATCATTTTTGAGTAACAGTTGTCAATCCTATTTATCCCCATGCTTTCTCTACTCCACAGCATTTACGGCAACAAAAAAGCAGCCCCTCCCTTGCGGGAAAGGCTGCTTTTTAGAACAAATCAGTTACAATCAGTTCTGCTTCATCTTAGCGAAGCACTCGCTGCAGTAGACCGGACGGTCTTCGCGCGGCTGGAAGGGCACCTTGCAGGTCTTGCCGCAGCTTGCGCAAACGGCGTCGAACATCTGGCGCTCACCACGGGTAGCGTTCTTGCGGGCATCGCGGCATGCCTTGCAGCGCTGGGGCTGGTTCTCGAAACCACGGCTTGCGTAGAACTCCTGCTCACCGGCGGTCCAAACGAACTCTTTGCCGCAATCTTTGCATACCAAAGTCTTGTCTTCGTACATAGTGGGTATCTCCTCTTTGTTTACTTGCCCGCGGAAGAATTTCAACCAACGCTTGGGGTCACCAATGAACTGATTGCTAAGCTACTGGGGGCATTGTTTATATGTCCAGGCCAAACGCCTGAATCCAAATTCATTCTCGCACTTCATCACTGCGCAGCTTTTTGCGGGCGCGCATCAGGGCGTTTTCCACCGCTTTGGGGGTGCAGTGCAGCAGTTGGGCTGTCTGGGCGGCGGTGTGCCCCTCCAAACTGGCAAGCAGACTGCCGCGTTCCAGGGGCGAAAGCTGCGTGTTGATACGTTCCAGCACGGCGGCGCAGCGCTCGTTGGCAATGGCAAGCTCTTCCGGCCCCGGCGCGGCAGAATTTTCCGGCAGGGGCACACTGTTGTTCAGCGGAGCATGCTTTTTGCGGGTGGCACTGCGGCGGGCATCCTGCTGTGCGTTGGCAATACAGGCTGCGGCATACGCGGTAAAGGGGACTTTTTTATCCGCCTGATAGCTGCGCACGGCATGGAACAGGCCAATCAGCCCTTCCTGCACCGCATCGTCAAAGTCAAGGCCGGGTGCTGCAACGGCAGCGGCGCCTTTGCGTATGGCAGGCATCATGGCGGTGATCAGCGCAGCAATAGCGCTTTCCTCCCCAGCCTGTGCCTGCTGCAGCAGCTCGTCATCCATCTGCTGCGGCATGGCTACTTTCCTCCCTGGATAAATGCGATTGTTCTTATTTTACCGTTTAACGCCGCGTTTGTCAATAAAATTTTGCCCTGTACGTTAAATAATCCCTTCCTCAAGAGAGGGATTTGCCGCACTGTGGCTGCGCCATGCTCCTACCTTCCTTTAAGAGCCCCCATCGTCGGCAGATCTCCGCCAATGGAAACGGTTTCAGAGTTGTTCGGCAAATCGGACACTTTAGGCAACACCGCACAATTCTAAGTACCGATACGGCGAGCGAGGTGCGGCAGCTGCTAAGCCAAAAGCGCAGATAATACTGGATGTCTTATCGAGCATTTTGGCAACGCAGATGCCGTGCCGCAGCCGCCGAAGCGGTGCTTAAGCCGTAAGGCGGGAATTGTGCGGTGTTGCCTTTATACTTCTCTTCCCTGCTGTTTGCTACGGCAGGGATTTTTTTGTATCTGCCGCGCTTCGCCGCCCCATTGCAAAGCGCCCCTCCTGCACGGTATAATGGGGCCAGATAAATAACCGCCGGGGCTGCCCAGCAGTTAGAGAAACGCCACAGGAGGGTTCCACCATGAAAGATAACTTGAACTGGGCTGTGCTTGGCACCGGTGTGATTGCCAACGAGATGGCACAGACTTTGCAGAAGATGGGCAAAAAGCTGTATGCCGTCGGCAACCGCACCCACGCCAAAGCTGTTGCCTTCGCGGAAAAGTACGGTATTGAAATGGTGTACGACTGCATTGATGATATGTTCCTGGATGAAAATGTGGACATCATCTACATTACCAGCCCACACAACACCCACTTCCAGTTTATGGAAAAGGCTCTGACCCACGGCAAGCATATCCTGGTGGAAAAATCCATCACGCTGAACAGCACTGAGCTGGAACGCATGGCCGCCCTGGCCGATGCCAACCACCTGATTATGGCGGAAGCCATGACCATCTGGCACATGCCGCTTTACAAAAAGCTGTGGGAGATCGTGCAGAGCGGCGCACTGGGCAAAGTGCAGATCATGACGCTGAACTTTGGCAGCTACAAAGAATACAACATGCAGAACCGCTTTTTCAATATGAACCTGGCGGGCGGTGCCATGCTGGATATTGGCGTGTATGCGCTTTCCATTGTGCGCAGCTTTATGGAGGAAACGCCCACCAACATCCTCAGCCAGTGGAAGCCCTCCCCCACCGGGTCCGATGAACAGGCAACCGTTTTGCTGCAAAACAGTCTGGGCCAGATGGCCACAGTAGCGCTTTCGATGCACTCCAAGCAGCCCAAACGCGCAATGATCAGCTGTGAAAAAGGCTATATTGAAATCATGGAGTACCCCCGTGCCGATAAGGCCGTGATTGTGGATGCTGAGACCGGTGCCCGCACCGAAGTTGCCGCAGGCAGCACGGCGGATGCCCTGTATTATGAAATGTTGGATATGGAGCACGCCGTGCAGACCAGGGATGCTTCCGCCATGTGCCTTGGCTACAGCCGGGATGTGATGGACATCATGACCCGGCTGCGCAAGGAGTGGGGGATGAAATATCCGGGGGAGGAGTGGGATTAAGGCGGCGGAGCGAGCGGCACATTTGAGTGGCATGTTTGCCGCAACGTTCCGGAACGGTTAAGACCGTTCCCTACAGGATTATTTTGCAAAGAGCAGCCAACATAAAAAATAATTCGTAGGGGACAATGCTTGCACCGTTCCGGATGTTGTGCTGTACTGAATATCTCACCCCGTCATCCGCCCGCAAACTCGCGGGCGCACACTGTGCCCCTCTACGGCAAAAGCGCAATTTTCTAACACATAACCAAACGGCCCACCGGCACAAAGCAGTCACACGCTTTATGCCGGTGGGCTGACGATATCTCGCTTTCCTGCTTACTCGCTGGGATAATCTGCCTCGTCCGGCAGGGCGGCGCTGGTTTCGGCGGCCTGCTGTTCGGCTTCGGCGGCGGTTTGGGCCGCGGTAATCAGGCCGCTCACCTCGCCGGAGGGCTTTTCCAGCAGGTAGGCGCCAACCGGCTTTGCTTTATATACCAGCAGCACACAGTAGGTGTCTGTTGAGCCATCTGAGCGCGCCGGGCAGAGTACCGTCCATTTTTCCACCGTTTTTCCCTTATAGTCCGCCAGAGTCAGGCCGCTTTCCCCCACCACCTGGTTAAAGGCAGTAAAGCTGTCGTCCCACTTTTTGGGGATCTTCACTTTGTCCACCGCGGCGGTGCTCAAGTCCACCTCAAAACCGTAGCCGGTAAAGTAGGTGCCGATATCCTGGGTATTTTCAATTGTGGTTTGCACTGTAGCGCTGGCAGCCACGCTTTTGCCCGCCAGGCGCACCGCCGCCGTAACCGTGCCAGCCAGGCAGACAGCGCAAAGGGCAAGCGCCCCCGCCTGCCGCAGACCAGGTTTGGTAACTGTAAATAAAAACATAAATGCAGCCCCCTCAAAAACGTTGCAATGCTTTTACGCAACGATATGAGGGGGCTGCTGTATTTAGAACCGCAGTTCTTATTTGTACTTGACTTCCGGGTGGTACCACTGGAAGATGACGGCATCGTACTGTTTTTCCAGCGCGGCCTGGTCATGCTCCGGCAGGGCGGTCCACATAACCATCATGGCACCAAGGCGGGCGCACAGCCGCACGGCCCAGTTCTGTTTGTCCGGGCACCAGGCAATAAAGTCCGGCCGGGCCATAAAGTTGCCAAAGCAGTGGCTGATGACAAACGCATGGATGGGGTTCGCGCCTTCCTTACGGTAAGCACGGTAACTATCCACCAGCTGGCCACGCAGTACCTGCGGCGCAAATTTACGGATGCGCTTGACCACGCGGGGGTCAAAGCTTTCAATGCAATAGGGGCCGTTGTAGCCTTTCAGGCCGTCCAGCGTGGCGTGGCACAGGGCGTCCAGATATTCGCCGGTATATTCATGGCGGCTCTTGATCTCGATAATCAGCGGGGTTTTGCCGTCCACTGTCTGCAAAAACTCACTGAACAGCGGGGCGTGCTCGGCGCTGCCTTTCAGCGGCATCTGGCATATCTGGTCATAGGGGTAATCCCGCACCCAGCCTTTGGTGCCGGTCATGCGGGTCAGGGTATCATCATGGAACACCAGCAGCTTACGGTCGCTGCTGAACTGCACATCCATCTCCATGCCGTATCCGTTTTGCACGGCGGCGGCAAAGGCGGGCAGGCTGTTTTCCGGCGGGCGCTGATCCTTGCCAAAATAGCCGCGGTGGGCAAAATTGCGGCCCGCAAAGGGGGTGCGCAGCTCCTTGCGGCCAGCGGCGGGAGCCACAAAAAACAGCACCAGCGCGCACAGTGCCGCCACAACAATCAGCAAAATCAACCAGAACATGCGATCAACTTCCTTTTTTCATCCGGCGCACGTTGTAAAATATGTACCGGGCATTGCATCCATATTGTAGCGCATTGCCCGCGGGCTTGCAAGAGCTGGCGGAGCAAAATTGCGGTACAGTTTGCGTAATAGACCGTGGCGGATAAAAATTTGAAAAAAACTTAAAAAGTTTTCACAAATTCTCCACGGTTCGCCGTTATTATGGTATAGTAATAGTAACTCAAGGGTGATTTGCGCCCAGATGAGGTGGATTAGAAATGGCAAGAGTATTGATCGTTGACGATGAACCGCGCATTCGGGATTTGATCCGCGAGCACCTGCAGTACGCGGGCTTTACCTGTGCCGAAGCCGGGGACGGCACACAGGCGCTGGCCGAGCTGGCAAACGGCGGCATTGACCTGGTGATCCTTGATATTATGATGCCGTTTATGGATGGCATGACCTGCCTGCGCGAGATGCGCACCCGCAAGATCATGACACCGGTGATCATGCTGACCGCCCGCAGCGAAGAATATGACAAACTGGCCGGGCTGGAGGGCGGCGCGGATGACTATGTGGTAAAGCCGTTCAGCCCGCGGGAGCTGGTTGCCCGCGTGAAGGCCGTACTGGCCCGCACCATGCCTGCCCCGGTTGCCGAGGGTAATGTGTATACCTTTGGGAATCTGGTGATCGACACCGCCAGCCACAGCGTTAAGGTGGCCGGGCAGGAAGCCCCGCTGACCCCCAAAGAGTTTGACCTGCTGGTGTTTCTGGTCAACAACAAGGGCATTGCCCTTTCCCGCGAGAAAATTTTGCAAAAAGTGTGGAACTATGACTATTATGGCGAGGACCGCACGGTAGATACCCATGTTAAAATGTTGCGCAGCCACCTTGGCAGCTGCCGCGGCTATATTGTTACCGTGTGGGGCGTGGGGTACAAGTTTGACCCTGATACCGCACAGTAACGTTAGGGGGCCGCGATTTTGCGTAAACCAAAGCAACCGGGCAGCGCACCGCACACCCATGGCTGGGCGCTGGGGGTGCAGGGCCAGCTGATGCTGTTTTTGTGCGGTATTACTGTGCTGACCCTTGGGCTGGTGTGGGGGCTGATCACCTATGGCCTGCAGCCCATGTACAACCGCAACATTCAAAAGCGGCTGGAACGCGAATCCAGCGTGATCGCCGGAATGATTGATTCCGCCGGGGGCCAGATTTCCAGCCGGGATTATGGTTCCCTGACGCTGCAGAACGAAACGTTCTGGTCCAACCTGAAAACCGCACTGGAAAACGGCGTGATCAATGTGGACAACTGCTGCATTGATATCAGCGATAACACCTGCCGCAGCGTGCAGTTTTTGGAGGGGCTTTACCCCTGCATTTTACACAACAGCATGGCCACTTTCGGCGATAACATGACGGTATATACCCCAGACACCCGAACCGCCATCCTAGCCCGCCATGCCCTGTACAATGAGGGTTCGCTGTACAAAATTATTGAATCCGGCGGCAACCGGCAGATGCTGGTGGGCTGCCTGACCAAAGACGGCAGTTACGGTGTGATCGTATCCGCCAGCCTGGCACAGATTGAAACAGCCGCCGAGGTCATGCGCAGTGTGCTGATTCCGGTTGCCATCTTTTTGATTGCGCTCAACCTGTTGGTGGCGGCGCTGTTCAGCCGGTGGTTCACCCGCCCGATGCGCCAGCTTTCGGAGGGTGCCCGCGAGATTGCCGACGGCAACTATGATGTTCAGGTGCCGGTAGTCCGCAATGATGAGCTGGGCCTGCTGGGGCGGGAGTTCAACCACATGGCGCAGGAAGTCAAACGCTCCGCCCAGCTGGAAAAAGATATCCTGGCTAATGTCAGCCATGACCTGCGCACCCCGCTGACCCTGATTAAGGGCTATGCCGAAACGGTGCGCGATATTACCGGCGATGACAAGGCCAAGCGCACCGAACAGTGCAGCATTATTGTGGACGAAACTGACCGCCTGAGCGCGCTGGTAAACAGCGTGATGGAGCTGAGCAAAGTTTCCAGCGGTGCAGAAAAGCTTAACCCCGTTGATTTTGACATGAGCCAGCTTTGCTTTGAGGTCGCGGGCCGCTATGACGCCGTGTGCGAACAGAATGGCTGGACGCTGCAGCTGGAAGCCAACAAGGAATGCATGGTACGCGCCGACCCCGCCATGATGGAACGGGTGCTGCACAACCTGTTGGGCAACGCCACCCATCATATGGGTGCGGACGGTGTGTTTGTGCTGCGGGCCATCCCCATGCCAAACGGCGGTTGCCGGGTGGAAGTGGAGGACCACGGCCCCGGCATCCCGCCGGAGGAACTGCCGCACCTGTTCGACCGCTACTATCGCGCCCGCCAGGATGCCGGCAAGACCGGTACCGGGTTAGGGCTTTCCATCACCAAGGCCATTTTGCAGCAGCATGATTTTCCCTTTGGGGTAAACAGTACGGTCGGCAAAGGTTCCACCTTCTGGTTTGAGATGAAAGCCCCACAGTAATCAAAGCATGCCGCATGCAGCCCATACAAGAGAGGAGTTTTGCCCCATGGAAAAGCTGAACAAACAGATGGACGATGCCCTGAACACCAAAGTGGCCGCCCTGAATGCCACTGACGATGAAACCGGTGACGGCAAGGTGGACGCCCTGGACCTGAAGCACCAGCTGGACCGCGTGGAAGCGCAGCTGGAATTGCAGGATCAACAAAACCGCGCCCTGCTGCGCAGCCAAAAGCGGCTGCTGTGGGCCGCTATTGCCATTGTGGTGGTGCTCTGCCTGATTATGGGCGGGCTGCTGCTGCGGTTCAACACGGCGTATAACGAGGTGATCATCACCTGCGCCCAGGTGAACGAGATTGCCGGCACCTTGCAGGACAGCCTTGCCAAGCTGGACACCGAACAGCTGGACAGCATGATGCAGACCCTGCCCGACATTGCCGATAAGCTGAGCCAGATCGATGTGGACGCCCTGAACGATGTGATGGCCAAGCTGCCCGCCACCATGGACGCAGTGGCCCAGCTGCAGCAGCAGTTGAACAGCGTGGCATCTTTCCTGGGCAACGTGGGCTCCATCTTTGGGTAAGCGGCTCCCCTGCTGTTTTTGAAAAACGGTTATCCATAACGCAAAAGCGCATGTGCATCTTTCCCGGTTCGGGAACAGCACATGCGCTTTTTGTTACAATTTTACGGCAGGATGTCAGCCGATAACTTCGACCTTTTCCATCACGACCGGGGTGCGGGGCTTATCGTTCCAGTCAGTGGCAGCTGCGGCGATTTCATCCACAGCGTCCATGCCGCTGACAACATGGCCAAATGCAGCATACTGGCCATCCAGATGCGGAGCATCCTGGTGCATGATGAAGAACTGGCTGCCGGCAGAGTTGGGGTCCATAGCGCGGGCCATGCTGATCACGCCGCGGGTGTGCTTGATGGGGTTGTTCACGCCGTTAGCAGCAAACTCACCCTTGATGTTCCAGCCCGGGCCGCCGGTGCCGTTGCCGGACGGGTCGCCGCCCTGGATCATAAAGCCGGGGATGACGCGGTGGAAGGTCAGGCCGTTATAAAAGCCCTGATTGACCAGTTTCAAAAAGTTTTCGCAGGTGATCGGTGCTGCGGTAGCATCCAGTTCAATGTCAATGGTTTTGCCGTTCTGCATCGTAATACGAACCATAGGTGTTAGTTCCTTTCGTGTTGTAATAATCTATCCGCAAAGGTCGGGCGCGGGGATGTCAGGCGGTTTCGCCTGTCTGTTCCGCATCCGGCGCTTGTTGGCTTTTGCTTTGCTCGGTTTCGGTACCGGTGATGTAGCTCATGCTGCCAAGGGTCTTTTCCAGAATTTCCTCGTCCAGCTTACCCATCCAGTGGCCAAGGGCGGCCGTCATAAACAGCTCGCAGCGGTGCTGGGCATCCTTCAGCAGGGCAAAGGCACCGCCGTGGCGCTCTTCGCCGGTGGCGGGGTCAGTCCAATCCTCCGGCAGGTTCAGCTTGAGGTGTGCCGGGGATACATGCCCGGTGATGAACCCGCGCCCGCCAAAAAACAGCTCCAGCACCCAATAGAACGCCCGCCGCACGCCGTGGCGGCTGGTGAAAAGGCGGCGCAGGCGGTAGGTGTAATAAAAGCTGTCCGCCAGGGCTTCCACGCTGATATCCTGCCCATATACCTCCAGAATACACTGGTGCAGCAATGCGGCAATTTCCGCCAGGTCCTGCCCGACCGGCACCGGGCTGGAATCATCCGCCGGGACCTCCGAAACGCCGGTATCCTCGGCATGCAGGGTGGAATCCAGCGCAATTTCAAAGTAGCCGTGGCCGCCTTTCATGCCGTAGGGCTGGCCGGGGCTGCTGACGAACACAACGTAAGGGTGCATAACGGTATCCGCCGCATAGTGGCACAAAAAGCCCAGCGTATACTCGATCTGCGCCTGGGTGTGGGTGTGGTGCAGCAGGGCCAGCAGAAAGGCACCGGTCTTATCCTCGTGCATACGGTTGCCAAGCAGCGGCAGGTTATAGGTGCGGTTTTGGCCCTTTTTCCACACTTCATAGCAGAAAAAGCTGTCCGGCCCATTGGCACCGGCGGCAAACGCTGCGGGGCATTGCAATTTATAATGGATGGCATGCGCGGCCTTTTGGGCGGTGCGCACATGGGTGTAGCCTTCCGGCATAGGGGGGTCACTTCCTTTTGAGATAGCCCTAAGGTGTCTCTGAAACGTCGAAAATATATTGGCAACACCGCACAATTCCCGCCTGACGGCTTAAGCACCGCTCCGGCGGCTGCGGCACGGCATCTGCGTTGCCAAAATGCTCGATAATACACAAAGTATTATCTGCGCTTTTGGCTTAGCATCTGCCGTACCTCGCTCACCGTATCGGCACTTAGAATTATGCGGTATTGCCTAAAAGTACAAAGGGGGGCGCACCCATGCAAACCATTTATGATGCTAAAATTTTGATTGTGGATGACAACCAGGATCTGCTGAACCTTGTTACCACGGCGCTGCGCAGCACCGGCTACAACCAGCTGACCGCCTGCACCGGCTGCGCAGCGGCCCAAGCGGCATTTGCCGCCAACCGCCCGGACCTGATGATTTTGGACATCAACCTGCCGGATGGGGACGGCTTTACCCTATTCCGCACGCTGCACAGCATGGCGGATATCCCGGCGCTTTTTCTTTCTGCCCGCGATGCTGACGCCGACCGGCTGTTTGGTCTGGGCCTAGGCGCGGATGACTACCTGACCAAGCCGTTTTTAACGCAGGAGCTTTTGCTGCGCATCCAGCGCATTTTGCAGCGCTGCTATCGGGGCGAACTGTGGCGGACTGCCGCAAAAACGCTCCAGCTGGGCCAGCGCACGGTGTATCTGGCCGATGCTTTGGTCCGCCTGCCGGATGGCACCGCCCAGCCCCTGACGGCCACCGAGCGCGCTCTGCTGCAAAAGCTGGCCGAAAACCGCGGCCATATCGTTACTTATGACGCGGTGTGCGAAGCCGTGTGGGGGGCAGACTATTACGGGTACGAGAACAGCCTGAATGTTCACATCCGCCACCTGCGGGAAAAGCTGGAACCCAACCCCAGCAAGCCGCAGTACCTTTTAACGGTGCGGGGCATCGGCTATAAATTGGCAGAGGAGAACGCACAATGAAAACTTTTGCAGCCCTGATCCGCCGCTATGTGCTGGCCACAGCCGCTATTGTGCTGCTGGTGGGCGGTTTGCTGGTGGGACAGATTTTTTATGTGGGGTTCAAGTCCAACGCGGTGGATGCAACAGGCTACCGGGTCGGCGCCTTGGCTGATGCCCTAAAACAAACCGAAACCGGCCTGCAATGGGATCGGGAACATACCCCGGCGGAATGGATGCAGGGCTATGCCTGGGCCATGGTGCTGGACGATAATGGCAATGTCATCTGGCAGCAAGACCTGCCGCAAAAGCTGAATCACCGGTACACGGCATCGGAAGTTGCCGTGTTCTCCCACTGGTACCTGGCCGATTACCCCGTGCAGTGCTGGGCGGCGGATTACGGGCTGTTTGTTGTGGCGGAACCAGTTGGAACCTGCTGGAAGTATAACATCGACATGAAGCAAAAAATGATAATAATGCTGGCCAAAAGTATTCAGCCCACCATGGTGGAGCTCCTGCTGGTGGTGCTGGGGTGCTGCCTGTTCTTCAGCTGGCGCGGGAGCAAAAGCCTGCAAACCGTAACAGCCGGGCTGGATACCTTGGCGCAGGGCGGTACGGTCAGCCTGCCTGCCGCCGGCTTTGCGGGGGAGCTTGCCCAAAAGCTGAACGAAACCAGCGAGCAGCTGCGCCGCCGCAATGAGATCATTGCCCGGCGGGATACCGCCCGAACCGAGTGGATCGCCGGGGTCAGCCATGATATCCGTACTCCGCTGGCACTGATCCTGGGCTGGGCGGAACAGCTGCAGCGGGATGCCACCCTGCCCGCAGCAGCCAGACAGAAAGCGGGCGGCATCTGCACCCAGTGCGAAAAAATCCGCAGCCTGATTGAGGACCTGAACCTGACCAGCAAGCTGCAATACGGCGCCCAGCCCCTGCGCCGCCGGTCCACCCAGGCGGGGCCGTTTTTGCGCCAGGTAGTGGCGGCTTTTTGTGAGAACCCCCTGGCCGCCCGCTGCACACTGGATTGCAGCATTACCCCGGCAGTAGAAACCGCCATCCTGCACGCTGATGCCGCTCTGCT
>OLBQ01000176.1_pt1 | contig 15556 bp, 8 predicted proteins | sample 1607741 | NCBI WGS metagenome assembly OLBQ01 (sample SAMN02674693, study PRJEB24791) | human gut metagenome, SKBSTL018 | isolation source: stool | host: Homo sapiens | place: USA | reverse complement strand
TGATTCTTGGTACACCTGGTTCCGGTAAATCCTTCTCAGCAAAAAGAGAAATTACGAACTGTTTCCTGATTACGGAGGACGATATTATTATTTGTGATCCAGAAGCCGAGTATTATCCACTGGTGCAGGCACTGCACGGACAGGTCATCCGGATTTCACCGGTATCAGACCAGTATATCAATCCGATGGATCTGAACCTGAATTATTCAGAGGAAGATAATCCGCTGTCCTTAAAGGCAGATTTTATTCTGTCCCTGTGTGAACTGATTGTCGGTGGAAAGAATGGACTGGAACCGGTAGAAAAGACGATCATTGACCGTTGTGTGCGGCTGGTCTATCAGGAATATCTCGCTGATCCGGTGCCAGAGAAGATGCCGATACTGGAGGATTTATATAATCTGTTGCGGAAACAGGAAGAGCCGGAAGCACAGCGTCTGGCAACTTCATTGGAGATTTACGTTACAGGTTCCCTAAATGTATTTAATCATCGCACAAATGTGGACATCAACAACCGTATCGTATGTTTTGATATCAAGGAGCTTGGAAAACAGCTGAAGAAGATCGGGATGCTGATTGTGCAGGACCAGGTATGGAACCGAGTGACGATCAACCGTTCCGCTCATAAATCCACCCGTTACTATGTGGATGAATTCCATCTTCTCTTAAAAGAAGAACAGACAGCAGCCTACAGCGTGGAAATCTGGAAGCGATTCCGTAAATGGGGCGGTATTCCGACAGGAATTACCCAGAACATTAAGGATCTTTTAGCTTCCAGGGAAATCGAGAATATTTTTGAAAACTCTGATTTCATTTATATGCTGAACCAGGCTTCCGGAGACAGGCAGATTCTGGCAAAACAGCTGAATATCTCACCAACTCAGCTGTCCTATGTAACCAACAGTAATGAGGGGGAAGGACTTCTGTTCTATGGAAATGTCATTATCCCGTTCGTAGACAGATTCCCGAAGAATTCCCTCTATAAAATCATGACAACCCGCTTGGAGGAAACTTCTGAAGCAGGTTAAATCAAAGGAGAAAACAATGTTACGAGCAATTTCATATGTATTAACTTTTAGTGGCGGTGCTGTATTTGGCATCGCTTTTCTCTGTTTATTACAGGCAGGGAAAGGGTATCCGAAGAAGGAGGAGTAATCAGTGGCAGAACAGAGAATGAAAGTCAGGGATAAGAAAGTCCAGAAAATGACCAAGGATGGTCTGGTGGAAGAAAACCTGACGGATAAATCTTCTGTTCGTGTCAGTAACCGTGCCAGTGATGTGCAGATGGGAGGAAAACAGGGGGAAAAAGAAGTAAGCCTTGTGGATAAGTCTTCCCGCCAGTCTGAACGGAGTGGGAAAAATATTCGTCCCTCTGTGCAAAAATCCAGAGATGCACCGGAACTGATACGGGCAGAGAAGCAAAGTGAGGATCTTGGACAGAGTAGAAAACAGCAAAATAGAAAAAGAATCCGTGCTGAAGTCGGAAAAGAATCCAGACTTGCAGAAAAATCCGAAGCCGGACAGTCAGGGAGACTGAAAGAAAAACGTGCTGATCTATCAGAAAACAGAGGAGACAGCCGGAGAAATCAGACAGGTGGCAGCAAAAAGCCAAAACAAAAACAACGTTTGAAGTTTGCTTATGAGGAAACTGGTGCTTCTGTGAAAAATGACAAAGATATGGAGAAATTGAACCAGATGGATACGGATGGAGTCAATTTCCGCCATCAGAAACAGAAAGAAAAAGCCAAAAAGTTTTCTTATGAAGAAGCAAGAAAGAAAAAGGAAGCAAAGCAGCATTCCAAGAAAGCACAGGTCTATCAGGCAAATGAAGGGGAAGCTCCTGGAAAGAAGAAATCCCGCTTGAAGTTTGGCGAAGGGGAATCTGTGAAAACAGAAAAAACTTCTGTTGTCAAGAAAGCAGGAAGTGCAACTTCCGCAGCATTGCACCGTGAGATCAGCAAAAATGAAGACGATAATGCGGCGGTAGAAGGTGCCCATAAGTTAGAAGAAAGCGGCGAAGGTGTTTACCGGCTGGAACAGAGAAGTGCCAGACGCAGGAAACAGAGGGCATCCAGAAAAAGAAGCAGACTTGAAAGACAGGAAGAGAAACAGACACAGGCTGCAGCCCGTCAGGAGCAGAAGAAACTGAAAAAACAGATTCAGAAGCAACAGATCAAACGGGATTATGCCAAAGCGAAGCGAAGTGAACAGACAGTAGGAACAGCTACAAAAGGTACGATTGATTATATCAAGAAGATTGGCGGCAAAGTCACCAACTTTTTTAAAGAAAACCGGAAGGTGTATATCAGTGTAGCAGTTCTGATCGGATTGATGTTTCTGATCATAACGAATGTCACGTCTTGCTCTGCAGTGTTTTTACAAAATGTGATCACTTATACCGGAACCAGTTATCTGTCATCGGATCAGGCAATCCGGGAAGCGGAACTGTATTACACACAGCTGGAAGCTAATCTGCAGGAGCGGATCAACAATATGGAATCTGAAGAACCAGGACATGAGGAATACCGATATAACATCGGACCTATTGAGCATGATCCGTTTATCCTGATCAGTTATCTGTCTGCAAAGTATGAAGAATTTACTTTTGAACAGGTCAAGCCGGAGCTGGACGCCTTGTTTGCAGAGCAATATCATTTAACTACTGAAGCAGTCAATGAGACTGTAACGGAGACAGCAACAGTAAGAGTTGGAGAATCTTTGGGACAGGTTGTGACCAGTGGATATTGTAACTGTCCAATCTGTTGTGGTATTTGGAGCGGAGGACCGACTGCCAGTGGAGCATATCCAACTGCCAATCATACCTTAGCGGTAGATGCTTCCAATCCGTTTGTACCAATGGGAACAAAGGTAGTTATGAATGGTGTCGAATATACCGTAGAAGATACCGGAGCTTTCGCAAGATACGGTGTACAATTTGATGTCTATTATGATAGTCATGCGGCAGCATCTGCACATGGACATCAGACATGGGAATGTTATCTGGCAGATGATAATGGAAGCAATGAAGTGGAAGTGACCAGGACAAGAGATGTAGATGTGCTGAATGTCACCTTAAATAGTGGAAACCTGATGTCAATCTGTCAGGACAGGTTGGGATTTTTCCAGAAAGAACTGTTCAGTGCCTACAACGATACAAAAGGCAACTTGCAGATGTTTGCAACACCGGTTGATTTTAACTGGTATTCCAGTGTGACCAGCTATTATGGATATCGGATTCATCCAATTTCAGGAGCAAATCAGTTACACAATGGTATGGATATCGGAGCACCGGAAGGGACAAAAGTAATGGCAGGGCTGACCGGAACGGTTACAACTTCTGCTTATAACGACAGCTATGGCAATTATGTTGTGATCAAGGACAGTAAAGGCTATGAACTGCGGTATGCACATTTAAGCAGCCGGAGTGTATCTGCAGGTGCATCCGTCACGAAAGGTGATGAGATAGGTCTTGTAGGAAATACCGGAAATTCTACAGGAAGCCATCTTCACATTGAACTTCTGAAAAATGGAGAGCGGTTAAACCCGATCTTTTATCTGGAAACAGGAGAAGGGGCAGGCTTTGGCGGCAATGAATATACCAGTGAGGCAGCACAGCGTTTGTTAAATGAAGCAGCGAGATATCTTGGGACACCGTATGTGTGGGGTGGATATTCGCCAAGTGGATTTGACTGTTCTGGATTCGTAAGTTACTGCCTGACACATTCAGGTGTAAGGAATACAGGAAGATTAACGGCACAGGGATTGTATGACATTTGTACGCCGGTATCTCAGTCAGAAGCACAGCCAGGAGATCTGATCTTCTTTACAGGTACTTACGATGCAGGAGTTCCGGTAACGCATATCGGAATCTATGTGGGCAATGGTCAGATGATCCATTGTGGGCATCCGGTTCAGTACACGTCCATCAACTCTCCATACTGGCAGAGCCATTTCTATGGATTCGGGCGATGGTAAGGAAAAGGGCGGTATAACAGCCGCCCGGAAAGGAGAAGAGATGAAAAGTCTTGAAAAAGCAACGGCAGATTATGAGAAAGCCAAGGAAAAAATGGAAGCATCTAAAGCCAGATATGAAGCAGATTTAAAGCGGTTCAAGGCTGCGGAGATTGCAAAAACAGAAGCGGAAAATCTGGAAATTGTAAAAATTATCCGTGCAATGGATATGAGCATTCCAGAGCTGGAAGCTTTCAAAAAGAGAATGAAAAATGAACTGCCCGGCAGGGTAGAAATACAGAAGGAGGAAACAAGGTCTGATGATGAATTTAGAGAAGATGAAACAGAAGAAATCTAAAAATAGCGTGAAAAAAGGATTGCTTGCGGCAACAACGATTCTTTGCTTGACATCGCCTATGTTGCAGACACAGAGTGTGTTAGCGGCAGAGAATACAGCACCCGCAATTACGATTGAAAAGCCAGATGGCTGGAGACAGGGGGAAACGGCAGTCGCAATTACTGTGGATGCCAGTCATATGCCAGAAGGATTTTCTATCACAAAAATTGAAGCGAAAGCTGGGAAAGACGGAAGCTGGCAGGATGTGACAGGGAATGGAAGTATTTCCATTACTGGTAATCAGACGGTCTATGTGCGTGTGACAGATGGTGAGGGGAAGGTCTATGAGCAGAATCGCTCTATTAAGTGTTATGACACGGAAAAGCCGACACTCTCTGCTTCCCTGACAGATGGTGTGCTGACGATTCAGGGGAATGATACAGTATCCGGGATTACTGCAGTAACAGTTAATGGCACCACTTATACAGATCTGAAGGATGGAATGCTGAGAGTGCAACTGACACAGAAAGATTTTACAACAAAACAGATTGAAATCACGGTAACGGATGGTGCCGGAAATACTTCTGAAAAGTATGTGTTGCAGAATCCTTATTATGAATGGGCAAAGAAGCAGGCAGAGAAACAGAAAACCTCCAGTGACAGCAATGGTGCAATGGCAACTACGACCAGTGCAGATGCAACGGGAACTGAAAAAACAACGACTTCTCCGCTTCCGCAGGATGCACAAGCTTCTGAGCCAACAGATGCAAAAGGAACTGTGGATGATCGGACAGTGACAGGTATTGAGGAACAGCTTAATAAAGAAGGCGAGACAGCAGATTCTGTTACTAAAACAGCTACGGAAGGCACAAAAGAGTTTTATACCATTTCAACTAAGAGTGGTAAGATTTTTTATCTGATCATCGACAATTCAAAATCTCAGGATAATGTGTATTTCCTTACAGAAGTCAGCGAGAAAGATCTGATGAACTTCACACTTTCTGATTCCGTGACACTTCCGGAAGTAGATACTGTTTATGCAGAACCAGAGAAACAGGCTGAAGAAGAAAAGCCGGAAACAACTGAGACAGCTGAGAAAGATAAGGTAGAGGATGAAATCCAGATGCCAGAAGATAAAAGTCCATTTGGAACGTATCTTCTGATTGCACTGGTTGCAGTAGGAGCTGCGGCAGGAGGATATTACTTCAAAGTCTATAAACCAAAGCATGAATATGATGACGAGGATGAGATGGAATATGATGACGAGGAATCCGAAGATTCAGAGTCAGAAAAACGGGAAGTAGACGATGCAGATGAGCAGGAAGAAAGTACAGAACCGGAAATCCTGAGAGATGAAGATTTTGACGATAATGTGCTGGAAGATGAAGAAGAGGAGCAGGAGTAAATGAAATTAGTGATTGCAGAAAAGCCATCGGTTGCGATGGCACTGGCTTCCGTGATTGGAGCCAGAACAAGAAAAGATGGCTACGTGGAAGGAAACGGTTATCTCGTTTCCTGGTGCGTAGGACATCTGGTTGGATTATGTGATGCATCAGAATACGATGAAAAATATAAAAAATGGAGATATGAAGATCTGCCGATTGTGCCGGAATGTTGGAAACACAGGGTATTGGAAGGCACGAAAAAGCAGTTTGGAATCTTGAAAAAACTGATGCGAGATTCCAAAGTAGATGAAGTAATCTGTGCTACAGATGCCGGGCGGGAAGGAGAACTAATCTTCCGTCTGGTGTATGAGCAGGCAGGATGCAAAAAGCCGATGAAGCGGCTCTGGATCTCTTCCATGGAGGAACAGGCAATTAAAGATGGATTTGCGTCATTAAAAGACGGTTCGTGTTATGACAGTCTCTATCAGTCAGCACTTTGCAGGGCAAAGGCAGACTGGCTGGTGGGAATCAATGCGAGCCGTCTTTTTTCCGTTCTGTATAACCAGAATCTGAAAGTTGGAAGAGTACAGACACCAACACTTGCCATGATCGTGGATCGAAATCAGAAGATCAAGGAATTTACCAAAGAAAAATATTATATGGCTCATATCAAGTTTGACGAGATGGATGCGGTCACAGAGCATTTTCAGAAAAAAGAAGATGCAGATAGAGTGGCTGCGGACTGTATGGAGCGTATGTGCGAAGTGGAAAAGGATGATGTGAAAGAGAAAACAGTCCGCCCTCCGAAGCTTTATGATCTGACCACTCTGCAGAGGGAAGCAAACAGAATGTTTGGTTATACCGCACAGCAGACATTGGATGCCGTGCAGGAGATGTATGAGCAGAAGCTGGTCACTTATCCGAGAACAGACAGCCAGTATCTGACAGATGAGATGGGAGAAAGCACTGAAACACTGATTCAGATGTTACTTGGGAAAATGCCTTATGCTGAAGGTCTGGAATATCACCCAGACGTGAGTAAGGTATTAAATTCAAAGAAAGTATCCGATCACCATGCGATTATCCCAACCATGGAAGTAGCCAAAGCAGATATTGGTGAACTGAAAGAACGAAACCGCAAGATTTTGTATCTGATCAGTGCCAGGGTTCTGACAGCAACTGCAGATCCTTATATTTATGAAAGCCATAAATGCCAGATCACCTGCAATTATCATACGTTTTATCTCACAGCAAAGAAAACAAAGCAGGAAGGATTCAAGGCGATCGAAAATAAATTGAAACAGTTCTTTGGCGTAAAGATTGAGAAAGAAGAGCCGGAGCTGGATATCTGGGCAGGCAAGCATTATGGTCCCTGTGATTCTTTGGTATCGGAGCATTTCACACAGCCACCGAAACAGTACACAGAAGATACCCTGCTTTCTGCGATGGAACGTGCAGGGAATGAAGAACTGACCGAAGATACAGAAAAGAAAGGACTTGGTACTCCGGCAACAAGGGCAGCAATCATTGAAAAACTGATTCAGTCTGGTTTTGTGAAAAGGGAAAAGAAAAATCTGGTGCCGACAGATGATGGTAATGTATTGATTACAGTTCTGCCAGATGAGATTAAATCTCCGAAGATGACCGCAGAGTGGGAAATGGCATTGAATCACATTGCCCAGAATACAGAGACAGCAGATGAATTCCTAAATGGGATTACAGAACTGATGCAGGAACTGGTTGCCAGGTATCAGGGAATTTCAGAAGAAAAGAAAAATCAGTTTCAGGGAAAGGCAAAAGGAGAAGTCATTGGCAAATGTCCCCGATGTGGAGCAGATGTCCAGGAAGGGAAAGTAAACTTTTACTGTTCTGACCGGAACTGTACTTTTACCTTATGGAAGAATGATAAATTCCTTGCGAGTCAGGGAAAAAAGATGGATAAGACGGCAGCAAAGAAGTTCCTGTCTAAAGGAAAAATCCATTATAAGGATCTGGTATCAAGAAAAACAGGGAGACAGTACGAAGCAACTGTGGAGATGGTTGATCCCGGAGAGGGAAATGTACAGTTCAATCTGATTTTTCCACAACGATAAGTAGTGTATTGCAGGCAGTCTAAGGACTGTCTGTTTTAATACAAATATATGAAAGAGAGGACCTTAGCATGAAGAAAAAAGGTAATTTTAGAAAAGTAGTATCTGGCTTGCTGGCAGGCATGACAATGCTTAGTACAGTGCTATCTCCGATGACGGCATATGCAGCGGAGATCCAGCCAGAGGAGAAACCTCCACTTTATGAGGAAGTGAAAGACCTTCTGGATGAAGATGAGGTGGTGACTGCCAAAGATTATGAAATCGAAACAGGCAGTGTATTTAATGTGAAATCAGATTATACCGGACTGGAAATCAAGGATGATAACAAGGTTAAAGTCACATTTGAGGAAGCAAAGAATGATAAGAATGAGGATTTTACGACAGATCATGCGGACACTTACAAAGCGGTCTATTATGTGGAACCGGTAAATCAGGAGCATCCGAAGTACCAGATCAGCCGAAAGCTGATTGTGCGTGAGAAAGAAACAGAAGTGCAGACAGAAACTGCAGGGAGTGAAGCAGTAACCGAATCAGAAACAGCTGGCAGTGAACAGCAGACAGAGGAAACGGAGAATTCAGAAGCAGACTCGGAATTGCTTCCAACAGAGGAAGTGACGGAAAGCGAGATAGAAGAATTTGATTCTCAGGCAAGCGAACTATTACCGGATATGGAAGAAGATACTGAAAATACAACGGATTCGGAAACAGGTCTTACAGTATCGGATGCAATGGAGCAGGCGGAAGAGGAAGGAATTGATTTATACGCCATGGAAGCTGGTGAAACAGTCACTTTTATGGCAAAGACAAGTGCAAGAAGTGTACAGAAAGTATCTGTTACAAGAGGAACTCTGTATCGTTATGCGGATTATGGTTATGGTTCTTATCTTACCTATCAGTATACGGTTCAGTTTGGAAATGTATCTGCGACTGCTTACTGTGTACAGCCATCAAAACCGGGACCAGGAACAGGTAATTACACGATTAGTAAAGTCGGAGATGGAAAAACATTAGCTAAGGTATGTTATTACGGAACCAAGGCAGCAGGAGATGAAGGATTCTTTACAGAAGAGAATGGTTATGGAAATCTTAGTGCTGGAGCAAAATTCATTCTTGTTCATCTGGCGGCTTCTTATGCTAATGGAAGTGGCGACGCTTTTTCCGGAGCGAATAGTACAGCCAAGAATTTAGCAATGAAATTGTATAATTATTGTGTTTCACAGCCAGAAATACCGGATGTAGCAATGTCATTTTCTGATGGAGATGTAAAAGCTTATGTGGATGGCAATTCACAGAGAACCAAAGATATTACATTCAAAGCAGATAAGCTACAGACAATTACGATGAAGCTTCCGTCTGGTGTGAAACTTCATAATCTAAGCACAGGCACAACAAGTAAAGCTGGTGCAAGTGTAGAAATTTGCGGAGGAACAAAGTTTTATCTTTCTGCACCACTGACACAGGTGAGTGACGTGGCACAGAGCTGGTCTTCTACAATGAAGGGAAGTATTACAAAAGATTACTCTGCTTATAAAATCACCACCGGATCTGACACGCAGGATCTTGCGTTGGTATTTGGTGAAGGTGTGACAGATGAAAAATATATTGATTTCAAAGTGTCTTGGATTGAACAGGCTACGATCGAAATCGTAAAGAAAGACGATACAGCGGATGTCAATCTTGCAGGTGCAGTATTCGGTGTATACAGCGATGAGGCATGTACAAAGCTGATCACTCAGATGCCGGCAACAGATAAGAATGGAAAATCCTCTGTTACGATCATCAAGACACAGGATACCGTTTATCTGAAAGAGATCACAGCGCCACAGGGATATGTAGTAAATGCAACGGCAACAAATGTGAAACTGGTAGCAAGTAAGACCTCGGCTGTGACCGTGGAAAACAAGGAGCAGCTGGCAGAGCTTACCATTTACAAAGAAGGTCAGGTTCTTATCGGTGCAGAAGTCAGTGAGAGTGGAACCGTATTCCAGTATGAGAACCGCAGACAGAAAAATGCAGTATATAACGTGTATGCCGGAGCGGATATCGTAACTGCTTATGGCACAAAAGTGTACAGCAAAGGTGACTTGGTAAAAGAAAATCTGACAACAGGTGAGAATGGTTCTGTCACACTGAAAAACCTGCATCTTGGAACCTATGTGGTAAAAGAAGCAAAAGCACCGGACAATTTCTATAACGGCAGCGAAGAAAAGCCAGTGACTCTGACTTATGCCGGACAGAATAAAGAAGTTGTATTTGCAGATGTGACTTTTAACAACGAGAGACAGAAAGCAGATGTTTCCGTAGTAAAACAGGATAAAGACATCAAGAAACCACTGAATGGCGGTATTTTTGCTCTGTATGCATCCGATGATATTAGAAATGCAGACGGAACCGTTGTTGTGAAAAAAGGAACACTGATTGAGAAAGCAACTACTGGAGCAGATGGGAATGCAAAATTCACAGCGGATCTTCCGATTGGATATTCCTATTTTGTAAAAGAAGATCAGGCACCGGAAGGCTATGTAAGAAATACAGAAGATGTGTATACGTTCAAGTTTTCTTACACCAATGATAAAGAAGCAACCGTATCATTTGCCCATACCTTCAGCAATGACCGTGTGACAGCAAAGATCAATTTATTCAAAGTTGATAAAGAAACAGGAAAAGCAGTACCGCAGGGAGATGCCACACTGAAAGGTGCAGTTTATGGTCTGTATGCCCGTGAAGATATCGTGCATCCGGACGGAGCAACTGGAACTATTTATAAAGCAGGAGAACAGGTAGCTTCTCTTACAACAGATGACAAAGGACAGGCTTCTGTAAATGGCTTGTATCTTGGCAAATATTATATCAAAGAGATTACACCTCCGACCGGATACCTGGCAGATACAGAAGAGCATGATCTTACGTGCAGTTATGAAGGAGATATGACATCAGAAGTAAAAAGAGAGTGCACTTCCAGTGAGCAGGTCATCAAGCAGCCATTCCAGATCATTAAAGCAGCCAACAATGGAAAGACCGATGCAGATCTGTTATCCGGAGCTGGATTTACAGTTTATCTGAAATCTTCCCTTACAAAGAAAGCAGATGGAAGTTATGATTTTGATTCTGCAAAACCAGTAGTGAGTGGAGAAAATGGAGCAACTGAGATTTTCACAGATGAAAAAGGGTATGCCTGCAGTATTCCATTACCATTTGGAAGCTATATCGTGCGTGAGACAACAACACCGCACAACTACAAGCCAGTCGATGATTTTGAAGTGAATATCACAGAGCATCATCCAAATGAGCCACAGATCTGGCGAGTGCTTCTGGATGAAGAGTTTAAGGCAAAACTGAAAATCGTGAAAAAAGACGATGAAACAAAGAAATCCGTCCTGATTGCAGGAACAGAATTTAAAGTGTACGACTTGGACAACAAGAAGTATGTGGAACAGGTAACAACTTACCCAGTGACAACAACCCATAAGTCCTATTTTACGGACAGCCAGGGATATCTGATCATGCCGAAGAATCTGAAGATCGGACATTACCGCATTGAGGAAGTCAACGCACCGGAAGGGTACACAATCAACAAGAACTATGTAGAGATTGCGGTGGATGCAAACACAGCATACCAGATGGATTCTGAGAGCGGAGATGCCATTATTACGGTAGATTACGAGAACCATCCGGTAAAAGGAAAGCTGACGATCTATAAAAAAGGTGAAATGCTGACCGGATTCAAAAAGGATTTTGTTTATGAAGAAAGATACCTGAAGGGTGCGGAATTTAATGTCTATGCAGCTGAAAATATCTATACACCGGATTATCAGAAAGATGAAAACGGAAACAGACAGCTGATCTATGCAAAAGATGCACTGGTAACAACGGTAAAGACTGGAGAAAACGGAAAAGCAGTTGCAGAGAATCTGCCGCTTGGTTCTTACTATGTAGTAGAAAAGACTGCACCGGAAGGATTCGTACTGAACCATGACAGATCAGAAGTCGCATTTGTCTATGCCAATCAGGATACACCTGTGATCGAACAGGAAGTGACTGTTGGCGATGACCGACAGAAAGTTACAATCCAGGTAGAAAAACAGGATGCAGAAAATGGTGCAACCGTAGCTGGAGCTGTCTTTGGTATCTTTAACAAAGCGGATATTAAGGCGGATGGAAAAGTGATCGTGAAAGCAGACACACTCTTACAGGAAATGACTTCTGATAACGATGGACTTGCAGCATGTACGCTGGATCTGCCACTTGGACAGTATTATGTGAAGGAGTTAAAAGCACCGGCGGGATTTGTATCCTCTGATGAAGTTCTGAATCTGGATGCTTCTTACCAGGGACAGGATGTGAAGACAGTAAAACTGAAAACAGTGAAAAAGAACCAGCCGACAACAGTAGAAATCACGAAATCTGATGTAACAACAGGTGTGGAGCTGGATGGGGCAAAACTCACCGTTCTTGATAAAGAAGGAAATGTTGTGGATCAGTGGACGTCTGTAAAAGATCAGCCACATGTGATCAAACGCCTGACAGTTGGAGAGGAATACACTCTTCGTGAGGAAATGGCACCTTATGGATATCTGAAAGCAACGGATGTGAAGTTCACTCTGGAAGATACCGCAGAGATTCAGAAAGTAGAGATGAAAGATGAAGTACCGACAGGACTTCTGATCATCAACAAAAATGGAGAGTTTTTGGATAAGGTAACACTTTTGGATCATGTAAAAGGTACCGTGGAGCATCTTTTTGAGTATGTAACCGGAAGCCTTACAGATGTGACGTTCGATGTATTTGCTGCGGAAGATATCAAAGCGGCAGATGGTGTCAGTGAAGATTATTTCAAAGCAGATGAAAAAGTGGGAACCATTACTACAGATTCCAATGGTATTGCACAGATGGGAGATCTCCCGGCTGGAAAATACTATGTGAAGGAAGTAAAAACAGCCCATGGTTATGTGCTGGACAAAGAGCCGAGATATGTTGACCTTTCCTACCGTGATCAGGACACACCAGTCATCACTTATGATGAGAAATGGCAGAATGCCCGTCAGAAAGTAAAGGTTACGGTTCTGAAGAAAGAAAAAGATACAGAACGTGTCCTTGCAGGTGGTGTCTTCGGTCTTTATACCAGTGAAGATATCAAAAATGCAAAGGGCGAGGTACTTCTTGAGAAAGACAGTCTGATTGAGCAGCGGGTAACGGATGAAAAAGGACAGATTACTTTTACGGCAGATCTTCCGGTAGACGGAAAATACTATGTGAAAGAGATCTTTGCACCGGACGGATTTGTTACAACAGATGAAGTACAGGAATTTACCTTTGAATATGCCGGAGAAGACCAGGCAGAAGTAAGCTACGACTTTATTTTTGAGAATCAGCCAACTACAGTGGAGCTGACCAAAACAGACCTGACAACAGGCAAAGAACTTCCAGGTGCACACCTGAAAGTAACGGATTCAGATGGCAATACAGTAGATGAATGGACTTCTACGGAAGAATCCCATGTGATCAAAGAACTGGTTGTTGGTAAGGAATACACCATGACAGAGACAAAACCGGCAGATGGATATGTCACTGCAGAAAGTATTACTTTCACAGTAGAGAATACAGCAGAGGTTCAGAAGCATGAGATGAAAGATGATGTGACAAAAGTGCAGATCAGTAAGACGGATATCACAGGAGAAACTGAGATTCCGGGTGCGAAACTGACAATTCTCGATAAGGATGATCAGGTAGTAGAGAGCTGGATTTCCACAGAGGAAGCACACTATATTGAAAAACTGCCAATCGGTAAATACACCTTACGTGAAGAGCAGGCACCGAAAGGATATCTTCTGACAGCCGATGTGACATTTGAGGTGAAAGATACCGGAGAAATCCAGAAAGTGGCTATGAAAGATGATACTGCCAAGGGAAAAGTGATTCTCAATAAGACAGATAAATCGTCAGGAGAACCACTGAAAGGGGTAGAATTTGAACTCCGTGACAGCAAAGGAAAGGTTCTGGAAACCTTAAAGACAGATGCTGCCGGTCATGCAGAAAGTAAGCTGTATGAGATTGCCACATTTAAGAACGGCAAATATGATACAGCGATCAAGTATTATCTGGTGGAAACAAAGACACTGGATGGATACACACTGGATCAAACCAAGCATGAAGTGACATTTGCTTATGCAGATGACAGTACACCGGTTGTAGAAGTTACCTTTAATCTGACAAATGAGAAGCCGGAAGTTCCAGAAACACCGAACACACCGGATACACCACAGTCCCATGAAGAGACGAAGGTATCAAACGCACCAAAAACAGGTGACAGCACAAATATCTGGCTGCCGATCCTGCTTCTGATAATCTCCACAGGAGGTATGGCAGGACTTTATATCAGCAGAAAAAGGAAAAACAAATAAGGAAACCAACGGTTATGATTGGGAGCTTCTATGTGAGGCTCCCTTTTTCATACAAAAAAATCACAGAAAGGAACAGAAAACTATGATGAAAGCAATGGAAAAAAGACAGGAAGCACGAAAAAACCAGGAGAAAACTTTAAAGAGAATGATGGCTTATCAGAAGAAAGCTGAGCAGATGGTCAGCAGAAAAAGAATGAACCATCACATGATCAGAAAGGGGTAAAAGCGTATGATGAACAGAAAAGAATTTTATGAATATGTCAAAGACAATGTAAAGGAGTATCTGCCAGAGTCTTACAGGGACGCAGAAATTAAACTTCAGGAAGTAGAAAAAAACAACGGTTTGAAGCTGACAGGTATTACGATTCCAAACGGAGATCAGAGAATCGTACCGACAGTCTATCTGGATTCCCTCTACCAGGAATATATCAATGGGAAAGATGTAGATTCTTGTGTTGGGGATGTAGCTGATATGCGTATTGAAGCACAGGGTAAAGCAGAATTTTTTGATATGGGAGTTCCGGATATTCTTGATTATGAAAAGATGAAGGACAAATTACAGATGAGAATTTGTGACAAAGAATGGAATACCGATCGTTTGGCAGACAAAGTAGTCACAGAACACGGAGATTTTGCAGCTTATTATGCAGTAAATCTGGAGGAAAATGGAGAGGGAATCAGCAGTATTCCAGTAACTGTTTCTCTGATGAACGAATGGGGAGTATCTGTCGAACAGATTCAGGCAGATGCGATGATGGCAGATAAGAACAGAGGCGTGCAACTGGTGGATATGACACAGATTATCGAATCTATGATTTTTGGAGGAACACCGAAGAATCTTTTGAATGAAAAACTGGATATGGAAACTGTGGAGAATCCAATGTTCTGCCTTACCAATGAATCTAAGATGAATGGAGCTTCCCTGTTACTGCAGGAAGATATTCGTAAACAGATTGGGGAATGCCTGGGAAGTGATTACTTTGTCATCCCATCTTCCGTTCATGAAGTGCTGATTCTCCCGGATAACGGTATTTTACAGGTTCCAGAATTAAATGCGATGGTACAGGAAGTCAATGAGACACAAGTGGAAAGACAGGAACAGCTTTCTGATAAGGTTCAGTTCTGTGACAAAAAGACCGCAGTATTGGAAAATGCTGAGCGCAGGGAAGCACGTCTGGAGAAAGAAAAAGTAGCCGAAAAAGCGGAAGTAAAAGGTGGAATCCATGGAAGATTGGAGAAAGCTAAGGCAGAAATCAAGGCAAAAGGGACGGATACAATCCCAAAGAGTAAGGCGAGAGATCTTGCTACAGCATTATAAAGTGAAAAGAAAACGATGGCTTATGGGGACTGTGCAGAGCAGTCCCCAATTTTTTGAAGTTGGAGGAGAAAAGAATA
>OLBQ01000078.1_pt1 | contig 23713 bp, 18 predicted proteins | sample 1607741 | NCBI WGS metagenome assembly OLBQ01 (sample SAMN02674693, study PRJEB24791) | human gut metagenome, SKBSTL018 | isolation source: stool | host: Homo sapiens | place: USA | reverse complement strand
GGAAGATTGAACAACTACATAAGATTTTATTTGTGAAAAAGAAAAATACCGCCCATGCAGCGCAGCGATGGATTTTGTCGGGTGAATCGGCGGCAAAATGAATCGGGTGTGTTGCGGGGCGGTAAATTCTTCGTGGACTTTTCCTCACGGAAGTGGTGGGTCTCACGGTGATAACCAACCACTTTCTGTGCCTGTGTTCAAAATGAACACGACCACATTTTGTGGATGGCTTCAAACCAATCCACAAAGACGGTGGGATTTACAAGAAAAATACCACTGTATGTGAAATTCGTCAAGAGGGTTTTGGAAAACCCCTATTCTCACACTCATCCACCCTATCATGTGGGGAACCACGGGCATGTCTTGTGATCATGAGTTCTCCCAAAATGCTGACCCCAAATGAATACGATGTGTTTTTCAGCTTTCTGGAAAACACGGTGATGAAAAACGCATACTGACAGTAAAACCGCTCCGAGCGTTCTGCCCGGAGCGGTTTTGCGTCAGCAGTATTTATGCAGAATGGTCATAGACGGAGGGAGAAGTCATGCGTCCTTGCACAGCTTGGTCAATTCTTCGATGGCGGCATCCTCGTCCGGGCCATCGGCGGCGATGGTCACGGTCTCGCCGCACTTCACGGCCAGACCCATTACGGCAAAGATCTTCTTCATGTCGGCGACTTTGCCGTTCTTAGTCATGGTGACTTTGCTCTCAAAGCCTTTGGCAGCTTTGCTCAGGATACCGGCGGGACGGGCGTGCAGACCTTCTTTGTCCTGAATGGTGATATCGATGCTCTTCATAAAAATCTCTCCTTTTTGGAATCGTTATTGTAAGTGCTCCAGCACATAGTTCATATCGGAAGTGGTCTTGAGCTGTTCCAGCGCATCCTCGTCTTCAAGGATCTCGCAGACATTGCCCAGCAGGTCAAGATGGTCGTTGCCGACACCGGCAATGCCGAACACGAGGTAGGCTTTTTCATCGCCGAAGTCCACGCCCTGCGGATATTGCAGCAGGACAACGCCGGACTTTTTAACGGTGCCCTTCTTCTGGCTGGTGCCGTGGGGAATGGCTACGCCCATGCCCATATAGGTGCTCACCAGCTTTTCGCGCTCCACCATGGCATCGGCGTAACTGTCATCCACATAGCCGCGCTTTGCCAGCAGCGCACCGGCGGCACGGATGGCCTCCTCCTTGGTGACGGAGGGCAGACCCAGCTGGATGTCCTCCGCCTGGATCTTCATCACGGAATCGTTGGCTTTGGAAGCCTCGGTCACGGCAGCCGCCAGAGGGGCTACGGCTGCATTGCGCAGGTCGGATACGATCTCCTCATTGGCGGCAGCTTCGGCCTTGGCATCCAGTGCCGGGGTAGTGGAGGTCAGTGCGTTGTACAATGCGTCCAGATGCGGATCTGCAAGGAAGTTATCCAATGTAACAAGCTGTGCCTGCGGGGCGCACTTGGCGGCGCGGTCAGCCAGAACGCGCTGGCAGACCACTACGTCCGCGTCAGCGGGGATGGTGTCCACGCTGGTGTTGGTCACGGTCAGGTCGGGGCGCTCCGCCTTAATGCGGTTGTGGAACTTGGTAGCACCCATGGCGCTGGAACCCATACCGGCATCGCAGGCAAAGACGATCTTGCGGATCTGGCCGACATTCACGGCAGTAGGCTCGGGGATCTCGCCCTTGGCCTGTGCCTTCATCTCCTTCATTTCGTTCTGGGCGTCGGTCAGGCTCTTGGTGTGACCGGAGGTCGCTTTCAGAATGACCAAGGACAGGATAAAGGAGACTGCACCGGCGATGACAACGCCCAGCAGAACGGTGAGAATGGAATCCCGGGGAGCCATTGCCATGTAGGCGATGATGGAACCGGGAGAAGCAGGACCGGACAGACCTGCACCGGTCATAGAGTAGAACAGGATGGCACAGAAGTTGCCCACGATGGGGGCGATGATGATCACGGGGTTCATCAGGATGTAGGGGAAGTAGATCTCGTGGATGCCGCCCAGCAGGTGGATGATCACAGCACCGGGAGCGGACTGGCGGGTGGTGTCGTCCTTGCAGAAGAAGCAGTAGGCCAGCAGGACACCAAGACCGGGACCGGGGTTGGCTTCCAGCATATACATGATGGAGCGGCCGGTCTCAGCAGCCTGACTTGCACCGATGGGGCTGAAGATGCCGTGGTTGATGGCGTTGTTCAGGAACAATACCTTGGCAGGCTCAATGAAGATGGACACCAGCGGCAGCAGGCTGTGCGCCACAAGGAAGTCCACACCGGCGGTCAGCACGGTGAGGATGGCGGTCATGAACGGGCCGATGACGTAGTAGCCGAGGATGGCCAGCAGCATACCCAGAATGCCGACGGAGAAGTTGTTGACCAGCATCTCGAAACCGGCGGGGATATGGCCTTCTACCTTCTTATCGAATTGCTTGATGACCCAGCCGGCCAGAGGACCCATGACCATGGCGCCCATCAGCATGGTGTAGTCCGAGCCGCAGATGCAGCCCACCACGGCGGCGCTGGCTGAAAGCATCGGGGTCAGCCGCCGCACCGTGCTGCGGGAGCTGCCCGCTGTGGAGCAGTGGATGCAGGCTGCCGGGGCGCATTTTGTGCGGAATCCCGGCAAGGGTCTGCTGCTGGATGAAGCGCCGGAGCGGCGAGACGCACTGCGCACCCAGCTGAACAGCGGCGACAGGAAAGAACTTTCCCGCGCAGAGCGGCGGCAGCAGCTTTTGACAAGGCTGCTCAGCGAGCAGGAGCCCTGCAAAACAGCGGTACTGGCACGGGCGCTTGGCGTTTCGGAAAGCACGCTGTCTGCAGACTTGGATGAACTTGAGACCAAGCTACACCCCTACCGGGTGGAGATGTTCCGCCGCCCCGGCGTGGGGGTCTGGCTGCAGGGGGATGCTTCTTCCTACCGGAGGGTGGTGTCTGCTCTGTTGCGCAGCAGTATGCCGGAAAAGGAACTGGCAGAGGTGCTCTGCGGACGGATGCCGGAAAACGAGATCTTCTCGACCCTGCTGGATACAAAAACGGCCGAAAAGGTCTGGGCGGCTTTGCAGCAGTTTGAACAGGAAGAGCAGCTCCATCTGCCGGATGCAGGCTTTCTGGCGCTGGCGATCCATTGCACCCTGACCATTCAGCAGCTGCGGCAGGGCGGCGACAAGGGCAGCGCCCCCAGAGGGCTGCGCCCGGCGGGCAATCATGCTGCCCGGCTGGTGGCGGCGCTGAACCGCGCCTTCGGGCTGACCCTGCCGTCTGAGGAAGCGCAGTATCTGGAACTGTATCTCTCCGCCTATCTGGGCGCAGAGGACCCTTGGGGCAGCGCACAGGAGATGGAGTTGCGGAATCTGGAAGCCGCCCTTATCCGGGAAATGGAAAAGGCGCTGCACACAGACCTTTCCGGTTACACCTCCCTGCGGGATGACCTGTACTGCCACCTGCGCCCCATGCTGCTGCGGGTGGAGCAGAACATTCGTACCGAAAACCCCCAGCTGGACACCATCCGCACCGACTACCCCGGCCTGTGGAAAGCCACCCGCGCCGCCTGTGATGCGGTGCAGCAGCAATTCGTTCTGCCCGCCATCTCGGACGACGAAGCGGCCTACCTTGCCATGCACTTTGGCGCAGTGCTGGAACAGAATGCCATGTTCCGGCTGCGGCTGCGGGTGGTAGTGGCCTGTCCGCTGGGCATGGGTTCCAGCCGCTTTCTGGCTTCCCGGCTGGGAAACGAGTTTCCCTCTTTGCAGGTAGAGGGGTGCTGCTCGGTGCGGGAGCTGAACACTGCCGACCTGCGTCGGAGAAAAATCGACTTCATTATCTCCACCGTGCCGCTGGAACTGGATTACCCGGCGGTGTGCATCAGCCCTTCCCTGCTGGAACCAGACCGTGCCGTGCTGAAGGACGCTATTACGCGGTACAGCCAGAACCGCGCAGAACCGGAACCGGCGGTGCAGCCCGTGCAGGATACAGCCTGTGCAGGCTCCAAGCTGCAGTATTATGCACGCTTGACCCGGTCCATGACCGGGCTGCTGGAACATCTGACCATCCAGCCCGTCAAGGCTCCCGGCAGCCGCGCTGCCCTCATCCATGCAGCGGCGCAGCTGTTCTGCCCGCAGGAAGCGGACGCCCGGCTGGTGGAGCAGCAGCTTCGCCGCCGTGAAACGCTGGGCGATACCTACATCAAACCCCTGTATGCCCTGCTGCTCCATTGCAGGACAAGTGCGGTAAAGGACTGCCGCTTGGGCTATCTGCAGGCACAGCCGCCGGTCTATGAGCCGGGGCGCATCGTGCTGGGGGCACTGGTGCTGCTGGCTCCGGACGACGGGAACGGCGTCCCGGTGGAGGTCATGCAGAATGTCAGCGGGCAGCTGATCGAAACGTCCCGGCTGATGGAGGCACTGCGCACCGGCCAGCAGCAGGAAGCTGCAGACCTGCTGGAACAGGGCTTTGACCGTGGCTTTTTTGCGGACTGCAAACCGCCGCACACAAAATGAACTGAAAACGAACTCCCGGCTTTTGCCTTTTTGGGCAGAGCCGGGAGTTTTTTGTTGTTGTAACAAGATACCTATTAGAGAACTTTTGAATCAAAAATCATGTATCCCAGAAAGTTGGCGAAAAGCACCAAAAACACGCAGTGCAATTTGTTGAAACAACAGCTTGACAGGGGCGAGAACTGTTGGTATTATAATGCCAGAGCTTTTGTTTCAACAGTTTCGAGTTTCATAACAACAATCGTGAAGGAGGCTGTTGTTCCCATGATCTACACCGTAACATTGAATCCGGCGCTGGACAAGACCGTTGAGATCCCGAACCTTGCGCTGGACACCGTAAACCGGATCACTAAGATGCGTACCGATCCCGGTGGCAAGGGCATCAACGTCAGCAAGGTGATCGCAAAGCTGGGTGGGACCAGCAAGGCCATCGGCATTCTGGCCGGTAACAGCGGCAAAGCCATTCAGGACGCATTGGACGGTGAAGGGCTTGCCCACAACTTCCGTTTCGTGCCCGGCGAGACCCGCACGAACCTGAAGGTCATCGACCCGGAAAACCACACCAACACCGACATCAACGAGCCGGGCATCGAGGTAGATGCCCCGGAGCTGACCGCCCTGCTGTACGACCTGCTGAAGGAACTGAAACGGGGGGATATCGTGGTGCTGGCAGGCAGCCTGCCGAAGGGTGCCCCCAAGGACACCTACTACACATGGGTGGAATCCTGCAAAAAGGCAGGGGCAAAGGTCTTTCTGGATGCAGACGGCGAGCTGCTGGCAGAGGGGCTGAAGGCTGCTCCCTATCTGGTCAAACCCAACAACGACGAGCTTTCCCGCATGATGGGCCGGGAGCTGAAAACGCTGGATGAACTGGCCGATGCCGGTCAGGCGCTCATCCGCAGGGGCATCGAACATGTGGTGGTGTCCATGGGCGGTCGGGGTGCGCTGTATCTCCGCAAGGACAGCGTGATCTACGCTCCGGCACTGAAGGTCAAAGTTGGCAGCACGGTGGGTGCCGGCGACAGCGTGGTCGCCGCTCTCGCCTACGCCGAAGCGGAAGGGCTTAGCGAAGAAAACACCGTTCGCTTGTCCATCGCCACAGGAGCCGCCAATGTGATGTGCAGCGGCACACAGGCCGCAGAGCGCAGCCAAATCGAAGAACTGCTGCCGCTGGTCACCTTCCAGCATCTGTAAAACTTCTTGAAAACACAACGGTAACTGTTATAATAAAAGGAGAGTTTCATTATGAAAGTCAAAGCTGTTCGTCTGCACGCCGCCAACGACCTGCGTCTGGATACTTTTGAACTGCCGGAGATCAAGGACGATGAGATCTTGGTCAAGGTCGTTTCCGATAGCATCTGCATGTCTACTTACAAGTGCGCCATCCTCGGCACTGGTCACAAGCGTGTGCATCCGGATGTAGCCGAGCACCCCGCCATCATGGGTCACGAGTTCGCCGGTGATATCGTCAAGGTGGGCAAGGCGCATCAGGACAAGTTCAAGCCCGGCATGAAGTTCACCCTGCAGCCCGCCCTGAACTACAAGGGCACCATGTGGAGCCCCGGCTACTCCTACGAGTTCTTCGGCGGCGACGCCACCTACTGCATCATCCCTGCCGAGGTCATGGAACTGGGCTGCCTGCTGGAGTACAAGGGCCGTGCTTACTACGAGGCTTCTCTGGCCGAGCCTATGAGCTGCTCCATCGGTGCTTTCAACGCCGCCTACCACACCAAGATGGGGGTGTACCATCACGATATGGGCATCAAGAAGGGTGGCAAGCTGGCGATTCTGGCCGGTGCAGGCCCCATGGGTCTGGGTGCTCTGACCTACGCACTGCACCGTGATGTGCGCCCCGGCATGGTGGTGGTCACCGATATCAACGAGGATCGTCTGGCCCGTGCGGAGTCCCTCTTCCCCCCGAAGGAGGTCAAGGAGAAGGACGGCATCGACCTGTACTTCGTCAACACCGCCAACATGGCAGACCCCGCTGCCGAGCTGCGGGAGCTGACCGGCGGTACCGGCTTTGATGATGTGTTCTGCTACGCCCCCATCGCGCCGGTGGTGGAGCTGTCCAGTGCTGTGCTGGGTCGTGACGGCTGCCTGAACTTCTTTGCAGGCCCCACCGACAAGCAGTTCAGCGCCAAGATGAACTTCTACGATGTGCACTACAATTCTACCCATGTCATGGGCACCACCGGCGGTAATACCGCCGACATGATCGAGTCGCTGGAACTGACCGCCGCTAAGCGCATCGATCCGGCTGTGATGGTCACCCACATCGGCGGTTTGAACGCCGCTGCCGAGACCACCCTCAACCTGCCCAAGATCCCCGGCGGCAAAAAGCTGATCTACACCCACCTGACCATGCCCCTCATTGCCCTGACCGATCTGCGTGCCAAGGGCGAACAGGACAACGACCCCCGCTATACCGCACTGGCTGACATCGTGGATGCCCACAACGGCCTGTGGTGCCCGGAAGCAGAGGAATATCTGCTGGCAAACTTCAACCCGGAGGACTAAGCAGAACGTGCCATGGGACAGGACAAACGCAGACAGGAGGAATCCCCCATGGAACAACGCCGCAATCAAATCGTGGAGCTGGTGAACCGCAAAGGCAGCATTAGCTTTGCCCAGCTCAAGGAAGCTTTCCCTTCCGTTTCGGAAATGACCCTGCGCACCGACCTGAAAGCACTGGATGAAGCCCGCCGTGTGGTGCGGGTGCATGGCGGTGTCAAGTCGGTGGAGCAGGTGGTAGGCACAGACGACCTGCTGAGCCGCCGTTCCGCCCGCAATGCCGAAGCAAAGCAGATCATTGCCGAAAAAGCCATTGCTCTGCTGCGCCCCAACACCACCCTGTTTCTGGATTCCGGCAGCACCGCCACAGCAGTGGCCCGGTGCATCCCGGATCAGCCCATGCTCATCTACACCAGCGGCCTGAGCTGCGCCATGGAGCTGGCAAAGCTGGAAAAGCCCCATGTGTCCCTGCCGGGCGGCAGCCTGAACCGGTTCAGCATGAGCGTCTGCGGTGCACAGAGCATCCAGACGATGGAGGGCATCAACTTTGATTTGCTGCTGCTGGGCGTGACCAGTTACAGCCCGGAAACCGGTTTTACCTGCGGCGTGGAGGATGAAGCACGGCTCAAGCAGACCGTGCTCCGCCGCTGTGAGCAGAAAGCCGTGCTGCTGGATTCCTCCAAGATCGGACTGAAAAGCACGTTCCACATCTGCGAGCTGTCCGATATTGATATTGTGATCTCGGACGGAAAGCTGCCCGTAGAATTTTTACAGGCCTGCCGGAACGCAGGCGTAACGGTACTATAAAAGGAGTATTATTATGAAGATCATCCGCGCAAAAGATTATCAGGATATGTCCCGCAAAGCGGCCAACATCATCTCCGCACAGGTCATCATGAAGCCGGACTGTGTACTGGGTCTTGCCACCGGCGGCACCCCGGTGGGCACTTATGCCCAACTGGTGGACTGGTACAACAAAGGCGATTTGGATTTCTCCGAGGTCACTACTGTCAATCTGGATGAGTACCGCGGCCTGCCCAAGGAGCACCCCCAGAGCTACTGGTATTTCATGAATGAGAACCTGTTCAGCAAGGTGAATATCGACCCGGCCAAGACCAACCTGCCGGACGGCACCAATCTGGACACCGCCGCCGAGTGTGCCCGTTACAACGGTATCATCCACAAGCTGGGCGGCATCGACCTGCAGCTGCTGGGCATCGGCCCCAATGGTCATATCGGCTTCAATGAGCCGGGCGAAGCCTTTGAGCTGGAGACCCACTGCATCGACCTTGCGCCCACTACCATCGAAGCCAACAAGCGCTTCTTTGACGGCAACGAGAACCTTGTCCCCAAACAGGCATACACCATGGGCATCAAGACCATCATGCAGGCACGCAAGGTGCTGGTGGTAGCCAACGGTAAAGCCAAGGCACAGGCCGTCAAGGACGCCGTGACCGGCCCTGTGACCCCTGCCTGCCCCGGCAGCATCCTGCAGCTGCATCCGGACTGCATCCTTGTGGCAGACGAGGAAGCACTGAGCCTGCTGTAAACTCCCAAAGCCAACTTCTTCATTTACCATAACTTTGCTTAAGATCCAACCAAAGCACAGAAAGGGCCGGACTCGTTGCACGGGTTCGGCTCTTTCTGTCAGAAATAAGATTTATCTTGCTATCTTACGCAAAGAGCAACTCCAAAAGAGCCGTCATGGAGATGGTGGGTTCGCCTGCGGCAGCGGATAACAGCAATGTCCATTGCGCTTTGTTTTGCCCGGATGCGCACCCGCAGAAAGCTCTCCCTCGTCAAACTGCCCAAAATACGCCCTTAAAAGTTTACTTGACGCAATTCTAAAATCAATATATAATTGGGTCAGAAACCAATTGCAGAAAAGGATGATTCCCAATGGCGCGCAGATACGACAGCAAAGAAGCAAAACGGCGGATCCTGACCGCCTGTGTCCGGCTTTTTCTGGAAAAAGGCTACACGAACACCAAGGTTGCAGAAATTTTAAAGGAAGCAGATGTTTCCGCCGGGTCGTTCCAGAATATTTTCCGCACAAAGGACGGTGTGCTGACCGAGCTGATCGGCATGATGTTCAGCAGGCAGTTCGGCGCGGTAAGGCCGCTGGCGGCAAACGCCCCCTCGCCGGTGTACCTCTACGCGGTGGAAACGGCTTTGCAGCTGGCGGTGACCGAGCTGAGCGAGAATCTGCGGGATATCTATGTGGAAGCGTACACCTTCCCCGCCACGGCGGAGATCATCCACCGCAGCACCACGGCCGAGCTGCAGGCGGCGTTCAGCGCGTATCTGCCCGGGTGTGCCGAGTGCGATTTCTACGAGATGGAGCTGGGCACGGCTGGCATGATGCGCGGCTACATGGCACGGCGGTGCGACCCCTACTTTACGCTGGAGCGCAAAATACGGCGGTTCCTGAGCATGAGCCTGAGTGCGCTGCAGGTCCCCGCGCAGGAGCGCGAGCAGGTCATCGCTTTTGTGGCGGAGATCGATATGCTTGCCGAGGCGCGGAAGGTGGTAGATGCCGTGCTTGCATCGCTGTCCGTGCAGTTTGATCTGAAAGGATAACAAGGTTTGATGACAAGGAGGGAGTAACATGAAAAAATGGCTGATCCGGTGTTTGACGGTGCTGGCAATGGTGTGCCTGATACCGGGGATCGTGTTAAAAGCGGCGGCAGAAACAACCACGGTGCGCTGCAAAAACTGTGGGAGTGTGGAGACACGTGAGATCCTTGGATACAGAAAATATGATTCGAACTCTCATAGGCTTTATGTAGCTGAATGCCAGAACTGCCACAACGATGGCAATGTTACGTATTTAAAGGTACATTCCGGCGGCACCGAAACTCCCACCTGCACCACAGGCAAAACCTGTGAAAAATGCGGCGCGGAATACGGCGTTCTCGGTCACGACTGGGGCGCGTGGACGCCTAACTACGACGGCACGAACACGCACACCCGCAGATGCAAGCGCAGCAACTGCAACGCAGTTGAGACCGCAAGCTGCAGCGGCGGCTATGCGGCCTGCGACAGTCTGGGAATGTGCGAAACTTGCGGAGGGAGTTACTACGGCGGTCACGCATGGGGCAAGTGGTCATCCGCCGGCAACGGCACACACATCCGCAGCTGCATGAACTACTGCTCCGAAGTTGATACTGCAAGCTGTTTCGGTGGCACAGCGACCTGCACCGCCAAAGCGGTCTGTGAGGCGTGTGGTGGGGAATACGGCGAAAAAGACCCAAATAACCATGATCTGGTGCAGCACGCAGCAAAAGCCCCCACTTGTACGGAAATCGGCTGGGATGCTTACGACACCTGCTCCCGCTGCGACTATACCACCTATGCAGAGCTGCCCGCGCTGAATCATGATTTGGAGCAGCACGCAGCAAAAGCCCCTACCTGTACGGAAATCGGCTGGGATGCTTACGAAGCCTGCTCTCGCTGCGACTATACTACCCGCAAAGAGCTGCCCGCACTGAAACATGATTTGGTGTACTACAAAGCAAAAGACCCCACTTGTACGGAACCCGGCTGTGATGCTTACGAAACCTGCTCTCGTTGTGACTATACCACCTATGTGGAGCGGCCCGCGCTGAAACATGATCTGAGGCAGCGCGTGATAAAAGCCCCCACCTGTACGGAAATGGGCTGGGCTTACGAAACCTGCTCCCGCTGCGACTATTTCGCCACTCCGTTGCTGCCCGCACTGAACCATGATTTGAAGCAGCACGCAGCAAAAGCCCCTACCTGTACGGAAAAGGGCTGGAACGCTTACAGCACCTGCAAAAACTGCGACTATAACACCTATCAGGAGCTGCCCGCGCTGAACCACGATCTGGTGCAGCACGATGCGCAAGCCGCCACCTGCACGGAAATTGGCTGGGACGCCTACGACACCTGTTCCCGCTTGGGCTGCAACTATACCACTTATCAGGAAAAAGCCGCACTGAACCATGATTTGGTGCAGCACGCAGCGCAAGCCCCCACCTGTACAGAAAAGGGCTGGAGCGCCTACGAAACCTGTTCCCGCTGCAACTATACCACCTATGCGGAACTGCCCGCGCTGAACCATGATTATCAGGCTGTTACCGTAGAGCCTACCTGTGAAACAGACGGCTATACTGTTTTTACCTGCTCCCGCTGCAAAGACAGCTACACCGCAGACCCGACCGATCAGCTGGGACACAAGTTTGGTGCATGGTCCCCGAACGGAACCGGCTCTCAGAGCGCCGATTGTCTGCGAGATGGCTGTGCGCACACTGGCAGCACGGATTGCCGGAAGTTTACTTTCCGCACTGCGGAAGGCGAAACCCTGACCTTCTGCCCCGTGTGCGGGCAGGCAGAAAACGCTGCGCAGCTGGAAATGATCGAAGCCGCAACGGCGTGGGCTAACAGCGGCAGTCTTTTTGCGGAGGATGTGACCGCACGGACGAATGGGGAATACCTGAGCGTGGCCTTTGAAACCGCAGGCAACCTGACGCAGCCCACCGGCCGGGTAAGGCTCGCGCTGCCCGCCGGATTGCTGGAAGGCAAAAAGCTTGTGCGCATTGCCCCGGACGGCACACAGGCCGAGTTGCCTTTTGAAACAGAGCGCGGAAAGCTCATCTATACGCTGGATTTTGCAAACAGCGCGCTGCCCGTAATGCTCTTCCGGCTGGTACCCCAGACCACCGCCCTCTGAACGCTTTTACAGCGGCACAAACAATAAAACGCAAAATGCCCGCTCACCGTGGTTTTCCACAGGTGGGCGGGCATTCTTTTGTGCCTTTTGGGGCATAAAAATACCCCCGGAGGATGCAGCGTTTTTTACGCTGTCTACTCGGTGGTCATTTCCATCGTGCTGTCGCTGTTCTGGCCTGTGGTGCAGACCGGCATCAATAACTTCGGCATCTGGATCGCCAACTCTTCCGAGACTTCTCCCATTCTGGCTCCGTTCATCTATGGTACGCTGGAGCGTCTGCTGCTGCCCTTCGGTCTGCATCACATGCTGACCATCCCCATGCAGGACTGGCTGGGGCTGGATAACGCCGCCCGCATCAATAAGCCCTCCACCGTAGGCCAGAACTGGCGCTGGCGGCTGAAAAAGACCCAGCTGACCAAGAAACTCCAGAAAGAGATCTGCCAGCTGACCACCCGCTACGGCCGGAAGAACTGGGCGTGAGCGTAAGGGAACTCAATACAAAGGGCAGGGCGGCCTGTGGGCCGCCCTGCCCTTTGTTGCGGAGTGCCCCCTTGGCAAACCCGGCGGGATTGCGCTATAATAGAGCCGTAACAGTTCCACAAAGGTGTGGTAAGGGAGGTGCGGTCATGATCCGGGTGGCGATCGTAGAGGACGACGCGGAGGTACAGGGGGTATTGCAGGAGTATGTCCGGCGGTATACCCGGCAGTACGGGACAGAGTTTGAAGTGACGGTCTTTGCGGACGGGGTGGATATTCTGGAGGATTACCGCGCGGTCTACGATATTATTTTTCTGGATGTGGAGATGAAGCATCTGGACGGCATGACCACGGCAGAGCGCATCCGGCAGATGGATGCGGACGTCATCCTGATTTTCATTACCAATATGGCGCAGTACGCCATCCGGGGCTACTCGGTGGGAGCGCTGGACTATGTGCTGAAGCCGGTGCCCTACTTTGCCTTTTCGCAGCAGCTGCTCAAGGCGGTTGCCCGGCTGGAAAAGCGGGCAAAGCACTACCTGACTGTGCCGGTGGAGGGCGGGCTGCGCCGGCTGGACACCGCAAGCATCTATTACTTGGAAAGCGAGGGGCACCGGGTGCACTTTTACACCGACGAGGGCGATTTTTCTGCCCCCGGCGCCCTCAAGGCCTTTGAGGAAAAGCTGGCAGACTGCCCCTTTGCCCGGTGCAACAGCGGCTACCTTGTCAATCTGGCACAGGTGCGGGAGCTGCGGCAGAGCACCGTACAGGTGGGCCCCTGCGAGCTGCAGGTCAGCCGCCCCAAGCGCAAGGCTTTTCTTGCCGCACTGACCGACTACATCGGAGGTGAAGGCTCATGACCGCGCTGCCGGATATCCCCCGGCTGTACACCGCCCTTGCCGAGTGTCTGGCGGTGCTGCTGTTCACCCCGGCGCTTGCGCCCCGCTTTTCCAGGGCGGTCACCGGGGGCATCACCCTGCTGTGGGCGGCGGTGCTGTCGGCCTTTCTGGGGCTGACGGGCAACGTGCCCGGCGGGCTCTGGATCCCCTGCATGGCAGCGGCCATCGGGCTTTCTTACTTATATTTATGGGGTGTGTGGAGCATCACCCTGCTGGAAGCCGGGTATCACTGCGCCCGGGCGTTTATTCTGGCAGAGCTTGCCGCCAGCGTGGAGTGGCAGCTGCACTGCGCCCTCTGGCCCGCCCGCGGCCCATGGGAGCCGCTGTCTTTGCTGCTGCTGGCGCTGGTGTATGGGACGCTGTTCGGCATTATGTGCTATCTGCAGCACCGCCGTCCCCAGCCCGCCGGGCACTTACAGATCGGCGGCAGCGCCGCCCTGACGGCGGTCATGTTGGCGCTGACTGCCTTTGCGGTGAGCAATCTGGGCTTTCTGCCCGGCAGCGAGATCAACATGAGCATTTTTTCCATCCGCACACTGGTGGATTTTTCCGGCGTGCTGATCTTATCTGTGCAGCACGAGCAGCTGCAGGAGAACGCTTTGCACAGCGAGCTTGCCGCCATGGACGAGGTGTTGCACCGCCAGTACGAGCAGTACAAGCGCAGCAAGGAGGGCATCAACCTCATCAACCGGCGGTACCATGAACTGAAAGTCCAGCTTGCCCGCATCCGGGAGGAGCAGGACCAGACCAAGCAGAACGCCGCCATTGCCGCCATGGAGCAGAACATCCGCCAGTACGAGGCTGAGAACAAGACCGGCAACCCGGTGCTGGATACCCTGCTCACCGCCAAGACCATGGAATGCCAGCAGGAGAATATCACCATCACCAGCGTGGCGGACGGCAGGATGCTGGGCTTTCTCACCATCCGGGAGCTGTGCACCATCGTGGGCGTGGCGCTGGACAACGCCATTGCTGCCGTGCGCGCCGAGCCGGACCCCGAAAAACGGCTCATCAAGGTGGCGGTGTACAGTCAGGGCGGCTTTGCCATGCTGCGGTTCGAGCACTATACAGAGACCGCCCCGGCGCTGGATGCGGACGGTCTGCCAAAGCAGGGGTCGGACCTGAAAAGCGTCCGCACCGCCGCCGAAGCCCACGGCGGCAGCATGACACTGCACTGGGAAAACAACTGGTGCACCCTGCGGATCTTATTTCCGCTGTCAAAAAACAAATGAATTCTTACGGCAGGCATCCCCTGCCGTTTTTTGTTGTCTGGCAGGGTGCACAAATATAACGCGGCAATATTTGTGTATTAGCACAATAAAATTTGAAACATTATTGTAACTTCTGCAAATTATGTATCCAAAACGACAGATTGTGCGGAGAACGGTTCGTTCTGCAGTATATATGATAAAATGACATCAAGCAAAGGAGCGGACGCGCTCCGGAGAACAGCTATGAACCGGGTCGTGTACCCAAAAGAGAAGGAGTTAACAGTTATGGCACAGAAAAAGAAGGACAGTAAGATGATGGGCAAGATCATCAAAACTGCCGTTTCGGGTGTGTTGTGTGTCGCATTGGCGGGCGGTATTGTTGCGGCCAATGTGCTGATCCCGCCTAATGCCAGCAGCGTGCAGAGCATTTTGGGCCTGAAGAGCGGCGGCATCGACAACAGCAAGGCAAAGACCGAAGGCATCAATATGGAATACAGCAAGCCCGGTTTTGACACAGAGGATGCGCTGATTGAGGACGAGATCGCCCTGAACAAGCAGATCGCAGCAGAGGGCATCGTCCTGCTGAAGAACGATGAAGGCAGAATGCCGTACAGCACGGATACCACCTTCAGCTTTGTCAGCCATTCTGCTGTCAGCTACATCGGCGGCAACAAAGTCGATATGAAAACGGCCTTTGAAGATGCCGGGTTCGGTGTCAACGAGGACCTCTGGAAATTCTATTCCGAAGGCAACGGCAAGGATTACGGTCTGGGTGTCGGCTCGGTCTCTTACGGTGATGACGAGGACTTCTCCATCAACGAGTGCCCCCTGTCCGTCATGAAAGCAGAGCCGGGTCTGACCGATTCCATGAAGAATACGGTTCCTGTTTTTGTGTTCAGCCGTGTGGCGGGCGAAGGCCGTGATATGCCCCGCTCCATGTACAACCACACCGATGTGGAAGAGGACAAGACCAAGACTTATCTGGAGCCGGATTCTACCGAGCTGGAGATCCTGCAGTATCTGAACGACAACTTTGACGATGTCGTGCTGCTGCTCAACTCCAGTGCAGCGGTCGATCTGAGCTGGGTGGAGGATTATCCCAGCATCCACACGGTCATCTCGGCTCCTGCCATGGGCGACTACGGCCTGTGCTCTCTGGCTGAGATCTTCTCCGGCAAGGTCAATCCTTCCGGCCGCACCGTGGATACCTATGAAGTGGATGCCATGAACAGCCCGGCGGCGCAGAACTTCGGCGACTTTGCCTACTACGATGAGAATGGCAACCTCACCAAGTACAACTACGTCAGCTACAAAGAGGGCATCTATGTTGGCTACCGCTACTACGAGACCCGTTACGAGGATAAAGTCCTTGGTCAGGGCAATGCGGGCGATTACAACTACGACGATGCTGTGATGTACCCCTTCGGCTACGGCCTGTCCTACACCACCTTTGACTGGTCGGATTACAACACCAGCTGGGATGGCGATACCTGCACCGTGACGGTCAAGGTCACCAACACTGGTTCTGTTGCAGGCAAGGACGTTGTGGAAGTCTACGCACAGAGCCCTTACACCGATTATGACAAGGCCAACAAGGTGGAAAAGGCTGCCGTTGAACTGGTCGGTTACGCCAAGACCTCGGAGCTGGCTCCCGGTGCAAGCGAGACCGTGACGGTCACCTTCGACCAGGAACAGCTGAAGTCCTACGACTACACCAACGCCAAGACCTACATCCTGGATGCCGGTGACTACTATATCACTGCGGCTAAAAACGCACACGAAGCGGTCAACAACATCCTCTCTGCCAAGGGCAAGACCGTGGCAGACGGCATGACCGCCGACGGCGACACTGCTTTTGTTGCAACCTACACCCCGGCCAACGGCACCGTGGATACCACGACCTATAAGAACGACACCACCACCGGCGTGGAGGTCACCAACCAGCTGGATCATGCAAACGGCGGGCTGCAGTATCTCTCCCGCAGTGACTGGACTGGCACCTGGCCGACTGTTGACGGCGAGGTCAGCGACCAGATCAGCACTTGGGGCAACCCCATCAACGGCACCGATGCAAACGGCAACCCCGCTTCCTATACTTACTATAAGACCATCAGCAGCGAGGATCTGGCAAAGCTGGATTCCTTCGATTCCCTGAACCCCACCGATCCTTCTACCCTGACCGATGAGCTTGTCTACGGCAAGGACAACGGCCTCGGCCTGATCGATATGCGTGGTCTGGATTACAACGACCCCAAGTGGAACGACCTGCTCGACCAGCTGACCCCCAGCGATTACCAGACCCTGATCACCCAGTCCGGCTATGGTACGGCAGCCATCAAGTCGGTGGATAAGCCCTCCGCGACCGACCGAGATACTGCCACCGGCCTGATCAACTTCGGTTTCGATGCAAGCGGCAACCTCTACTTCAAGGGCAACATCACGCACTGCGGCGTGATCGTTCTGGCCCAGACCTACAACGATGATCTGGCCACTCACTACGGCGAGAACATTGGCGACGAGTCCTACTATCTGGATGTCGATGGCTGGTATGCACCGGCAGTCAACATGCACCGCACTGCATTCTCCGGCCGCAACAGCGAGTATTACTCCGAGGATCCGTTCATCGGCGGTCACATTGCTTCCCTCGAGTGTGAGGGTGTCGCCTCCCGCGGTATGTATGTCTTTGTCAAGCATTACGCCATCAACGATCAGGAGGACCACCGCGGCGACCGTGAAGGCCAGTACAGCATTGCGACCTTCCTGAACGAGCAGGCGGCCCGCGAGATCTACCTCAAGCCCTTTGAGATGTGCGTCAAGTCTGATAAGGTCGAGATGAACTATGCAAAGGACAACGGCGACGGCACTTACAGCAATGCCACCACCGAGATCCCGTCTGTCACCGGCATCATGACCTCCTTCAACCGCGTTGGCTATACCTGGGCCGGCGGCAACTACAACATGATCACCGGCCTGCTGCGCAACGAGTGGGGCTTCCACGGCTTTATCATCACCGACAACGCAAACACCGGTGTCTTTATGGACGCTGGCCAGATGATCCGGGCCGGTGCAGACGGCAAGCTGACGAACCTGCCCACCGGCGCACGGTACACCTTTAACAAGGATGACGTTGCAGACTACCACTACGGTCGTGAAGCAATCCATAACATCCTGTACACCATTGCAAATTCCAAGGCAATGAACGGCGGTATGCCGGGCAGCCGTTATCTGGCAAAGGTCGAGCCTTACCAGAAGGTCATCTACGCTGTGGATGGTGTCTGCGGCGGTCTGATCGCGGTTCTGGCCGTTCTGACGATCCTCCGCTTCCGCAAAAAGAAAGAGGACGTAAAAACCGTCTGATCAACACATAGGAACAGAAGGGGCGGCGGGCAAACGCCCGCCCCCTTTTTTTGATTGTCAGGAGAGACCCATGAAACACACAGATATCATCAAGAGCTTGTCTCTGGAACAAAAATGCGCCCTGCTCTCGGGCGGCACGGTGTTCACCACCCGGGCGCTGCCGGGCAAGGGCATCCCGGCCATTACCCTGTCGGACGGCCCCAACGGCGTGCGCAAGCAGGCGGGCGCGGCTGACCATCTGGGCCTGAACCCCAGTGTGCCCGCCACCTGCTTCCCTACCTCGGCCACCGTTGCCAACAGCTGGGACCCCGCGCTGGGCGAGGCTGTGGGCGCAGCCATGGGCGAGGAGGCTGCGGCGCAGCAGGTGTCGGTGCTGCTGGGCCCCGGCCTGAACATCAAGCGCAGCCCCCTGTGCGGTCGGAACTTCGAGTATTTCTCGGAGGATCCCTACCTTTCCGGCAAGATGGCAGCGGCCTACGTCCGCGGCATCCAGAAAAACGGCATTGCCGCCTGTCCCAAGCACTTTGCCGTGAACAGTCAGGAGCTGCGCCGCATGGCCTCGGATTCCATCGTGGACGAGCGCACCCTGCGGGAAATTTACCTGACCGGCTTCGAGATGGTGGTCAAGGAGGCGCAGCCCAAGACCATCATGTCCGCCTATAACCTTGTCAACGGCACCTACGCCAACGAGAACGCCCATCTGCTCATGGAGATCCTGCGCAGGGACTGGGGCTTTGATGGCGCAGTGGTCACCGACTGGGGCGGCAGCAACGACCACGCCCTCGGCGTAAAGAACGGCTCTACGCTGGAAATGCCCGCCCCCGGCGGGGACGCCATCCGGGAGCTGATGAAGGCGGTGCAGACCGGCAAGATCACCGAAGCGGACGTGGACGCCCGGCTGGAGGAGCTGCTGGAACTGGTGTTCACCACCAAGGCGGCGGTGGACGCCGCACCCGGCAAGTTCGATGCCGACGCCCACCACGCACTGGCACGCCGGGCTGCTGCCCAGAGCATCGTGCTGCTGAAGAACGAAAACAGCCTGCTGCCCCTTGCAAAGGGGGAAAAGGTGGCGGTCATCGGCGACTTTGCCCAGACGCCCCGCTATCAGGGTGCAGGTTCCAGCGCCGTCAACTCCATCAAGGTGGATTCCTTCTTGGATTGCCTTGCCGAGAGCGGCCTGAACAGCGTCGGCTACGCCAAGGGCTTTGACCGGCAGGGCAAGCCCGACGAGGCGCTGAAAGCCGAGGCGGTGCTGCTGGCAAAGAACGCCGACGTGGTGCTGCTGTGCATGGGTCTGGACGAGATCAAGGAGAGCGAGGGCATCGACCGCGCCGACATGAAGCTGGCAGAGAACCAGCTGGAGCTGCTGGCGGCTGTGGCGGCGGCAAACCCCAACGTGGTGGTGCTGCTGAGTGCAGGCTCCTCGCTGGAAAGCGATTGGGTCAAGGACTGCAAGGCGCTGGTCTACGGCTGTCTGGGCGGTCAGGCCGGTGCAGGCGCACTGGTCGAGGTGCTCACCGGCGCGCAGAACCCCTGCGGTAAGCTGGCTGAGACTTGGGCGCGCAGCTACGCCGACACCCCCGCAAAGGAGCATTTCGGCGGCGACGGCCCCACTGTGGAGTACCGCGAGGGACTGTATGTGGGCTACCGCTACTACGACACCGCCGGTGTGCCCACCGCCTTCCCCTTCGGCTACGGCCTGAGCTATACCAGCTTTGCGTACAGTGACCTGAAAGCAGACGAAAAGGGCGTGACCCTGACTGTCACCAACACCGGCAGCTGTGCCGGTGCCGAGGTGGTGCAGCTGTATGTGGCAAAGCCGGATGCAAAAGTTTTCCGCCCCGCCAAGGAGCTGAAGGGCTTTACCAAGGTGCAGCTGGAAGCCGGGGAGAGCAAGACCGTCACCATCCCGCTGGACGACAAGGCGTTCCGCTACTGGAATGTCAAGACCGACCGCTGGGAGGTGGAGGGCGGCAGCTATCAGCTGCTGGTGGGCGCTTCCAGCGCCGATATCCGCTTGACTGCCGCTGTCACGGTGGCGGGCACCGGCGCACCCGACCCCTATGCGGGCAAAAATCTGGAGCATTACCGCACTGCGCAGGTGCAGAACGTGCCGGACGCGGAGTTTGAAGCGCTGCTGGGCCGTCCCATCCCGGAGAATAAGGTGCACATCGACCGCAACATGACGCTGGGCGAGATGGGACACGGACGCAGCCCCATCGGCTGGCTGGCGGCTGCCGTGCTGGGCACCCTGCTGCGCCGCAGCATCAAAAAGGGCAAGCCCGACCTGAACATCCTGTTCCAGTACAATATGCCTCTGCGTGCGCTGGCCAAAATGACCAACGGCGCCATCAGCATGGGCATGGTGGACGGTATCGTGATGGAGCTGCAGGGCTTCTGGATCATCGGTCTTGTGCGGGTGATTTTTGAGGCCGTGAAGAACCTCGTGCTGAACAGCCGCATGGAAGAGCGCTTGAAAAACAGCTGAAAGGAAGCAGGCTATGAATTTCTGGAATAACTTCGCGGCAAAGCACCCTGCCGCTGCCAAGTGGGTGCGCGAGGGCGGTCTGTTCGTCATCGTGTCCAACCTCATCACCGTGTTCAAGTACCTGCTGCTGCAATTTCTGCCCAAGGCCTTTGCCAGCCTGCCGGTGGTGGATTTCGGCTGGCCGGGCATCGACATCACCCTGTTCGGCGAGACCTTCAAGTGGAACATCCTCGGCTACGATGCCGCCCACGGCGGCCTGCCCTACTTCTGCGCCTACATGATCGCCATGGTCATCGGCGAGTGCATCAACTTCCCCATCCAGCGCAATTTTGTGTTCCGCAGCAAGGGCAATCTGGCAAAGCAGATCGGCTGGTATGTGCTGGCCTTCTGCATCATCACCTGCATCGTCAACTCCATCAACTGCATCTGGGTGGCAGTGGCAGGGCTGCTGGTACCGGACTTCATCTACAACATCGGCACCACCGTGCTCAACGGCGGCATCTCCATGGTCATCTTCTTCTTTGTGAATAAGATCATCTTCCCGGAGGGCGAAAAAGCCGCCAAATAATAAGACATCTCCTTCATTTTCTTCTCTTCATCATAAACCAGAAGGGCTGCTCCGTTCTCCGGAGCAGCCCTTTTGGTTTGAAGGAGAGAACCCCCTCGGCCATCTTATTTTTGTTTTTCTGCACAAAATGTTCTGCGGGCAGGGTTTTCCTCTTGACAAGCGGGCAAATGTTTCGTACTATAATTAGTAGTATGGAATCAAAGACGCTGTACGCAGGCTTCTGTGTGACCCTGTACCCGTTTCAGGCAAAGCGTGCCTGTTTGATATAAAATGGAACCGTAGAGAGAAAAGCCGTATGCTTTTGCCCGTGCCGCCGGTTTTGGACGGTGCGTATGGTTTTGGTGTCACTTTTTGGATTGAAAGCTCTTTCTATATCATTGCCCGTGTCCTGCTGCGCAGCGTCTCCTGCTTTTAATTTTGCATTGAATTGAAACAAAGGAGAGTGAACGCAATGACCGCGATCGGAGTGATCGTGGCCTTGATCGTTGGTGCTGTCGGTGTGGCTGCGGGCTATTTTATTGGTTACAACAACCGTAAAAAGACCGCCGAAGCCCAGATCGGCAGCGCCGAAGCCGAGGCTACCCGGCTGGTGAACGAGGCGATCAAGACCGCCGACCAGAAGCGCAAGGAAGCGGTTCTGGAAGCAAAGGACGAGGCTTTCCGTCTGAAAGCCGAGGTCGATGCCCAGAAGGCAGAAGCCGACAAGGAGATCAAGCAGCGCCGTGCGGAGATCAGCCGTCAGGAGAACCGCATCGACCAGAAGGAGACGGCGCTGGACCGCAAGACCGAAGCGCTGGAAAAGAAGGAAGAAGAGCTGAAAAAGCGCGCCGCTGAAGCCGAGGAGCGTCTGGCAGAGATCGACGCTTTGCGCGCCAAGGAGATGGAGCGTCTGGAAACGCTGGCCGGCTTGAGTCAGGAGGATGCCCGCGAGGTGCTGCTGCACAAGGTGGACGAGGAGCTGACCCACGAAAAAGCCGTGCGCGTTGCCGCCTACGAGACCGACCTGAAGGAAAACTGCGATAACATCGCCCGCAACCTCATCGGACAGGCCGTCAGCCGCTGCGCTGCCGACCATTGCAGCGAGACCACCGTCAGCGTGGTACCGCTGCCCAGCGATGAGATGAAGGGCCGCATCATCGGCCGCGAGGGCCGCAACATCCGCGCGCTGGAGACTGCTACCGGCGTGGATCTGATCATCGATGATACCCCGGAAGCCATCACCCTGTCCTCCTTTGACCAGACCCGCCGCGAGGTGGCCCGCATGACGCTGGAGCGTCTGATCGGCGATGGCCGTATCCACCCCGCCCGCATCGAGGAGACGGTGGAAAAGTGCCGCCACGATCTGGAACTGCAGATGAAGCGCGAGGGCGAGCGTGCGGTGATGGAGCTGGGCATCCATGGCCTGCACCCCGACCTGATCAAGCTGATCGGCCGGCTGAAGTACCGCACCAGCTTTGGTCAGAACGCTTTGACCCACAGCATGGAAGTGGCTTGGGTAGCCGGTCTGCTGGCGGGCGAGATGGGCGTGAATGTCACCATGGCACGCCGCGCCGGCCTGCTGCATGATATCGGCAAAGCGCTGGATCACGAGATCGAGGGCAGCCACGTCCAGATCGGCGTGGACATCTGCCGCAAGTACAAGGAGAACACCCAGATCATCCACGCCATTGAAGCACACCACGGCGACGTGGAGCCCAAGACCCCGCTGGCCTTCATCATTCAGGCTGCCGACGCCATCAGCGCCGCCCGCCCGGGTGCCCGCCGCGAGAACGTGGAAAGCTACGTCAAGCGCCTTGAAAATCTGGAGGAGATCTCCTCCGGCTTCGAGGGTGTGGAGCAGGCCTTTGCCGTGCAGGCAGGCCGCGAGGTGCGCATTCTGGTCAAGCCCGACGTCATCAGCGATGATCAGGTCATCCTGCTGGCACGCTCCATTGCCAAAAAGATCGAGGATACGCTGGATTACCCCGGCCAGATCAAGGTCAACGTCATCCGCGAGAGCCGCGCCGTGGAGTACGCAAAATAAAGTTTTTTCCGCAGGCTGCCGTGTTTTTGTACGGCAGCCTGTTTTTTTGCGCCAAAACGATTGCATTTCCCGTCAAAAAAAGGTATCATGGATGCAGAAGAAAGCAAAAAGCTGCGTCCGCCGCACCGGACGCAAACCCGCAACGACCTCAGAACAGAAAGGAGCATCGTTTTATGAAAAAATGGAAGAAATTACTGGCCTGTCTGCTGGCCAGCCTGATGGCACTGGCCGTATTTACCGCCTGTGACGGCAGCGCAGGTGTGCCGATCGGGCCCAAGCATTCGGATGCCAACAGCGCAAAGGCGCTGTGCGAGCAGCTCGGCATGACCTACAGCGAGGAGCTGAGCGACAAGGCCTACAGCATTGCCAACTGGGTCTCTGCCACCTCGGTGTCCTGCTCTGCCAATACAAATAAGACCGAGCTTTACCGCGTTGGCAGCGCCAATGACATTGCCAAGACCAACCTGTTGCAGCACAACTATGCCACTGCATTTGAAAGCATGGGTATGGGCATTTATGGTTCGGATGAAGATTTTGTCCCGGGCTTTTACATTGATACCGATCTGGATTCCAGAAAAGATTATATCAGCTTTACCCTGCCGAAGGACGGCATCGTGACCGACACCATGAAGTCTGCCGCCGCCGGCAAGACCAAGCTGGGCGTTGCCTATGTGGTAAAGGACGGCGTAAGCTACGCTGTGGTGCTGTTTGGGTAAAACCATTTTAAATGTGCGCCGCGTTCGCTATGCACATCAATAGCGGAAGTATGATTTAAATTTTGGGGAGCGGAACGTCTGCGGACGTTCCGCTCCCCTGTTTTCACGGGAGGGAGCTTGGAACGAACTCCCTCAGGCAAAGCCTATCGGCTTTGCCAGCTCCCTCTGGGAGGGAGCCTTTGGCATGGCGGTACAGTTTCCGGTTGAACCGCAAAGTTTACAGGCGGGAACGCTCCCCTTTGGGGAGCTGGCGCGCAGCGACTGAGGGGCTATAAATCGGCG
>OLBQ01000061.1_pt1 | contig 28529 bp, 22 predicted proteins | sample 1607741 | NCBI WGS metagenome assembly OLBQ01 (sample SAMN02674693, study PRJEB24791) | human gut metagenome, SKBSTL018 | isolation source: stool | host: Homo sapiens | place: USA | reverse complement strand
CGGCATGGGTGTTCTGGTGTTTCTGCTCTCGCTGCTGCCGCTGACTGGCGGCTCTCACGTCAACCTGATGAAAGCCGAAAGCCCCGGCCCGCAGGTGGACAAGCTTGTGCCTAAGGTGCAGTCCACCGCTAAGATCCTGTACGGCATCTACTTTGCCCTTACCGTGCTGGAGCTGGTGTTCCTGCTGATTGGCCGAATGCCCCTGTTCGAAGCCATGCTCACTGCCTTTGGTACGGCGGGTACCGGCGGCTTCGGCTTCCGCAACGACAGCTTTGCCAGCTTTTCGCCCTACATCCAGTGGGTCGTGACCATTTTCATGATCCTGTTCGGCGTCAACTTCAACGCCTACTTCCTGCTGCTCATGCGCAAGTTCCGCCGCGCTGCTGCCAGCGAGGAGGTGCGGGGTTACTTTGTGGTCATCGCAGTGGCAGTGGGCATCATCACTGCCAATATTTATAGTATGTACAACAGCTTTGGCGAGGCGCTGCGGCAGGCCGCTTTTCAGGTGGGCTCCATCATCACCACCACCGGCTTTTCCAGCTGCGATTTTGACCTGTGGCCGACCCTCTCGAAAGAGATTCTGGTCATGCTCATGTTCATTGGCGCCTGCGCCGGCAGTACCGGCGGCGGCATCAAGGTGAGCCGTTTCCTCATTCTGGGTAAGACCCTGGCCAAGGAGCTCAAGACCGCCCTGCACCCGCAGGTGGTAGCGCCCGCCCGCATGGACGGCAAGCTACTGAACCACGAGACCATCCGCACCACCAACGTGTTTGTGGCGGCGTATATCTTTATCTTTGCGGCCTCCTTCTTCCTCATCAGCCTGAACGGCTTTGATATGGTGACGAACTTTACCGCCGTGGCTGCTACCCTGAACAACATCGGCCCGGGCTTGGAAATGGCAGGCCCAATGCAGAACTTCGGCTGCTTTGCAGACCCCGCAAAGCTGGTGCTCATCTTCGATATGCTGGCCGGCCGTCTGGAGATATTCCCCATGCTGGTGCTGTTTATGCCGGATACATGGCGGCGGTTCTAAGCCTTTTGGGGCACGGGACAAGCATAAAAATATTATTTCGGAACACCGGAGTCTCTATGGATGCTCCGGTGTTCTTTTTTGTGAAAGAAGCTGCAAAGGCAGGTGGCAACGGGTAGAAATGCCTTGCGTTCAGCGCCGCATTGCAGTATGATTATAATATCAATTATCTGACCCTTACCCCTGAGCAGGCAGAACCTTTTTACAAACGAAATCGTTCTGCATGATAAAGAAGAGAGCAAAAACAATAAAACATACAGGAGGAAATTATTATGGGTTTGATCAAAGCAGGTATGGGCGCACTGGGCGGAACTCTTGCAGACCAGTGGAAGGAATTTTTCTACTGCGATTCTCTGGATAAGGATGTGCTGATGGTCAAGGGCCAGAAGCGCACTTCCCGCCGCAGCTCCAACCACGGCGAGGATAATATCATCACCAACGGCAGCGGCATCGCCGTGGCAGACGGACAGTGCATGCTCATCGTGGAGCAGGGCCGCGTGGTGGAGGTGTGCGCCGAACCGGGCGAGTATACCTTCAATTCCTCCACCGAGCCCAGCGTGTTCACCGGCAACTTCGGCGACAGTCTGGCAGCCACTTTCCAAACCGTAGCCAAGCGCTTTACCTACGGCGGCGACACCGGCAAGGATCAGCGAGTGTACTACATCAACACCAAGGAGCTGGGCGAGATCCTGTACGGCACCGCCACCCCCATCCCGTTCCGGGTGGTGGTCAGCGAGGAGCGGGGCTACAAGCTCTCGGTGAATATCCGCTGCAACGGCAGCTTTACTTACCGCATCTGCGACCCGCTGCTGTTCTACACCAACGTGTGCAGCAACGTCTCCACCCAGTACGATGCCTCGGAGCTGGCTCCCCGCCTGAAGAGCGAACTGATGAACGCTTTGCAGCCGGCGCTGGCCACCCTTTCTGCCAACAAGGTGCAATATTACGAGATCCCTGCCCACACGCTGGAGATCTCCGAGGCGCTCAACGAGCAGCTGTCCAATATCTGGCGCAAAAAGCGCGGCATTGAGGTGTTCTCCTTCAACATCAACTCTCTGTCCATCCCGGAGGAGCAGCAGAAGAAGATCACAGAGTGGGAAGAAAACGCCATGACCACCGACCCCACCACCGCTGCCGCCCGTCTGGTGGGTGGTCAGATCGACGCCATGAAGACCGCCGCCGGCAACACCGCCGGTGCCATGACCGGCTTTATGGGTATGGGCATGGCAGCCGGTGCCAACGGCATGAACGCCCAGAACCTGTTCGCCATGGGGCAGCAGCCCGCAGCACCCCAGCAGCAGACTTCTGCCGCCGACAGCTGGAAGTGCAGCTGCGGCGCTACCGTTACCGGCAAGTTCTGCCCGGAATGCGGCAGCAAAAAGCCGGAGCCGAAGCCTGCAGACAGCTGGATTTGCAGCTGCGGTGCCACCGTCACCGGCAAATTCTGCCCGGAGTGCGGCAAGCCCCGCCCGGCGGCAGCAGAAGGCTGGACTTGCAGCTGCGGCGCGGTGAACAAGGGCAAGTTCTGCTCCGAGTGCGGCAAACCTAAGCCCACCGGTACCCCCAAGTATAAGTGCGACAAGTGCGGCTGGGAACCGGCAGACCCTGCACACCCGCCCAAGTTCTGCCCGGAGTGCGGCGACCCCTTTGACGAGAACGACCGCAGCTAAGCCCGCTGCACAATAACTGAACACACTGCGGGGCAGGGAAGGAAAGTCAATAAGTCCCTGCCCCGCAGATTATAATAGGAGGAAACGCTATGGCAGGAATGCTGGAATATAAGTGCCCCTGCTGCGATGGTGCGATCCAGTTCGACAGCACCACCCAGAAGATGAAATGCCCCTACTGCGACACCGAGTTTGAGGTGGACGCACTGAAGGGCTACGATGAGGACCTGAAAGACCAAAAGCCCAGCGAGATGAACTGGGCCACCCCCGGCGGCAGCTGGGCAGAAGGGGAGACCGCCGGTCTGCATACTTATGTCTGCAAGAGCTGCGGCGGCGAGATCGTGGGCGACGACACCATGGCAGCCTCGGCCTGCCCCTTCTGCGGCAACCCCATCGTTCTGACCGGACAGTTTGCCGGAGACCTGCGCCCCGACCTCATCATCCCCTTCAAGCTGGATAAAAAAGCGGCGAAGGAAAAGCTGCAGGAGCACCTCAAGGGCAAGACCCTGCTGCCCAAGGTGTTCCGCAGCCAGAACCACATCGACGAGATCAAGGGCGTGTATGTGCCCTTCTGGCTGTACGACAGCGATGCCGACGCCCAGCTGCGCTTTACCGCCACCCGCACCCGCTTTTGGTCGGATGACGACTACGATTATACCGAGACCAGCTACTATTCCGTGCGCCGGGACGGCGTGCTGGGCTTTGACGCGGTTCCGGTGGACGGCTCCTCCAAGATGGCAGACGACCTGATGGAATCCATCGAGCCGTTTACCATGCAGGATGCCGTGCCCTTCAAGACAGCGTATCTGGCGGGCTATGTGGCCGATAAGTACGATGTGGACGCCCAAAAGAGCATCCAGCGCGCCAACGAGCGTATCCGTCAGTCCACCGAGGACGCCTTTACCCAGACCGTTACCGGCTACGATTCGGTCAAGGTGGATAACAGCAGCATCCAGCTGCACGGCGGCAAGGCAAAGTACGCGCTGTTCCCGGTCTGGCTGCTGAGCACCAGCTGGCGGGGTGAAAACTACCTGTTTGCCATGAACGGTCAGACCGGCAAATTCGTGGGTGACCTGCCCGTGGACAAGGGCGCTGCCCGCAAGTGGATGCTGGGCCTTACGGCTGCCCTTTCCGCCGCGTCCTACGGCGTGATGTGGCTGCTGTGGCTGGCACGGATCCTGTAAAGGAGGGACGAACGATGAAAAAGACTTCCAAACGACTGCACTCCCTCTTTGCGGCGCTGGCAGCACTGATTCTTGCGGCGGCGCTGGCTGTTCCGGTCTTTGCGGTGGAGGGCGGCTTTGCCGACCTGTACTACCGCATGAACGACAGCGCAGAAGTTCTGACCGAGGACGAGGATAATGAACTGGAGGCTTCGCTGGAGGAGCTGAGCGTCCGCCAGAGCTTTGATGTGGTCATTGCCACCATCGAGTCGCTGGAAAGCGTGGACTACGACAGCATGGAGGCCTATGCCGACGACCTGTATGACTTCTGCCAGTTCGGCTACGGCTCCGATATGGACGGCGTGCTTCTGCTGGTGAGCGTGGGCGACCGCAAATGGCACATCTCCACCTGCGGCTACGGCATCACCGCCTTTACGGATGCCGGCATCCAGTACCTTGGCGAGCAGATGACCCCCGATATGGCAGACGGTGATTACGCCGCCGCCTTCCGCACCTTTATCCAGTGGACGGACGCATATGTCACCGCCGCCCGCGAAGGCCACCCCTACGATGTGGACAACATGCCCAAGGAGCCGTTCTCAATCGTGTATCTGGGCGTGGCGCTGGTCATTGGCCTGATCACGGCACTGATCGTGACCGGCGTGATGAAGAGCCGGCTCAAGAGCGTGGCACCGCAGCGGGACGCAACCGACTATGTGCGGCAGGGCAGTATGAAGCTGACCAACCAGCGGGATCTGTATCTGTACCGTGAAATCCACCGCACCGAGCGGCCGAAGGAGACTGACTCCGGCAGTTCCGGCGGCAGCTCCACCCACACCTCCTCCAGCGGCTCCACCCACGGCGGCGGAGGCGGTTCGTTCTGAAAACGTTCCCCGCAAGATAAAATCTCAAAAACCGATCCGCAGCAGCCGGTCGCACCCGCGTCCCGGCAACCGCTGCGGATCGGTTTTTACTTTTCTGCTGCCCGACACAAACAACTGATTTTTTCTGCGCCTTTGGGGCTATACTTCCAGTGCAGACGATTTTATATGCAGCAAGGAGCAGACACATGGGCATTTGGGAAAATCTGGGCATGGGCGGTTACCGGGGCTTTTCGCGCCCGGCGGCGCGGCTGTTGCAGCAGGCGGTGCAGCTGGCGGGAGATCTGGGCTGTGAACAGGCGGATACTAGCCATCTTTTGCTGGCAATGCTGCAGCAGCAGGGCGCTGCGGCGCAGTTCCTCACCCGGAAAAACATCACCGAGCCGGAGGTGCGCCGCCAGCTGGCGCAGCAGCGCAGCGGCCCGGCACAGCGGCTGGACCGGCAGTCCATGGCACCGGACCTGCGCCGCACCATGGACTATGCGCTCATTGGGGCGCAGAACGCCCACGTCAGCCGGGCAGAGCCGGAGCATCTGCTCTGCGCCATGCTGGAAGATGACGGCTGCGCCGCCGGGCTGCTGCTGGCGGAGATGGGGCTTTCGCTCACCGAGGCGGTGCGGGAGTGCCGCCAACTGAGCGGACAGTTCGTGCTGCCCGCCCAGCCCCGGGTGTCGGCCAGTATCCCCCGGGGTAGCCGCGCCAGCGATAAATATTGCCGCGATCTGACCCGCCGCGCCGCCGAAGGGGAGCTGGACCCGGTGTTCTGCCGGGAAGCGGAGCTGGACCGCATGGTGGAGATCCTGTGCCGCCGCCAGAAAAACGACCCCTGTCTGATCGGCGAGCCGGGCGTGGGCAAAACGGCGCTGGCCGAAGGTCTGGCGCTGCGCATTGCCGCCGGGCAGGTGCCCAGAGCGCTGCAAGGGCGGCGGCTGCTGGCGCTGGATATGGCCAGTCTGGTGGCGGGCACCAAATACCGGGGCGATTTTGAGGAGCGGCTGAAAAACCTGCTGGAAGAGCTGGTGCGGGACGGCACTGCCATCCTGTTCATCGACGAGTTCCACACCATCGTGGGAGCCGGTGCCGCCGAGGGTGCTATTGACGCTGCCAGCATCTTAAAACCGGTGCTTGCCCGGGGCGAGTTGCAGCTTATCGGCGCGACTACCAATCAGGAGTTTCGCACCCACATCCAGAAGGACGCCGCGCTGGAGCGCCGCTTTGGCCGGGTGCAGGTGGAAGAACCCACCCCTGCGCAGGCGGTGGAGATCCTCAACGGCCTTGCGCCCCGCTACGAGCGGTATCATGGCGTGCGCCTGCCGCCCCAGACCCTGCAGGCGGCAGTGGAGCTTTCGGTGCGGTATCTGCCCGGGCGCTGCCTGCCGGATAAGGCCATCGACCTTGTGGACGAAGCCTGTGCGGCGGCGCGCATCCTTGCCGAAAAGGAGCAGCGCACCCAGCCGGTGCTCACCCCGGAGGATATCGCCCGGGTGGTGGCAGCCGCCAGCGGCGTGCCCGCCCAGCGGGTGGGCGAGCAGGAGCGGGAGCGTCTGGACAAGCTGGAAAGCCGCCTGAATGCCGAGATCGTCGGCCAGCAGCGGGCGGTGGCTGCCGTGGCGGGAGCCATCCGGCGCAGCCGCACCGGTCTGGGCGAACCGGGACGTCCCATCGGTGCCATGCTGTTTTTAGGGCCTACCGGCGTGGGCAAGACCGCACTGGCGCGGGCGCTTGCGGTCAGCTGGTTCGGCAGCGAGAAGGCGCTGCTCAAATTTGATATGTCGGAGTATCAGGAGCAGCACACCGCCGCCCGGCTGCTGGGTGCGCCGCCGGGCTACCTCGGCCATGACGAGGGCGGGCAGCTGACCGAAGCCGTGCGCCGCCGCCCGTACAGCGTGGTGCTGTTTGACGAGATCGAAAAGGCGCACCCGGATATCCAGAATATCTTGTTGCAAATCTTGGAGGACGGTCAGCTGACCGATGCCATGGGCCGCAAGGCAGATTTCCGCAACACCATCGTGCTGCTCACCTCCAACTTGGGCGCACGGTTCCTGGCGGGGCAGAACGCGCCGCTGGGCTTTGCCGCCGGGGCAGAAGCCGTGTTTGAAAAGCAGTCCGCGCAGGCTGTGGAGGAAGCTAAAAAGTGGTTCCGGCCGGAGCTGCTGGGGCGGCTGGACGAGGTGATCGTGTTCCGCCCGCTGGCAGAGGAAAACCTTTGCGCCATTGCAGAAAAAATGCTCTGTCAGCTGGAGCAGCGCGCCGCCCGCAGCGGCTACCGGCTGCGCCACACCCCGCAGGTGGGGGCGGCACTGGCTGCCCGGGCGCAATCGGCCTACGGTGCGCGGGAGCTGCGCCGTCAGGTGGACAGGGCGGTAGAGCAGGCGCTTGCAAACCGCATTGCCGCCGGGACTGCCTGCGTAGGGCAGCACTGGACGGCAGACTGCGCCGCCGATGGCAGCATTGTTTTGCGGGAGGATGAGACCATAACCCTATAAGAAAATAGCAAAATAACGTTTTTGCTTGCAACCGGCGCGGTTTTCGACTATTATAGAGGAAATAGAGTTACAACAGGGAGGACCCCGATGCACACGCTGTTTCTTCTGAACCCCGCAGCCGGAAAGGCCGACTGTACCCGCACCCTGCCGCAGCAGATCGCGGCGGCTGCTGCCGGTGCCGGGCTTGCCCCGGAGGACTACACCATCCGCGTCACCACCCACGCAGGCCATGCCCGGGAGCTGTCCTGCGCTGCCGCCGCTGCCGCCCAGAAGGCCGGGGTGGAGCTGCGCATTTTTACCGCCGGCGGCGACGGCACCTTCAACGAGGCGCTTACCGGTGCCCACGGCTTTGATAAGACCGCCGTGGGCTGCCTGCCCTATGGCAGCGGCAACGACTTTCTGCGCACCTACGGTACAAAGGAGGAGTTTCTGGATCTGGACGCCCAGCTGGCCGGCGGGGCAGTGCCCATCGACCTGATGCGCACCAGTCTGGGGCTTTCTGCTACCATCTGTGCCGCCGGTCTGGACGCACAGGTGGCCTACGGCATCCCCAAGTTCCGGCGCATCCCGCTGTGCGGCGGCGAGGCAGCCTATGCGCTGTCTATTGTTCAGCAGCTGTGCGGGCATATCGGCCGCAGGGTGGAGTACGTCATTGACGGCGAGGTGCTGACCGTGGACTGTCTGATGTGCGCAGTGTGCAACGGCCGCGCCTACGGCGGCGGTTTTATGGCCGGGCCGGAGGCACAGCCGGATGACGGCTGGCTGGATGTGTTCATCGTGCGCAAGGTCAGCCGCCGGGTCATTGCAAAGCTGCTGATGCTGTACAAAAACGGCCAGCACTTTCAAAACGGCCAACTGACTGAGGCCGCAAAGCCCTACTTTATTTATCGCCGCGCAAAATCGGTCAGTCTGCGGGCAGCAGATGGCCGTGGGCCCATCATTGCCACCGTGGACGGTGAGTGCGCCCCTTGCAAGCAGGTGTCGGTACAGGTGCAGCCGCTGGCAGGCCGCGTGCTGCTGCCGCTGCCCGCCTACCAGCGCTTTACCACCAAAAAGGCGGGCGTGAAGTAAAAAATAAATCATCAGATCCAAACAAGGCCGCTGCACATTGTTCCGTGCAGCGGCCTTGTGTTTTGCTTATTGTTTTGCAAGGCGCTGCCGTACCCGGTGCTCCAGCGCCTTGTAAAAGCTGCTCAGGCAGAGCGTGAGCAGATATACGGTCAGGGTCCAGACCACAGGATGTACCGTAAGGCTGAACTTGTCCGCAGTCCACTCCATATACCGGATCAGCACCTGATGGATCAGAAAACCGTAAGGGGACAGCCCGGCCATCCACAAAAACGGCTTTGCGGAAAGCAGCCGGGAAATGATTCCCTTGCCCACGGCAAGCAGCCAGACCAGCAGCACCGCAGAGGGTGTGAACAGCACGTTGTACCGGAAGGCCACCGCGCCCAGAACCCCCACCTGCTTGGCGGCGATAAACAGGCAGCCGCCCGCAAGCAGCACAGCGGCAAGCTCCAGCAGGGAGAAAGCACCGCCTGGCAGGCCGCTCTCCTGTTTGCGGCTGTGGTAAAGGCAGCCCATGCAGCAGCTGATGGTAAAATCTCCCGCCCGGAACACAGGGCACAGATAGGTCAGGTAAAAGGCGGCCTTTCCGCTGAGCCCGACTTTCCAGAAAACAAAGGACGCAAGACACTGCACGCAGAAGATTACGGCGGCAATGCAACGCAGCCTGCGGGCATCGGCCTTTTTCAGTACGGCGAGAAGCGGGGGAAAGATGGCATACAGAAAAGCCTGTACCGAAAGATACCACGCCACTCCGTTCAGGCAGAACCAGAAACGGCTGGAGGGAATCCATGTTTGCAGCAGAAAAATGCTTACAACAAGCTGCGCTGCACAGGAGAGCACCCCGCGGGCAGAGGGCTGCGCCAGAAGCCCCTTCAGCACAAATAACAACGCGGCAGCCATCATTATAAGGTGCAGCGGGTACAGCTTTCGTATTTTTTTAAGAGAGAAAGCTATGGCAGACCGCAGTCCCGGTGCTGTGCGCGGGCGGTCGTAATAGTTGCAGGTCATCAGAAAACCGGACAGCGCCACGAATACCGTGATCGCCCACGGCCCCAGCCATGGTGCCCCGCAATGGGAGAGGACTACGCTCAGAAATGCGACTGCCCGCAGCCCCTGCAAAGATGAGATCAGCTTTTTGTCTGTCAAAGTATCCTCCGTTCTGCCGCAAAGCGCGTCAGCTGTGTTTTTGTAATGCGTTATAAGTATAAAAAAGGCGGCGCGTCCTGTCAAGAACACACCGTTTTTTTGCGTGGCAGGGTGCGATTTTTGAGCGTCATAAATTCTTAACAAAGAAAAATTGCAAAACCCCTTGATTTTTCATGGCAAGATGAGTACAATACAATTAGCACTCAGAGAAAAGGAGTGCTAAACCACTGCGGAGCACACACGAAGCCCCCGCAGGACACAACAAAGTTTCAAATAAATTCAATATAATTGGAGGGCAAGAATTATGAAAATCATTCCTCTTGCAGACCGTGTTGTCATTAAGACTGTTGAAGTTGAGGAGACCACCAAGGGCGGCCTGATCCTGACCGGCAGCGCAAAAGAGAAGCCGCAGGTGGCACAGGTAGTGGCTGTCGGCCCCGGCGGTGTCGTGGACGGCAAGGAAGTCAAGATGACCGTCAAGGTCGGCGATAAGGTCCTCACCAGCAAGTACTCCGGCACTGAGGTCAAGGTGGACGGCGAAGAGTGCACCATCGTGCGTCAGAGTGATATTCTGGCTGTTGTGGAAGACTGAAACTGAATTTTCCCTTTTCAATTGAGCTTGTATTATAAAGGAGCGATGTATTATGGCAAAGCAGATCAAGCAGGGCGAGGACGCCCGCAAGGCACTGTGTGCCGGTATTGATACCCTGGCTAACACCGTTAAAATCACCCTCGGCCCCAAGGGCCGCAATGTGGTGCTGGGCAAGAAGTTCGGCGCACCGGTCATCACCAACGATGGCGTGACCATCGCAAAGGAGATCGAGCTGAAGGACGAGTTCGAGAACATGGGCGCACAGTTGGTGCGTGAAGTCGCAACCAAGACCAACGATGCCGCAGGCGATGGCACCACCACTGCTACCGTGCTGGCACAGGCCATGGTCAACGAGGGCATGAAGAACGTTACCGCCGGCGCAAATCCCATGGATATCCGCCGCGGCATGAGCAAGGCTGTTACCACCGCTGTGGAGACCATCAAGGCACACAGCCAGAAGGTGAAGGACAGCAACGATATCGCCCGCGTCGGCACCATTTCTGCCGGTGACCCCGAGATCGGCCGCCTGATCGCCGAGGCCATGGAGAAGGTTACCTCCGACGGTGTCATCACCATCGAGGAGAACAAGACCACAGCCGAGACCTACAACGAGATCGTGGAAGGTATGCAGTTTGACCGCGGCTACCTGACCCCCTATATGGTCACCGATACCGACAAGATGGTGGCCGATCTGGACAACGCCGCTATCCTGATCACCGATAAGAAGATCAGCGTCATTCAGGATCTGGTTCCCCTGCTGGAGCAGGTGATGCAGAACGGCATGAAGCTGCTGATCGTGGCTGAGGATATCGAGGGCGAGGCTCTGTCCACCCTGATCGTCAACCGTCTGCGCGGTACCCTGAATGTCGTGGCTGTTAAGGCTCCCGGCTTCGGCGACCGCCGCAAGGAGATGCTGCAGGATATCGCTACCCTGACCGGCGGCACGGTTGTCTCTGCAGACCTCGGCTACGAGCTGAAGGACGCTACCGTTGACATGCTGGGTCATGCCCGTCAGGTCAAGGTCACCAAGGAGAACACCACCATCGTGGGCGGCGCCGGCGACAAGGACGCTATCGCATCCCGCATCGGTCAGATCCGCAACCAGATCGAGGCCGCTACCAGCGACTTCGACCGCGAGAAGCTGCAGGAGCGTCTGGCTAAGTTGGCCGGCGGCGTGGCTGTCATCAAGGTCGGTGCTGCTACCGAAGTCGAGATGAAGGACAAGAAGCTGCGCATTGAGGATGCACTGAACGCTACCAAGGCAGCTGTGCAGGAGGGTGTTGTGGCCGGCGGCGGTACCGCTCCCATCAATGCGATCCCCGCTGTGCGCGCTCTGTGCGACACGCTGGAAGGCGACGAGCGCACCGGTGCCAAGATCGTGCTGAAGGCTCTGGAAGCTCCTCTGCGCCAGATCGCCAAGAATGCCGGTCTGGAGGGCAGCGTCATCATCGACAAGATCATCTCTGCTAACAAGCCCAACTACGGCTTCGATGCCCAGAACGAGGTCTTTGTCGAGGATATGATCGCCGCAGGCATCGTGGACCCGACGAAGGTTACCCGTTCCGCTCTGGAGAATGCAGCTTCCGTCGCTGAGATGGTGCTGACCACCGAGAGCCTCGTGGCTGACCTGCCGGAACCCCCGGCTCCCGCTGCACCTGCCGGCGGTGACATGGGCGGCATGTACTAAGCCGTACCAGTCTTTCTTAAAAAGAAATGCCAAAGAGGCGGAACTTTTCTTCGGAGAGGTTCCGCCTCTTTTTATGTATACCCCGCGCCCCGGCTGCCCACCCTAACCACAGGGAAAGGGGGCGCGGGGATGTCTGGCAAACGGGTATTGGCGGTGTATGCCGCCTTGCTGCTGGGATTTGCGGTGGTGCTGTGCCGGTTGTATCTGCTGGCGCTGCACCCCGCCTATGCTGCGCGGGCTGCGGCGCAGAGCACGGTCACCCTGCAGCTGCCCGCCCGGCGGGGCAACTTTTACGATGCGCAGGGGCGGCTGCTCACTGGTCTCGAGGAGCGCTGGCAGGTGGTATGCTTTCCCGGGCAGGGAAACTACGACCGCCTGTATGCCTGCACCGATGCCGCCGGGCAGGCGCTTTTGTACCGCAGCCGCAGCCGTGCTGCGCCGTTTTTACTGGAGGTAAGCTGCGACCCCGCCCGCCTTGGGCTGACCGGTTATCCTACCGCCCGGCGGTATGCGGCGGTGCCGCTGTGTCAGCATTTGCTGGGCTATCTGGATAGCACGGGTCATGGCGCTGCCGGGCTGGAAAAGGCGCTGGACGCCGTGCTTTCCGGCACAGGGGAGAACAGCAGCCTTGTCTGCGCCGTGACGGCGCAGGGTACGCTGCGAACCGGAGAAACGGCTAGACTTTTGCAAGCCGACAGCGGGGCGCTGGGCGTGCAGCTGACCATCTCCCGCCCGGTGCAGCGGGCAGTGGAAGCAGTGGCGGCAAGTACCATGACGAGCGGCTGCATTCTGGTGCTGGATACCGCCACAGCGGCGGTGCGCGCCAGCGTCAGTGTGCCGTGCTACGACCCGGAGAACCTTGCCGACAGCCTGCAGGCGGAGAACAGTCCCTTTCTAAACCGGGCACTGCAAAGCTACGCGGTGGGCTCAGTGTTCAAGCCGGTGCTGGCGGCGGCTGCGCTGGAAGCGGGCTTGCAGCCGGTTTTCGAGTGCACCGGTGCGGTGGTAGTGGATGGGCAGATCTTTCGCTGCGCGGGCGGGGTGCCGCATGGACAGGTGGACCTTGCCGCTGCGCTGGAAAAAAGCTGTAACGGCTATTTTATCCGTCTGGGACAGCAGCTGGGCGCGGAAAGCCTGCTGGATGCCGCCAAAGACTTTGGCTTTGGGCAGAGCCTGCCGCTGGCAGAGGGGTTTGCCGCCGAGGCCGGGCAGCTGCCCACCCCGCAGGAGCTGGCGCAAAGCGGGCAGCTTGCCAATTTCAGCTTTGGGCAGGGCAGCCTGCTGGCAGCGCCTATGCAGGTGGCGGCGATGTTCAACACCATTGCAGCGGACGGCGTATACCGCAGCCCTTATGTGCTGCAAGCCACGCTGGACGAGACCACCGGACAACCGGTGGAGACCCTCAGCCACCCCCGGGGGCGGCGGGTGATCTCAGCACAGAACGCAGCGCTTTTGCGCGCCATGCTGGTACAGGTGGTGCAGCAGGGCACCGCGCAGGATGCCGCCGGGCTTTCCGGCGGGGCGGGCGGCAAGACCGGTACTGCCCAGACCGGGCAGTTCACCCCGGAGGGCACCGAGCGCTGCAACCTGTGGTTTGCGGGGTTCTGGCCGGCAGAAAAGCCCCGCTACACCATTGTGGTATTGCAGGACGGTGCGGTGCACACGGCGTACTCCGGTGCAGCCATCTTTGCGCAGGTCTGCAACGCGCTGGAAGCAGCGGGTTAAATGCGCGGATTCTACTTGCAATTTTGGCTTTGTTATGCTACTATATAGTTGTATTTTTGCGTAGTTTTCCGTATTTACAAATAAAAGGAGCGTTACGATTCATGTCTGTTATCGAAATTGTTGGCGGTGCCATTCTGCTGGTGGCTTCGCTGGTCATCGTTTTCCTCACCCTCATGCAGCACACCCACGGTCAGGGCCTGTCCGGTGCCATCAACGGCAGTGTGGGCGGTGCCAACAATGCACGTCTGACCCCGGCAGATCAGATGCTGGCTAAGGTCACCCGCATTGCAGGCGTGGTGTTCTTTGTGGTTGCTATTCTGGCCTGCCTGTTTGCAGGCCGTCTGGCAGGCTGAGAAGGCGTTGCAGCCCCGTGAACGGACGGGGCTGTTTTTCTGTGCAGAAAAAGTGTGGGCAGCCGGTTCTGCGGGCTGCCGCAAAGAGGGGACAGGGGAAAGTGCCCGTCCCAAGGCAGGGCTGTGCTCCGCAGGAGATGCACGGCCACGGAAGTGAAGGAGAAAATATTTTATGGCAATGCGCGATAAAATTGAGCACGCGATCCAGAATCAGCCGTGCACCGTAAAAGATCTGAAAAATAAGTTCGGCGGGGATCGCGGCGCAGACCGCAAGGTGATGGAGGCTGTGGACCAGCTGGTGCACGAGGCTGTCATCTGCCAGCGCCAGGGCGTGTTCTTCACCGTACGCAGCGGCCGTGCCGATAAGGCACTGCTGTGCAAGGTGGTAAAGCTGGGCAAGAACTTTGCCTTTGTCATGCTGGAGGACGGCACCAGCGATATCTTTATCCCCGGCCGGTTCACCCGCGGCGCAATGCCCGGCGACAAGGTGCTGGTGGAAAAGTTTGCACATCCCCGGGTAGAGGGCAGCGATGAGGGCGAGATCCTTGCTGTTCTGGAAGAGAAAAATTCTCTGGTGGGCACCATGCACCGCATGGAGGGCCGCCTGAAGTTTGTGCCGGACGATTGCCCCGCCATCTCCATGCAGGTCATGCGGGACTGCGAAGGCAGCGCCAAGGACGGCGACAAGGTGGCAGTGGAGATTTTGCTGCGCGGCAACCGTCAGGAGGATCACCGCGTAGGTGTGGCCATGCGCTTTGGCAGCTGCGATGAGGCCAAGCGCTGCGCAAAGGCACTGCTCTACGCGCAGGATATCCGCAACCGCTTCCCGGACAAGGTGCGGGACGAGGCCAAAAAGCTGGACAACGCCGAGGTGTCTGCTGCGGACTGCGAGGGCCGCATGGATCTGCGCGCCCTGCCCATTTTTACCATCGACAGCGCCGAGACCAAGGACATCGACGATGCCATCAGCCTGACCAAGACTCCGGACGGCGGCTTTGAGCTGGGCGTGCACATTGCGGATGTTTCCAACTACGTCAAGCCCGGCTCCGAGCTGGACAACGAGGCCTTTAACCGCGCTACCAGCGTCTACTACGCCGATCAGGTGGTGCCCATGCTGCCCAAGCAGCTGTCCAACGGCATCTGCAGCCTGAACGAGGGCGTGCTGCGGCTGGCCTTCTCCTGTTTGATGCGGCTGGATAAGGACGGCAACCTGACCGATTATCGCTTTGTCAAGTCCGTCATCCGCAGCCGGGTCAAGGGCGTGTACTCCGAAATCAACGCCCTGCTGGCCGGCAGCACCGATGACGAACTGACCGGCAAGTACCATGAAGTACTGGCGCAGCTGCCTGCTATGAAGGAGCTGTATGGCCACCGTGCCCGCCTGCGCAAGGAGCGCGGCTGCATGGATATCGAGAGCGGCGAGGTGAAGCTGATCCTGGACGAGGATGGTCACTGCATCGACGTGAAAAAGCGCACCTCCGGCGAGAGCGAGGCCATGATCGAGGAGTTCATGCTGCTGGCCAACCAGTGCGCCGCCCACTTTGCCCGGGTGAAGCAGATCCCCTTTGTGTACCGCGTGCACGAGGAGCCCAACGCCGAAAAGCTGGAGCGTCTGCACGGCCTGCTGCAGGCCTGCGGCGTCAACGACCACTTTGCCAAGGACGTGCCCACCCCCAAGGAGCTGAGCGCCATTCTGGAGGGCGTGCGCGGCACTGCCTACGAGCAGATCATCAATGTTGGTATGCTGCGCTGCATGTCCAAGGCTGTGTACGAGGAAAAACCCAAGGGACACTACGGTCTGGTGTTGCAGGACTATGCCCACTTCACCAGCCCCATCCGCCGCTACCCGGACCTGGCTATCCACCGTATCATGACCGCCCAGCTCAAGGGCACGGACAAGGACACCATGATCCTGCGTTACAGCGAGTTTGCCGAGGACGTCAGCAAGCAGGCCAGCGAGCGCGAAGTCATCGCCATGCAGATCGAGCGCAAGGCCGAGGACTGCTATAAGGCCGAGTATGCACGCCGCCATCTGGGCGAGTGCTACGAGGGCCGCATCTCCGGCGTGACCCAGCGCGGCCTGTTCATCGAGTTGGAAAACGGCGTGGAAGGCTTTGTACCTGCTTCCAGCCTGACCGCCACCGGCACCATGCTCACCGAGGGCGTGCGCCTTTCTGATCCCGTTTCCGGCAAGAACTGGAATCTGGGCGATACCATGATGATCACCATCGTGCGTGCGGACGTCAATCTGGGCAAGATCGACTTTGAGGTCGCCCCGGAAAGTGCAAAGCAGTAACTTTATAATTGAATAAACAACAGACTGCCCCCGAAGCAGCGCGCTAGACCGTGCTGTTTCGGGGGCAGTTTATCGTAGTTCTCAAAATCCTAGCAAAGTAAAATGCCCGCCTGAAAATCAGACGGGCGGGTTTGCCATCATGTAGTCGAAATACAGTCCCTTGTGCAGAGCGTGGGCAAAGTGGGAATCGGTGGTCTCGCCAAGATTATGGCTGATGCCGCGCAGTGTAAGGCTCAGTTTTGCAAGGCGGTAGGCAGCAGCTTCCTTTTTTGCCATTGTAAAGTTCCTCCGAGTGAAATATGGTCTTGTCGCGATCTTATCATTGGCAGGTAGAAATATCAATTTTGTTATCGGATCATAAACAGTACTATGCGCAGCTTTACGGATACCATTCCGGCTGCCGCGTTTTGAGATATGGCATTCTGCTGTGATTCTTCTCTGGTTCTTCGTCAGAACGCAGAAAATGCGGAAACTGCTTGATTTAACTCGGTTTCCGTACTAGAATGGAAACCAGAAAGGCAAATACAGTTTCCACAAGGAGGACGCTCATGCAGGAAAAGCTCGATGCGCTGGTGCGCACGCAGGCCATGCAGCTGTTCCGTCAACAGGGGCTGCATTTCACCATGCAGCAGGTGGCAGAGCCGCTGCATATCAGCAAAAAGACCATCTACACCGTTTATCCTTCCAAGGAGACGCTTTTGCTGGACATGGTAGACCACGCCTTTGCAGACATCCACCGCTGCAAGCAGGAGATTCTGGCGGGCAGCGGTACTTTGCAGGAAAAGCTGCGGGCAGTTATCATTGCTATGCCGGCAGAATACGCCGCTTTGGATCTGCGACAGATGAAGGAACTGGACGAGAAATACCCGGTGGTGGCGGCGCGGGTGCGCAGTCAGCTGGAAAACGGGTGGGAGCCCACCATGGTGCTGCTGGAGCAGGCTGTGGCTGAAGGGGTCATGCGTCCGGTATCCCTGCCGGTGCTGCGGCAGATGATCACCGCATCCATCGAGAGTTTTCTGGCAGACCGCAGTCTGGCAGAAAGCGGGGTGCAGTATGTGGCTGTGCTGGAAGAAATGATCTCGATTTTACTGGAAGGAGTGCTGCCGCGATGAAACACAGTTTTTGCGATGGATGGGAGTTTACACGACACTGGACAGAAGCCTTTGGCAAGGGGCTGCCGGTGCCAAAACAGGAAGTCGTCCGCCTGCCCCATACCTGCCGGGAGGTGCCGCTGCATTATGCCTCCCCGGCCGATTACGAGATGGTCTGCGGCTACCGCAAACGGTTCCGGGTGCCGCCGGTACAGGCTGCGCCCCGGCTGTTTGTCCGCTTTGACGGCGCTGCTCATCAGGCAGTGGTGCGGGTCAATGGGAAGCTAGCCGGGCAGCACCGTGGCGGCTATACCGGCTTTGCGGTGGAGATCACCGATCTTGTTGACCGGGAAGGCGAAAACCTGCTCACCGTGCAGCTGGACACCAGGGAAGACCCAGCTATCCCGCCCTTTGGCTTTGTCATCGACTACCTGACCTACGGCGGGCTGTACCGGGAGGTCTGGCTGGAAGCTACGGCAGAAAGCCGCCTGACCGATTTGTTCGTCTACACGCCCACCCTGCATGACGCCGTGGTGCAGTGGACGGCAGAGCTTGCGCCCGCAGCCGTGGCGGTCCGCATCCGGCTGGAGACCGCAGACGGTACCCTGCTGGCAGAGCAGACCGCACAGGCGGCAGAAACCGGGAAGATGCAGCTTTCTGTGCCGGACGCACAGCCGTGGGATACAGAGCACCCGGTTTTGCACCATGCCGTGGCAGAGCTTTTGAACACAGCCGGACAGCCCATCGACCGCAAACAGGTGACGTTTGGCTTCCGCACCGCAGAGTTCCGGGCGGATGGCTTTTACCTCAACGGAAAAAAGACCTTTCTGCGCGGCTTGAACCGGCACCAGAGCTACCCTTACATCGGCTACGCCGCACCGAAAAGCCTGCAGCGGGAGGATGCCCGCATTTTGCAGGAGGAGCTGCACTGCACCGCCGTGCGCACCAGCCACTACCCCCAAAGCCAATATTTTCTGGACGAGTGCGACCGACGGGGGCTGCTGGTGTTCACTGAATTGCCGGGCTGGCAGCACATCGGGGACGACAACTGGAAGGACGCCGCCTGTGAAATGCTGCGGGAGATGCTCCTGCAAAACCGCAGTCACCCCAGCATCATCCTGTGGGGTGTGCGCATCAACGAAAGCGTGGATGACGATACGTTCTACACCCGCACCAACAAAATTGCACATCAGCTGGACCCCAGCCGTGCCACTTCTGGCGTGCGGTATCTGGAAAAGAGCCATCTGCTGGAGGACGTCTACGCCTACAACGATTTTTCCCACAACGGCGTAACGCCCGGCGCTAAGCCCAAAAAGGACGTGACCCCGGATATGGGCAAGGCGCTGCTCATATCGGAATGCAATGGTCATATGTACCCCACCAAAGCCTTTGACGATGGCCCGCACCGGCAGGAACACGCTCTGCGGCACGTCCGGGTGCAGAACGCCGCCTATGCCAGCGGAGAGCACGCCGGGTGCTTTGGCTGGTGTATGTTCGACTACCAGACCCACAAGGACTTTGGCTCCGGGGACCGCATCTGCTACCACGGCGTGCTGGACAGCTTCCGTAACCCCAAATTGGCGGCGGCGGTCTATGCCAGTCAGGGTGATGCTGACCCGGTTCTGGCGGTCAGTTCCTCCATGGACATCGGCGATAACCCCGCCGGGCAGCTGGGCACGGCATACGTTTTCAGCAATGCCCAGCAGGTCAAGTTGTACAAAAACGATGTGTTCGTTACCGCCCTGCGCCAAAGCGAGTGGACAGCACTGCCGCATCCGCCCTTTGTGGTGGACGATACCATCGGTGAGCTGCTGGAAACGCAGGAGCACTTTTCCCCCTCCAAGGCAGCCGCTGTGCGGGACTGCCTGCTGGCCGCCGGGAAATATGGCTTAGCGGGACTGCCGCTGGCTTACAAGGTCAAATTCGGCTGGTGTATGCTGCACTACAAAATGACCTTTGAGGATGGCGTGGCGCTTTACGGCAAATATGTGGGCAACTGGGGCGGCGAAGCCACCCGCTGGCGGTTCGATGCCGTGCAGGACGGCAACGTGGTGCGCAGCGTGACCCTTTGCCCCAGTGCAAAGCTGCACTTGGAGGTCAAGGCCAGCCGGACGACCCTGCGGGAGCAGGACACCTACGATATGGCCGCTGTGCGGGTACGGATTCTGGACGAGAACGGCATTCCCGCCCCTTACGCACAGTTCCCGGTGCAGTTTACGGTGGAGGGCAGCGCCGCCCTTGTCGGCCCGCAGACCGCCGTGGCAGAGGGCGGCATGACCGGTACTTATCTGCGCACCGTGGGCATTGCCGGAGAATCCGTGCTGACCGTTTCTGCACCGCAGACCCAGCCCGTTGTGCTGCGGTTCACCATCGAAAAGGAGGATGCTGTATGGAACTGACCCTGAAACAGAAAACCGCATTCGGTATTGGTGCCGTGGGCAAGGATATGGTATATGCCCTGTCGGCTTCCTACGTCATGTATTATTATCAGGATGTGCTGGGGCTTTCGGCCAGCTTTGTGGGCGTTGTTCTCATGGCAGCCCGGTTCTTTGATGCCTTCAATGACCCCTTTATGGGCGTTCTGGTGGCAAAGACCCGTACCCGCTGGGGGCGTTTCCGTCCGTGGATCTTTTCCGGCACGCTGCTCAATGCGCTGGTGCTCTACGCCCTGTTTGCCGCCCCGGTGCTGAACGAAGCGGCGTTGATGGTCTACTTCAGCGTGGTGTACATCCTGTGGGGCGTCACCTATACCATGATGGATATTCCGTACTGGTCCATGATCCCGGCCGTGACCCGCACCCCAAAAGACCGGGAGAACCTTTCCATGGTGGGGCGTACCTGTGCAGGCATTGGCTCTGCCCTCATCGCTATGTTCACCATGCTGCTGGTGGGAGCCCTTGGCGGCGACAGCGAGCGTGCAGGCTTCCGCTGGGTGGCGCTGATCGTATCAGTGCTCTTTGTGGTGACGGAATTGGTCTGCTGCGCCGCCATGCAGGAGACCACCCCCAGCGAGATGAAAACTGCCACCGTAAAGGAGATGTTCTCCGCCCTGTTCCGCAACGATCAGGCTATGGTAGTGGTGGGCAGCATCGTGCTGATCAACTCGGCGCTGTACCTTACCTCCAACTTCATCATCTATTTCTTCAAGTACGACCTTGGCGGTGCAGGCTGGAAAGCCACCTATACCCTGTTTTCCACCGTGGGCGGTGCGGCACAAATTTTGGGCATGATGGTGCTTTACCCACTGCTGCGTAAAAAGTTCAGCAGCACACAGGTATTCCATCTGAGCCTTGTGCTGGCGCTGTGCGGCTACGGCACGCTGCTGGTGTTCTGCCTGACCGGCCTTTCCCACAGCCTTGCCCTGCTGTGCATTCCGGGCGTGGTGGTGTTTGCCTGCAACGGGATGCTGAGTGTGCTGACCACCCTGTTCCTTTCCAACAGCGTGGATTACGGCCAGCTCAAGACCGGACGCCGGGAAGAGAGCGTTATCTTTTCCATGCAGACCTTTGTGGTCAAAGCTGCCTCCGGTGTGGCGGTATTCCTGACCGGCATCGGGCTGGACCTGATCGGTCTTGTGGGTAACACAGAGGAAAGCGGCCCGGTGGCGGTACAGAGCGCCGGAACGCTGCTGGGTCTGCGCCTGATGATGACGGTTCTGCCCATGCTGGTGCTGGCAGGTGTGCTGGTGCTGTTCCGCAACAAGTTCGTTCTGACCGATGCCCGCGCTGCCGAGATCAGCGCACAGCTCCATGGGGAGGAAACGCACCATGACTGAGACCCTGCACTGGTATGCGGAAACCTCCGGCGGCACACGAAAGGGCAGCTGCGCGGTCACGGAGAATGGCGGTGTGCTACATCTTTCCGCTGACCTGCCCGCCGGGACGCTGAAGGCGGTGCGTGCCGAGATGCCGTGGACGATGGAAGCAGACGAGCGTCTGTTCATGAACGGCTACCAGACATGGACCTACAGCCCGGAGCTGGACCGGAACGGCAAGCTGCGCGGCACCGACCACATTCCGGGATTTCTACTGAAGAAATATGCCTTTGACCGCTACGGTGATTATCATTTTGTGCCCTATGGGCATCATAACGGTCAGAGTCACGGCTTTTCCTACTGCTATTTCCGCAAGGGCAAGCAGTTCCGGTTGGTGGCATCGCTGGACGAGACCCCGGGCTACACCATCCTCCGCTACGACAGCGGCAAAGCCCTGCTGACGCTGGAGCGTGACTGCGCCGGGGTGGAGCATCCCGGCGGCAGTTTCCCACTCTTCGACCTGTTTTTTGCCGAGGGCAGCGAGGTCGAGGTGTTCGACGGCTGGTTTCAGGCGATGGGCATACGCCCTCGGACGGAGAAAAAGCTGGCAGGCTATTCCAGTTGGTACAACCGCTATCAAAACATCACCGAGGACACCATCCGGGAGGACATGACCGGCTGCCGCAGCCTGCTTTGCCCGGGAGACCTGTTCCAAATCGACGATGGCTGGGAGCCGAAGGTGGGGGATTGGCTGGAAACGGATACGCAGAAATTCCCCCACGGGCTGAAAGGCATGGTGCAGGAAATTCACGCCTCTGGCTTTCAGGCTGGGCTATGGCTTGCACCCTTTGTGTGCGAAAAGGACTCTGCCCTTTTCCGGCAGCACCCGGACTGGCTGCTGAAGGTGAACGGTGCGCCATGGTGCTGCGGCAGCAACTGGAGCAGCTTTTATGCACTGGATATCGACAACCCGGCCGTGCTGGACTATCTGCGCCGGGTGTTTGACCGGGTGCTGAACGATTGGGGCTTCGACCTTGTCAAGCTGGATTTTCTATACGGCGCTGCTCCCTTTGGCAACGCCCGCGAGAGCCGGGCGGGCAGAATGTACCGTGCTATGGAGCTGCTGCGCAGCTGGTGCGGGCAAAAGACCATCCTCGGCTGCGGTGTACCGGTGATGCCTGCCTTCGGGCTGGTGGATTACTGCCGTGTCAGTTGTGACGTGAGCTTGGACTGGAACGATGTGTGGTATATGCGCCTGTTCCACCGGGAGCGGGTGTCCACAAAGCAGGCTATCAATAACACCGTATTCCGGCGGCAGCTCAATGGCCGCGCCTACGGCAGCGACCCGGATGTTTTCTTCCTCCGGGAAGAAAACTGCAAGCTGACGGCAGAGCAAAAACGCACCCTTGCCACAGTCAACGCACTGCTGGGCAATGTGTTCCTTACCTCGGATATGCCGTCTCACTACACGGATGCGCAGCGGGACGAGTACCGCCGCCTGCGCAGGTTGTTTGAACATGCAAAACAGGTAGAAGTAGAGACAGAAAATGGTGTGATTACGATCCGGTATTCTCTGGATGAGAAACGTCAAGAGCTGCGGTGCAGTGCTATTTATAGAGAATAATGAGGGCATAAAAATCAGCTTTACTCTTTTTCGTTGGCCGGAGGATTCTTTATGTGAAACGCAACGAACGTCTTCATCAGAAAGTGGCTCACGCCGAAAGCTGTATAAACAATAAAAGCATAGCCGCCAGCGTACCGTGTGATGATTTCACATGCTACGCTGGCGGCGTTTTTGCGTTATAGGGGGATGACATCTAAATCCTACACTGGATACCCCCAGATACCTGAGTTAGTGGATTCGCTGTTAGCCCAAACATCTAATCCAGAAACTCAATTATCTGCTACCCCTGTGGCTACGATTTAGATATTGCTCAAATTCTCGAAAACCGCCCTCGACCTGTTTCCAAGGACGAAAACGGTTCAGACTGTAAAATGATGTCCAAACAATATTGAACGGATCACCGAACTATATTACTGGACTTTTGACATCAAGAGTACGCATTCAACGGTTGATTGCGATTCCAAGGGAAATTCTCGAATCTCTTTTCCATTATAGGGAACAGGGAAGGCGAATACAATGTTCCGAATCCAGTTGCCATCCGGCTGTTTTTCCGGGAAAATATCAATGTGCTCGATGAAGGCGCGTATGAATTCCTTCTGCTCCACCTCAGTGGCGGCATTGTAGACTTCATCGAAGGCCAGAAGCAGGTGATAGATGTTGTCAGCTGTAATCTTCTCCTGATGAATGTCATCAACCTGACCTTGGATTTCAGCGAGCTGGGTTTCCATGTCCTCAATCAGTTCATATTGCTCATCGTAACGTCGCTGCAAATCCAAAGACTTACGGTCATAATAGGGATCATTAAAGTCCAGTGTGTCCATCTGGTGCTCCAGACGAGATTTCGTACTGAGTCGCTGGCGGAGCTGCGCTTTGATTGCATCGGCCTGCTGCTCCAACTCGCTGGTATCGACTGCGGAACCGATTTTCTCTTTGATGGCATCTACGAAGCGTGGGTCGTGAACCATAGCAGATACGATGGATGCGACCATCTGATTGATTTCGTTCTGTTCAATGTTCAACCGGAAAGAACATTCGTGTCCAGTCTGCCCTTTGATGCTCTTGCAGAAGTAGTAGTAACGAGTTTTGTTATCCTTGCTGTGAGCCTTAGAGACATTTCCGTACAGATTCCGTCCACAGCAGGGGCATTTCAGAATGCCGGAAAGAATATGTGCGTGGTCTGGGTCGCGGACCTTTTCACGCCGCCCTGTGGTACGCTGACGCTTTGTCTGTGCAAGATTCCAGTCGTCCTCGGAAACGATGGCTTCATGTTGACCGACATAGACGGGAAACTCGGATTGCTTCACAACGTGCATTTCGTTTCGAGTGCCGAAGTTTCTTTTCAACCTTGCGGCGACCAAATGCAATCTTACCGCAGTAAATGGGATTGTCCAGAATACCTCTAACAAATACAGCAGAAAACTTTGGGATAGTTCCATTCTGACGGAGCTTTTTCACATAGCCATGGGTGTTCAGATACCGGGCAATACCTGCTACACCATCGTTGGTATGGATAAAGCGGTCAAAAATAACACGGATAACTTCCACTTCATCGTCTGCAATCGAAAGCTCGCCATTTTCCAGCCTATAGCCATAGGGTGCAAAGCCGCCGTTCCATTTGCCCTCACGGGCTTTCTGTTCACGGCCGGCCATCGTTTGAGCACGGATATTCTCACGTTCGATTTCAGCAACAGCAGAAAGAACAGAAATCATTAACTTGCCGGAATCTTTGGAACTGTCGATGCCATCTTCTACGCAAATCAAATTGACACCGAAATCCTGCATAAGCTGCAAGGAGTTCAGAACATCGGCCGCATTGCGCCCAAAACGGGAGAGTTTGAATACCAGAACATAAGAAACGCCGTCTTTACAGTCTTGCACATCTCGCAGCATCTGTTGAAATTCGTGCCGACCTTGAATGTTCTTACCGGAAAATCCTTCATCAGAATATTCTCCAGCAATGACCATATCTTCATAATCGGCATATTTGCGCAGCTTTTCACGCTGTGCATCAAGGCTGTAACCGTCCACCTGCATGGCCGTAGATACGCGAGTATAAATGTAGCATTTGGTGCGTGCTTTTTTCATAAGAAATCCTCACTTTCGGCGGTTGGTTGTTGTGTGAGATTTTCATGCTGGATATAATACTCTAGCAACCGGAGTACATACTCTGGCGCATGGCGGTGGCCGAGTTCCCATTCTGTTACAGTGCGGTAGGGAATTTGGAAGAAAGTGCAAAACTCCCGGCGGTTCATCCCGGTCGATTCGCGCAGTTCGAGGATTTTGTCTTTGCAGTCCATAAAGTTGCCCTCATATATGTAAAACACGCTACGCAATTATTTTAACATAAAAATAAAAATTACGCAACGTGTAAATCTGCTTATGCAGCTTTACTGTTGGTCGCGCAAAGCGGAGACTCTTTTTGCTCCAGTACGGTCGAGCCGTATTTTTGAATCAGCTTTGCCATAACATCGATGCAGCGTATAAAGGATGCGTTGTCAGTTTCGGTGTCATAGTATTTTTTCAATAGGCAACTCCATTTCCTTGTAGCAGAACTTTGACAGTCCTGCGAATTTTAGAAACATCCCTTGATTCATCCGATCAAAAGTTTCAGTCGCTCCAGCTTTTCCTGCGCTGTTTCTTTGCGGAAACTCATGCCGATACAGGAGATAGGAATGCACATTTCCAGCAGGCGGTCATAGATGCGGGTATGAGGGGTATCCTGTGGGTGGCGTATCTCGTCCAGCGTCAGGTTGGTGGTGACGATCAGCGGCTTCCGGCTGCGGTATCGGCTGTCCACGATGCTGTAGATCTGTTCCAGTGCGTACTCGGTACCACGCTCCATGCCGAAATCGTCAATGATGAGCAGGGGATAGCGGCAGAACTTGTCCACAATATCATTTCGCCCGGAAAAGCTGCCGTTCAACTCGTTCAGGATTCGGGCAAAGTTCGTCATCCGCACAGGCACTTCCTGCTCCATCAGAGCGTTTGCGATGCATCCGGCAAGGAAACTCTTGCCGGTGCCAACACCGCCCCAGAGAAGCAGCCCAAGGTTCTCTGAACGCATGGTCTGCCATTGCTCCACATAGCGGTGTGCATAGTGCATCTGAGGGCTGCGGCCATTGTCGTTTTCAAATGTCCAGTCCAGCATTGCCGGGTCAGAAAATCCCTCGGCTTTCAGCCGCCGCACAAGGTCGATGTGCTTTTGTTGGTTAATAAGGGCTTCCTGCTGTTCTCTTTCCGTGCGCTGGCAGCTGCATTCGACGGGATGCTTGTTCTTGCCCATCAGGACAATGCCCTTTGCAAAGAACGCTTCTTTTGGGGTATGACATTTTCCGCAATAAAGCAGACCGTCCTTGCCATAATAATCATCGGTGTTTTCGGGAATACTGGATGGGAGCTGTTCCAAAATTTTTTCGATCGTTTTTATAGGCTTTCTCCTTCCCTGAATGTGTAGTCCGGGATGCCCGGTGCTTGCTTTTGTTCCGACTTTTGCCGTTTTGCCCAGATGCGCAGGGTAGCGGCATGGTCGGCATATTTTTTGCCGGTGGACTGGATATAAGCTGAAAGCTGTTCGATCAGGCTATCCAGCCCGAAGAAATCGGCTTTGAGTTGCTTGTACTCTTTTTCCGTCAGAAAGACATTGTGATATTCTCCAAAGGTTAAAGGGGCGGCTGTTGTTTTTATCAGGTGGCTATCTTTCAGATTGTTCTTATACCGTTGGTTAGTGGAACACTTTTGTTCCATGGAAGATATCATTTCTGTTCCATCGGATGGAACAAAATCGTTCCATGCAGGGGAACATTTTTGCACTGTCGGAACTTTTACAAAGATGCTGTTGGGTACAGTAATGCGACCTCTTCTGCGCTCAATCAAATCGGCATCTTCCAGTGAACGCAACGCACGTTTAATGCTCATGGTGCTGCATCGTAGAGCATCGCTCAATGATGAAAGAGGGAAAATCACATAGACGAAGCCGCGCTCATCCATCCAGTTGTTCTTTTGGGAAAGTGTTGCCCGGTCCAGCAGCAGGGTGTAGAGCAATTTTGCTGTGTGGCTCAGGTCTGTATCCAGCAGAAAGCGAGCATAGGGCAGATATTGCGGCAAAGGTGTAGTGACAGTCAGGTAGTCGGAAATAAAATTCACCTCCAGTGTTTTTTCATCAAACAAATTTTTGGAAAGCATTTTACTGGCTGTTGGTAGTCTCCAGAAGATGCTGCCGATGCTGTTCTTTCAGATGCACAATATAGCTTTCTGCCTTTTGCAAAGCAGCAATAACTTTTGCTTCAATCTCTACATTTGTCAGAAAGTCGGGATACAGAGCAAAGCATTGTTCGAGACGGAAAATAAAGCTATCAGAGGCACTGTTGATTTCACTGAACATTCCTTCGGCATCGGCGACATGATCAACCATTGCCATCTTTTCTCCTAGCTCACGAATGGTCTGGAGTTCGGTGCTGCGCTTTCCCGATGAAATAAAAGGTCGATTCTCCGAGAGTGGATCAGCCGTTTGGACCTTCGATGTGGCAGCACTAGAGAAATTGCGTTCGGTGACCTTGGAAAGCAATTCTAAATTTTCATAGGTGTCTGCACTATCGTCTGGTTTACCGTTTAACTTTTTCTCTCGCCACGTTGATACCACGGTGGGCAATGCTTCTGTGGGAGTTCCACGGATAATGGTAGCCTCTCGCTGGGATAGCTTAAGTTTGCCGGATAAGATTTCTTCCTGAATGCCGGGGCAGTATTTTTCCATCAGCTCAACGGTTTTCATGAACTGCTCGGCACGAATTACAAAAGAGGGACTTACATTATTTTCTTTGGCGATTCGTTCGGTCGTGTTTTCTACCGATGGCAAATTGTCAATTTGACAGTTTGCCACCTGCGTGTACTGATTGCCATGGTTTCCCCCACGAGTGGATTTTTCAGAGTGATACTGCTTTCCAATCAGAAACTTTTTCTGCTCGGGTGTCAGATTCCGACGACCCAGCTGATGTTTGCAGATCCATGCCAGAACATCTTCACGGGTTTCGCAGGTGCAGGAAATCGAACGGGTGGTATAAGGAATTTCCGGGTGCTGCTGGAGAATCTTATAGCGATTATGACCATCAACAAGAATGTTGCCCCAGACGATCAGGGGAGACAGGACTTCGCCCTCTGAAAGGATGTTTTCTTCCAGTTGCTGAAATTCTTCATCGGTCAATGCAGGAATCTGAGATTGAAATTCGGGGTCGATGATAAATTCAAACTTGTTTTTTCTCATAGGCAAAATCTCCTTTCGAAGATTTATTGGTAGTTTAGCCGTTCTCCCTACATGGATTTCCAGCCCCCTTTTAGCGGCGTTTTCCGGCTCTCCCTTGCGGGGTCATGGCCGGGTATCCCATGCAGACGGTCATTCGGTTCTCAAGGTTCGATGAAGGCTTGTAGAAAGCCTATCACAATTAAATAAGTGTTTTTAGGACGTATCAGGTCCGGTTTTGAGGGAGAAAACCGGACTTGGGAGGTCCGGTTCTTGTGAACGGCTCTGGATAGAGCATACCATAAAATTGCTCGATTTTTTAGGAAGTGATACTTCCGCTTTTTGCCTTCAAAACCGGAAGTAATAGTTCCGGTTTCGTGCAATATTGAATGAATCAACGACGATTTTTCGGAAACGATTTTTTCTACAAGAAATTTGCTTATTCAGCGTCTGTTAAGATACGCAGTCGGCACAGTTTATGCGCTGAATATCGGGTTTTGGCGAAGCCCAACAATCGTTTTTGAAGTCGGATTTGTAAAATCAGATTCAAAAATCGTGAGTTGGTACCAACTCGCCCTGCTTGCTGCGACTGCAAATGCAAAAACTTTCCGAGCAGAAAAATAACCGTCCGCTTCAAGTTGAACTTGAAAACGGACGGCTTGATTTACAAAATGATTTTCATGTTTTAGAAGCGCCCTGAGAACCAACACAATTGTAGCAAGCAATGCAGACG